>SWCC01001112.1_pt1 | contig 85649 bp, 74 predicted proteins | sample 4692971 | NCBI WGS metagenome assembly SWCC01 (sample SAMN10267277, study PRJNA491770) | bioreactor metagenome | isolation source: DHS bioreactor inoculated with subseafloor sediment | place: Japan: off Shimokita Peninsula | collected 2006-08
AGTGCAAATCCTAAATCATGCTCGCTATTGCCGTGGATGACAAAGTCTTTTCGATATGATGCTGTATCGTTTACAGCAGCATAAAATCCCAATCCGTCCTGCTCGTACAGGGCAAGACATTGAAGCCCAATAAAACCTGGATATTCAAATATCTTTTTGGGATTTTTTTCTGAACTGAAAAGCTCTCTCGGATTTTCAGCCAGCTCCCCCATCAAACGAGGGACAGCCAGTCGTTCATTATTTCCAAGTTTGGAAATGTCAGGGATACAGGGAAAGTGAATTGTTTCTACATTGACCTTGTTCATATTGTCAATCTTGATGTGCCATTCGCTCATTGGCTCATCTTTTAAAACATTGACGTCAACAATTATTGTTAAATCGGGTGAGTTTTTAAAGCGAGTCCATACCAACTCCAATGACGAAAAATCGATTTGCTTGCAATAAAAACTATCGGCATCGGAAATTTCAATCCACTGCTGGTTGCCGGTTTCCAATCGCCAAAGTGATTGTTGCATATTTTTTTTGTTAATAAAGTTTTTCCCAGTTTTTAAATCGGTCATCTTTACCAATTCACCGCTTTCTGGATCGAATTGGATATGCAAAAATTTATTAGAGATACCTGCTTTTAGAACAGTACTTTGATCAATTTTGGTAGCCGCAGCGTTTATAGTGGTAATCCCTAAAACATAGCCAACTAGGATTATATTGAGCATGAATAGGAATCGATATATTTTCATGAAAAGTCTCCTGGTCTGTTTCATAATTGTGAGCAATAATCGTAACAGCTAATTATTATTTATTTCGATTTACACTGCAGGATTGTAAACCTCACGTGAAAATCTAAGTGACATTTTAAAAGACTTGCCTGCCCACTATGTGTATTTGTATAAAATTTAGTCTTAATTTAATATTATTACTTAAATATAGTTTGAACAACTTAAAGCTTTTAAATATTTAAAATATATTTTTATTTAAAATTGGAAGTAAGGTTGCGCGGTACTTGTTGTCCTTTGTCTTTAGTAACTTACTGCTTTTTTTGTTTTCAAACCTGTCCCTGTTCTTTTGCTCATCCGTGATAATCTTAGGGGCTTTGTTTGTTGTTAAGGGTGCTCTTCAGAAGCTGGCAATGGTAACCTTACATTTAATTCAGCTATCCCTATCCAAAACCTCATCTGAGTAAAAGCAGTCTTTGTAGATTAAATTTAAGCTCAATAAATTGATATTCATCTGCATATTTTTCAATTATTTTCTCGGATGAGCAAAAGAACAGGGACAGCTCCCTACCATCTAATGATACAAGGAAAAATAGAAGACAAAAGAAAAAAAACAATTTAGTAATTAATAAACTATTTCAAATCATGAAAACCGTCTCTTAAATATTGGGCCTATTTGTCCCAAACCTTTTGAAGACATACAAGCAGCACCATCAAAAATCTGTTCCTTGGTAATTCCGGCGGCTTCGTAAAGGGCGAAGATATTTTCCAAGGGAGTTTCGGGTGGAATAGTGTGTGATGCCGCTAAAATATAACCACCTCCATCTGCTGTCATGGTTTCTATCAATTCTTTTGTCTCTTTAAATACTTTGTCGGAAGTAGCATTTGGAAGAAATTCAATGGTATCTACACCACCCATAAAAGCCAGATCTTTTCCAAAATCACGTTTCAATTCCGCTGGATTCATGCCAACACAATCGCATTGAATTGGGTTTAAAACATCAAGCCCCATTTCAATGAGATCAGGAATAATACTTCGTAGTGCGCCACAACAATGGTGCGCCATCCATAATCCGTTTGATTTACCCACATCAAAAATCTCATGTAAACGAGGCTTGATAATTTCGCGCCAGTCTTCAGGACTCATAATCATGTTTTCTTTGCCTGCAACATCATCGCCAGACCAAAGCCAATCCAATTCGAATTCTGAGACTGCCCTTTTTGCAAGATGCAGGTTAAAATCGGCTGCCTGGTTAATCATAGTTTGAAAAAGTTCGCGATCTAATACAATATCATAAATAGACTCTTCCATTCCGCGCAAACGCCAAATCATTTCAAAAAGGGAAGGGGAGATGTCGCAACCTATGAAATAGTCCTTTTTATGTTCCAAAACCGGTTGCATCAAATTCAGTAATTTATCGACCTTTTCGTATGGGTATTTATAATTCAGAATCTCATCTCTGGAAGCATTTTTTAAAGGATACGATTTTATTTGGTTGAACTCATTGGATTTAATCCATTCAATTCCCCATTCGTCAATATGTATGTCACCATTGTTTTCGTGAACGATGCCTTCCATGGCATAATTATTCGAAACCCAGGTTTGTTTAATGTCGTGCCCCAAAACCTCGTCTAAATAAAGCGAAGGTATTTCCAAAGCCTTACTCATCTTTTCGGCGGTTGCAGGATGAAACCACATCCAGATTGGGACCCTGTCGGTTGTTTGGCGTTTTAGTGCGGCGTGCACGCGTTGTTTATGGTTCATGGTGTGATTATTTGTTTAAACCTTGTCCCGTCCTGAATTTAGTTTACAATTTTTAATCATGTTACAAATTTACACTTTATTTTTCATCCTGAAAGTGATAGTTTTTTGTCAAATCTTCATTGTATAACAGCTTGAATATAAGCAATTAACATCAATTTTGTTTGTTTTGAATTTACATTATTAAGTTGTCTCTATCCAAAACCTCATCTGAATAGAATCATACAATTTAGTTGTCAAAAAAGTTGGAATTCATTAGATTTTAGTTGGGGATGAGCATATAAATAGCAACAAGTCCCATTCTATTGTGTGGCTCATCATCAGATTTTCATCTTCATGGAACCAGAGTGATGTATTTTCTTCTCGGCAGTAATCCTCAACTTCTTAAGATTTGTATATTTCTCTTAGTTTGGCTGCTTGGCTTATTGTAAGATCCGATTAGAATCATCTAATGGAAAATTACGAGATGAGCTATTGAATGGTGAGATATTTGATACTATATTAGAAGCAAAAGTATTAACAGAAAGATGGCGAGGGCATTATAAAAAAGTCAGACCACATAGTTTATTAAATTTTCACATCCGTTACCGGAGGTAATACTCTCTCTACTAGTAGCCAATGCTTGAGAGTGAGACTAACATAGACATTGGTGCAACTATTGGGGGTAGGTCAATTTACCCTGAGGGAAAAGAGATGAAAGTAATCTTTCTATATTTTAAGATATTTGTTTTTTTGTTAGCTTTAACTGCATGCTCTAGAAAAGAAATTCCCAAAGAACTACCCAATATTCTATTTATTATGGCAGATGATCATGCCTATCAAGCAATAAGCGCTTATAGCAATAAGTTAATTCAGACGCCAAATATTGATAGATTAGCAAATGAAGGGATGTTGTTTAGAAATGCATGTGTTTCTAATTCAATATGCGCACCTTCAAGAGCAACAATTCTAACGGGTAAACATACTCATATTAACGGCAAGATTGATAATCGGATGCCGTTTGACACAACTCAAATAACTTTCCCGCAATTATTTCAAAAGGCAGGTTATAATACAGCAATGTTTGGGAAACTTCATTTTGGCAATAACCCTAAAGGGGTTGATGATTTTATGATTCTGCCAGGACAAGGGAACTATATAAATCCGACTTTTATTTCCAGCGACCGGGATACTACAATTGAAGGATATGCAACAGATGTTATAACTGATTTAACACTTAACTGGCTTGATAAAAAACGAGATAAAACTAAACCTTTCATGATGATGTATTTACACAAAGCACCGCATCGGCCATGGTGGCCAAGACCAGATAAATTTAAGAAGTTCAGAAAAAAGGTTTTCCCTGAACCTGAGACATTGTATGATAATTATGAAAATAGAGGTTCGGCAGCAAAAAAAGCAGAGATGAATTTATTAAGACATATGATGTACAGTCATGATTCTAAAGTATGGCCTAAAGTAATAGAGGAGATGGGAAATGTTCTTCCAGTTGTACCAGAACCTCCTTCTCAATTTTATGAAGGTTACGAAAGAGCAAATGAAGAGCAGCGTAAATTATATGATCCTATCCTAAATGAGATTAGTAAAGAGTTTAAAGAGAAATGGCCAAATATGAATGATAAGGAAAAAATCAGTTGGAAATATCAAAGGTATATGCAGGATTATTTAGCATGTATTGAATCAGTTGATGATAATGTTGGCCGTGTATTAGATTATATAGAAGAAAGCGGTCTTTCAAATAATACAATTGTTGTATATACTTCTGATCAAGGATTTTATCTTGGCGAACACGGATGGTTTGATAAAAGATTTATTTATAACGAATCTTTTAAGACACCATTGCTTATTAGATGGCCAAATTTAATTGATGCCGGTACAACTAACGATGAGATGGTGCAAAATCTTGACTTTGCTCAGACATTTCTTGAAGCTGCTGGTATTATGGCACCAACTGACATGCAAGGTGAAAGCATTATACCTTTATTACTAGGAAATGATTCTGAATGGAACCGTGAAGCAGTATATTATCATTACTATGAATATCCTGCAGTTCATATGGTAAAGCGTCACTATGGAATTGTAACAAAGGAGTATAAACTTGCTCATTTCTATTATGATGTTGATGAATGGGAGCTTTATGAACGGCTAAATGATCCTCTTGAAATTAATAATGTGTATGGCAACCCCGATTATGCTGGTATAATTGAAGAATTAAAAAATAAACTTTCAGAACTTAGAATTATGTACAAAGACTCAGAAGTGTTAGATAACAAATATATTGAAATGACAGGGGGGAAATTATGAAGAAGTTTTTTTTGTACTTTGTTTCCTATTTGCTAATAAAATAATTTTAGTATCACTTTTACCAGTTAGTTTACTTGCTCATGATGGACATTTACTCACAAGTACAATTTGAGAAAATGCTGCTCACTTCATCTTAACTAATGGATATTTCGTTGTCCCTATTATTGTAATTGCTTATATTTTGATAAAGTATCTAAAATTTAAAACTAAGATAACAAACAAATAATTAACTTCTTTTTCGTCTCATCGAAATACTTAAATTTCATGAAATAAAAATTATTCGATTAGATTTGATTGATTAAGTTATGTGTAAAAGATGAGGGATATAAAAGAAAATATTTTCAAAAGATTTAAAAATTCTATTTACGATGGGTCTATAAATCCTAAAGAAGAACATAATAGATTAAACATTATTATAAAAAGTCTTGTTTTACATTTACATCCACCGAAGGTTAATGAGAAAGTTCTAAAGTTTAATCAAACTTTTGGATTAGGTGGAATGGCAATTGTTTTAATCTGTATACAGTTTTTGACCGGATTACTTCTAAGGTTTTTTTACGAGCCGTTTCCTGGTAGAGCTTATGATTCAATTCTTCATTTGCAAAACAACGTATTGTTTGGTCAATTGTTAAGAAATATTCATTACTGGAGTGCTGTATTTTTAATAGTAATTACATTTCTTCATTTATTAAGAGTTTTCTTTACAAGCGCATTTCACGGAAAGCGACAATTTAACTGGGTAATTGGAATAGCATTATTTTTAATAATAATCTTTTCAAATTTTACTGGTTACTTACTTCCTTGGGATCAACTATCATATTGGGCGGTAACTGTTAGCACAAGCATGCTTGATTATATTCCACTTATTGGTGAATCATTAAGAGAGATTGTTATTGGAGGAAGTGAAATTGGGAATGCAACTCTTTTAATATTCTATAATTTTCATACTGGAATTTTACCAATTTTTCTAATCTTATTAATGGCATTTCATTTTTGGAGAGTTAGAAAAGCTGGTGGAATAGTAGTCCCCGAAACTGATAAAGAAGATAATTATGTTTCAACAGTTCCACATTTAGTAGCTAAAGAATTTGTTGTTGCAATAGTATTAATTGCAGTAATATTTTTATTTGCAATTTCCTTTAATGCTCCGTTATTAGCAAAGGCAAATCCAAATGTAAGTCCTAACCCAGCAAAAGCTCCCTGGTACTTTATGGGAATACAAGAACTGATGTTACACTTTCATCCATTGTTTTCAGCTATTATCATACCATTAAGCGTTATATTATTAGCAGTAATATTGCCATATTTTATTTATGAGACTAAAGAAAATGGGAGATGGTTTTATTCAGATAAAGCAAAGAGCTTAGTTAAAAGTGCAATAATAATTTCAGTTCTATTAACAACATCATTTATTCTAATTGATGAATACATACTTAAATCAGTTACAGTTTTAGGATTTCTACCAGATATTATTAGCAACGGTATTATTCCCTTTATTTTTATATTGCTTTTCTTCTTTGGTTACTCGCAACATTTAATTAAACGAAAAAGCGTAAACAAAAATGAACTAGTTCAAACTTTATTCATATTTACAGTATCAACTTTTACAGTACTTACAATTGTTGGAGTTTTCTTTAGAGGGGAAGGAATGGCATTAACATTCTTTTAAATATTATGAAAAGCGGTAAGAAAAATAACAATAAAAAAAATATCATAAGTGAAGTACCGAAACAAACACGTAGAGATTTTATAATTACTGCTTGGAAAGGACTTGGAGTTATTGCTGGATTAGAAATAACTGGTTTAACATTTCACTATTTGGTCGATAGAAAGGAGTCTACGAGTAATTCAGAATTATTTGAAGCTGGTTTGCCAGAAGAGTTTCCCAAAGAAACGGTAACACCTTTTAGAAGGGGTCGCTTCTTTTTAGTTAGGTTGAAAGATGGTGGATTTTTGGCAGTGTCGATTAAATGCTCACACCTAGGTTGTTCAATAATTTGGGATGAAAAGATTAATGAATTTTTATGCCCATGTCACTCTTCAAAGTTTAGTATTGCAGGTGATGTTATAAATCCACCTGCTCCAAGAGCACTAGATGTTTATGAAATACAATTTACTGATGGTAAACTATTTATTAATCTTAACAAGAAAATTAAAAGAGATGAGTTTGAGAAATTACAACTCACATATATATAGATAAAATGAAAAACTGGAAAATTTTAGGGTTTATTGCAACTGCGGTTATTGTTTTAGCAATTCCGATTTATGTTGTCACATTTTATCTAAAAGATACAACTCATACTATTTCAGATGAAGCAGAATATATTGGCAGAGATAGATGTAAAGATTGTCATCAAAAAGAATATAAGGCATTTACTGGATCACACCATGATTTGGCAATGGATATTGCTAATGATTCAACCGTACTAGGCAATTTTAACAATGCCGAATTTGAGTTTAATGGAGTGACAAGCAAGTTTTTTAGAAAAGGTGAAAAATTCTTTGTCAGAACGAATGGTCCTGGTGGATTTATAGATGATTTTGAAATAGCACATACATTTGGCTACACTCCGCTTCAACAGTATTTAATACCTTTCGAAAAGGGCAGATATCAATGTCTGCCAATAGCTTGGGATACAGAAAAAAACAAATGGTTTTCATTAGTTGAAGCAACATATGGAGAGAATATACCAGAACCATCTGATTGGCTGTACTGGACAAACAACGGACAGAATTGGAACGGGATGTGTGCAGAATGTCATTCAACAAATTTACAGAAAAATTTCAATCCAGAGACTAAAGAATATAGCACTACTTATGCAGAAATTGATGTAAGTTGTGAAGCTTGCCATGGCCCGGGATCTAAGCATGAAGAGTGGGCAAATTTACCAGAAATGGCTCGTTCCACCGATTCTAATTTTGATCTAGTTGTGAATACCAGTAATATTAATAACCAGCAGTATGTTGACCTCTGTGTTTATTGCCATTCTAGACGTTCATCTTTAAGTTCACTTGAATTTACAAACGGACACTCTATCGATATGGTTATTCCAAGAGTACTCGATGAGAACTATTTTCCCGATGGACAAATATTAGAAGAAGATTATGTGTTTGCTTCATTTACACATAGTAAGATGTTTGATAATGATGTACAGTGCAATGATTGTCATGATGTTCATAGCGGCGAAAGATTATTTGAAGGGAATGAACTTTGTGCACAGTGTCATCAACCAGAAGTATACGATAGTTATGATCATCATTTTCATAAGAAAAAAGGTGAAAGTGGAAAAACTCTGAAATTAAGTGATAGAACTTATGAAGTGGGGGAAGGTGCTCTCTGTGTAAATTGCCATATGCCCGGAAGATATTATATGGGAAATGATTTTAGAAATGATCATAGCTTAAGAGTTCCAAGACCAGATTTAACTACAGCAATTGGAACCCCGAATGCTTGTAACCAATGCCATGAAAATGAAACACCAAGATGGGCTGATAATTATATTACAAAATGGTATGGTGAAAAGAGAAAACCTCATTTTGGGCAAATATTTGCAAAAGCAAGAAATGGTGATGAAAATGTACTCGATAAATTAATTGATATTGAGAAAAATGGTTTACACTTACCAATAGTTAGAGCTACAGCAGTTTCATTACTAACTAATTATAATAGTCAAGAGAGTCTTGAAGCAATAAAATGGGCATTAAATGATGATGAGCCTATTGTACGGTACAATGCTGCTCATTCCTTCAATTCTCACAACCCGGAACAATTACTAGAAAGTATTCTTCCTTTATTAAATGATCCAATTAGGTCGATAAGAATAGAAGCTGGTTTTAAATTGTCGTCCTTACCTAAAGAACAATTTCCATCTAAGAAAAAGAAGCTACTTGAGAATGTAATTCAAGAATACATCGCTGTAATGAGATACTCAGCTGATTTTGCTGCATCCAGGCATAATTTAGGAATTCTGTACACTAATCTTGGTAAAGCAGAAAATGCCGCAGAACAATATTATGAATCTTTAAGTATCGATAGTTTGTTTTACCCGGCAAAGGTTAATTTATCAGTAGTTTTAAATCAATTAGGTAGAAATGAAGAAGCAGAAAAGATACTGAGAGATTTAATAAAAACTCATCCGGAATTTTATGATTCATATTATTCATTGGGCTTATTATTGGCTGAACAAAATAAATATGAAGAAGCTTCAACCTATTTAGAAAAAGCTTCGGAATTACTTCCAAACAGAGCAAGAATATTTTACAATTTGGGATTGATATTACAATATCTTCAAAGAAATAATGATGCTGAAAACGCTTTACTAAATGCAAAGAGGATTGAACCTAATAGTTTAGACTACTCTTATACTTTAGCTGATCATTACATAAAGACAAATCAAATTATAAAAGCGAAGCAAATTGCGAACGAAATTCAATCAAAATTTCCTTCAAGTGGTCTAGGTGAGCAATTATTGAATTATCTAAAAAAATAATTTCTGTGTAAAATAAAGTATTTATCCTATTTTCAAAATAGTCAGCAAAATTGTTCCAATCTTTTTTAATATTCGAGTATCGAATAATTAATTCTTATCAAGAAAATCATTCTTAATTCAGACAATTCTCAATTGCAGTTAATCTTGCAACACCAAGTGCACTAGCATTGTTTCTTAGATTAGATATTTCAAAAATTACAGTTTTGTTTAACTGAGTTAAGGAATGTTTCATTGCATTACTTTTTGCTACATCTAGTATATAGCTTGCAACTTGAGTGAATGTTCCGCCAATAATAATTTTTTCTGGATTAAAAATATTAATTAGCATTGCTATACCAATACCAAGATATTTACCCGCCTCCTCAAGTATTTCTATTGAAAATTGATCCCCTTTATTTGCTGCTTTTAAAATATCAAATGGACCTATTTCTTCAGGATCTTTTATTTTATTTAATATCATTGAGGATGCACCAGCAGATAATTTTTCTTTTACTTTTTTAGTTATCGCTCTACCAGAAGCAACAGTTTCTAAACAACCAGTCTTTCCACAATAACAAAGTTCGCCGTTAGTTATGGCTGGAACATGCCCAAATTCACCACAGTAAGAATCTTTTCCATAATACAATTCTTTATTAATAATTATCCCCAATCCCAAACCCCAACCAAAATTAAGATAAAGTCCATTCTCTAATCCCTTTTCTTTCCCATAATACAATTCTCCTAAGGTCATAGACTTAACATCATGTTCAATTCTTACTTTGATTTTAAAGACATTTTCAAAATATTCTCTTAAAGTCTGCCCCTCAATTTTTAAATATGTGTGACTAATTCCCTTTTTCCCATCAACAATTCCGGGTAGAGAAATTCCGATACCAAATAATTTTTCTTTTGAAATCCCTTCTTCTCGTAAAATTTGATTAATCATTACGTTCAACTTTTTAGCAACAATTTTAGTCTCAAGGTTTAATAAGGTTTCTAAATGATTTTCATATATTTTCTTCTGCATGTAATCGAGTACAACAATATTTGTAGTAATTCTTCCTAAATCAATTCCAATAAAGTATCCAAAAGATGGATTTAAATGATACTTTTGTGAAGGTCGTCCCATTGAAGGATTATCATCTGATATGTGCTCCGCCATTATTTGTGAGTTATTAAGCTCTGTAACTATTTCTGTAACTTTGGGAAGACTTATATTTACCTGTTCCGTAATTTCAGCTAAGCTCATTTTTTCATGGCACATCATTATCTTGATAATTTCTAGAATTCTTTCTCTTTTTTTTGCTTTTAATGGTGTCAGTATATTCTCAATTAGGTTAATGTTATTTATCTAATATTAAAACATGTGCATTATGAATAAGCTATGATAATTTGTAATGATAATCTCTAACTATATAAGAATTATGTTGAATAAAATATTATGTTCAATAAATCAAAAAACATAATAAATATTTTATAAAGCCCTACCCAATATAAAAAAATAATTGTAAAGTAGTAGTTCACAATATAAAAATATGTTGAATCCATGTTTCATCCGATTGTGAATTTGTTTTGTGTGTAAAAATGGATCGGTCTTAATTTAAGGGTTAGCAATGATTAGAATAGTGTGTTTAACTTTAGTTTTATTTTATTCAACCTCCGTTACTATCATTGATTCACTTATTAAAGATTTAAGTGGAATAACAACAGCAAAGCAAATATTTGAAAAGATTGAAAAAGAGGCACTCTAAATTTATGTCAAATGGTAAACCGACACTTCTAATTCTGGCAGCTGGACTAGGGTCGAGATATGGAAGCTTAAAACAAATTGATAAAATTGGACCTTCGGATGAAAGAATAATTGACTATTCAGTTTTTGATGCTGTGCGCCAAGGATTTGGAAAGATTGTTTATGTGATAAGAGAAAGTTTTGAAGAGGAATTTAAGGAAGTAATTATTGATTCACTACCAAATGAAATTGAAACAGATTATGTATTTCAAGAACTAAATTCAGTTAATTCTGAGATAATAACCAATCCTGATAGAATAAAACCTTGGGGTACTGGACATGCAGTATTGAGTGCAGAGTCTGCAATTAAAGGATCATTTGCTGTTATCAATGCTGATGATTTCTACGGAGCAAATTCTTTTAAACTTGCACATGACTTTTTAACATCAGAAAAAGATATTCCCAATGAACATGCCCTAATAGGATACAACCTTATAAATACGATGTCTGATTATGGTTCTGTATCTCGAGGTGTTTGTGAAGTTGATGAATCTGAATATATGAAATCTATTGTTGAGCGTACAGAAATTATTAAAAGCAATAATAAGATTTTATTCAAAAATGAAAATGATAGCTGGGAAGAATTGTTTGGTTCAGAAATTGTCTCAATGAATATGTTTGCATTTAAGAATTCTGTGTTTAATATATTCCGCGGCTGTTATAATATTTTCTTGAAAAATCATGGAAATAATCTTAAAACAGAATTCTATCTACCTTCAGTAGTTGATGAATTAATTACAAGTAAAGAAGGGAAAGTTAAAATAATAGAAACAGATGAACAATGGTTTGGTCTCACATACAAAGAAGATAAAGCAATTGTTACAGAAAGAATTGCAGATTTGGTTAGGCAAGGTAAATATCCAACAAAATTATGGTAGCAGAAATGGAAAGTGTTGAGCTAATAATGAAAAATTTTATTATTCCAGGAAAATTTGTTGATGCTAGACCATATGGAAGCGGTCATATCAATGATACTCTACTTATCAGATATGAACAATCTGGTGAGGAAGTAAAATATATACTTAGGAAAATTAACGATTTTGTTTTCAAAGCACCTGAAAGAATCATTGAAAATACAGTTAATGTAACCAATCATATTAGACAAAAGTTAATTGAGAATGGGGAACAACAGATAAATAATAAAGTATTAACTCTTATTAAATCTGTAGATAGTAAATATTATTATGTTGATAAAAATAAATACTGGTGTCTGCTTCATTTTATTGAAGGAGCTTACACGGTTGATCATGTAGATAATAGTGAACAGGCATATGAAGCTGCAAAAGCTTATGGAAAATTTGAGAAATATCTTTCAGATTATGATACAAGTAAGTGTCATATAACAATTAAAAACTTCCATAATTTATCAAATAGAATTATTGCTTTTAAACATGCTATAGTACTCGATCCTCATCATAGAGTTCAAAAAGTTAGTGATGAGATATCGCTAGCAAAAAAATATTTATATCTGAACAAGGAATTTGAGAAACTTCAAAATAAAAACTTGCCAATTAGAATAACACATAATGACACGAAGATAAATAATATTATGCTGCACCAGGTAACAAAAGAGGGAATATGTGTGGTAGATTTGGACACAGTTATGCCTGGTATAGTATTAAATGACTTTGGAGATATGGTAAGAACCTTTACTAGTCCAGCTTTAGAAGATGATAAAGATTTTTCAAATGTTTCAATGCGTCTACCAATATTTGATTCATTAGTGAGAGGTTATCTGAAAGAGTTAAATGATTATTTAACAGAAGATGAAATAAATAATTTGGTTTTAGGAGCAAAAATTATTGTATATGAGCAAGCGATTAGATTTTTAACTGATTATTTACTTGGAGACGTATATTACAAAATTGAGTATGAATTGCACAATCTTAATAGGGCAAAAAATCAATTCGAATTATTAGCAAGTATGGAAGAACAATCTGAAGAGATGGCAGAAGTCATTTCTAAATACTCACTAGTTAAAAACAGCAAAGCTCTTGAAAACTAAAAAATATCAAATTCTAAAGGTCAAAGAATCGTCTGCTCCATTGAAAGACAATGAAATATGGGAAGAACAACCTTCATTAATAATAGATGAATATCTTTGGATAAAAAAAGATTATCAGCCAAAGGTTGAAGTGAGAATGTGTTATACAGATAAAAATTTGATGGTTTATTTTAAATCTTTTGAAGATGAAATTACAATAAAGTACAAGAATATAAACGATCCTGTACACAAAGATAGTTGTGTAGAGTTTTTTGTTAATCTGTTCCCAACAAAATCTGAAAAGTATTTTAATTTTGAATTGAATGCAATTGGGACAATTCATGTTGGTTTTGGAGAATTGGGGAATAGATCAGTTATTTCTTTGGATGATATACAAAAAATTGAAATTAGTACTTCCGTAAAAGAACCAGTTGTAGGGAAATATAACAGTGATTACTGGGAAGTGTTTTGTAAAATACCAATTTCCCTTTTTGAAAAATACTACGATTTAAAATTTGAATGTACTAAAGTAAAAGCTAACTTTTATAAATGTGGTGATGAAACAAGGTTTGAGCATTATGGAATTTGGAATCATATTGAATCAGCTAAACCAAATTTTCATTTGCCAGAGTATTTTGGTGAAATATTTTTTTGATGAAATTAAAAATTAATATAATGGCTTGCATATTTAATTATTGGAGTTGCTAATGAATTTATCGATTTTGGATCTAGTATTTGTTGTAGCCTACCTGTTACTAATTTTCTTATCTGGCACACTTGTAAAAAAATATGTGAAAGGTATTGATAACTTCTTAGTTGCAGGAAGATCAATGGGATATCACCTGGGGCTTTTATCATTGATGTGTACAGAAATTGGTATGATAACTTATGTTTATTATGCTGAACTAGGTTTTAAAGCAGGGCTGGCTGCTTTGATAGTAGCTTTCCCACCTGTGGTTGCCTATCTAATTTTAGGAAGGACTGGATTTATTATTAAGCCTTTATTAGAAATGAAAATTAGTACTATCCCTGAATTCTTTTCTAGAAAATATAGTAATGGGGTTAGATTCTATATTGGAATAATAATGGCAGTTGGTGGGATCTTAAATTTTGGAGTTTTCCCAGGGGTTGAAGCGAATTTTATAAATATTGTAACAGGTATTCCAAAGGATTACTTATTGGTTACAATGGTTGTTATGCTCACACTCGTTCTTATATACACAGTTATTGGCGGAATGGTATCGGTTATTGTTACTAATTATATTCAATATGTGCTACTTAGTTTCGGAATGATATTCATAACAGTTTACGGAGTTTATGTAATTGGTTGGGGAAAGATTGTAACCTCAGTAACCGAGCAATTTGGTGAGAAAGGACTTAATCCATTCTCGCCATCAATATTGGAAGGAGATTTTGGAATTGGTTTTCTTGTTTGGCAAATACTTCTCTGGATAGCATTACTTGTAGGCTGGCAGGCTATTTCAATGAGATTATTTTCCTCTAAAAACTCTAATGTTGGACAAAAAATTTATACTTGGTCTGGACTAATGTTTTTATCAAGAGGTATTATGCCAATCCTCTGGGGAGTTATGGCAATTGCAGTTGTTGGAACTGAGATAGACTCATTAGAAGCATTGCCGTTATTGTTAGTCGAAATTGTTCCAGCTGGGCTTTTGGGAATTATTTTCGCAGCTCTATTAGCAGCATCAATGTCAACCTATGCTAGTTATTTACTCTCTTGGAGCTCCGTTGTTTCACAAGATATAATTGGAAGCATTGTTACTTATTTTACAAAAAGAGAAATGGACTCAAAAAAACAATTACTGGTCAGCAGAATCACCATGGCCTTTGTAATGATATTTATAATATGGTGGTCACTATTTCATGAGATGGAAGGATACTTATACTTTTACTTAAATATGACCGGAATGTTATTTATACCAGGAGTATTAATTTGTGTTGCCTTTGGAATATATTGGAAAAAAGCGAGAACATTGGGAGCATATATGGCAATAACATTTGGTGCAATATTGCCAATGATGTATCTTATTTGGCCAAAAGAAGTGCAAGATTATGCTTCTGAAATTGGTTGGGGTGGATTTGTTGTATCTCTTTTAGGTATGCTAATCGGCTCGGTTCTGCAAAATATATTTCAACCAAAAATAGAAGGAGAAAAAGTATAATGAATCTATGGGAATATTTTTGGGGAGCAGTTATAATATTTTCAATATTATCTTTTACTTATATGTCAGGGAAAGTAATTTATAAGGGTTGGGCTGAATTAAAAGAAATGTTTGAAAATCTAAAATAGTTATGATTTTTTAATGATGTTAAATTTACTTACATGGGTAGCACTTCCCAATCTTAAAAATTGGCTATTTTTTCAACTATTTCATCAAAGATTTATTTTCTCTTTTATTAGGCCTGAATTCAATTTCTTTTAAGTATCAATAGAGATTACCCTACTTGGTTCGTTTATACTTTAATTACCTCTCTATTAGGAACAAAAAGAAGTGATCAGTTATTGTTGGGAAATTTTTAGCTAAATCTATAATGATTTCAAAAGATCTACTATCAGATCCAATTATTCTTGCAGCACTCAGAATTGTTTTAGCAACATTTGAACTTTATTAGCTATAAATCCTAAATGAAGCTTGGATTTATAGCTAACATTGTAATAACTCTATATTTTTTTTAGTGAACATACAGAATTAACAACTTCCCAATTTCCTTCAGAAAGAACTAAAGTTAAGAATTCTTTCACAACTATTTTATTACTCTCATATTCAACACAAGCAATAGCCATAGCATCTTGATATTCCACTATATTTACATTTGTTTCAGTCGCAGAGCTACAAAAGTGACCCGATTTTACAACTTTTAAAAATTCATCTTTATCATTCACATTCTTTTTATTAATTATTGTATTTATTTTAATAAAATTTGCATCGTCATTTATAAGTTTATCTACTGATTTTACCTCTTTTTCTTTCACGCTTCTTACATATTCATTTACTAAATCAGTAACATCTTTTTCACTCGCAAAGGAACTAACTGACAATAAAACCATCATTCCAAAAATTACAAATACTTGATTTAAGCTCTTCATTTTTCCTCCGGATTCTTATTTTATTATCAATTGAATTATTTGATTCAATATTGTGACGATTTAAGAAGAAAAAGGTTTCGAAAAAGTTTTATAATTTTAATCTTTTTGAGAATAATTAACATTTAAAGTACCCGCTGGTAGTAATAATACTTGATCACCAAAAGAAGATTCTCAGTAACTTTCTATAAACCTGGAGATTTCACCCTTTGATAGATATTCTCGTTGGGATATTTCCTGTTCACAACTTATAAGCTTTTTCACTGTACTATTATATTTTTGCTTATTGTTATGATCTAATCATAACTTTATTATTTTAACTTTTTGACTTAACTTGTTAGGAATAACACTGAATGCCTGGCTAACACTTATCTTATTACTTGTGGTACATTAAAAAAAACATTGTTAGAATTCTTCTCAGCTAATCTTCTTTCAACTAAATTATATAATACAAAAAAGTCATTATTCTAAGATAGTATGACTATTTAGTTTTACAAGATACTACGATAACGACAACAGCAAATTATTTGGCTCAATCAATAATTGCTGGGCCCAATTTTACAATTGCAAATAATGGTAGCGTAACTTTAATGCTGAAACTATTTCAATAATCTCACAGTTATTTATTCTCCAAGGAGGTGAGCTTCAATTAGTTTCAAGTAGTATTCCAATCAGTGTGGAGAACGAGGAAATGATTTTCCCAGACAAGTTCATAGTACATCAGAATTTTCCGAATCCTTTTAATCCTTCTACTACTATAAAATACTCAATTCCAAAACAATCAAAAGTAACACTCAAAGTATTCGATTTACTGGGTAAGGAATTAGCCATCCTTTTAATAAGGGAACAAACTAGAGGAAACTATGAAATTGATTTTGATGCTACTGAGTTAACAAGTGGTATATATTTCCACAAAATCAAAGCTGGGAATTTTGTTGCGACAAAGAAAATGATATTATTAAAATAAATTTTCTATTATTTTTTAGATAAGTTTTGCTATTACTTAAAAGAATCCATTCTGCTTAATAACAAAGCAACTGGTACTATATAATAAATGATACAACTAAATACTGTGAATTGTATCCTTGATTTCTTTTAAATAAGGCCGCATTTGAAATGTGTCTGAAAAGATAACTTAATTCAATTGAGTAGTTATTTCCTCTGTAAAATTGTATGCCTGCAGAAATCATATCACTAAAAATAAAATTGCCGCCAGTTTTTCTTGTCCCAATCTTCTGATTATTTATAAAATTAGCCCCAATACCTCCGCTAATGAAGAGATATTTATTAAGGATTTCTATATCATACCTTAGCATTGGAGCAAGACCAATTAGATAAGTAGATTTATTACCTTCACTGATATATTCCAAATTAACATTACTATCATAACTAAATTGTTCATATCTCCCGTTCATTTTAGGTATGCTGACGAAAAGAAGATATTGTTCACTATGAATATTCGTGTATGGACTGCTTCCATATCCAAAATCCAACCTGGTTTTAGTATCTTTGGAATAAAATTGAGCACTAATAATATAAGATGATAGTATAAGTAATAAAATTGTTTTAATTAAATTATTGACCATACTGAAGTCCTTTATTTAAAGTTGTTTTATAAGATAAGGCAATTTCAGAAAATATGTGTTAATAATAAATAGCGAAAAGCAAATGAATTAAGAAACAGATTCTTTTAAAATTATGTTAGACTGGGTTATCTAAACCTTGAAGCACATGAAATGCAAAGAGTTACATATGGAATACTCATCAATCTTTTAACCGCAATATCATCACCGCATTTAGAGCATTTGCCAAAATTAGATAATTCGATTCTTGTAATTGCATATTGCAATCGTTGAAGTTCAGTGCTTTTATCTACAAGCGCTGCATCCACAATTGATTTGTTGTTAATTGCATCCATTCGGGATAATCTACCATAAGCACTATCAGGCGAAATCGGTTTTGCAGCTTCTTTAAGATCTACCAATTCAGATTCAAGTTCCCCAATCTTTTCTTTAATAGATTTTTTTATAAGAGTCTTCTCATCATTTGTCATTTCTCAATAGTATCCATCATATGAGTCTGATCATTATGCTCAATTGTAGATAGGAATTGTACTTTAGGATTCTTATCCATTGCAATACTCAATGAAAAATTTGATTCAGCAATAAAAACAAGATTTTTATTTTTATCTTGATAAAGAAAATGTGAGCGTATTCTTAATAATTCATCAATGTCTTCTTTCTTATCGAACTTTAACCAAAATGCTTTGTATGATGCCATGGGAATGAAATCTACTTTGGCACCATATTCATGCAATAACCTATATTTTAATACGTCGAATTGTAGTTCTCCAACAACACCAACAACTTTTTTATTCCCAAGATCTTGAGTGAAAAGTTGAGCTAGACCTTCATCGGTTAAGTATTGAATTCCTTTTTGCAGTTGTTTTGATTTAAACGGATCAAGATTATGCAATACCCTAAAAACTTCCGGTGAAAAACTGGGTATACCCTTGAACATAAAAGATTCACCCTCGGTTAATGTGTCTCCGATATTAAAAGTCCCTGAATCATATAATCCTATAACGTCTCCTGGAAATGCTTCTTCCAATAAGGTTTTGCTGTTTGCCATAAATGAAGTCGGATTGCTAAATTTAATTTGTCTGTCTAATCTTACGTGATGATAAAATTTATTTCTCACAAATTTGCCTGAGCAAACTCTTAAGAATGCAATTCGATCTCTGTGTTTTGGATCCAGATTAGCATGAATTTTAAATACAAAACCACTAAAGTTTTTGTCTTCTGGTTTGATAATGCCCTTTGTAGCTTCTCTTTCTATGGGGGAGGGAGCAATTTCAACAAATATATCTAACAATTCTTTTATCCCAAAATTATTAACTGCACTACCAAAAAATACAGGAGCAAGATTTCCTTCTAAATAACCGTCAATATTAAAACTATCATATATTCCATCAATCAATTCAACATCATTTCTTAATTTTTCCGCATCATCTCCAAAAATATCATCAAGGGAACTATCTTCTAAACCTTTAAAAACCTGGCTATTTTCTTCAACTCTTGATTTATTAGATTTATAAAATGCAAAAGAATTTTTATAAATATTGTAAACTCCCCTGAACTGCATTCCCATACCAAGTGGATACACCATAGGTCTTACTTTAATTAACAATTTCGATTCCAATTCATCCAACAGCTCAATTGGTTCCTTGCCTTCTCTATCCATTTTATTTATTAAAATTATTACCGGAGTTTTCCTCATCCGACATACTTGCATTAGCTTTTCGGTTTGCTCTTCTACGCCTTTTACAGAATCTACTATTAAAATCACACTATCAACTGCTGTTAAAGTTCTATAAGTATCTTCTGCAAAGTCCTTGTGACCGGGTGTATCTAAAAGATTTATTTTATGATCTTTATAATCGAAGGACAGTACAGAAGTCGCAACAGAAATACCTCTTTGTTTTTCGATATCGAGAAAATCAGAAGCTGCTGTTTTCTTTATTTTATTTGATTTTACTGCACCGGCAATTTGAATTGCTCCACTATAAAGAAGAAATTTTTCAGTTAATGTTGTTTTACCAGCATCCGGATGACTGATAATAGCAAACGTTTTGCGTTTATTTATTTCTTTTAAATACGACATGCTTTGTAACCTTTAAAATTTTAGTAACGATTGAATTTGTAAATCTGCGGTTTTACTTGAAGATAGAGAAAAGGGAATTCAGTAAACCCTTTTTCTTATCAGATTGGACTGGACAAATACACTTTGAAATTAACCATAATCAAATTTACGAATAATTCATGAAATTATTTCAATCTTTAATGAAATAATTTGAATAAATTCTCTCTTTTTTCTTTATCTCATTTAGAAAATTCAGTTTTTATATTATTAATATATCAAGTAATATTATTCAAATATTAGTTGACTACTAATAATTTTATGTGTTTCTATCTCAAATTATTCCAGCACATCTTTTACTTCATACTTGTTGTGACGTGCTTCCCAATTTCAATTTGTGATGTATTTAACATCATTTTTTCAATCGGGGTTGTGTTGGATTAATAATTAAATTATATTTAAACTTTGGAGAATCCGAGACTCTCCGCAATTAATTATATTTGTTCAATCCGGCGTTTTTGCTGGATTTTTTTTTTAATATTTATAATATATTTATTGTAAATAAAATTATTGTTAATTTGATTTCTATCACTTAGATAAATTATTTTATTTTCGATAATTCTTTAAATAATGGATTCTAAAAGTTTTACAATTAATAGTGCCTACAAAAACGTAAGTTCTGTTTGTTTTATCGCAAAAACATACTGCGAAGAAAACTGTATATCTGAAGAAAAAACAAGAGAAGTTGAGCTAAGTCTTGCCGAAGCATTAAATAATATTATCAAACATTCCTATAAAGGCGACGAGACTAACAAAATTGATATCAAAATGGGATTTGAAAACAATAGGATTACAATTACACTTATTGATTATGGCGAATCCAGACAAAATATAAAGAAACCAGTCCTTGAATTTGATCCAGAGGATATTGATAGTTTACCTGAAGGTGGAATGGGTCTTTTTATAATTGAACAATTGATGGACGAAAATATTTATAACGTTGATGGGAACAAAAATACTTTCACCTTAGTAAAAAACGTCAAATAGTTCAAAGTATTCAATTCTTTAATAGAAATAAATTCAATGTCCTACAGACTAATCCCACTAATATTTATCATTTCCTTTTTAACACTAATGGCTCAGAACAGTACGACTAGCGACGCTTATAAAAAGCAAGGATTTAGTAGAAGGACACCTTTACTTAAACCTAAGTATCCATCGTACAATTTAGCAGCAACATATATTCTAAAAGAGAAGGCGAAAAAGGGAGACCCATTTGCGCAACATGAATTAGGCATAAGGTATATACTTGGTATTGGTGTCCCTATTGACACATTAAAAGCCGCGCATTGGATTGAAAAAGCAGCTTCTAAAAATTTACCGGCTGCAAATTTTAATCATGGTATTATGTTATATAGTGGGATTGGTGTTGAATGGAATCCATTTTCTGCATTTAAAAATTTTAAGGTGGCTGCAGAAAGCGGTATGGAACAGGCACAGTATATTCTTGGTTTAATGTTTACTGATAACTTAATAGTAAACAAAAACTTAAAAGAATCTCAAAAATGGTTAATAAAATCGGCAGATAAAGGATTTGAGGATGCAAAAAAAGTACTAAAAGAATTTGCCAAAATGGGATTAACTCTTTCATCAGATTCTACAGAGATTGAGTCTTCTGATCAAAATTTTCTCTCTAAAAACAGCGCCTATTCTCCATTAATTTCAAGTGATTATGAGTTAGATTTCTATAATTTTAATGAAGATACATTAACTGAAGCTGAAGAAAAAGAAATGTTAAATGATATTCTTAATTCTAAAACAAATGAATTGAAGAAAATGTTTAAAATTCAAGAAATTAAGGATTCAGTTAAGTTAATGGATACATCTTCTGTTGGTTTAATAAATTTTGCTGCAAATTCTGGAAGCCCTGAAGCACTATTAATAAAAGCTCGGTTAGATGAAAATGGGATAGGAGTTAAACAAAATTTAATTTTTGCAGCTTCAAATTACCTTAAGGCATTCAGATTGGGCTCCTATAAAGCCGCAGAATCCTTACTTAAAATGACTCAAATAAATAACTTTTTTACTTTTCTTGAAAGAGAAGTAAAAAATAATAATTCAGAAGCAATGTATGTTTGGGCAGGTTTAATAGCTCTCGGACTAGACTACTCTTTAACTGAGCAACAAGCATTTGAATTACTTAAGAAGGCAGAAGAAAAAAATCATGTTAATTCAATTATTGAACTTGGATTAGCTTACTATTCAGGGTCTCTGGTTGAAAAAGATTCAATAAAAGCGCTAGAATATTTTAATTCTGCGGCAAATTTAGGAAGCAGTGAGGCTGAGGTTCGATTAGCCTTTATTCACATTCAATCGGGAGATTCTATAAGAAATTCTGAACACATCTCTATCCTCAAAAAATATTCCGAGAAAGGTTCCGTACTTGCTGAAACGGCTCTGGCTTATTGTTATGAAAATGGAATTGCCGTAAATAAAAATAAAGGTAAAGCTGCGCAATTATATAGGGAAGCAGCTCATAGAGGTAATGAAGCAGCTTATAATTCTCTTAGAAAAATGTATGATACAATTAGACCTGAGGATGAAGAATTTCAAATCTATCTATAGCCTATTTCCCGCTTTCTCTCCCACATAATGCTACAAGGTATCCTTTTATTAAATAATAATTATTTAAATATATAAGATCCTATCCGATAATGTTTTATTGGAAAGGTGAATTGAGAGAAGATCGAGCTGCTATCATTTTTTAACTATTTGTAAAATTTTTTCTGAATGGATTAAAGAATTATCCATCTGGATAAAAAGTTTTTTGGATGCAGATATGGATGCGATTCTCGATATTGATTAAAGCAAGAATAGTAAAAAAGTTCACAAGAATTAATGTACATGGTTATATAAAGCTTACAGAGTAATTCAAAAGTAATTAATGAAAAATATGAAGAAGAAATTATATATATCTCTAAAAGTTAAACTAACATGGGTAATAACATTTCTTCTCGCACTAGTAATACTTTTCGGGTACTTCTATTTTCCCTTGAAATATGAAGAAGCTAGACTTTTAAGTCTACAGGAAAAAGTGGATATTATTGCAAGTAATGCCGCTTATGAACTCTCATCTGGATTATTTTTTAAAAATAATGAAGCTGCCAAAGAGGAAATCGAATCGTTAATACAAAATGAGACAATAAAATATTTGGTTATTTATAAAGATAGTTCAGTGTTCTACCAGCATAATACATTTGTTGCGGTACTTAGTGATTACATGAATCTGGAAATCGAAACAATATCAGCTAAATACGAAGTTATGAAAAGTCACGAACCTATTTTTAATGATAATCAAAAAATTGGTGATATATACATTGGCTATTCTCTTTCAAATGTGTATCACGAAATTGATGATTTAAGAAAGCATGTGGGTATAGTGAGTTTAATAATATTCTCAATTTGCTCTGTTATTGTTATTTTAATTATTATTTATTTTACCAATCCTCTCCAAGAATTTATAATAACTGCAAATAAAATTTCTGAAGGCGATTTTACACAAAGAGTAAATATAAAGTCTAAAGATGAGATAGGTATTATTTCAAACTCATTTAACGGAATGGTTGATAAAGTTGCAACAAGTAATGAAGAAATGAATGTTATTACTGCAGAACTTGAAAATAGGGTAAAGGGAAGAACAAAAGAACTTGAAGGAGCATTAAAATCACTTCAAAAAGAAAATACTCAAAGAAAAAGAGCGGAAGCTGACATAAGCAGTTCATTACATGAAAAAGAAGTTCTGTTAAAAGAAATTCATCATAGAGTAAAGAACAATTTACAAATTGTATCTAGTTTATTCTTTTTTCAATCTAAGCAAATTACTGATCCAATAATGTTGGACATGTTTCGAGATGGTCAGAACAGAGTAAAGTCAATGGCTCTTATACATGAAAAGCTATATCAATCAGGAGATTTAGCAAATATTGACTTCAAAGAATATATTAAAAAGCTAACAAATTTTCTGCTTCAGTCTTACGGAGTTAATCAAAGCAAAATTAAACTCAAAAATAATGTTCAACATATTAAATTAGGCGTTGATACGGCCGTGCCATGTGGATTAATTATTAACGAATTGATATCTAATTCATTGAAACATGGGTTTAGAGAATTAGAAACTGGTGAAATAAGAATAGATATGGGATATGACGAATATGATAAACTTACGCTTAAAATAAGCGATAATGGGAAAGGAATGCCTAAAGATTTGAACATTGAAGAATCAGATTCATTGGGATTAAGATTGGTTTATAATTTAACAAAGCAAATAAACGGAAAGGTGGAATTTTTTAATAATAATGGTGCTTCAGTCAAGATAGTATTCCCCAATCCAAAACTTAATAAGACGAGTTAATTTAATGAACAAAGCAAGAATCCTAGTTGTTGAAGATGAAGTAATTATTGCAATGGAGATTGCTGATAGATTAAAATCTATGGGTTACGATGTTTTGAGGATTGTTTCAAACGGATCGATGGCTATTAAAGCTGCAAAGTCAGAAAAACCAGATTTAATTCTTATGGATATTATGATTCAAGGTGATATAGATGGAATTGAAACTGCTACAAAAATTCATAAATTCTCAGATATACCAGTAATTTACCTTACAGCAAATGCAGATGATTCTACACTAGAACGGGCTAAAGTTTCAGATGCTTTCGGTTATCTAATTAAACCATTCGAAGAAAAAGAACTAAATACCAGTATTGAGATGGCATTGTATAAACATAGAATGGAGGCCAAATTAAGGGAGAGTGAGGAGAGGTTTAAGAGTCTTGTGGAGAATTCTTCAATTGGGATATTTAGATTGTCAAAAGAGGGTAGGATATTACATGCGAATCCAACTTTCATTAATCTTCTAGGTTGTAATGAATTGAATGAAGTTGTAGGCAAAAATCTTAACCAATTTTTAATTGAAGGTGATGCCAAAGGTAAAGAATTATTTGATATTATAAATTCCATTGGAAAAGTTAATAGCTATAAAGTAGAGCTAAAAAATCCAAATGGTAAAAAAGTTATAATTAGTCTTGGTGGTAACGTTGTTGAATGGGAGAATGAAATTTTATACTTCGATGGAACAATAGAAGATGTTACGATGCAGCAGGAATACGAAGAACAGCTAATAACTGCAAAAGAAAAAGCAGAAGAATCAGATCGATTAAAAACTGAATTTTTGGCTGGTATGTCTCATGAAATAAGAACACCAATAAATACAATTATGAGTTATTTATCATTGTTAAGTGATGAATTGAACTCATCATCGGAATCATCGTTTAAGGATATTTTTGGTGCTATTGAAATTGGAAGTCTTAGATTGACAAGAACAATTGATTCAATTCTTAATATGGCTCAGTTTCAATCTGGAACATTTGATGTTTTTAAAACGAAAATTGATATTGTTGAGGAAGTAATTACAAATATATATGAAGAATTTAAATTTACTGCAAAACAAAGAGGGCTTGAATTAAGATTCTCAAACTCAACTGAAAGCGCCAATATTCTAGGCGATAAATATTCACTATCTCAACTATTTGTAAATCTAATAGATAATGGATTAAAGTATACTCGAGAGGGATACGTTGAAGTGAGTGTATATAATGACGAGAATGGCAGGTTAAGTGTTGATATTGAAGATTCAGGAATTGGGATATCCGAAGAATTTTTACCAACCCTGTTTCAACCATTTACACAAGAAGAGCAAGGATACACAAGAAAATTTGATGGTAATGGCTTAGGGCTTGCATTGGTTCAAAGATACTGCAAATTAAATGAAGCTATAATTAAGGTTAAAAGTTCAAAAAACAAAGGCACGAAGTTTACCGTTCAATTCACACAAACAAATAAGAATAATAAGTATAATGAAATTGGTCAAAGTACAGAACGAATTCAAAATTGACTAAATTTTAATAATAGGTTGAATCATGAATTTAAAAAGAAAGTTAATTGTAGCTACCATGTATGTATTTGTAATAATTATTTGTAATGAATATATAACTGCTACGAATATGGATATTGAACCTGAAGCTGTTGTTGATTCTGGTGGCGAGATTAATACTTTGTTAGTTCCAAGTATTGAAGATTTACATACAAATTCTGTTGATACACGATCATTTGTAAACGATGATCTCGATTCTAATAACACAGCTAACCATACACTAACGTCGTTAAAGTAATATCGGAATAAATAAACTTTTATTTGTATTTCACTTTTATTGCGATACATTCTCATAATAATCATTTCGACAATCTAGACGACCAATCCGACCAATTTGTTTATCTCAAATTTTAAGTTTTAAAATATCGATGATAAATGGTTATAAAGATACTTTTCTATTTGGCACAATATTTCCTATGTAATTAAGCATATAGAACAATTCAAAAAAGGAGTTACAAAATGAAACGTAGAATCAAGTTATTAACAATCTCAGTATTAGTAGCAGTTTTTGCAATAACAACATTTGCTCAAGATCAGAATAAAACAAATAAACAAATTAAGAAGAGGGTGAAAGCACAATCATCTCTTGGGACAAACACTCAATCAGCAAATTGGGTTGATGCTGATGGTGATGGTGTTTGTGATAATTTTGGAACTGTGAACCAAGGACAAAGCAACGGTAAAGGTTATGGGTTAAAAGATGGTAGCGGAGCAGGAGTTAGACCTCAAGACGGAACTGGTTATGGCAAATTAAATGGTGGTGGAAATGTAACTGGGACATGCGATGGTACTGGATCTGGTTCAAAAGGAAGTCAAAAAAGATCAGGCAGGAAATAATTTAGAGCACTTAAAAAAGGGAAACCATGTGTTTCCCTTTTTTATTTTAAATCATTTTTCAAATCCAATATGTCAATTCTTGAGCGCAAATGTCTCTCCGTTATATTTAATATTCTTGCAGCAGCACTTTTATTACCATTTGTTCTACTTAATGCCTCTAAAACAATTTCTTTTTCAAAAGATTTTACTTTTGTTTCGTATCCGTCTTCAAGATCTGTAGGATCAAAAAGTTTCCTTTCAGATATTTTACCAATTTGATTAGGCAAATCCGCTTTTGTAATAGTCTCTTCTCGGCATAAAACAACAGCTCTTTCCACTATATTCTCAAGTTCTCGTATGTTACCCGGGAACTCATATTTCATCAACTGGTCCATTGCTTCAGAAGAAATGGAGGAGACATTTTTCTCATTAAGTTTAGAATGTTTTTTTATAAAGTGGTCAACTAAAATTGGTAAATCACTTTTCCTTTGACGTAAACTCGGGATACAAATTGAAACTACATTTAATCTATAGAATAAATCATCTCTAAACTCATTGTTAGTAATCATTTCCTCAAGGTTTCTATGTGTGGCTGTGATGATTCTTACATCGACATTAATTTTAGAATTACCGCCTAGTTTTTGAACTTCACCAAACTGAATTGCACGCAGTAACTTTACTTGCGCTTGCAGTGGTATATCACCAACTTCATCAATAAATAACGTTCCACCGTCCGCCTCTTCAAAACGGCCAGTTCTTTGATTTGTAGCCCCTGTGTAAGAACCTTTTTCATGTCCAAATAATTCGCTTTCCAACAAATTTTCTGAGAGAGAAGAAATGTTGACAGTTACAAATGGCTTATCCTTTCTCGGGCTTGCGTAATGAATTGCTTTAGCAATTAATTCCTTCCCAGTTCCACTTTCTCCTCTAACAAGCACCGAAGCTTTACTTCCGGCAACCCTTCCGGCTGTATTTAAAACCTCTTCCATAATTCCACTTTCAGAAATTATGGAATCGAATTTAAATTTTTCCAAAAGCTGTTTTTTTAATAATCTATTTTCAGAAACTAAAAATCTTTTTTCTCTTATTCTTTCAAGCAAACTTTCTAACTCATCTAAATCTATTGGTTTTGACAAATAATCATAAGCCCCGGCTTTCATAATACTAACTGCGTCTTCAACGCTACCATAAGCTGTCATTACAACAACATCAATCTCTGGATTAAACTCCTTTACTTTTTTAAGAACTGTAAAACCATCCCAGTTAGGCATACGATAATCGGTTAAGACAACATCAATTAATTCGGCACTAAGTAAATCAAACCCTTGCTTACCATCTAAGGCTGTTGAGACTTGATATTCTCTTCTGGAAAGAAAACTCTTTAATGATTTTAATTGAGAATCTTCATCGTCTATAATTAAAACTGATAGTTTTTTCATAATAATATTTTCACATTTATAGTTCTAAATTTATTGGCAAAATGATTAAAAATGTTGAACCTCTGCCTTCTATACTTTCAACAGATATTGTGCCGCCGTGTTCCACAATTATTCTTTGGACCAAACTCAATCCAATTCCAGTTCCTTTTGCCTTAGTAGTATAATATAAATTAAATATTTTATTCAAAATATGTTCGGGAATTCCACAACCACTGTCACTAATAGTCAAAGCAATTTGATTATTATCATATTCATCGACTTGTATTACAATATTGTCATCAAGTTCTATCGAATCAATAGAATTTTGAATTAAGTTCATTATAACTTGTTGTATTTGATTTCTATCCCAATTAACTTTCCCGTCCCAATTCATTTTAATTATTAGTGAACTAGATTTCTCTTTTAACATTGCTTCATATTGCTTCTCAATTTGGGTTATTAAATCAGAAAGTAAAAATTCCTTTAAAACAATTTTTTCCGGTCTTGAAAAACGCAAAAAGCTATTGATTGTTGCATTAATTCTTTTAACTTCTTTTGCTACAAGATTAGAAAGTGTATAAAATTCCTCTTCATTTGATTTAGGTTGAAAATCTTTATTCAGTTGTTGAGTAATAGTACTAATCGTATTTAGCGGATTTCTAATTTCGTGAGCAACCCCTGAGGCTAATTCTCCCATTGCTACCAATCTTTCTTTACGCCGAATTTGCTCTTCCATTGTTTTTTGGTTTGTTAAATCGCGTATTACTAATATTGTATTCGTTGAATTTTCTTCAGCAACAAATTCACTTTTTGATACAAGTAAATATTTTTTGCGATTATTAATTAAGCAGTCAATCTGCTCCAATCCAATATGTGAATCAAGTATATTTTGGCAACTACTGTTAGACAACACACTTAAATGTCTACCTTCAAGTGATGAATCAGTAATGCTAAATAGGAAACTCGCTGCAGAATTTATAATTTTTATTTTCTTATTCTCATCAATAACAATAACAGCATCGCTTACATTTTGAATTACTTTATTTGAGTATCCCTCGACAATCTTAAATTTTTGCTTAAGCAAATCGAAATTTTGTCTTGTAAATATATAAGAAAGCAGAAGGGAGCCTAAAACGAATAAAATTATTCCAATTATAATTATTCTTCGAACAATTCTAACATTAATCGCATTAAGAGGTTCTAAGGATAATCCTAATCTAAATAACCCAACAACATTATTTTTATAAGTAAAGGGATGAACTGCTTCAAAAATTTCAAGTGAATCGGAATCAATTATTCGCCAGGCAAATGTTGAATCTGTTAAAGAATTATATAAAAAATCTGATTCTTCATAACTTTCTAAATGTTCGATATTACCAGATGCTGCAAGAATATGATTTGAATCTTGCAAAGCCGCATAAATTATTTTATCACCAATCGTTAAATTTTTAAGTAGACTACCAAAACCAATGGTTTTCCTAAACTTTAATAATTCTTCGGCATCGACATTTAAGACAATTGCACTTCTATTTTTTGCAGAGACAGCGACTGCAAACCGAAGCTCATCTTCATACCGAGCTGATTTAATCCCAAGAATCAATGTATCTAAAACATTAGTAAAAATTGGTTGAAGCAATTTCTGAGGAGAGTTTTTTTCTACTAAATCTGTATGTGTTTGTTTATGGTTACTAAATTGCTTAACTCCATTACTTCTGAAAATGTTAATACGATAAATGTTATTTTCATTAGCAATTTTTGTCAACAACTCATTATCAACTTGATTTCGTTCATATAAGAGTTTAACCATGTTAGCGTTGTTAAGAAGACGTTTCTTTAGTTCAGCATCAATTGTCTCATATGATAAAAGTGCATTGCCAGATGCAGCTAGTGTACTTTCCAAAAGGGAATGTGATTGTTTGGCCATCAAATCGTACATTTCTTTTTTACTTTGAAAAAGTTCAAAAAGGGCGGATGAAACTATTAGGGAAGCTACAATAAGGAAAATTAGAATTAAAATCTTTGGTTGGATCGACATATTATTATTTCATTTCCCAATTACATAATTGAAACGCATTAATAATTTATAAAATTTATAATTCTAATTTTAATCAATTTAGTAGAATCTGTAATTAGTATAATAACTAATGATTTATAAAGACGATACCACTATCTAGAACTGAAAATCAATACCCAAATTAATTTGGCTAGATTTGTAATCATACCAATAGCTATTTGAAGAATTAACTATATTCTGATAACCTAGTGATAAATTTAGTTGGTGATTGTTTAATTCGTTTAAATAAACAATTTTTGTAAAATTCAAACTAATTATATGTTGTTCATCAAGTCGTATAACATCTTCATCCATTATCTCTTCGTTAACAAAAATACCCTGTGAAGGATATTCTTTTGAATTGTAAAAATATGACACCTTAAGAATAAAATCAGCTGAAAGTAATTGAGTTAGTTGAGCATTTAATGTAAATCCCTCGTAGCTTATCGGATCATCAAAATATTGAGATTCATCACCGTAAGCGAATCCCAGTTCTCTAATGGTCTGTGCAGTTCCACCAATAATATTTCTGCTTGTATACTGAATTGCCAATCCGGTTGAAGTTGATAATGACTGTGCTACTCGAACATAATAATTTATTTGACTCGTGATTGCAGTTGAAGATTCGGAAGAACTCAATCTTCCCATATTGTTAGTTTGATTAGTATCTAGATTGGTTGAATAATAATCTTTGTAATTAAAAGTAAACCCGCCAATAAGCGTGGTCCTTGTCTGATAACTTTTATTTAATTTTACTCCGATAGAGCCCATCCAATTGTCTAAATCAGAAAGTAGGCTATATTTAGTTAGCGTAAAAGACCCTTGCGAATAAATATTTATACCTTCTATATTAGTTTTGTGTTTTATGTAGGCGTTATAATTTGTATAGTCAAAATATTCGTATTCAATTTGATTGATTCTCTGTTCAGCATATAATCCAAACATAACTTTTTCTGTTGCGTTCCAAAAACCAAATTGATGCCAGTAATAGTTTCTTGTATTTAATTCACTAAAAGTTGAATAATTTCCGTAGTACCCAATTCCAAAAGATTCTATTTCTCGTTCAACTCCTAAATTAAAAGAACTGATGTAGGATGATATTGGTGTTGGGTTGTGAAATGGATTATCACTGTATTCTTGTGTTGTAGAGAGACTCAAATTCCACTGACCTAATAGTTCAGTAGATAAGAACAAAATGATAAGTAGGCTTAATATATATATTGATTTCATAATATTTATTTCTCAAAAAAAAGGGATAGAAAGAATTCCATCCCCTTGCGATTCACTAACAGTAAATATTTTATTTATTTTTACGTTTCATTGATCCCGAACCATCGTTAATTCTATCTCTAGTTCTCAATCTTTCTTTTAATTTTTCCAGGTCTGCTATCCTCTTACAATTGTCGCAAACACCATCACCATCTTGATCAATAAAACCAGTGCAATCACCACTTCCACCACCGGTACCATCGCAATCACCATTTTTTAATTTTTTCTTTTCTTGCACACGTAAGATATCTCCGTCACCACAAAATGCATCACCAGTTAGCTCAAGAAGCTTGTTTAATTGAAGTTTAATTTTTTGTCCAATTTCTTGATTATTTTGTGCATACGTATTGTTACTTACAAATAGCAATCCTAATAAGACAACCATTGTTAAAGATACTAGCTTTTTCATTTTTACTCCCATTTGATTTATGAATATGTATTTAATCCAACTAGTTAGTTTCAATTCTGCTATTTAAGAAATTTGAGACATTGAATAAAATTAATTTCCACCTTTTCCTTTGCCCTTTGCAGTATTTCCTTTTGAATTACCACCTTGACCGTTTCCATTTCCACTTACATTTCCGCTTCCGTCTTGCATTCCAGTTCCTTGTCCAGCTGCCCCATTATTATGAAAACCAAATTTTGCTCTATTACCTTTTCCTCTACCTAAACCAGCATTATCATTAATTCCATCACCGTCTTCATCTACAAATCCTTTTCTAGCACTTCCCTTAACATAATCTTCATCTAATCCATTAGGAATACCATCGCCATCATCATCTGGTGCATTATCATTATAACCATCACCATTTGCATCGACAAAACCAACTCCATGTTTTAGCTTTGTTTTTTGTTCAACACTAGTTTTATTTTTACCTCTATTTGTTTTTTTAGTCTGTGTACTATCTTGTGCTATCAAACTGGATGAAAAAAATAGAGTAACGATAATTGCAGTTAACACTGTTAATATATTTTTCACTTTATTTCCTCTTCAATTGGAAAGTTTTTGAAGTTATTTTTCCCTTAGTACAGTAAATTTTGTGCCAAAATTATGGAGTACTTATCTCCATGTTTTATAATACGTTAGCATTTTCAATAAAATGCCGTTTACCACTTGAATGACGTTTTGGACGAAGGATTCGTCCAGATGGGCGAAAATTAACGATTTCAATGTTTCCAAAATCTATTTTACCACTTCACTAATGTTTGTTCGTCTCTTTCAAGTATATTATATCTTCATGTTTAGTATAGTGGGAAAAAGGAAAAATTTTTGAATATAAAGAATTTTCGGTGTGTAATTATTTAGATATGTTTGATTATGCAATACCAATAGGGGAAGGTATCAAGAGGGAGTTAAACTAACAATTCTCTTGTTATATTAAAATTATTTAGTAAAAATCGTTTTGGGGGAAAAATTAAGTAAATGAAATAAATAACAACGATTAATGGGAGATTATTATGTCCAAAACAACTATGATGGAAACTATAAATACAATCCAAGAAAAATAATCGGAATTAATACCCCAAGTACCGTGAACCATTTACCTCTTCCTTTTATCCCATTTTTACCCTTAATCATAAAAAGTCCTGTTCCAGCAAGAATTATTAAGCTAAGTGCAAAAATATCCGCTACCCAGGTCCATAATTTTTTTGGGTTGTTCAAGTGTAAAAAGTTAGTTTCTCTAATTATTGTTCGGCTTTTAACATTTTCCAGAACAGCAATGTTTTTGCTGAAGCTTGCAGAGAGAGTTTTGTTATTAAAGAATATATCAATTGAGGATGGACTAGATCTGAAATAACTTTTTAAACTGTCTTTTATTGAATATGACTCAATAAAATTGTCTACCAAAACTTCAGAAGAAAATGAAGAATCAATGTGTAATGGAATTGAGAGAGTATCTTTTGTTATAATATAGTTTGGGTTCCAATCATTAACATGATTTACAGCAATGCCTGAAATAGAATAGATAATAGTTAATCCAAAAGCTACATAACCAATATCTCTGTGAAGAAGACGGATAAATCGACGAAATTTCATAAATATAAATCACATTAAAATTTATTAAGGGTAGCAATATAATAATATTTATAGATCAGATAGGGAGTCAATACCGATTTTTGTTTTTAGTTTTTCAAAAAACACGCCTGCTAACTGGGGGCGTTTCTTTACATTCTGCTTTTTAACAATTTCTTTAATATGAGAATCGATTGAAGTAGGTGCAATACTTAATATTTCTGCTATTTCCTTACTTGATAATCCTTCGATAGTATAAATGAAAATTTGAAATTGTCTGCTGGTTAGATCCTTTTTTATATCGGACATAACTTCATTTAATTCTAAACGTATACTTGGAGATGATGATATTCTATTTCTCAATTTCTGAACTTCGTCTTCTAAATCAAATGCACGCTGTTTCCATTTAAATTTTGAATTTATTTCATAAGCGAGAAAAAATACAGCGGCTAGAATTATGAAGAAAAATAGTACAAACCAATTTAAGGGTACAGACATTTAAAACTCCTATAAAAGTAGTAATTTACTAGAATGGCAGCAATTGCATGGATAAAATGACCAAAAATACGAATTTCAGTAGCGTTGGGAGTAATACCAATAATGGTTATTAAACAATAAAGATAAATCCCAATATGAATAAAATTATATTCTCGCGGCAGTTTGATTAATAGTTTATCCGACCTGTAGGAAAGTATAAATGAGACGAACAATAAAATTACAACCTGTACCCAGGTCATTAGGTCAGGATATTGAGAAGTTGTAAAGTGGTTTGCCACAATCATAATTGGAGTAATAATAATAATAAGTGGGAAATAATATTTATTAAGTCTAGCCCATTTTAATAATAAAAACAAAAAAATAAGAACGTGTACGATTGTAAGAAAAATAAAGAGATATGATCTAAATAGCCTTGCGTATTGCATAAATGGCTCTATGAAGTACCCAATCCATGCTATAGTTAAAACTGTAAATTGAATGATTGTGGCTATATAAACATAAAACTCAAATAATTTTAAATCAAAATTAAACGGGACACCTTTTTTTCTTACTTTAATAGCAGCAATTACAGGAAATATCATGGAAATTATTGCTGCGTAACTTGAAATACTCAGGAAAAGTGTTAAAATTGATTTCATAGTTTTCTATTTACAAAAGGGAGGACATGGGTCTACCTTTTCTAAAGTAAAATCACCATTAGTTAAAGTCATAGTTTTGGGTCGTATTTCTACTCGGGTAATTTTTTTAGCACCCATTTTAAGTAATAATACAACTTGACCAGTGCTCATTTTAAAAAACTTCCTCATTTGAAACAGCAGAACCTTGAACACTTTTTCTTTGAGCATCAATAGCTCTAATAGTTCCAGTTTCTATGTTTAGCATAATATACTCGCCTGAAGTTTTCAACATTTCAGCTAAATCATCGTTTTCTATTTCAATATAGCTAAGAACGTTTCCAAATTCTTGATCGGCATAAGCTTTATCAAAAATTTCACCAATTACCTGGGCGTTTGAAACATTCAAAAAAAAAAGTACAAATAAAACAACAAATATTTTTCTCATAATGAATTTTCCTTGATAAAAATTAAAATTAGGTAAGAAAAACCCTAAATCTATATAGACAAATACACACAATGTTACTAGGTTAAGACGTGTTACTTCTATATTTGTTCTTTGTGGAAAGGTTCTCTTATTTATCAATTAATTAGTGTTAAGTTATTTGTTCCAGACCGTCTTCGAAAAACAAGATAATCATGAATGAAAGAATACTAGTTTAAGTATCAAAATTCAACACACGAATAAATAATTGAGAACCCCACTTTTATTGTTTCTGTTCCATTATGATCCTAAATTATCGATCAGGATATCAGAACTAAGAAAATAAAATTGTGAAATGAGTTAATTTGCAAACAAGCCATATTTTGAAAATATGACTTGTTTATTTATATCCTATTGTATCACAGCGCCTAAACCTTTAATCATATAAACTTTTTTAGTTATTTTCTCTTTTTTACATTTGTCTTCTTGGCCTTTTCCGTTTTTATTCTCATCTGAACAATCGCCACCGCAAGCTTCGCCTTCAACAACTAACGAATAAACTTCACCTTCAACCAAAGCTTTTTTACCCTTTGCTTCCATTGGAAATACAATTTCACCATCATTAACTTTTACACGAATTGATTCATATTCAGCATCACTCCCTAAATTCATCCAGCAGCCTCTTTTGGCACAAACATCAACAACTGTTCCTTCAACTAGTACTTTTTTGCCAACATAATTTTCTGGTGCAGCAACAATCTCTGATATGAGTGTTTTTTCCGTTAAAGTAATGTCATTTCCATACTTATTGGTTTCATTTGCTTTTATTGTAGCAGAAATAAAAAAGGCAACTATGATTAGACTCAATAATTTTTTCATTTTTTCTTTTCCGTTTATTTTTGATAATCTTATTATATAACTTAGTTTTGATAAAAGATTTTTTCAAGATAATAATTGTTTATTATCTAGTAGAAACAGTCATGTTATATTTATGTATATCTCATACAATTCAAGTGAGAATAAATATAAATTCCCGATTAAAAAAGGAATGACAAAATAAAGCATGCATTAAATGAAACTTGAAATAAATTTATCTACAGATAAAGGGATGAACTTGAGTAAATGTGATAATTTATTTATTAAGAGGAATTTTGATTGATAAAGTGAAAAATTAGAAAATGGATATTAAATGAATCGTGGTAAATTTGTAATACTAATTTTTTCAATGAGTATAGCTTTGTTAAGTTGTAAAACAGTGGAGCTTGTTAACTTTGAGAAACCTTTAAAGAAGATTGATAAATTAAAACCTCAAAAATTAATTAAAGGTGATACAATTGGACTCATTGCTCCAGGCAGTTATATTACACAAATACAATTGAGTGAATCTATAAAGAATTTTGAAGATTTGGGATATAAAGTGAAGTATGGCACAAATATTCTTAATAAGCATGGATATTTAGGCGGGGAGGATAAAGATAGAGTTGACGATATACACGAAATGTTTCTAGATAAAGATGTTAGTGCAATAGTTGCAGTGCGTGGAGGTTATGGTTGTGCCAGATTGCTGTCAATGTTGGATTATGACTTAATACGGTCCAATCCAAAAATACTAATAGGGTACAGCGATATAACATCATTGCTTTATGCTATTTACTCTAAAACCGGATTGGTTTGCTTTCACGGTCCTGTAGGCACATCTACTTTTAATGAATATTCCGTTAATCATTTTGAAAATATTTTATGCAATTCTGAAAAGAACTATGTAATGAAAAATTTGCCGGAAGAAGAAAATCAAATTAAAATTATAAATTCTGGTGTTGCAGAAGGAGAACTCGTTGGTGGTAATCTTTCTATTGTAGTCTCTATGATTGGAACCGAATATGATATTGACACAAAAAGAAAAATTATATTTTTAGAAGATATTGGTGAAGAACCTTATAGAATTGACCGTATGCTTACACAAATGAAACAGAGTGGGAAGTTTGATAGTTGTTCAGCAATTGCACTTGGAGTATTTAGGAAATGTGAGATTGATCAGAGCGATCCTGAGTTTGAGAACTCTCTTACTCTTCAACAGGTATTTGAAGATCGTTTAGGGGATTTAGGAATACCCGTAATTTATGGTCTTTCTTTTGGCCACATTACAAATAAATTCACCTTACCTTTCGGGATAGAAGCCCGCTTAGATACTTACAATAAAAGACTTACGTTATTAGAAAATAGTGTTGAATAAGATGTTTGCAGAAGTTGTTTTTCCCTTACCATTTAGAAATTCTTTTACGTATTCAATTCCTGTAGAATTTGAAAAACAGGTAAATGTTGGGATTAGAGTGGTTTGCCCATTTGGTAAAAGAGTTCTTACAGGATTTGTAATAAACACTAAAGATACAGCTGACGTAAAAGAAAAGATAAAACCAATTAGAGATGTTTTAGATAATCAGCCAATATTTAGTAAAGACAGCCTACAGTTTTATGAATGGGTTTCAGAATACTATTTAAGCTCACTAGGAGAAGCCCTAAAGAATTCAGTCCCCTATGGTTTGGATGTTGAATCGAAGAAAACAGTTGTTTCAGATAAGGAACTTTGTCTTCAATTATTTGCAAAAGAGAAAAACGCTAATTCAACTAGAGCTAAAATCCTAAAATTTCTTTCTGAAAGAGATACTTTCAAAATAAGCTATCTCCAGAAGCTTGTAAAAAAGAAAAGTATTTATTCACTACTTAAAACTTTAGAAAAAATTGGGGCTGTAACCGTACTTAATGAGATTGAAGATGCTAAAGTTAAGATTAAAAAAGTAAAATTTATCACTCTAAATAAAAACGTAGATGAAGTTCATGCATTTTTACCAGAAGTTGAGAGAAAATCACCCAAACAAGTCGTGATTCTGCTTGAACTTCTAGCAGCTAAGCAAAAAAGTATTCAGCAAAGCGAATTATTAAAGAAAACAAATTCAAATCAGTCGTCTCTAAATTCTCTTGAGAAAAAAGGAATTATTAAAATTGAATTAAAAGAGATTGAGAGAGTTTATAAAGAAACCTACAATGAGGAATTGAAAGATTTTGAATTAACCAAACAGCAATCTGAAATTGTAAATCAAGTATCTGCAAATATTTCCGAACAGAAGTTCATTCCATATTTATTACATGGCGTTACAGGGTCTGGTAAAACCCAAGTCTATATTGAATTGGCAAAAACAGCAATTAAAATAAAGAAAGCTGTTCTTATTCTAGTTCCAGAAATATCACTTACTCCTCAAATTACTTCTAGGTTTTTCAACAACTTTGGAGAAAAGGTAACGGTTATACACAGTAGAATGTCAATAGGGGAAAGGTATGATACCTGGCGTGGAATAGTTAAAGGAAAGTATAATATTGTTATTGGACCAAGATCGGCACTATTTACTCCTTTAGAAAATTTGGGATTAATTGTAGTTGATGAAGAGCATGATCAAAGTTATAAACAATATGATCTCATTCCAAAATATAATGCTAGAGATGCTGCGGTTCTAAAAGCTATGTTTAGTAATTGCCCGGTTATACTAGGTTCGGCAACTCCTTCTTTAGATAGTATGTTTAATTCGAAAAGCGGTAAATATAAGCTTCTTGAACTCCCGGAGCGTGTTGATAATGCCAAATTGCCAAATATTAAACTTGTTGATGTAATTCTTGAAAAGAAAAAAAATAGAATGGTTGGCATATTTTCCAAAACTCTTTTGGAAGGAATTGATACTAGATTAAATAAAAAAGAGAGCGTTATTATTCTGCAAAATCGTCGTGGATTTTCTACCCAAGTTTATTGCGATGATTGTGGTGAAATTGATATGTGCAATGATTGTTCTGTTTCGATGGTTCATCATCTTAATAAGAACATAATGAAATGCCATTATTGCGGAGCTGTTAAACCAGTACCAAAAGCTTGTAAGGTTTGTGGTTCTATCTCAATTAAATTTTTTGGAGTAGGAACCCAAAGAGTGGAAGATGAATTGTCATATCATTTCCCCAATGCTAAGATTGAGAGAATTGATTCGGATACTATTGCCAAAAAGGGTAAGCTGGGGTTAATACTAAACAGTTTTAGAAAAGGAGAGATTGATATATTAGTCGGGACACAGATTGTCTCTAAAGGAATGGATTTTGCAAATGTGACTTTAGTAGGTGTAATCTCAGCTGAAACATCATTATGGCTTCCGGATTTTAGAGCTGATGAGAGAACGTTTCAATTACTTACTCAGGTTGCTGGAAGATCAGGACGTAGTAAAGAAGAGGGAGAAGTTATAATTCAAACTCAGAATCATAAAAGTTTTGTACTCCAAAAAGTTCTGGAGAATGATTACAATGCATTCTATCAAAATGAAATTATGCTTCGTCAGCAAAATCAATATCCTCCCTTCTCACGAATAGCAATTGTTGAAGTTAAAAATGAAGATGAACAAAAAGCTAAACAAGCTGTAAGTGATTTTCATAGAAGACTAATGAAGTTCGGAGACAAACTTCAAGTACTTCCGCCAAACGAAGCTATAATTTCAAAAATCAAAGGCATTTATCGTTTCCAGATTATGATTAAAAGCCTCAAGAGAGTTGATCCAAATGGAAAAATTTTAAGAAATGCATTAATGAATGCTTACGTAGATTATAATCAAACATCACGTTTTAAAGATGTAAAAATTTATTTTGATGTAGATCCACAAAGTGTGATATAAGAATAAAATCTTTTCTCTGAATTCAAAAAAAAAAGAACTTATCATATCAAACGAACAAAGTGAGGAGATATCTTTAAAGGCAAGATTTCTCAATCGTTTCAAAACAAAGCATCTAAACTCATTTCCAAAATACTTTAAGAATTATTTATAATTCCGTAAAAATTACTTTTAGTCTTGGAATCTGAACCTAACCAAAAAGGAAGAACTTAAAAAATCTAATAATGGATCCCCGCTGGAAACTTGCGGGGATGACATTAAAGTTAAGTAAATTAAAATATACTACATTCCGAACCATTTTAAGAATGGTAATGCTTCTGCAGCAAAGTGCATTAATAAACTAAATCCCAACCACATGCCAATTATTGCACCAATATATTTTACTGTATTATCCGACTTAAACATTTTTGCATGTGCAATACCAACAACAGTATAAAACCAAATAGAAAATGGATCTAACTTGTGCATAAACCACCCCATAATTCCCTCTTTCTCAATCCCCATAAAGCTGCCTAGACTGGTATCCATAAACATTTTACCCATTGTCATGGCAGCAATTATCATGATAACTATTTGAATGATTATAATATAGTGAGGCATTCCATATGCTAGCATAGAAGATTTATAATCACCGTTACCGCCTAACGCAAATTTTGCTAGCATAAAGAAAACACCTGCAATAATAAAAAATGATAGAAGTGTAATTATTATAATTGCCACAGAAGAAATCATCAGCTGCCCACTCCCACCTTCTTCTATCCGTTCAGTAATTCTATCGTATTGTTCGTCTGCTTGTGCCTGAGACATTTGTCCCTTATCAACCATCTCTTGGAAATTTTTCTCAATTTGCTCCATTTGCTTATCAACAATATCGGCTTTAATAGCTGGATCACTCATTAGTGTAAAATTGGAAACTATGGCAACAACTATAACTAGGAGTATGGGCAAGAACCAATCCATTGTTTTTACTGGTAGTTTTGATAAACTTGAGAATAATTCTCCGGGTTCACTTAATACACTTACAATCTTATCAGTTATACCAATTTCTTCTTCTTCAATAAATTCTTCGATCGGTTTATCTGTTTTGTCTAATTCGTCCATTTGCTCAGTCCTTATTTTTATGGCTAATGTTGAATTGTGTTAATTTAATGTAATAAAATAATAATAAAATCCATTTATATCATATTTAGCAGAGAGATTTCTTATTAAAGCTCTAATCAATGAAGTATTGCCAAAATTCGATTATTTAATTTGGGCTAGCTAAATTTAAAAGTTAGATATCCAATTACTCCTCTCGAAATAAGTGATACGTATATGAGAGTATAGAACCAGTTAGTATTTGGATATTTGAAGTATATTATAGCCATTGCAGCTCCAATAATTACACTACCGAAGCTGCCAATTTTATAGGAAAGAAAGATTTCTCTTTCATCTGGCTCTTTCTTTTGAGTAAGTGAAAGAATAACAAAAAATAAAATTAATCCAAGTAAACCGAAGTCGCCAAATGTACTGAATAAAAATATTAAGAGTATACCTGTTATAATTTCTACCAAAAAGAAAAGCTGATAGTTTCCGCGTAGCTTCATTTTGAACCTCTATTTATTCAAAGTAAAAATATCTTCTACCTTTACACCGAAGTAATTAGAAATTTTTAGAGCAGAAAGAATAGTTGGAATAAATTTCCCTTTCTCAATAGCGTTTATACTTTGTCTGCTCAATCCACATGCTTTTCCCAAATCCTCTTGAGTAATATTATGCTCTGCTCTAAGAACTTTTAATCTATTTTCTATTTGATTTTTCATTGTTGAATTCTTTTTATAAAAGTAAAGTAAACTTTACAAAAAGTCAAGTCTAAATTACATATTAGTAAAAATGATTAATTTTTTGAATGTTCATGATTGATAATAGTATTCTAAAAACTGTAAGTTAGTAGCAGTAAAATAGGAGAATTTATGAAAACCATTATTGAACCGTTCCGTATTAAATCAATTGAGCCAATACGGTTTACAACTAAAGAAGAAAGGGTAGAAATATTAGAATCAGCAGGATATAATACCTTTTTAGTCAATGCTGATGATGTTCTTATTGATTTACTAACAGATAGCGGAACCTCAGCGATGAGTGCCTCTCAATGGGCTGGAATTATGGAAGGGGATGAATCATACGCCGGATCAAAGAGCTTTTTTAAGTTTGAAACTGCTGTAAAAAATATTACTGGACATGAATTTATAATCCCAACTCATCAAGGTAGAGCTGCAGAGAAAATATTATTTACAATTGTAGGTGGTGAAGGAAAATACATTCCCAATAACACACATTTTGATACAACACGAGCTAATGTTGAGTTTTCTGGTGCAGAAGCAGTTGATCTATTAAATGAAATTGGTAAGCAGCCTGAAGTTATTGCTGACTTTAAAGGAAATATGGATGTTGATAAACTGGTAGAGTTTATTGACAAAGTTGGGAAAGAAAATATTCCGTTAGTGATGATAACAATTACAAATAATTCTGGTGGTGGCCAACCAGTATCAATGCAAAACATTAAGGATGTAAGAGCCGTTTGTGACAAATATGATTTACCACTATTCTTAGACGCATGCCGATTTGCTGAAAATGCTTACTTCATTAAGAAGAGAGAGCAAGGTTACGAAACAAAATCAATAATTGAAATTTGTCAGGAAATGTTCTCATACTCGGATGGTGCTACAATGAGTGCAAAAAAAGACGCACTCGTAAATATCGGTGGATTTCTGTCATTGAACAACAGTGATCTCGCCATGAAGAGTCGTAATTTGTTAATTGTTACAGAAGGTTTCCCAACTTATGGTGGATTAGCTGGACGGGATTTGGAAGCTGTAGCAAGAGGACTAGAAGAAGTAGTAGACGAAAATTATCTACAGTATAGAATTAGAAGTACTGAATATTTAGGTGAGAAAATTACTGCAGCCGGTGTCCCAATAATTGAACCTCCTGGTGGTCACGCAATTTACATTGATGCAAAAAGATTTCTACCTAATATTTCTCCAAACGAGTTCCCCGGACAATCAATTGTTTGTGAGCTCTATCTAGAAGGTGGAATACGAGCGGTTGAAATAGGTAGTGTAATGTTCGGTAAATATGATGAAAACGGGAATACAATATCGCCACCTATGGAATTAGTTCGTTTAGCAATACCTCGAAGAGTTTATACACAGAGCCATATTGATTATGTGGCCGAAGTAGTCATTGAAGTTTTCAAAAATAGAGATAAGCTGAAGGGATATAAAATAGTTGAAGAGGCACCGATGTTAAGACATTTTACTGCAAGGTTTGAGAAACTTTAATTGATACATATAAATTTTCACTCCGGTTTTCATCTTTTTTACTTATATGCCGGAGTCTATTAAAAGATTTCGGTATTCTAAAACAGAAACCGGAATGACATTATTTAAAATCCATTGTTTATAGAAATACATTAGAATAAAATATATGAAGCTAAAAAAAACATTTTCGTTTTCAGATAAAACCCAAATTTGGCGATTATTGATTAGTGATACGGATAAGCTAATCATCGAGACGAGAGATACTGATAAGAAGGAAGTCTTTTTCCATTGCATTGATTTAAGCAACGGAAAGAAAGTATTTAAGAATTTTCAGTTGGAAGATAAATTCTGGGTAGGAATTGAAGCAATCCATAAGGATAGAATTATCTTTCATAAATTCGCAAAACCTAACATGCCGGAACATAAGGGAATAATAGTTTTTGATATTGTTTCTCAGAAAATAATTTGGGAAAATAATGATTTAGCTTTTCTTTCTGTTGTTGAGGATAAAGTTTATGCGTTTAAAAGAAAATTTGAAGGACGAGACGTTTATGCCTTTAATTGTAACACCGGTGAGATCATTGAAGATTTAGGGAATGATATAAATAAAGTGACTGAGCTGTTAGGTATGGCTCAAAACAACGAAGATTTTTCAAACTACATTTACCCAGAGCAGATTTCCGGATTGGAAAAACCAGAAGTAAAAGCAGTAATTGACAATGAAGTAAAAGGGAAAGATATCATTGAAAATATCGAAATGATAAAATATGATAACTTCATGTTCTTTAACTATTACTTAAAAAATGAAAATAATTTACTTGATAATGTATTTGTCGTTTATAATATTGATAAAAAGAAAAAAGTTAGTTCAGAAGTAATTAATAAAAATCTTAATTCCTTTACTCCTGATTCATTTTTCTGTTATAAAAATAATCTACTATTGCTGAAAAATAAAAACGAGATTGTTTCGTATAAAGTTGTCTGAATAAATAATTAGGGGAAAAATTGGAATTATCTTCCCACGACAAAAAGCAATTAATTTCTCTCGCCCATTTTTCTATAGAATCTGGGTTCCGACCAAATCATGAAACAGTTGTAGAGACTGAAAACTCCCCGGTTCTTTCATCAAAAGCTGGTGCATTTGTTACAATCACAATAAACAATAAACTCCGCGGATGTATTGGTTATATTCAATCAGATGATGAGTTGAGTAAAACTGTAATGGACGCTGCATTTCAAGCTGCTTTTCATGATCCAAGGTTTTCTCCTTTAAGCGAAAGTGAGTTTAATCAAATTAAATTAGAAATATCAATTTTGTCTGAGGCATTTCCACTCAGTAATTATGATGAAATTGTTTTGGGTACGCACGGTTTAATATTAGAAAATGAAGGCAGAAAAGCTTTGTTATTACCACAAGTACCCATCGAACACAATATGGATAGAGACACTTATCTTTCTACTTTATGTATTAAGGCTGGACTATATGAATATTATTGGAAAGAGAAACAGCTTAACTTAAAAGGATTTACAGCAACAGTATTTTCAGAAAATGATGAGAACTTAAAATGAAGCAAATAAGAGACCCTCAAGTTGCCGGTATGTTCTATCCTTCTAATTCAAAGGAGTTAAAAAAACAAATTAAAGGTTTCTTGAATGAAGTTGAGATTGATGATAACTTTAATCGAGTGGCTGGAATAGTCTCTCCACACGCAGGATACATATACTCCGGTAAAACTGCTGCTCATGCCTTTAAAACACTTCAGAATAAGAAGTATGATAATGTGATAGTTATTTCTCCAAGTCATAGAGAATATTTTCACGGAGTATCAATTTATCCTGGAGATGCTTATAAAACTCCATTGGGTGAAATACCAATCAATAAAGAGCTTAGGGAAAAAATAGTTTCGCATAGTGATTTGATATTTGAAGGAATTGAAGGTCATAGAGCAGAACATGCTTTAGAAGTTCAGCTCCCATTTTTACAAGTTATGCTGCCTGGATTTAAATTAGTTCCGTTGGTGATTGGTGATCAGCAAAACGCAAACATCTATGAACTTGGCGACGTTTTAGCAAACTTCATCGATGAGGGGACATTGTTGGTTGCTAGTTCTGATCTTTCACATTTCTACACTAAGTCACAAGCGAAAAGAATAGATTCAAGGATTGCAAGACACATTAATATGTTTAATTATGATGAATTACAAAATGACCTTGAAGGTAAAAGATGTGAGGCATGTGGAGGCGGTGGAATAGTTTCTTTATTAAAAGCATTAAAAATGAATAATTTTACTAACTCAAAAGTAATTGCTCAAAGTGATTCCGGGGATATCACTGGTGATGATTCTGAAGTTGTTGGATATCTGTCCGCTATTGTTTACAACTAATTCTTGTTTGTATATTAAAATGTGAAAAACCGTTTTAATTATTTTAAGCTCTTTAGTTTTCGCTTTTCTAAATTCCGAATGTGTTTCAATTATTCTGCAAATAAATAAAATGCTCTTAACCAAAATGCATTTTGTTTATAATAGCCCATTTGATTGCGAGTTTTTTGTTTTAAAACGACATTACGTTCAAACTAATTTTGGCTCCATTTTCTGAAAGATATTTTGATATTTATCATAAACTTTGTCAGTAAGAGTTAAAACTATTCACTTTAGTGCATCTTGCTTTCAGCTTCTAAAAAAATGATATTAAATAATAAATATCAAATAAATAACAAAAAATAATAATCAAAACACAAACGGTCATTTATGAATGAATAATTTCTAGCAATAAGTGATAAAAATTTGGAACTTTTAAATTGAAAGTTGAATATTGTTTGGTTATTGTAATTTGTTCTTTAGTGTTTCAAGACAAATTTCATTTGTAAGCAAAACTATTGACTTGCAGTCCATAGTGTTTTTTCAAACTCCATATTTTTGGTGTAATGGTAAATTTATAATATCACGAAGTTTTAGTTGTAATTCATCAGCGTTTTTTTTGTTTAATCCTATTGTAGAAATTAACGGATGAATAATAACTTCTGATATTCCCGGGCTTGCTTTCCCTTTAAAAAGTCCTTTGCGCTGGAGACGTATCCAGTTTGTGGTAAATGTAATGGGTAAAATTGGTATTTGCTTTTGAATGGCCAATGTAACGGATCCTGATTTAAATTCTGCAAGTTTTGGAGCAACCTTAGAAATAGTACCTTCAGGAAGAATTACCAAAGGATGCCCATCATCAATTACCTCCATCATTCTTTTGAAAGCTTTTACTAATCCCATTTTATTGTGTCGGTCAACCAAAATATTCATCCCGGAAGTGTAGAATATATGAAATAATGGCAAATTTTCTATTTCCTTTTTACCAGTAAAAATAAAGTATTGATTAAATATTGAGTATAAACAAGGAATGTCCAAAAATGAACTGTGATTTGAGCAGATTAAAAATGGTTTGTCTTCAATAATATTTTCCCGACCCTTAACTTTTAAGACAATTCCAGAAAAAAATAAAAACAGCTTCCCATATAATTTGCTCAGCTTAAAAGCTGAAGGAAATCGCTCTTTTTTTGATAAATAATAACGTAAAAATGGAAAAATTAAAATTAGTAGTAATACAAAACATATTAAGAGATAGATTTTGTATATAAACTTGAATGGAAATAATATTATTAATTTCAACATGGATTGACTCTAATTTTTTTTTTTATTCCATAATAAGTGTTTAAGAAAATGATTCCTTTGAAATAATATAATTCGAAATTTATTTATAAAGAGGCTGTCTCAAAACTGTCATTCCGGACTTGATCCGGAATCTAAAACATTGAAATTAGCGAAAAAATTGATGCTGAAATAAATTCAGCATAACAATTTTTGATTTTTGAGACAGCCTCTAATTGAAAGATAATTAATAAAGGATTAATTATTTTGTCCTTTTTTCACACATTTTATCATATTCAATATCATTGGCTTCCCATAATTCAATTTTATTGTCTTCAGGATCCAGAATGTGAACAAATTTCCCATACTCAAATGATTCTATCTCATCAACAACCGTAACACCTTCTTTTTTTAATTCCCCAATTAACCACTCTAAATTTTCTACACGGTAATTTATCATAAAATCTTTTTTAGATGGCTCCATATATTTGGTATCAGACTTAAATGGACTCCAGGCAGTAAATCCTTTTCCCTTTCCTTTATCTACTTGTCGCCATTCAAAGCTGGTTCCATATGCATCAGTCTGCAATCCAAGATGTTTGGAATACCAATCCTTTATTTTATCGGGATCTTTACACTTAAAAAATATGCCTCCTAAAGAAGTCACACGTTTCATAATATTTCCTTTCCATTAGATTGATTGGATTTTCAAGATATCCAAATAAAATATAATACTCAAAAAAATATTATATTTGCAGTTCTGAAAAATAAGTTGAGGTGTAACATCGCAAAGAACAATAGAAATGAAATTGTAGAAAAAATAGTTTCCCTTGCAAAAAGAAAAGGATTTGTATTTCAGTCGAGTGAAATTTATGGTGGATTAAATGGCTGTTGGGATTACGGTCCACTTGGTGTAGAATTGCTCAATAATATTAAAGCCGAATGGTGGAAAGCAATGACCTACCGTGAAGATGTTGAAGGTCTCGATGCAGCAATTCTTATGCATCCAAAAGTTTGGGAAGCTTCCGGGCATGTTGAAAACTTTACAGATCCAATGATTGATTGTAAACAATGTAAGTCTAGATTTAGATTGGATACTCTCGGGGAATTAGTTCCGGAAAAGAAAAAGAAAAAAGCGATGGAGGCATTAAAAGAAACTGTTAAGGAAAATGCTGAAAAACATGAAACTTTATTGGATATATACAAAAATCATGTTGAGATGGAAGAAATATTTGAAACTATGTTGGAAAAGATTGGTGAAGATTTACTGAGTAATTTGAATTGCCCGAAATGTGGTACTCCAAATTCATTCACTCCACCAAGAAGTTTTAATTTAATGTTCAAAACATTTCTTGGTCCAGTTGAAAAACTTGATAATGCAATTTATTTACGACCCGAAACTGCCCAAGGAATTTTCGTAAACTTTCTAAATGTTCAAAGTGCCAGCCGACAAAAACTACCTTTTGGAATTGCCCAGATTGGTAAAGCTTTTCGCAATGAGATAAACACTAAAAATTTCTTGTTTAGAACTCGTGAATTTGAACAGATGGAAATGCAGTATTTTGTAAAACCAGCCGAAGATAAACAACATTATGATGATTGGAAGACTGCGCGAATTGAATGGTATAAAAGTTTAGGAATGAATGGTGAAAAGTTGAGATACCATGATCATCCTGCAGATAAATTGGCTCATTATGCTAAAGAAGCTACAGATATTGAATATCAATTCCCATTTGGTTGGGGAGAAATGGAAGGCATTCATAACAGAACCGATTTTGATCTTTCTCAGCATGAAAAGTTTTCCGGAAAATCACAAAAGTATTTTGATGATGAACAAAAAGAAAAATATATTCCTTATGTAATTGAAACATCTGCAGGAGCTTCAAGATCATTTATGGCATTTTTACTCGATGCCTATAATGAAGAAGAAGTAAAAGGAGAGACTAGAGTAGTTCTTAAATTTCACCCTAAATTGGCTCCTATTAAGGTTGCCATTCTGCCTCTGGTTAATAAAGACGGAATGCCTGAAGTGGCTCGTGAAATTGAAGCTGATTTAAGACCATTCATGAGAGTCTTCTATGATAACAAAGGTGCAGTTGGAAGAAGATATAGACGGCAGGATGAAGGTGGTACACCATTCTGTGTAACTGTAGATACACAAACTTTTGAAGACAATACAGTTACGGTTAGAGATAGAGATAGTATGGAACAGATAAGACTGGACAAAAAAGAATTGCTCGGTTACTTCTTAGAAAAATTAAGATAAAGGAATGTCATCTCGAATGTTTTTCTGCTTGCCCAACTAAGTCGGGCGAAAGAGATCATTAGAACATTGAGTTCTCACCCAAATCATTTGGGATTTGAAATGATAATGTATTTGTATTTATATCTTGTAAATGGAAAAAAGGGAAGAGAATAATCTTCCCTTTTTTTTTGAGTAGGAGTTTATGTAAGTTTCATTAAATAAATTAGTATTTAACCTATAATGTCTAATAGGAGAAAAATGAAAACCAAAATGTTTGTAGTATTATTATTGACTACCAGCCTACTTTTTTCACAAGCTAGAAAAATTGAGTTTACAGAATATGACATGGAAAATGGATTGCATGTAATCTTGCATCAAGATAACACGACACCTATAGTCGCGGTCTCAATAATGTATCATGTAGGATCAAAAAATGAAGACCCGGAAAGAACGGGATTTGCCCACTTCTTCGAACATCTAATGTTTGAAGGATCAGAAAATATTGCTAGAGGGCAGTTCGATAAAATTATGGAAAGTGCCGGTGCCGCTAATAATGCTTCAACTTCGCATGACCGAACTAACTATTATGAAATCTTACCTTCAAATCAATTAGAATTGGGATTGTGGATTGAGTCGGAAAGATTGCTTCATGCAAAAATTGATTCAATTGGTGTTGAGACTCAGAGAAAAGTTGTGAAGGAAGAAAGAAGCCAGAATTATGATAACAGACCTTATGGTTCAGTAATAGAGGAGACTTTCAAGCGTGCATATAAAGTACACCCTTATAATTGGATGCCGATAGGTTCTGCGCAATATATTGATGAAGCAACAATTGATGAGTTTAGAGATTTTTATGATGTTTTTTATGTCCCGGAAAATGCCACTTTGTCTATTGCCGGGGATATTGATATTATTGAAACAAAAGTACTTATTGAAAAATATTTCGCAGGTATACCAAAAGGAGGACGAATAATACCTAGACCAAATATTACAGAACCTCCACTTACAGCAGAAATTAGAGATACTGTTTATGATAATATCCAACTTCCATTAGTTCTACACGCTTATAGAATTCCTGCAGTTGGTACTGATGATTACTATTCTCTGGATATACTAACAACACTTCTTGCATCTGGTCAAAGTTCTAGACTTCAAAAAGCTATAGTTGATGAAAAACAAATTGCTCTTAATGCTGGAGCTTTTCCTTTTTCGCTTGAAGATTCAGGATTATTTATTGCATATGGTATAAGCAATAGAGGAGTGAGTGGTGATGATCTTGAAGCATCTATGCAAGAAGAATTGGATAGAGTGAAAAATGAAAAGATAAGCGAAAAAGAATTTCAAAAGCTGAAAAATCAGATTGAAAATGATTTTGTAAGCAGTAACTCTACTGTGGCGGGAGTTGCTGGTAGTTTGGCAAGATATCATGTATTGTTAGATGATGCGAACCTAATTAATTCAGAAATAGATAGATACATGAATGTGACAATTGATGACATTCAAAATGTTGCCAAGAAATATTTAGGTGAGGATAATAGAGTTGTATTATACTACTTGCCAAAATCTGAAGAAAAATAGAACTAAAAATTGAATTGGAGCCTCAAAAAATGAAATTAAATATTATTGCTTTTTTAATGGTCGTAACTTTTACTAACCTTGTCGCACAGGTTGATAGAAGTATTCAACCGAAGCCGGGCCCTGCACCGGAAATTCAATTAGGCGATTATGAATCATTTGAATTAGAAAATGGATTAAAAGTTTTTGTCATCCAAAATAATAAACTGCCAAAAGTTAACTTCAGTTTGGTCACAAATCGTGATCCAATATTTGAAGGTGAAAGTATGGGTTACATTGGCTTAGCGGGTGATTTACTTAGGCGAGGAACTAAAAATAGAACTAAAGAAGAGATTGATGAAGAAGTTGATTTTATAGGTGCAAGCCTTGGTACATCTGGGAATAGTATATCCGGGTCATCATTAAAAAAGCATTTTGGAAAATTAATGGAGCTCTTTTCAGATATTTTATTGAACTCTGAATTTAAACAAGAAGAGCTTGATAAACTTAAAAAACAAATGTTATCGGGATTGGCAGCAAGTAAGGAAGAACCGGGAGCAATTGCTAGAAATTTAAGAAAAGCTCTTCTTTATGGAAGTGACCATCCATACGGAGAGGTAACAACAGAAAAAACTATAGAAGCTATTACACTTGAAAAATGCCAAACATATTATAAGAATTATTTTCGCCCAAATATTTCGTTATTAGCATTCGTTGGTGATATTACTGTAGGAGAAGCAAAAGAATTGGTAGAAAAGTACCTTGGAAAATGGGAAAGAAAAGATATCCCTTCTATTAGTTATGAACAGCCAAAATCACCGCTTGTTAGAAAGGTTGGAATCTCCGATAGAGCTGCATCAGTACAATCAGTTATTAATGTTGCTTATCCAGTTGATCTTAAAAAGGGAAGTGCTGATGTAATAAAAGTGTCTGTCATGAATTCAATTTTTGGAGGTTCATTTTCTTCTCGGCTAAATCAAAATTTAAGGGAAGATAAAGGATATACTTACGGTGCTGGTTCATCATTAAGTTCAGATAGGTTTGTAGGTAGCTTTACTGCTTCAACAACAGTTAGAAACTCGGTTACAGATAGTGCAGTTACAGAAATATTTAATGAGATGAATAGACTAAGAAATGAGAAAGTCGATGAAATTGAATTAAGCAGGATCAAAAATTATTTAACGGGAAGTTTTTCAAGATCACTTGAACAACCTGGTACAATTGCCAGATTCGCTCTTAGTATTGAAATAAATAATTTGCCAAAGGATTACTATAAGAATTATCTTAAAAAACTTAATTCCGTATCAGCTGAAGATGTTCAAGACATGGCAAAGAAATATCTAATGCCCAATAATTCACATGTTATTGTTGTGGGTAATGCTGAAGAGGTTGCTTCGAGTCTTAACAAATTTAATGATAGTGGAGAAATTAAATATTATGATAATTATGGTGTAGAATATGATCCTAATCTAAAAGAAATTGAAGAGGGAATTACTGCTGCATCTATTGTTGAAAGATATATTGAAGCAATTGGTGGAAGAGAAAAATTAGTTGCAGTAAAAGATAAAACTATGAAATTTAAAGGAATTGTCCAAGGTATGGATATGAAATTAACCATGTCTCAAAAAGTACCTAACAAACTTTTTCAAGAATTGGATATTTCAGTAGGAAAACAAACTACTGTTTTTGATGGTGAAAAAGGAAAAATTGAGGGGATGGGTCAGATTCAAGTATTAGAAGGTGAAAAGTTAGAGGAATTAAAATATCAAGCAAGTATGAACTCATTTTTATACTATACTGAAAATAAAGTTCTACTTGAGCTGGATGGCATTGAAAATCTTAATGGTAAAGATGCTTATAAAGTTGTGACAACGATAGAAACCGGTAAAAAAACAACTCATTATTATGATATAGAGAGTGCTCTGAAAATAAGAGAAGTTAGTAATCTTACAACTCCTCAAGGATCGTTTACTCAAATTATTGATATGGATGATTATAGGGAAGTAGATGGAATAAAATATCCATTTAAACTGACTCAAACTATGGGAGCAGAGAGTCTTGGTTTAGAAGTGATATCAATTAAAATAAACACAGGATTAGATGACTCAATTTTTGAAGTCAAATAATTTTTTTAGTAATGCCGGGCTTTTCCCGGCATATTATATTTACTAGTTTACTTTTCAACATTATACGAATATAAAATGAAAAATCACGAATACAAAACGATAGTTTTTGATCTTGGAAACGTTCTAATTCCATTTGATCATAGCTTGTGGGTAAAGAATTTTAATGAAATTGAAGCCGGATTGGGTGATAAGTATTATCAACTATACCTCGATAATTATCATGTGCACAGAGACTACGAAAGTGGTAAGATTTCTGATGCTGAATTTGTTTCTATAAATTTAAAATGGTTAGATAATAAGGTTGATACAGAAATTTTTTTTGATGTGTTTTCTAATATTTTTGTTCTCAATCAGAATGTAATTGATCTTTTGCCAATACTTAAGAAAAAATATAAACTCGTTTTACTTTCTAATACCAGTGATATTCACAAAAAGTATGGCTGGGAGCAGTATAACTTTATTAAGCAATTTGATAAACTAATACTCTCACAGGAAGTTAAATCCGTTAAACCTGAAGAAATAATTTATAAAGCAGCTGAATCATTTACTAAAGAACCAAGCGAGACACATATTTTTATTGATGATGTTCTTGAGTATGTAAATGCTGCCAAAAGTTTAGGTTGGGATGGAATTCAATTTGTTGGATATGACAATTTGGTAAAAGAACTAAAACATAGAAATATTTTATAATTCATAATTCATAAATTTATTTATTTATCTATTGCCAAGTCTTCCAAACGTCTGGTTCATAACCAATAGTTGCTTGTTTTCCATTTCGTACTATTGGTGTTTTTAGCAATAATGGATCTTCGATCAATTCTTCCTCAATATCAAAAACCATGAACTGCATGCCTCTTTTTTTATACTGTTTCGATTCTGTATCTATTAAATTATCTAAATCAATAGCTCGACTAATATTTTGTAATTCACCCGGACTAATTCCTTTCTCTGTTAAATCTCTAAAGTGAATTTGAATATTCCTTTCCTTAAAAAACCTTTGAGCTTTTTTAGTGTTATTGCATTTTTTAGTGCCAAAAATTTGGATATTCATATTTTCCGCTATTTTTATTTAGGAACAATTATATTAGTATTAAGTTTAATAAAGTGTGCTAAAATAAACAGAATATTTAAATGAATTCAATGTTGACAGAAAAAATAATCCGATTTACAGAGTTTATTTTAATAATCGTTCTAGTTTGCTCAATTCCAATCTATTCTCAAACAGAAGTGTTTGATTCATTAATCAACGTTGGGATTAACCAAATATACAATATTAAGTTTGAAGAGGCCGAGGCTACCTTTGCAAATCTGGATAGAGATTACTCTAAACAACCTGCTGGAAAGTTTTTTAAAGCAATGATTATTTGGTGGAAAATAAATCTCGATCAAAGTAACGAACAATATGATGATCTATTCGAAGAAAAATTAGAGGATGTTATTGATTTTTGTGATGATCTGCTCGATGAAGATGATGAAAATGTTGATGCAATTTTTTTTAAGGGAGGTGCTTTAGGTTTTAGAGGAAGGCTATCTTCTATCCGCAAAGAATGGTTTGATGCAGCTCTTGATGGAAAAGATGCACTTCCATTGGTTTATGAAGCTTTTAAGATTGATTCTACAAATGAAGATGTTAAACTAGGATTTGGAATCTACAATTATTATGCTGAAGCAATTCCGGAAAAGTATCCATTCATTAAACCGGCAATGATTTTTTTCCCCAGCGGTGATAAAGAGAAAGGAATAAGACAATTAAAATCGGCCTCAATAAATGCTAAATATGCGGCAATTGAATCACAGTATTTTTTAATGAATCTGTACTACCAGTTTGAGAATGATTACAATAAAGCATTGGAATATGCTGCGGTTCTTCATGATAAATTTCCGGATAATCCAATTTTTCAAAAATATGTAGGAAGAGTTTTTGTTAAGAAAGGAAATTATAATAAAGCCGCGATGATATTTGAGGATGTAAAAAAGAAATCAGAACTCAATATGCCTGGTTATAGTGAAACCCTATTAAGAGAATCGACTTATTATCTTGGAGTAAATCATATGAGAAAGAATCAAATAGATTCCGCGGAATCAAGTTTTTCTCAATGTGTTGAATTGTCGAGGAGATTAGATGAAGAGAATGATGAAGAATCAGGATTTCAAGTAAATGCAGTTTTATACCTGGGTAAAATCTATAGTCAAAGGGGAGAGGCTGAATTGGCTAAAAAATATTATAATCATGTTTTAGAAATGAGAGATTACTCCAATTCGCACAAAAAAGCAGAAAGATTTTTAGTAAAATTAAAGTAAATTGGCTACAGTTCACTTTCCAAAAGTCAAAACAAAACAGTGCAAAATGTTATGCAAAACTAGATTTTTTTTGGAATAATACTGCTACATTTCCCGAGTCTTTATTCGTCAGAATAGTCACTTTATGCAACATATCAAAGGAATAAGTGAATTCCCGAACTATTTAAATTGATTCCCAAGATTATACTACTTATTATTTGAATGCGAATTTTTGATTTTTTGGACAAAACGATATTATTCGTCTTTTTGATACTATAATTACTGATCTAGCAACTGATGTCGTCTTTCGAAAAAGTCAAAATTTCTCAATTAGTTAATAAAATTAAAATTGGGGACACATATGCTTTTAAAGAGTTCTTTAATTTAACCCAACCCCAGATATTTCACTTCTTATTGCGATATACTTTCGATAAAGATTCTGCCAAAGATCTTCTTCAGGAAACCTATATTAAATTTTGGAATGCCAGGGAAGGTGTTAATCCATTTGGAGAACCAAAAGCCTATCTTTTTAAAATAGCAAGTAACCTTGCCTTAAATTTTGTTGAAAGAAACAAAAAAGCTCCTTCGATTGATGATCCATCATTTACAGAATTTAATGCTCTAATTACAGATGATCTTGACTATTCTTTTATAATGGATGATTTTAAAAAAGCACTATTTAATCTTTCTGAAAGATGTAGGGTTGTATTTATATTAAGAAGATATCACGATTTAAAAAATGCCGAGATTGCTGAAATGCTCGATATTTCTAACCAAACAGTTAAAAATCATATGACTAAGGCTCTAACTGATCTACGAAAAAGTCTCAAATCCTATCTAATATAATTCAGATTTATCTCAATTAATTTATTTGTTTCACAAAAACAAGTTTGTGACTAGTACTTTTGCTGCTTAGTTGTGTAATACCTATAGGGGGATTTTTTTTATTAAAAGAGGAATCTTGGAGAGAATGAAAAATCAAAAAATTGATGAAAACTTTTTATTGAAAATTATTCAAAACGTAAAAACACCTGAAGAAAACGAATTATTCCAAACTTGGTTGAATGAGTCGGATGAGAATAAAAGCAAATATTCTGAATATAGAAAATTATGGAAAGATGTTAGTGAATTTCCGGTAGAGGAAAATTTGGGAAAAGAAGATCAGTGGAATGTTATTTACAAAGCTATCTCAGAAACTAGAGAAAGTGAGCAGAGAAAGACACCGCATTCAAATAGTCATTCTGATTATAGGTCAATCAGAAAACGGAATTATGCATCAGGCGGCTGGTTATTTAAGGCTGCAGCTGTGTTAATTATTGCTCTCTTGTCATACCAACTATATGATTGGAATTCTGAAAGTTCAGTTGTCCCCCAAAATAAACCTGAATTACAATATTATACACGTGTAGCTGAAAAAGGTGAAAAAGCGGTAGTAAAACTAGGTGATGGGACAATTGTTTATCTGAATACGGCAAGTGAAATCAGATATCCAAAATATTTTGAAAAATATGAAAGAAGAATTGAATTTACTGGCGAGGCATATTTTGAAGTTGCCTCAGATGCAATGAGACCTTTTCGAGTTTATGTTGGTAATACAGTTACGGAAGTGGTTGGTACTGAGTTTAATATCTACAATAGGAATAACGACTTTAGAATTGTTGTAACCCAAGGGAAAGTTAAAACTTACATAAAAGAATCTGAAGAAAAAATTGACCTTGTAAAAGGTGAGATGCTAGAGTTTTCTGATAGCGTGGGATTTTCTATTCCTAAAAGTATTGATGTTAAAGATTATTTGAGTTGGCGAGAAAATAAAATGGCCTTTTCTGATACTCCGCTTGCTAAAGTATTGGAAGAAATAGAAATTAATTTCAATGTAAATAGCGTAATAAAAAACAAGACATTAAAAAATAAAAAATTAACCGGCACATTTAATACAAATTCTCTTCATGAAATATTGACGGCAATCTCAATTTCAATGAATATTGATATAGAGAGAAACGGCAATACCATAATTGTATTTTAATAACTATTGAATTCTTGTTGAATTATTATGAAAAGATGTACTCCACTTTCTATTTTGATCTTGTTTTTAATTTTGGTTGGAAATATTTGCCCACAATCACCTGATAACAGAAACGTTTCGAAATATACAGGATCTGAAAGAGAATATGCCGAAACAGACGATCTAGACAATGATATTTTTTTTAATAATTATACTGGCTCTAATCAGATCCATATGATGGAACATAAAGTCTCTCTAAATTCCGAAGATTGTAGCCTCAGTGAAATACTATCTACAATCACGGAAAAAACCGGCTTATCATTTATCTATGATAGCAAGATTAAAGAACTAGATGGACTTTCTATTAAGGTCGATAAAAAGAAAGTAAGTGAAGTGCTTGACCAAATATTTGATCAGTTTGAAATTGGTTACATGGCAATAGGAAATGATCAGATAATTTTAGCCAGGCAAAATTCCCTTTCTTCCCGAACCGGTGCAATTAAAGGGCAAGTACATGATAAATCTTCTGGAGATCCACTTATCAATGCAAACGTGATTATACTCGAAAACAAGTATGGCTGCGCAGCAAATAATAATGGTGAATATAGGATTAGAAATCTAAGTCCGGGTATTTATACAGTTAAGGTTTCTTACCTCGGTTATAATAAAGCTAGTGAACGGGTAGAAGTAAAGGCCGGACGAACAACAGAATTGGATTTTAATCTTACCCTAGAAAGTTTTATGATTGGCAGTATTGAGGTTATTGCCGATAATGAATTTATACCGCTAGAACCTGAAACAAAAACAAAAATATCATCAGGTGAAATTGAGCATATGCAGGCTTCGAGTCTTGGTGATGTACTTGAATTATCTCCTGGCACAAAAACTACTAACCCAACACTTAATGAAGTTGGCAAAGCTATAATAAGAGGCGGGAGTGCATTTGGCACCCAGATAATAATGGATGAAGTTCCAATTTCAAATAATATTAATATGCAGGTTGGAATAGGTTATTCCACGGCAAATAGTGGTCTTGATCTGAGATCAATTCCCGCAGAGAACATTGAATCTGTTGAAATTATTAGAGGCGTTCCGTCTGCCAAATATGGTGATTTTACAGATGGTTTGATGATCGTAAAAACAAAAAAAGCAAAAGCCAGTCCTCTTAGTGCCAAAATGAAATATAATCCCAATGTGTATGAGACTAACATTGTAGGTGGTTTTGAATATAAGGACTGGATAATAAATTCAAATTTTAACCTTGCCTCTAGTGGTAGAGATGTAAGGATTGAAGGAGATGGATATACTCGAATAGCTGCCCAGGTGAATACAATCTATGGGTTTGGGAAGAACGATTTAAAAAACTCCTTTTATTTTACTCGAACATTTGATGAACTAAAGGAAGAGCCCGGTTACGCCCTGCGGGAAGCATGGTATAATAAGGACTTTATTTTTCGATATAGCGGAAAATATACTTACGCCTTTTCATCTTTTGAAGAGTTTAATTCAATTTTCTCAATCTCATATACTAAGCGTGATTCATATAAACAGAGGCTTATTTCGCGTGATAATATGGTTATAACCGATCGCCTGGAAGAAGGTCCTCAGGAAGGACATATTGTATTCGGTAGTTATCTAGGGAAGCAATGGATTAAGGGAAATGAATTAAGCATCTATAGTGATATAAACTATAGTTTCCGTTTGTATACAGGTGAGTTCTTACATAGTTTTTTAGGTGGTGTAAATTGGCGTGGCGAATCGAACAATGGAGATGGGAAAGTATTTGATCCTCTTTTCCCTCCTTCTTTATCTATACCGTCTCCAAGAATTCGTACATACAATGATCTTCCCGGGTATAATACATTGTCAATCTATTTGGAAGATAAAATAACCGGAAATCTTTTTAGGCCTTTTACTTTACAAGTAGGAGCACGCTATGAAGTTTATAGGCCTGATGGAATAAATTTAAACGGTTTTTGGGGAGATGGCGATATTATAGAATCAAAAAATGGTTCATTTCTAAACCCACGTATCAATTTTTCCTGCAACATTTTTGAAGATACTCAACTGCGTTTAAGCTATGGAGTTACAACTAAGGCCCCTTCGCTTGGAATGATTTTCGCGCAGGATAACTATTATGACATTGTAGATACTGTTTCTGTAAAAAATCCCGAAGTGCCGGATAGCAATTTTTCAATAGTTTCAACATATATTCGTGAAGTCGCTAACCCAGATTTGAAAGCATCCAAACAATTCAAGTATGAAATTAGTATCGATCAGGAAGTAGGATTTGGTGGATTTTCCATTACTACATTTTTGAATAAGTCTGAGAATAATTTCGGAAGACTAAATCATCAAACTGTATTTTATAAGCATTCTTATTCAAATTGGCCCGATCCTTCAAATGCAGTACCAATAGATACTTTTTTTAATAGTTATAGTGAATATCAGGGCACTTATGATGCTGAAACAAAGGGTATCGAGTTATCTCTCAGGACAAAAAAAATTCCTCACATTAATACAATATTCAAATTTGACGCAGCATATTATGAATATAAAAAGACAAATGTTTTAGGATATCGATCGGGAACTAGACGTTTTGTGGCTGAGTTGAATCAGGAAGTGATACCATTTTATAATAACATAAATAATTACACTAAAAACCTCCTTATAAATTACAGGTTTGATATCCAGGCAAAATCACTTGGGATGTGGTTAACTCTGCATATCCAACAACAGGTTATAGAATTATCCGGGACTAAAAATAAGGATGATATCTATCCCGTAGGTTATTACACAAAAAAAGATGAAATGATTTTTATTTCTGAAAATGATCGAATGAATGAAGCGTATAAAAATCTAAATGATAGTGTAGAGCCATTTGAATTACTCGAAGAAGATAAACCAAATACTTGGTTATTCAATGTCAAAGTGAGTAAGTCCTTATGGAAGGGGGCTGCACTATCATTTTTTGTTAATAATTTTTTTAACAACAGACCACTTTATAAGAGTGTTAGAACAGCAGCAAATTCTCCAAGCTATGAAAGAAGAAATACTCCAATATTTTATGGAATGGAATTCAATGCAACATTTTAGGGAAATTGTAGATGAAAAATAGAATTAAGTTACTAGCTATTTGCAGTATGATTGTTTTATCAAGTTGCGATTCAATAGTTAATATTGTTGAAAAACCGAGTGTTAATGAAAGGCAAGAAGTTTTTAATATAAAGTTCGTAGATGATACACATACTCTCGAAAAAGTATATGGAGACAACCTTGTCAGAAATGCTTCAATTCTATTAAGATCAAACACATTAAATAAAGAATATTTATTCGTATCGGATGAAAACGGTATGATTTCAATTGGTAATATTGTTTCAGGTAAATATCTAATTGCATCTTCCCGCCTAATAACTGCCGAAGAAATGGAGATTGCAACAGGTGAAAAAAAGTATAATCAAAAGCTTGTCAATTATTCAACCGGTCTGGTAGAATTGCGTGCCGATAGAAAAGATACAATCACTATTGCCATGGATAAACTACTTATTGAATCATCTTTAGTTATCAGTGAAATCTATGCTTGTGGTCCACCAGAAGCCGGATTGTATTTTCATGATAAGTATGTCGAAATTTTTAATCAGTCTGATGAAATAGAATACCTGGATGGGATGCAGGTCGCAGTTATTTATAAACATGGCCCAACCGGATTCAGCTATGTAGACGACCCGAATTATGTTCACACAAAATCTCTATGGAAATTCCCAGGCGTTGGAAATGATTATCCAATATTGCCCGGACAATTTGTCGTATGTGCCGAAGATGCAATTGATCATAGAATAAACGCTGAAAAAAGTATAGATCTATCACATGTTAGTTTTGAATTTTATAAAGATGATGCGTTTGATGTTGATAACGAGGAAGTGCCAAATATGAAAGAGATTTATCAACCCTCTGGATATGATTGGCTGATTGGTGGAGAAACAGGGGCGCTTATTATTTCTAACGCCCCAACAGATTCAATTATTTGGTTTAACGACCACTATATAATTCCAAATAAATTTGTTTTGGATGGTGTTGAATATATACCTGATGTAACAAGACTTGACAGAAAGATTCTCTTTCCAGGCATTGATGCTGGTGCAACTGGAGGTATTCAATTTTATACTGGTAAAGCAATGGAAAGAATTCCTCTTATTAAGGATGGCAGGGTTCATCTGAATGATGACAACAATTCATCAATTGATTTCAAAATTTATAATAAACCTTCACCAGAATTTCACAATGAATTTGAATAACAAAAAACATATGATAAAAACAAAAAATATTACAGCCATATTTCTTCTATCAGTTTCAATGATGAGTGCGCAGGGACTGTTATTTAAAAAGAATAATTTATTCAATACTCTTTTCAGTAATAAAACGAAAGTTAACTCATACTATATTGGTCATAATCCAGCTTATCTTAACTTGGAAGAGAGTGATGAAAGACTCCTTATTCAAAGCTATTTCAATAATACGGATGGTGCTTTTAAGTCATTTTTAGATCCTGGTACAAGTCGTAATTACCAATTGAATTTTTCAGGGAAAAAACAAATTACCGATAATCAAGTATTTAAGGGTTCTTTCGCTTTTCAAAATGAAGAACGAATGGGATGGGATTGGTTAGCTACAAAACATTATGATACCGGATCACCATTCTTATTGGGAGATAGCACATCCGGGGCGACCCGTTACAATAGTATGATTTTGAACGCAGAGTATAGTGGAAAAATATTCAATCGATTACTTGTTGGATTTTCTCTTTCTTATGGCGTTGATGAAGGGCTAAAAAAAGTTACACCAAGACCAATTTCAGAGCATAGGGATTTATTTTTCAACTTTGGTATTGGCTATTTGTTTGATGAGTTCACATCAATTGGTTTAGTTTCAAAAACATATGATTTTAATGAAAAAATAATCTACAAGGAAGATCAGGGTGGATTATATAATGAAACAATCATATTCAAATTAAGGGGTTACGATTTTCCATTAAAATATTATAAAAAGACAGAAACAAGATACTCTTATCATAACGGCTATGCTGGTACTATTACATTTCAACATTCAACAAATTTACTGAACCTCGCTGTTGCTGCTACAATTGAAATGGAAAACATTTCAATTCAAGACGGCAAAAATGATCCGCAGCCTGAAGGATATTGGAAGAATGATAAGTTTGAAGGCGAGACACAGTTGCTGCTCTATCCTGCTGAGACAATTACCTGTGGTTTTTATTACAAATTTGATTACAGCAAAATGTGGGCTCGTCATCCGATCTTTAAATCGACCCTTACGGAGAGAGAAACTCCTACTCATTCTATTTCCGCCGGAATCGAATTGGCATTAACAGAAGACTTAGCATTCGGTGTTGAAATGAGTGCGGCAACAATGGATCAAAGTCATAATGATTATTACAGTGATATTAGTTGGGAAAATCAAAAATTAATTCTCGCTCCAAAATTTGGAATAAATTATAGATGGAATGATTGGCTGCAAACATATGCCTCATATGAATTTACAAACTGCAAAGTGGATAAAAAGGAATTGTTAGCTTCTGAACCAACAGATTTTTATAACAATTTCAGATCTTTTGATATTCAATATAATTTGTCAGATTTCAATGTGCACTCCGCATATCTAAAAACTACAATTGTCCCGACTATTATAGGCGAATTTAATATTTACATAATATATAGCAAAATTCAATCGGATAAAAATTCATATTTCAACGGTAGCTCTAGAAGTTCAATAACAGGAGTAGTGGAATATAGAGTGGCAGCTTATTGATTACTAATCATTCACACATTTAGGGGGTATAACTAAAATGAAAAAAATTACTATGGTACTATCATTATTAATCATTTCTTTAACAACTCTGTTTGCGCAGCAATGGTCTGTAGTTTCCGAACCGGAACTAAAGACATTGAATGACATCTTTATGATTGATGCAAATGAAGGTTGGCTAGTTGGGAAAGAGGGATCTATTTATCATACTACTGATGGTTTTCAGAATTTTGAGATGCAGATTTCCGGAGTTGAAGATGAATTAAGTAAAGTGTTTTTCATAGACAAAAATATTGGCTGGATTGGCAGTAAAGGTGGGCAGGTTTTAAAAACCATTGATGGTGGAACTACTTGGGAAGTTATTGATCTAGCTCCCTTTATGCCGGCTGGTTTTGCTTTCAGTTATTTTAATGCCATGACTTTTACTAATTCTAGTACTGGATTTGTTGTTACGGGTAAATATAAAAATATTTATTTGTTGAAAACTACAGATGGTGGCACAACATGGGCTGCAAAAGATTCATTAGTATCCGCAACTTCGCAAAAATGGTATGATATCCAGTTTTACGATGAAAATAAAGGCGTAATTGTTGGAGATAAAAAAGAGACTCAGAAATATACAACTGACGGTGGCGAAACTTGGACTCCTGGAGATTCAACTCTAATGACTGCCATATCTCTGAGTAATGTAAGATGGTTAAATGAAACAGATTTGATTTGTCTGGGTGGAGGAAACTCATTCCAGATGGTACCATTACCAGTTAATAAATCAACTGATGGTGGGAAAACATGGACATCTATCACAGATGTTGTAAATCCTGTTTATGACAGAGTGCAAGATGTTTACTTCAAAGATTCCATGAATGGAATAGCAATGGGTAACAATGGTTTTAGTAAAATGTTTGTCTATAAAACTGATGACGGTGGGACTACATGGACTGCATCAATGGGCGAATACTCTTTCGGAATTGGTGCAATTGCAGGGCAGGGTGATATTATCTATGCTTTGGGAACCGGAAGTCATATCGTAAAATCTACTGACTTTGGAAGCACATGGACTCTTTTCCCTATCAAAGGTCCAGCAACTGTGAATGATATTGTTTTTACAGAAAATAAAGGTTTTGCAATTTCTAAGAATTCAGATGTTTATGTAAATGATGATGGCAAAGGAACAAATTGGGAGTATTTGTCCTCCTGTAATATTTGGGACGCAGGCGTAATGCATTTCATTAATGATAATGTGGGTATAGTCGTTAAAGAAAACAGACACATAGTTAAAACAGTAGATGGTGGTTTAACCTGGAATACTGTTTTGGATCCGGTTGAGTTTAGTACCAAAAATAAAGTTGGAGATATCACTTTTGTTGATGATCAGATAGGATACGTTTTGATTAGTCTGAATGATTACAAAGAGTATCATGTTTTAAAAACTGTAAATGCAGGTGATAGTTGGGAAGATATTGACACACTTGCAGCAGGAGGATCATTTTCCGGTGGTATGATTTTCTTTGATGAAAACAATGGAGTTATCGCTGGTCCAAGAATTAAGATAGATGATGTATATACATTTTGGATAAAAATAACTGCTGATGGTGGTTTAACCTGGGAAGATGCCGCAATAAATAACTATCCTGAAACATTTGATGTAGCTAGCTTAAATAGCACCGTTAAAATAGATGATAATACAGCTTTGGCCGTAGGCAAGAAAGCATTATTAAAGACATCTGATAAAGGAAAAACATGGGAATATATTGACCATGGTGTTGCTGATATTGATACAAACTTTGCACGTGTTGGTGGAATGGCAGATGTTTGTGTAATCGGACTAAATGATGGTTCCTTGATGATGAGTGACGATAGTGGACAAACATGGACTATAGACGAAATTTATAAAGATGCGTATAACTACAAATCAGTTGCATTTGATAATGATGGGAACCCTGTCTTAAGTACATTAGATGGATATATCTTAAGAAATGATCTGCTTACTGATGTTGAAGACTTTGATGCAGAGGGAATGGTGAACGATTATTCTTTAGAGCAAAATTATCCTAATCCATTTAATCCTTCAACAAACATCACCTTCAGTTTGAAAAATGAAAACAAGGTTGAGCTAGCAGTTTACAACATTATTGGGCAGAAAGTATTTACTCTTGTTAACCGAAATTACGAAGCAGGAAACCATACTGTAAAATTCGATGCTTCTGAGCTTACGAGTGGAATATATTTCTACACAATGAAAGTCGGTAGTTATAGTATCTCCAAAAAAATGCTGCTTTTAAAATAAACTTAAAAACCGGGCTTGAAAAAGCCCGGTTTTTATTTTCTCTAATTAATCTTGAAAAAAAGTAATTAAGCTTAAGGTAAAAAATGAAGAACAAATATTTGTTAGTTGTTTTCTTTTCTTTATTCTTTACATCACTATCAGCAAAAATTGATGTTAAGAAACCAGTAATAATTCACCCTACTTCTTTTGCAATCTGTATTGATGAATTAACATTTAATAAAACAAAAGATGCCGTAGTTGCCTATAGGGACGCTATAGAATATGACGGGATCTCAGCATATATAATCGTCATAGAAAACGAATCCCCGGATCAGATAAAGCAAACGATTCAGCAACTATATCTAAGTACACCGAAGCTTGAAGGAGCTGTTTTTATTGGTGATATTCCAATTCCCATGCTTCGTGACGCACAACATTTAACATCAGCATTTAAGATGAACCAGGCTAGGTTTACTTGGTTTGACAACTCAATACCATCTGATAGGTTTTATGAAGATTTTGATCTTAAATTTAAATTTTTGAAACAGGATTCAACACATAAATTATGCTATTACTATTCTTTGTTGGCAGATTCCCCTCAGAAAATAGAAAAAGAAATATACAGTGGTCGAATCAAAACTCCAGTGAATGATGAATCAAAATACAAACTAATAAGTGACTTTTTGTTTAAAGCAGCAAAAGCTAAATATAATGAAGAGGTTTTGGATAATGCGCTAATTTTTACAGGTCAGGGTTATAAATCCGAGTCATTAACAGCCTGGGCCGATGAACAGATTACCCTTAGAGAACAGTTCCCACAACTGTTTGTTCCCGGCGGTGTTTTGAAAAATTTATTTTTTAGTATGAACCGCGACATAAAAAATATACTTATGAGTGAACTTGAAAAAACCAAACTCGACTTTGCTCTATTTCATGCACATGGAAGTGAGGAATCTCAATTATTGCTTGACTGGCCTTCACCCCAGAACATTGGTGAAAGCACTAGTTATATTAAGCGTTTTATCAGAAGTAAATTAAGGGGTGCAAAAAGACGTAATAAAAATGTTGAGGAAGCGAAACAATATTATCTTGAAAAGAATAATATTCCTGAAGAATGGATTGCCGACACATTTGATCCCGAGGTTATTACAGCCGACTCAATATTTGCATATGAACTTGACTTACATTCTGATGATTTGAAAAAGTTCACTCCTCAGGCGGAGTTTATGATTTTTGATGAATGTTTTAATGGATCATTTATTACGGAAAATTATATAGCAGGACGTTATTTATTTAATGATGGAAATATGCTTTCGGCTTGTGCTAATTCAGTTAATGTTCTTCAGAATAAATGGGCAAGTGAGTTTTTGGGATTATTAAATTATGGAGTAAGCTCTGGTCAATGGCACAAAAATGTTAGTTATCTTGAAAACCACATACTTGGCGATCCAACATTTCATTTCAAAAACACAAAAAATATTGATTTATCAGAGCTGATTATTCTTGAACAGAACAACCCAGCAGTATGGAACCAATATTTAAATAATGATGATGATGTGATCAGAAGTTATTCCTTATCTCGAATGGCAGAAATAGAAGGTAGAAAATTCGACTTGGAATTAGAGAAGATATACAAAACTGACCCATCAGCAATAGTTAGAACGGAGGCACTCAGCAAACTAGCAACTTCAAATTCAAAAATATTTAAGGATATATTGACTTTATCGATTGATGATCCGAATGAGTTTATCAGGCGAATATCAGCTCATTTAATGGGGAAAATTGGTGATGACAGATACATCCCATATTTAATTGATAAAATGCTCTCCGATCATGGAAAGAGAGTATCATTTGTAGCGAAAACATCCTTATCAGTGATGGACAAAAACATTCTTATAAAGGAGTATGATAAAATATTCGCAATTGATAAAGCATACGGCGATACAGAAAAAAGAAAAGAATATTGTATCAAACTAGCTAACCGCAACAATGATTGGTTGTTAAATGACATTCTTGTAAAAACAAATAATGATTCATTGAAACTTAGTAAAAGAATTGGCGCAGTAAGATCAATTAGAAACTACAATTTTGTAAAAGCAATTCCCCTTCTACTTGATATCAGTAAAGATGCAAGTCAACCTGAAGAGTTAAGAATAGTAATAATCGAAGCATTAGGTTGGTTTACATTCAATAGGGAAAAAGATACAATAATTACAGCACTTGAGGAAATCTTGGCAAAGGATGATAATTCATCCGGAATAATGGAAGAAGTCTTGAAGTCAAAAAATAGATTAACATTTGGAAGTAACGTTCCTTTTACTCCTTAATGTAGATAATATAAGTAACCAGACAAGCCGTAATTTATAATAATTGCGGCTTTAATTTAAAATCTACTCTCATTGATCATTTGCTCCTATAATTAATACAAATTGCAAATAATAAATTGGAAATATGAATTTATGAATAGTGCAATTGAAACATATCTTTATAATAATTATAGAGAAACGAAGGCATTTTGATTTATTAAAATCAAGAGAAAGATTAATGTTCTAAGAATCCAAATAGCAGGAGCTTGAATTATGAAAAAAAACATTTTTTTCCTTTTTGCATTTTTAATTATTTCCGGAGTATGTGCACAAAGTTTTGAATTAGAAGATGAAATCCCATTTGATAATAGTGTCTTAGTCGGGAAATTAGATAATGGAATAACGTATTATATAAAAGAAAATATGCAGCCTCAAAACCGGGCACATCTGCGTTTAGTTGTTAATGCTGGTTCAGTATTAGAAGACGAGGATCAACTTGGTTTAGCGCATTTTGTTGAACATATGTGTTTCAATGGGACAAAGAATTTTGAGAAGAACGAACTAGTAAGTTATCTTGAATCGATTGGTATGCAGTTTGGCCCCGGCATCAATGCATATACTAGTTTCGATAAGACAATATATTTATTAGAGCTTCCAGCCGATAGTTTACAAGTATTGGAAAAAGGAATGGAAATACTTGAAGAATGGGCTCATAATGTAAGTCTTGAAGATGAAGAAATCGAAAAAGAAAGAGGAGTGATAACTGAAGAATGGCGCACGGGAAGAGGAGCAGGTGCACGTATAAGAGAAAAACAATATCCAGCCATCTTTAATAATTCGTTATATGCTTATCGATTGCCTATAGGAGATCCAAAAATAATTGAATCATTCGAACATGAAACTTTGCGCCGGTTTTATAATGATTGGTATCGGCCTGATTTGATGGCTGTAATAGCCGTGGGTGATTTTGATAAAGCTAATATGGAAGAACTAATTAAAAAATATTTTAACCGTATTAAACCTTCCGAAAATGTTAGAGAGAGATTTAGTGTTGAAGTACCTGACCATAAGGATTTGTTGTTCTCAGTAAAAACGGATAAGGAGCTTTCAGGCGGGACAGTATCAATTTTTAAAAAACTTGATTTGAATTCTCATGTAACAGTAAAAGATTATCGTACAAGTATGATAGAAAGGCTCTATAATTTAATGATGAATGCAAGATTGAAGGAGCTCATGCAGTCTCCCGAGCCTCCATTTACTAAAGCAGGCTCTTCAAAAGGGAATATGGTAAGAACAAAACAATATTATTTTGTTACCGCTCATGTTAGCAATGATGGAATAAAAGAGGGATTGAGAACTTTACTTACTGAAAGTGAAAGAGTAAAACAATATGGATTTACAGAGACTGAATTAGAGCGTCAGAAAGATTATTTACTAGTAATGCATGAACAATCTTTTAACGAAAGAGATAAATCTGAATCAAAAAAGAAAGCCGATGAGTTAATGAGAAATTATCTCCAGGATGAACCTGTGCCGGGAATTGAGTATGAATACGGCCTAAATAAAGTATTATTGCCAACCATTAAGCTTGAAGAAGTAAATGCTCTTTCAAAAATCTGGCTTGAAGATGAAAATAAAGTTGTAACAGTTAGTGCTTCCAGAAAAGAGGGATTCAAAATACCAGATGAAGCAGAATTAAAAAAACTTTATTATGAAACAAAAAATAAAATCCTAACACCTTATAAAGATGAAGTTAATGAATCCCCGATATTATCTGATATCTTAGAACCATCAAATTTCATTTATGAAAACAATATAGATAAATATGGAATTACTGAATTAGAATTAGCCAATGGCGTAAAAGTAGTGTTAAAGCCAACTGACTTTAAAAACGACGAAATACTTTTTAGTGCCTTTAGTCCCGGAGGAACTTCTATTTACACTGATGAAGAATATACTCCCGCTGCTCTCGCGGCAATGTTAGTAGGTAATAGTGGCGTTGGTGATTTTAACAATACGCAACTAAAGAAAAAACTGACTGGAAAAAATGTATCCGTCAGACCGCAGATAGGTGAACTTAATGAAAGAATTAAAGGAAGTTGTGCCGGGAAAGATACTGAAACAATGTTTCAGTTAATCTATCAATATTTTAACGCGCCAAGAATAGATTCGGCGACTTTCTTATCTTCAAAATCCCGCATAAAGACAAATATAGAAAACAAAAAAGCAGTCCCAGAATTTGCATGGCAGGATACAGTGTCGCAGACATTAGTACAATATCACCCGAGACGTAAATCATGGGATGAAGAAAGACTTAATAAAATGGATATGAACAAATCTTTGGAAATATATAAAGATAGATTTGCAGATGCTTCCGATTTTACTTTTGTTTTTGTGGGAAGTTTTGAAATAGAATCGATCAAACCATATCTCCAAAGATATCTGGGGAACCTGCCTTCGATTAAAAGAGTAGAAACCTGGAAAGATATTGGTATTGTAGCACCAAAGGGTGTGATAAACAAGACTGTTAAAAAAGGGATTGAACCTAAAAGTATTGTGAATATAACATTTACCGGTGATTATAATTGGAGTAGTCAGGAAAATTTCAATTTATATGCATTAATTTCTGCAACGAAGATTAGGCTAAGAGAAATTATCCGAGAAGATAATAGTGGAACATACGGAGTGAAAGTAGGTGGAGGCAGCAACAAATTGCCAAACGAAACATTTAAAATTGAAATAGTGTTTGGCTGTAATCCGGAAAGGGTTGAAGAACTTTGTGGTCTCATTTTTAAGGAATTGAACAATCTCAGAGGTAATGAGATTGATGAAATATACATAACGAAAGTAAAAGAAATTTATAGACGCAAACATGAAGTTGATTTAAAGAAAAACAAATATTGGTTGGGGTTGCTACAAAAATATTTAATGTACGGAATTGATTATTCAGAAATTGATAAAGCAGATGAAAAAACTAATAATATTTCAGCTTCTAGTATCAGAGAAACAGCAAACAAATATTTGGATCTGAACAACTATCTTAAAGTTGTTTTGTATCCCGAGAAATAGATAATCTAATTTGAGTTGGTAAGGGTATGCGCCCCTACCAACTTTCAATTTTCAAACATTTCCCATTTACTTAAATATCCTACACTTATTTGTTCTTAAATACTAATTGATCGAGTTAAATCCTTGTTCCCAGAATGTTAAATCCCTTAAGCATCGTGCTATTTATATGATTCCATTGATATAATAAAAACAAAGATGAAGAATCCGGATTTCAGGTAAATGTGGTTTTCTACTTGGGTAAAATCTATAGTCAAAGAGGGGAGAATGAATTGGTTAAAAAATATTATAATCAAGTTTTAGAAATGAGAGATTACAGTAGCTGTAATAAGAAGGCAACGAGATACTTATCAAAAATGCATGATAATAAAAAAGCCGGCTAAAAAACCGGCTTTTTGAAATCTGTGTAAACTAATTCTATAATTCCATTCCAAAACCAATACTGAAAGCAAATACATCAAGATGATGAACACCTGGCATATTTTCCCAATCAGCAGGGTTTGGTGAGAGAGGGTGTGGATCTACATCTCTATCTGCACCAAATAAATATTCTAATGCTGCGTCTACTCTGTATTTCCCGAAAGAATGTCCAAAACCTAAAGTTCCTACGTGGTTTGTTGAAGATGGAAATAAAATATTTAATGTTTCATCTGGAGCAGGAGCTGGATCATAATAGTAACCAAATCTAATAGCTGTCTTTGGAGATACCATATACTCACCACCAAATCTTATCATAACTGCATCTTCCCAATCTAAAATAAATTCTCCATCAGGTAATTTTTCATATTCAGCAATTAGTTCATCTAATAATGACCATTTACTGTATTGTGCATCAAGAACTAGAGTTAAGCATTCTGTTGGTTTGTATGCTAAACCACCAGCAATCCATAATGGCCATGTAACTTCACGTTCAAATGTAGTTTCAACTAAATTTCCAAATGTTGCATGACTGATTACAGCGTCTCCTTCCATACTAACTGCAGTTGAAGTTCTAAAAGAAGCGCCGATGGTAAGTTTATCACTTACATCATATTTTAAACCAATAGTTGCTCCAAAACCCATACCTGTTGATTCTTCTGTATATTGAACATCTGTTTCTGGTGTTCCATCAGGACCCGGAGTTCCATTTGCTTGAAAAAGATCTGCTTTATCTGGTCTTGATAAATCAAACAAGCCATAATAAATATTTGCTGCAACACCAATTGAAAATTTTTCATTTACTTGAAATGCAAATGATGGGGAAACAGCAATAACGCCAATTCTAGATTCCCAATCGAAAGCTGTACCACCACTAAAGTTAACTAGGTCAGCTCCATTATATTCAGCACCTAATCCTGCAGGTACATATACTCCAATCCCAAAAGTCATATTATCTTTTGTGTAAATTCCAAAAAGTCCGCCGGTTGGATAAATATTACTTTCAGTTTCTGTAGTAACTGCTGCTGGTGCGTATTCATATGTTCCAATTGGCATTATGCCAGTAAAATAAGCTGATACAGAAGATTTTTGTCCTGCTAATCCTGCAGGATTCCAATACATTGCAGTTGCGTCATTAGATAAAGCAACAAAAGCTCCACCCATACCAAGTGCTTTTGTTCCAACACTGTTTAGGCTGAGTCCATTTGCAAAAGTGCTTGTAGTAAAACCTATTACAATAAGAATACTCAAAGTTAGTTTAAGGATTTTTTTCATTTTTGCTCCATTTTGATTAGTGAGTTGTTCAAATATAATACAATTAGGTACTTTATTCCTCTATAATTTTCTTACTAAGCAAGTTTTTTTTGAGACTCTTCTAATATTGCGAACAGACTCATATGATTAATAAATGCACTCATACCTTCTTCCAGGACTAAAGAGTTGAAAACGCCCAACCCAATTCCAATTGAAACTGACTCATTTCTAATTCTATTGTTTGCTGTCCGGGAGCTTCAAGTGGATTAGGACCGCTAACTGTATTCGATGGTGCATACATCAACGAAACAGTTATCTCATTACTTTCGTTAATTTGTTTTGAAACACCAAGTGTCATATGTTGTTCAATTATACCTGGAGCTAATATATTAAACATTACTTCGCTCTCAGGAACAGGATTATCACCAGTTGAATATCCCGCCATAAATTTCCAACTTTCTAATCCTTCGTATAATAATCCGACTTTATAAACCATAACATCTTCCCATCCAAAACCCCATCCTTCTTCATGACCAAGAGGCTTAAAATTCGGATTTGGATTTCCTGCTTGATCCGCAGGTGAATTTGCCATTAAATCCATTGGGTTAGCAATAGATTTGACATCAGAATAAAGAATTTGCTGAGCATCAACTGCAATTGTAAATCCTTTTGAAGGAGTTACAGCTATACCGATGTTCCATGTAGCAGGTACGTCAAAATCTCCGGCTTCTGCAAACAAACCTTTATAATCGTCAAATTCACTCATTGCGGTTTTAAGTTGATAAGAAGCACCAATAGATAATTCTGGTAGAATTTTTCCTTGATATCCAAAACGTGCACCAAAACCAGTAGAAGTACTATTATCATTTCCGGTTAGAGCTGTTGGATCAGAAGAAAAATTTGAAAACGAAGCTAAACCTTCAGCACTAAATGATTGATATACAAATAAAGCGGTTACACCAACAGCATGATTTTCAGTAAATTCATAAGAAAAAGTTGAGCCAACGAATAATTGTTCAATATTTACTCCAGTGCTTGATGATGAACCATCATGGAAAACTTGAGTTGGGTAATCAGTATTCATACCACCATTACCATAAAGTATAACTCCAACAGCCATATCTTCATTCAGCATCCAAGCAGCTCCAAGTGAAGGGAAGAAAAAAGTATTACTTTCACTTTCAGTTGTTCCAGGTGCTAAGCCAAAAGTCCCGGGGAAACCAGATGGATTGCCAGTTACTGTATATTGTCTTGATGGACTGAAATAAGCAATATTTACATCATAAGTTGTTTTGCCAAGTAAAGCTAAACCGCCAGGATTATTTGCGGCGCCAATTGAACTTAAAGAAAGTGCTGTACCGGCTCCAGCCATTGAACCATATTTAATCCCATAACCATGCCTGAAATATCCTCCAGTTGCAAAAATTGATTGTGTTAATAATCCCATTGTCAGTACAATCATTATAAGATTATATATTTTGTTTTTTGTCATTACTACTTCTCCATAAATAAAGTGATTTTTAGTTAGTTAATCTTCTACATACTTAGCACCAAGCAAAGATCTTTTCAGAGACTCTTCCAAAATTCCAGGCATACTCATATGGTCCATAAATGCGCTCATTCCAGCATCCCAGAAGTACATATCCATTCTGTGCATCTCTCTTTGTGTATATACATTTATTTTATCTTCTTCTTGGATAAATAAAACTTCAATTGGGTAAGCACTGACATGATCGATACCAGGACACATATTTTTATCATCTTCTCTAGAACTGCCAGCTATATTGAATGAAACTGCTTCAGTTCTTGGTCGGGTTAATCCGAGTAATATTGCGTTTTTATCGGGTGAGACTAATTCAGAAATAACTTCCCATTTAAGATCGTTTTCATTTGGGAACCATCTGTATTCAACATCATCTTCAGTTGGTTGATAAGATTTTAAATTTTCTGAGAATTCATTTTTCAATTTTTCTAATCCAGTAAACCCATCTGAATTAGGAGTTGAATATATAACTGGGAATTGATCTTCGTCGGTAAACAATGTAAGTGGGCCAACCATCATGAACATATCTCTCGATGATTCAGCTAAATCCTCATCATCCCTTATTGGTTCCATACTTACTTCAACTTTTTCTCCGCCAACTTCTTTGTGGAGCATAGAAATAAGTTTGGTTTTGTAATATTTAGTTTTACTCATTACCTCAGTGTATAAATCTTCTTCGTCATTATCATACATATCATTAAATACAATTCTGTTAATTGTTTCAGGATCTGTAATCGTGACATTTACTCCCTCTGGAGTTTCATAGATGCCAATACGCAAGAATCCAGCAACTAAATATTTAGATCCATATGATGTTAGCATTTTCACATAGCCATCAGATGCTAATACAATTAAATGGGCTTTATAACCACAATGCTCAGATTTATTTTCTCTTACATAATCTGGAACATGAATTGGTAAAGATTTAAGCAAATTAAAATTGCTTAGGTTTGCTGAATTAATAATTTGATTTGTTATAGTTTCAATATCTGACTTAACAGATTTGTTAGTCATCAAATAGATCCCGTGATCAGAAGCTTTAACGGTTATTGTAGAAATAAGAATAATTCCAAGAATGATAAATTTTGCTTTCATACACTTACCTTTGATTTATGTTAATAACTCTTTGAGTTTGTTTTTAATTGATGCGCATGAACCAAAGCTTTGGTAAACATCGCATTCTCTGCATTCTCTATCTTTGCAAGTATTATTTTTATGATTTATCATCCAGCAAGGTTTCGTATGGCTGGAATAATACTCACAATTGATCCTATCATTTTCTGAACATTTAATGATGGCCCAACATGGAAGAAGAGCCAAAAATCTTCTCATTCCTTCAATATTTATTTTATCATCATTAATAGTTTTTTGAATGCAACGGACTCTTTCAATATCTTTATGAGAATATAAACGTTGATTACTTTCTTTTCTGAATGGTAAAAGCAGGCCTTCTCTTTCGTACATTCTCAATGTATGAACTGATATTTGAAGTATTTTTGCTGCGTTGCTAATCGTAAAAATCGGATCATTTGAACTTTGAGGCATTTTTATCCTTTAAAAGTTAACAGTGGATGATGTCAACTTTCTTGCCATTGAATAATCTAGAAAAAGATTGGAATTTAGAGGATTTCTTAATGCTGTCTCTCAAGATTGAGAAATTACACTAAAAATTATTGCTAAATTTGATAAAAGATGTTGTGTCTAAAAATATGTAATAAGGTTATAGAACTGTAGAAATTCCAATTCTATGAAGAGCACCAATTTGTCCCATTGAAGAAAATGCATAATCGAAGTTATATTTTGATACTAATATTCCCAATCCGAGGTTAAATCCGCCAATACCGGCTGTTCCGCCAATTTTATATTCTTTTCGCTTTTCGTTATCATAACCAAGCCTTAATCTAATAACTTTACTCATTTTAAATTCACCGCCAAATGTAAATTGTGTAAATCTTTTACCAAAGCTATCATAATCTTCATTAAGCTTGTTAATTGAAGCATAAAAAGTAAACGGTAAATGGGCTAGGGTCTTTGAAAATCCAAATCTTACATCAAGAGGCAGATCTTCAGCGGTATTGTAATATTGAGTCATCTGTGAGCCAAGATTAAGAATCGAAAAACCAAAATTCCAACGCTCATCAGGAATTGAGTAATGAAGTCCTAAATCTACAGCCAAACCTGTTGAAGATCTATCAGCAATACCTGAGTATATGAATTTAATATTCACTCCATAATAGAAATTTCTATCCAGTTCATTTGAATAACCAACAATGGCTGCAAATTCACCTGCACCAAATTCACCGGTTTTCGTTCCAACATCATTAGCTTCTATAAAAGTACCGTAGTTTATATATTGAATACCTGCTGCAAATCTTCCGAGACCTTCAAATTCTTGCGAATAGGCAATTGATGCTGAATTAATATCAAGTAGATGAAATAAATAAGAAAAAGATATTGGTTTTTCTGTAAGATAACTTATTCCGGCTGGGTTATAAAACATCACATTTGGATCATCAGTATTTGCAACAAAACTACCGGCTAAAGCAGCCGCACGCGGACTATGGTCTAATCGTAAAAAGTTATATGTCTCTTGTGCAAATAGACTTGAGTATAAGGCAAAGAATAAAGCTAACTTAAAAACATTCTGCATAAACATCTCTTTTTATTTCTTGATTTTAAAGATAATATATTTCAAAGGCAATATGTCACCTCTTTTTGCCCTTTTTATCAAAAATATTTAAATCAAAATGAAGGAACATAAATCTAAATCAAATGTTAAAATTGATCAGATAAATATGATTGAATTTAGTCAAAAGTATAATAATTTATCCTCATTTATTTTTGAATTAGAATTAGGTATTTTGAATTTAGCAAATAATTAACATTCACTTATAAATACCTTTATGAAACTTAGACATATGTTTCTGGGAATATTATCGATTTTGGTCTTTTATTCTTTATCAAACGGCCAATCTAAAACAAATTTTAAAATGGTTGATTCACTCATTCATATTTCTGTAAATGAGATTTCAAAAAATATAAGTAATGATAGAACTTATAATTTGATTTTTAATGGTTCTGAAGATTATTCCATTCTAAAGTCAAAGGTTATTAATTACTTACAGCAATATGAAGTTGAACTAAAAAAAAATGGCAAAGGCTTGGTAGACATTAATTATAATTTTAATGAAGCAAGTATTTCATATTCTGAAATATTTAAAGATGGATTATTTGGCAATTATCTTGTAAAAAGAAGAGCAGAAATAGTTGGATCTTATTTTACAACTTATGAAAACAGCATCAGTAGAAGTATAGATTTTAATTATAATTTAGAAGATTCGGTTTTATATTCGGAAATTTCGAGAATTGAAAATATTGCTTACTCTTTCACAACCTCCGAAGTTCCAGAAGAACCTTTTTTTTCTAGTACTTTAGAACCGGTAATTGCTATTGGTACAGCAGCAGTAGCAGCTTATTTGTTTTTTAACATCAGAAGTAAATAATATATGTAGAAATATTGTTATTTCAATAGATAGTAATATTAACTAATTTTAACGCTTTGAAATTTTGAATTTATTAAAGGAAATATACACCGATATGAAAAGAGTCATTCTTTTTTTGATTATTGCTGTTGGATTATGGAATTGTTCATCTACATTAGACACTTCTAGTTTTACAGCAGAAGAGCATTTAGAATACGCAAAACGTCTTATGACAGATGAAGATTATGAAGAAGCTGTAAGAGAGTTCCAATCAATATTATTACAATATGCCGGAACAGCAATAAATGATGATGCTCAATACTTTTTAGGTTTCACTTACTATAAAAGAGAGCAATACCTGCTTTCCGCTTATGAATTCAGCAAATTAATAAGAGATATACCAACTAGTGAATTTGTTCAAGATTCACAATTTATGTTGGCAGAATCTTATTATAAGCTCTCTCCGGATTATCAATTAGAGCAAAGTTATTCTAAAAAGGCAATTGAAGAATTTCAAGCATTTGTTGAATTTTTTCCGTCACATCCGAAAGTTGAAGAAGCCGAAAGAAAAATTAGCGAGCTCTATGCTAAGTATGCCAAGAAAGAATTCAATAGTGCAATAATCTATGAAAAGTTGGAATATTATACTGCGGCAATTAATTATTACCAAATGGTTAAAGATACATATCATGATTCAGAATACGCTCCACTTGCTCAATACAATCTAATTAAACTTCTTGTATTGAGAGATAGAACTGATGAAGCGCTTAGAAATATTGCAGAATATTTAAAAAAATACCCGGATGATTCTAATTCGGATGAATTGAAAGAACTTAGTCTTGAACTCGAAAATACATTAAATGGATAATGTTACTAGAAAATATGTTAAAGATTCTATTGTAACTATGACTGAATTAGTATTACCTCAACATACTAATCAGTTGGGAAATTTACTCGGTGGTCAATTAATGCATTGGATTGATATCTGTGCTGCACTTGCAGCCAGCAAGCACTCAGAAAAAGTTTGTGTTACGGCATCAGTTGATAATATTGATTTTAAAGAACCAATAAAATTAGGTGATGTAGTTACTTTAATTGCCTCAGTTAATCGGGCTTTTAATACTTCGGTTGAGGTTGGCGTACGAGTTATGGCAGAGAATTATATAAAAGTTAAAAATTTGCATACAAATTCAGCATACCTTACATTTGTTGGTGTTGATGAAAAGGGTAAACCATTAAAAACTTTTGAGATTATTCCAGAAACAAATGAAGAAAAAAGGAGATATGAAGAAGCTCTCCAAAGAAGGCAGTATCGTCTTTCCTCTAGGTAAGATTTTCTTTAAAATTTTACCATTTATATTTTTTTGTTTTATTAATCTTTCCTCGCAAACTCTGCTAAATAATTTTGGCATTTCTGAAATTATTAATACGCATTCCAGATATACTAAATTTACTTTTTTAGACTTTAATAAGGATGGAATTGAAGATTTATTTCTATTCGGGAATCAAGAAAAGAGTTTTGTAATTCATAAAGGTTTGAAGGATTCTACATTTTCTGATCCTATAAGAAAATTTTTTTTCTATCCTATTGATGATATTAAGTGGTTAAACAAGACGGCTAAAGGTGATGATTATTATATTTTCGTGTCCCGCAATAAACGTTTAGTTGGATTAGTTTCATTCACCCGGAATTTCTCCCTACAATTACTTCATACTATTGAGTTCAACTCATATCCATCTTCAATTACAATAACTGATTTTAATCATGATGGTAATAATGAAGCTTTGATATGCGGTAATAATTTTAATGGAATTGTACTTATTACAAATGATGGATATCGTTTAGAATCAGAGCCATTGCTTCAGCAGAATGTTTTTAGTGATCTTTTATTATTTGATTTTAATCAAGATGAAATAGATGATTTGGTTGCTGTAGATGTGCTGAACAATACAATAACATTTCTTGAAAATTCAGAAATAAGTGGTTTTATTAGTGGACGGGAAATTGCAATAGATGAATCTCCCTATTCATTACAAGGGTTTGATTATAACAATGATGACTTTACTGATTTAACAATAGCAAAAGAAGGTGGACTAGAAATATTCTTTGGTGATTCTGTTTATTCATATGCTAATTCTGTTGATTATACCTTTTCTTTTACTCCAGATAATTTTCTGATAACTGATTTTAATTTGGATAATAAAAAGGATGTAGTGGCGATTAATAAGTTAGAAGATCAAGTTGTTTTATATTCAGATTATGAAGCAAAAAGTGATCCACTTAATATTGAATTTGACGGTATTGCAGACATGAAATTATTAGATAAAGATCATCTTAATTCATTAGTAGCTTTAAGTAGCGAAGGGAAAATACAAATACTATCAAATAAGAATATGTGGCCTAATACTTTCTCTTGGTCGGTTGGAGGCAAGCCAAATAAGCTAAAGTTTGTTGAACAGAAAGATTCACTATTTTCTTATCTGTTAGTTAACAATACTACCGATAACTCAATTAATATTGTTCAATTAGATTCTATTGGGAACTTTATAAATATTGAAAATAACCCATTATTAAATTATTTCTCTGAATTTAAGAATTTTCAAAATCTTGATCAATTCATTGGTTATTCTAAGCAAAATAGATTACTGGAAATAATAAGTAAGGATAAGATTGAACAAAATTCGAATAACCCAATTTATCTATATACAAAATATCCAATTGAACAATTGATGATTGATAAAGCAAATAATATTCAACTATTGGAAGTCGATAAACATAAATTATTTCATGAAACTATAACACAAACTGAAGAAAAATTTTCAAGTGATAAAATTGTTTTTATTGATTCATCCGTTATTACTTCATATATGAATGCTCGTGAGCAAATTTATTATTGGACTCATACTGACCGTACTTATTCATTTAATAGATTAACATTGGATGAAAACCAAAGTTTGATAAATCTCTTTGATAATGATTTATCTCTTAGAGCAACATTGATTCTTGAGGATCAATCATTATCCAAAGATATTTTAATCACTATATTCAGTAGTGATCAAAATGAAGTTGTCTATCTTGTTACTGACGATAAAGTGCAAACTTATAAAAGTCAAACTATGTTGATTGATAATGATCTACTTACTGAGCAAAGCATACAATTTTATAGTTCAACTTTTTCTAAGAAAACTTTATTTATCCATAATGTCACTCAAAGTAAAATTAATATTTTTGAATTTGATGATAATAAGAATTTACTCACACTAAGTAATACCATTGAAGCTGTGAATATGAATGATTATTTTGTGAGCAAATTTTATGATAAAACTTATCTTGTCTACACAAACAATGATAATAATTGCATTACTTTTAAGGTTCTGAACTAATGAAAAAATATTATTTAGTAGTATTATTTTTAACGCTCCCTTTACAAGCCCAAAATCTTGATTCTTTATACAACGAATTGATGGGCTCAAGAATTAATATTAAGAATGTTTCATCTCCTACTCAAGTTGATGAGAAACAACCAGATAAATGTAGTTTTGGATTAAGAGCCTCTATCAAAGAACATTTTGATGAATACAGTTTAGAAAAGCAGCATAATATTTCTGAGGTTATGGCAAGACCCGAACTCTCAACAAGTACAGTTTCACCTTCAGGTATCTTTAGATTACATTACGACGAAAGTGGAACTAATCAACCTGAATATGATATACAAGATTTGGCAATTGCATTTGATTCGTCATATAATTTTGAAGTTAATATCTTAGGTTATCCAGCGCCACCTAATGATGGTAGCTTAGGTGGGGATGACAAATATGATATTTATGTGCTCAATCTTGGCGGCGGTCTTTATGGTTCGACCACACCGGAAACCAATATTCCCAATACCCCAAAATATGAGAGCTATATAGAAATTGATAACAGTTTTAGGCAGAATGAAGGATATAACACATTTGGTCTAAGTGCCGCTCAGGTTACTGCTGCTCATGAATTTCATCATGCAATTCAACTTGGGGACTATGGTTTTTTTAATGAAGATTTATTCTATCACGAGCTAACATCCACCGCTTTCGAAGAATTTGTTTACGACGATGTTAACGATTACTACGCGTATATGTATTCATATTTTAGAAATACCGCTAATAAACTTGAGGATAATTCCGGTTATAATTTAGCAGTATGGAACATATTCCTTCAAGAGAAGTTAGCTGATGATGACCCGATTTTAGGCCATAAAATTGTTAAGAGAAGTTGGGAATACTTGGTTAACAATAGAGCTATTGTTGCTATTGTTAAAGCAATGAGTGATTATAATAAATCATTTGGTCATGAATATAATGCTTTTGCAGATTGGCTATATTTTACTAATGATAACGCTAAAGCCGGGGAATATTTTGAAGAGGCGGTTAACTATCCTTCTGTGAAAAGTACTTATACGTTAGATTTAGATGATTCTGAAAAATCACTTACAATCCAAAGTGATCCAACTTCCATCAATTATTTAATATTTACAGATAGTGGTCAAGTATTTGTAGATACTATTGTTGCCGTTTTTAGTAATTCTGATATTTATGGTTCTTTAGATAATGGAAATGGACTAGATATTCAATTTACAATATCAAATGGCACATTCGATGGTGCTACATCTATTAACGATACTTATTATTCAAAAATGAGTGGTGAGTCATTAGGTTTTATTCAATCAAGCTACATTATTAACAATGTACTTTCTGGGAATGAAATACAACGTGAAGAAATTGAGTATGCGTATCCACAACCTTTTACTTATGAATCCAGTTCGGCAATTAATATTCCGACTCATCCAGACATAACAAGCAAGGCTGAGTTAAAAATTTATTCTTCAGATATGAATTTAGTTTATGCAGGCAATGAGACAATATTTTCAGGTGGGAATATTGTTGTTAAATGGAATGGATTAAATGACAAAGGAAATCAACTTGCAAGTGGTGTATATGTTTATGTTACACGAGCAGATGGTAAGATAAAGAAAGGCAAATTAGTTATATTGAATTGATAATTTTGGTCATTCTGAAGGAAAATAATGACTAAAGAATCTCGAACTTAAATTTTCTTGAAATAGTATTTTATGGCCAATTATACACTATCCTTTCAACATGTAACCAAAACTTTTGGAAGGCGATTAATATTCAAAGATATTAATTATGAGTTTGCTTCTGGAAGTGTTTACGGCTTTTCCGGAAGAAATGGTTCTGGAAAATCAACGTTAATGAAAATTGCTTCCGGAAATATCTCACCTACAAGTGGTAAAGTAATTCACAAGACAAATGATAAAGAAATTATTGATGAGAAATTGCATCATTATTTGGGATTTGTGTCACCCTATTTGGTGCTTTATGATGAATTTACAGCAGACGAGAACCTTTATCATTTCTCCAAAATTCGTGGGATAAAATACGATACAGAAAGAACAAAATACTTGCTTAGCGAATTTGAACTATACAAACGTAGGAATGATTATTTGAAAGGTTTTTCATCTGGAATGAAACAGAGGATGAAATTTATATTTGCATTGCTTCACTCTCCCGAGATTCTTTTTTTAGATGAACCTACTTCGAATTTAGATACAACTGGTAAAGATAAAGTTTATGAAATAATTGAAAAAGAGGGGAAGCAGAACTTAGTTATTGTGGCTTCAAATGAAGATAGTGATTTAAACTTGTGCACCGATATTTTGGATATTGAAAGTTTTAAGGGAAATAATTCATGAACATAATTGCAGTTTTTAAAAAGGATTGGCAATCGGAGTTGCGCACTCGCTATGCAATCAATGCTCTTGCAATGTTCATTTTAGTTACCATTAGTGTGATTCTATTTTCTATTGGCCAAGAAAGAGTGAGCGAACATCTAACAGGCGGACTTTTTTGGGTTGTTATATTTTTTTCAGCAATGTCGGGTCTTTCCCGTGCTTTTGTTTCTGAGGAAGAGAGAGGCACAACATTAACATTACAGCTAATTGCAGCACCATCAACTATTTATTTTGGTAAACTGATCTTTAATCTAGTATTAGTTTTTATAATGAATATTGCAATAGTGATTTTGTACTATTTGTTATTTGAATCATTCGTTGTCTTAAATTTCTCACTATTTTTTCTAGCGTTATTTTTTGGTAGCATTGGTATAGCTGTTTCTTCAACTTTAATTGCTGCAATTATATCTAAAGCAAATACGAAAGGAACTCTATACCCGGTATTATCATTCCCAATTTTATTACCATTAATTCTAACCTTAATGGAATTAACAAAATTTGCTATGGATGGAGATTTAATCTCAGATTCCTTTGTGGAGCTTGCTGTTTTGGTCTGTTATGATGTAATTATGGCAACAGCAGGATATATGTTATTTGATTTTATCTGGAAAGATTAAAATTATTATTAACAGATCGTGAGGTTGTCTCATAACTGTCATTCCGGACTTGATCCGGAATCTAAAAAATCGAATTTTATTCAATATCTGTTACTGTAACTATATTGATTTACATCAGTACGGGATATAGAATGACACATTATAACTTTTGAGACAATCTCCTAATAAATTTAGAATCAATCAAACCATTAACTTTTATGATAAATTCTGTTAATTATTACAATTCTAGTTAAGTTGAAATAATATGAGTCACAAATTAAAAAAAGAATTTTATCTCAGAAATGTTCTTATTGTTGCACAAGAACTTCTAGGAAAAATATTTGTTTATGAGGATAAATCTAGCGGGCGAAAATTATCTGCTAGAATTGTTGAAGTTGAAGCTTATGATGGAGAAATTGATGAAGCGGCTCATACATTTATTGGAAAAACTGAAAGAAATAAAATTATGTTCGGGCAGGGAGGTTATCTATATGTCTATTTTACTTACGGGAAGCATTTCTGTGCGAACATTGTAAGCGGCAATAAAGATCATGGAACTGCAGTATTGTTGCGCGGAATGGAACCTATTTCGGGGCTTGAAGTATTTTCCAAACGAAGATTTAACAAAGAAGAATTAAGTAAGTCGGAAAATATAAATCTATTAAATGGTCCAGCTAAAATTTGTCAGGCTTTTGAGATCAATAAAAACCATTATGGTACTAATCTTTTAGAAAATGAAATTTATTTGCTTAATGCTGAAAAAGTACCGGATAATAAAATTATTAAAACAACTAGAATTGGAATAAAAAAATCTGCTGAACTTCCATGGCGATTTTATATAAAAGATAACCCATTCGTATCAAAAAAGTAAGTTGGACTTTTGCTCATTAAAACATTATTCTATTATTCTGAAAATATTCTGTTGGAAACATTAATTTGAGATTGATTGTATGATAGGCGTAACATTTATTGGAGAATTGTGTGAATAACTTGAATTTTAATCCTATTGAGAGTTTTAAGCTGTCATTTCGAAGGACCGGAGTGACTGATAAATCTAATAAAATTCAGAGATTTCTCCCTAAGGTCGAAATGACAAAAAAAATATTTTCCTTAAATTTAAGAAACCTCTACATTTTATTGTTTTTTATCTTTCTTGTACCAAGTCTTAATGCTCAATCAAAAGAATTTAGAAATTTAGAAAATAATGCCTTCGTTGTTGGTGAAAAGTTAACTTATGACGTAAAATATGGCTTTGTTACGGCAGGTGTTGCTGTAATGGAAATACCTAAAATTAAAAAAATTGCCAGACGAGAAACCTACCATATTACATTTAATGTTAATACAGTTGCCAGTTTTGATCCATTTTTTAAAGTTAGAGACAGATACGAAACCTATATGGATGTTGAAGGATTATTCCCTTGGAGATTTGAGCAGCATATAAGAGAGGGGAGTTACTCCAGAGACTTTTCTGCATTTTTTGATCAAAGAAGAAATATAGCCAAAACGAAAAAAGGAAGTTATGATATTCCTGATAACGTAAATGATATAGTGTCCGCTTTTTATCTGGCAAGAACATTTAAGTTTGACACTTTGGATGTTGGGGAGAGCTTTTATTTAGAGAATTTCTACAAGGATAAAATTTATCCTTTAAATGTAGTTTACCGAGGAAAAGAAACCGTCACAGTTGATGCTGGAACATTTGATTGTATTATGATTGAGCCGATGGTTGTTGAAGGCGGATTGTTTAAAAGTGAAGGGAGCATTATTATTTGGTTAACAGATGATGAAGCAAAGATGCCGGTAAAGGTAAAATCGAAAGTAATTATTGGTTCTATTGATGCTGAACTTACAAAGTATGAGGGAATATCTCCGAAGAGAAAATCTAATCGTTGAAAAAACCACATTAAATTTTGTTAATTCATCTACAACTATCACCGACCATGCGTCTTTCTGAGGGCTCATTGCCGACATCTACTATATGAACTGAGAGGCTTGTCATTCCGAACATGTTTCGGAATCTAAATCCCATAATAAGAAGATGAAAATTAGTTGATGAATCCTTCCTCGGCGTGTAGACAAATTCAGCATGACAACAGTCTTATTTTTTAACAGATCTCAATTGTCGATAACAAATCATCCAGCCAACCTAACTTTTTTTTATCATTTCTAAAATAATACAAGCTTAGAACAATGTTTTTTTTAGTGTTAATATTCTAGATAAATGTTAATTGTTTAGTCAAATTAGGTGTTTTACAATAAAAGTAAAAACTTAAAATTAAATATTGAAAAATATTGAAAAATATTGAAAAATATTGAAAAATATTGAAAAATATTGAAAAATATTGAAAAATATTGAAAAATATTGAAAAATATTGAAAAATATTGAAAAATATTGAAAAAT
>SWCC01000112.1_pt1 | contig 84827 bp, 77 predicted proteins | sample 4692971 | NCBI WGS metagenome assembly SWCC01 (sample SAMN10267277, study PRJNA491770) | bioreactor metagenome | isolation source: DHS bioreactor inoculated with subseafloor sediment | place: Japan: off Shimokita Peninsula | collected 2006-08
GGGGGGAGCGTCGAAAACCCCGGTTTTCGGCGTGGGGGGCAGACGGCCCCCCTTGCCCCCGGATCCCATCAGAAATCCAGGTCCGCGTAGTGCGGCGGCGGCGGGAAGCCCGGCACCTGGTCGGCGAGGATCGAGCGGAACGCGGGGCGCGATTTGATCTTGGAATACCACTCGCGCACGTTGGCGTTGCGGTCCCAGTCGACGTCGGAGATGTAGTCGAGGCTGGAGAGATGCGCGGCGGCGGCGAAATCGGCGAGCGTCATCTGGTCGCCGGCGAGCCAGCGGCGCATGTCGAGCAGCCAGCCCATGTAGTCGAGGTGATACTTGATCGCCCGGGCGCCGGCCTTCACGTTCTGGCTGTCGGGGTACCCCTGCCCCGAGATCTTCTTGTTGACCCGTTCGTAGAGCAGCTTCGAGGTCACCTCGTCGTGGAACTTGTCATCGAACCAGCTCACCAGCCGGCGCACTTCGTAGCGCCCGTCCGGATCGGCGGGCATCAGCGGCGGGTTGGGGTAGACCTCTTCGAGATACTCGTTGATCGCAGCGCTCTCGCTGAGGGTCTTGGCGCCGAGCTTCAGGATGGGCACCTTTCCGGCCGGGTTCCGGCGCAGGAATTCGGCGGATTTTTCCCAGTAGCGTTCTTCGACAAGCTCAACCTCGATCCGCTTCTCGGCAAGCGAGAGGCGCACCTTGCGGCAGAAGGGCGAAAGGGGAAAGTGAAACAGGCGGTTCATACGTCGCGGTTCTCGTGTCCTGCACAGGGTAATGGCGTGAAATGCATGCGCATTCAATCCTCGAAACAGGCGGCGCGCCCGTCACGCAGGATCGTGGCCGCGCCGTCGCGGATACTTGCCGACCGGCGGCGGACGAATTGCGAGGGGTTGGCGGCCGAACGGTCCTTGGGGGCGGGCAGCACGGCAGCGAGGCGGGCGGCCTGATCCTGCGAGAGCTGCGCGGGGGTGACCCCGAAGTAATGCTGCGCCGCCGCGTCAACCCCGAACACGCCCTCGTCGAACTCGATCACGTTGAGGTAGACTTCAAGGATGCGCCGCTTGGACCAGACCAGCTCGACCACCGGGGTGATCACCGCTTCGAGCGCCTTGCGCGGCCAGGACCGGGCCGGCCAGAGATAGACGTTCTTCACCGTTTGCTGGGTGATCGTCGAGGCGCCCCGGCTTTCGCCCGAGGCGATGACGTCGCGGATCGCGCCCATGTCAAAGCCCCAGTGCATGCAGTAGTTGGCATCCTCGGCGGCCACCGCCGAGCGGGCCATGACCGGGGCGATATCCTCGAAATCCACCCAGGCGTGCCGGACACCGCCCAGGCGCGATTTTTCGGCGGCGATGTAGAGCGTGGTGGGCGGGTTCACCACGGCAAAGAGCGCGACGAGCGCTGCGACGAGTGCTGCAAACCCGAGCAGCGCGCGCAGGGCCCAGCGGCGCAGGTAGCCCCGGGCGATGCGCCAGGGGTTGCCGTCCTGTCTGGTGGATTTCTTTTGTTTTGCCCGTGCCATGCCCTCTTGTCACCGCGCCCGGCGCGCCGGTCAAGGTGGCTGATCGGCTTGAATTGGCGCAAGCCGGGTCACGATCATGGCGCGCGCGGCCCGGGACGCTAAAATTGTCGCCGCGAAAGGAGAGAGCCATGCCTTACGATTCAGTTCCCTTCTATGACATGTCCGACAACGAGACCGGCTGCTGCCCGCGGTTCAACGCCAAAGGGTGGGACGGGCTTGAGCTGCATTTCGACAACAAGCTGTTCGTGCATGCCCGCACCCACGCGGTGTTTCACGTGCCGATCGACATGGGCAAGGTGTTTCCGCGCGTGCAGGCGCATTTGGAGGCGGCGAATGCCTTCGACCCGGACAATTTTTTCATCCTGTCGAAAGATCTCGGCGCTTGGACCTCGGAGCATTTTTTCACCGCGTCGCGCGATGTGGCGGGCGAGGAGATGGTGCGCCTCAGCGGCGACTACGTGACCAAGGTGTTCGATGGCCCCTACGCGGACGCCAAGCAGTGGTATGACGAGATGAAGGCGATCTCGGCGGCGCGGGGCAAGCCCGACGGCGAGGTGTACTTCTACTACACCACCTGCCCGAAATGCGCCAAGCACTACGGCCACAATTACATCGTCGGATTTGCCGAGGTGTGATGTGAAAGGGGCGGCCCGCAAGCCGCCCCCCCGTTTGCGAATGCCGATCCGACCGGGTTACTCGGCCGGGATCGCGTCTTTTTCCAGCGACAGCGGCGCGGGGAGATGGACGAGCATCTCCTTGGGGCAGATCTGCACGAAGTTGGCCTTTTCGACGTCCCAGTTCTGCAGGATCTGGTGCGCCTTCACGCTTGCGGTTTCGTCGGCGTGGCGCAGGATCAGCTCCTTGAGCTGGTGTTCCCAGTGGTCGACCGTGACCGGCACCGTCACCAGCGTTTCCATGTTCATGTACTCGCCGGCGGTGCCGTCGGGATCGTGCACATAGGCCATGCCGCCAGTCATGCCCGCGCCAAAGTTGGCGCCGATGTCGCCGAGGATTACTGCGACACCGCCGGTCATGTATTCACAGCCGTTCGAGCCGCAGCCCTCGATCACCACCTTGGCGCCCGAGTTGCGCACCGCGAAGCGCTCGCCCGCGCGGCCGGCGGCAAACAGGTAGCCGTCGGTGGCGCCATAGAGCACGGTGTTGCCGATGATGGTGTTTTCCTCGGCCACCAGCGGGCTGCACATCGGCGGGCGCACCACGATGGTGCCGCCCGAGAGGCCCTTGCCGACGTAGTCGTTGGCGTCGCCCGACACTTCCAGTTTCAGACCCGGCGCGGCGAAGGCGCCGAGCGACTGGCCGGCCGAGCCGGTGAGCTTCACCGTCAGGTGGTCTGGCTGGAGGTTGTTGCGCATGCCGAAGTTGCGCACGATGTGGCTCGAGACGCGGGTGCCGATGGTGCGGTGCGTGTTGCGCACCGCGTATTGCAGCTGCATCTTTTCGCCGTCGTTGAGGAAGCGCGCGGCGTCCTTGACGATCTCCGCGTCCAGCGTGTCGGGCACGTCGTTGCGCGGCCGGTCGAGATCGTAGGTGATCTCGTCGGTGGTGCCGACCCGCACCAAGAGCGGGTTCAGGTCGAGATCGTCGAGATGCGATGCGCCACGGCTGACCTGGGTGAGCAGATCGGCCCGGCCGATCACCTCGTCGAGCGAGCGCGCGCCGATCCGGGCGAGAATCTCGCGCACTTCCTGGGCGTAGAAGGTGATCAGGTTAACCACCTTGTCGGCGTTGCCGGTGAACTTCGCGCGCAGGTCGTCACGCTGGGTGCAGACCCCCACCGGGCAAGTGTTGGACTGGCACTGGCGCACCATGATGCAGCCCATCGCGATCAACGCCGCGGTGCCGATGCCGTATTCCTCGGCGCCCATCATCGCCGCCATGACGATATCGCGCCCGGTGCGCAGGCCACCATCGGTGCGCAGGGTCACGCGGCTGCGCAGGTTGTTCATCGACAGCACCTGGTGGGCTTCGGACAGGCCCATCTCCCACGGCAGGCCGGCAAACTTGATCGAGGTCGCCGGCGAGGCGCCGGTGCCGCCGTTCGCGCCCGAGATCAGGATCACATCTGCCTTGGCCTTGGCCACACCGGCCGCGATGGTGCCCACGCCCGACGAGGCGACGAGCTTCACCGTGACCTTGGCGCGCGGGTTGATCTGTTTGAGGTCGTAGATCAGCTGCGCGAGGTCCTCGATCGAGTAGATGTCATGGTGCGGCGGCGGCGAAATGAGCATCACGCCCTTTGTGGAGTGGCGCAGCCGGGCGATCAGGTCGGTGACCTTGATGCCGGGCAGCTGGCCGCCCTCGCCGGGCTTGGCGCCCTGGGCCACCTTGATCTCGAGCTCTTCGCACTGGTTGAGGTATTCCGCCGTCACGCCGAAGCGCCCCGAGGCCACCTGCTTGATCTTCGCCGACGGGTTGTCGCCGTTCGGTTCGGGCACGAAATGCGCCGGGTCTTCGCCGCCCTCGCCGCTGTCGGATTTCGCGCCGATCCGGTTCATCGCCACGTTCAGCGCCTTGTGCGCCTCGGGGCTGAGCGCGCCGAGCGACATGCCGGGGGTAACGAAGCGTTTGCGGATTGCCGTAATGCTCTCGACTTCCTCGAGGTGGATCGGCGCGCCGAGCGGCTTGATGTCGAGCATGTCGCGCAGGTGGATCGGTGGATTCTGCTGCATCCGGGCCGAATACTTCTTCCAGGTCTCAAACGAGCCACGGTCGCAGGCCGATTGCATCAGGTGCATCGCCTGGGCGTTCCAGGCGTGCGTTTCGCCGCCTGAGCGGGCCTTGTAGAAGCCGCCGATCGGCAACACGTTCGTGCCCTGCGCGTGCCAGCCCTTGGCATGAATGGCTTCGAGCTTTTTCTGGATGCCGCCGACGCCGATGCCGGAGATGCGGCTGGTCATGCCGGGGAAAAACTCGTGCACCATGGCGCGGCTGAGGCCGACCGCCTCGAAATTGAGCCCGCCGCGATAGGACGAGATCACCGAGATACCCATCTTCGACATGATCTTCAGCAGCCCGCTGTCGATCGCCTCGCGGTATTTCTGCGTGGCTTCGGTGAGCGTCATGTCAAGCAGGCCACGCGAGATCCGGTCGGCCAAGCTGTCTTCGGCGAGGTAGGCGTTGACCACCGTCGCGCCGCAGCCGATCAGCACCGCGAAGTAATGCGGGTCGATCGCCTCGGCGGAGCGGACGTCGAGCGAGGTGAAGGTGCGCAACCCCTGACGGGTGAGCCAGGAATGCACCGCGCTGGTGGCGAGGATCATCGGCATCGGCACGCGGGTCTCGTTCTGGATCATGTCCGAGAGCACGAGGTGGCCGGCGCCGGAGCGCACCGCGTCTTCCGCCTCCGCGCGGATCCGGGTGAGCGCGTCGCGCAGCGCCGCCGGGCCGCCATCCGCGGCGAAGGTGCAATCAATCTCGACCATCGGCGCGTTGAACTGCTTGAGCAGCTCGTCGAATTGGGCATTGCCGACGAAGGGGCTTTCGAGCACCAGGATCTCGGTCTGGCTGCCGGCCTCGTCGAGCACGTTCTTGAGGTTGCCGAACCGCGTCTTGAGGCTCATCACGCGGTATTCGCGCAAGCTGTCGATCGGCGGGTTGGTCACCTGCGAGAAGTTCTGGCGGAAGAAGTGGCTGAGGTTGCGATACTGGTTCGAGAGCACGGCGGCCGGGGTATCGTCGCCCATCGACGCGAGGATCTCCTTGCCGTCTTCGGCCATCGGCGCGAGGATCTGCTCAAGCTCCTCAAGCGTATAGCCGGCCGCGATCTGACGCTTGCGCAGCTCTTCTCCCGAGAACAATTGCCGTTCCTCGACCTTGGCGAGGTCGTCCTCGATATCGTTGATATGCTGCACGGCCTCGCCGAAGGGGCGCGAGGCGGCCAGCTTGTCCTTGATCTCGCTGTCGTGAAACAGCAGCCCCTCGGCCATGTCGACGGCGAGCATCTGGCCGGGGCCAAGCGCGCCTTTCTCGATCACGGTGGCCTCGTCGGTGGGCACCATGCCGGCCTCGGACCCGGCGATCACCAGCCCGTCGCCGGTGACGACGTAGCGCATGGGCCTGAGCCCGTTGCGGTCAAGCCCGGCGGCCACCCAGCGGCCATCGGTCATCGCCAGCGCGGCGGGGCCGTCCCACGGCTCCATCACCGAGTTGGCGTAGCTGTACATATCGGCCCAGGCCTTGGGCATGTCGCCGGTCTGCTTCGACCAGGCCTCGGGCACCATCATCACCTTGGCCATCGGCGCCGAGCGGCCGGCGCGCACCAGCACCTCGAACACCGAATCGAGCGCGGCGGAATCCGACGAGCCATGCGGCACGATCGGCTTGATGTCTTCGGCCAGGTCGCCGAAGGCCGAGGAAGCCATGCGGATCTCGTGGCTCTTCATCCAGTTGAGGTTGCCCTTGAGCGTGTTGATCTCGCCGTTATGGGCGAGCATGCGGAAGGGCTGCGCCAGCCACCATTGCGGGAAAGTGTTGGTGGAATAGCGCTGGTGATAGATCGCGAAGGCGCTCTCGAAGCGCTCATCCTTCAGGTCGGGGTAGAATTCGGCCACGTCCTGGGCCAGCATCATGCCCTTGTAGATGATCGAGCGGCACGACAGCGAAGCGATATACATGTCCTTCACGCCCGCGGCCACGGCGGCTTTTTCCACCCGGCGGCGGATCACGTAGAGCTCGCGCTCGAAGGTATCCTCGTCCACGCCCTTCGGGTTCGAGATGAGGATCTGCTCGATCTCGGGGCGGGTCGCGTTGGCCTTTTCGCCGAGGCAGGTGATATCGACCGGCACGCCGCGCCAGCCGTAGATGTAGTAGCCCAGCTTCAGCACTTCGGTCTCGACGATGGTGCGGCAGGTCTCCTGCGCGCCGAAATCGGTGCGCGGCAGAAACACCTGGCCGACGGCGATCTGCTCTTCGTCGCGCGGCTCGTGGCCGGTGCGGCGGATCTGGTCGTGGAAGAAGCCTTGCGGAATCTGCACGTGGATGCCGGCACCATCGCCAGTCTTGCCATCGGCATCGACCGCGCCCCGGTGCCAGACCGCCTTCAGCGCGTCGATGCCGTTTTCGACCACCTTGCGCGAGGGCTTGCCGTCGATCGACACGACCAGGCCGACGCCACAGGAGGCGTGCTCATGCTCTTCGCGGTACATGCCGTTTTCGGCAAGCCAGGCGCGGCGGGCTTGTTCTTCGGCCATCCAGGTGTCGTCATACTTGGTCATGGATCGTCTCCTGATCAGAGAGGTGTTCATCGCCCGCAGAACGCGGCGCGCTCAGCGCGGCGTCCTGCCGGGTGCATTCATAAAGCGGCGTGCTGCTGCCAAAGCCCGGCTCGCCAGGCAGAATGATGTCGAGCGGGCCGGAATCGTAGTCGGTGGCGTTGCCGTCGGTATCGAAAACGGTCTCGGGGCCGAGGAAGAATTGCCCCAGAGCGCGCGAGAAATACTGCGTGCCCTCGGCCTTGTATTCCACCGTGCCATCCTCGGCGACGATCTCCAGCCGGGTGTGGACCAGCTCGAGCGTATAGCCGTCGATTTCGGTGGTCTGGCCGGTCAGTTCGTCGGCGCCGGTCACGCGGATGTCGTAGCTCAGGTCCGGCTGAAAGCGGCGCATGGCGAAATCGTAGGTGTCGATCCCGGTGTCGATCAGCGTGGCCATGTCGATCGGGTCGGCGGCGGGGGGCAGGTATTCCTCGCGCGAGCTGTCCCAGGTGTAGATCGTGTCGAGCCACTGGTAGCTGGCGGCGTAGCTCACCAGAGTTTCCAGCCCGTCGGGGCCGAAGCTGGCTTCGGTGAAATCGCCTGCGGGCGAGACATCGCAGCGCCACAGCACCGAGACATTGCAGCCCTTGCTCTGGATCGTGAGGAACGCCTCGCAGCCCTCGGGCAGGGCAAAATCGCCCGCGCCCGCCGGAGTGGCGAGGATGAGCGCGAGGATATGGGCAAGGCGGCGGCTCATTGCACCAGCTCCGCCGAGGGGGACAGCGCCGGGTAGCGCTCGTAGCCGCGGCGATGCGCGCCGAGCGGTTCCAGCAGGAGCCGCACCTTGCGCGCGCGGTCGTTCATCGCGGCGCGCACCACCTGCTCCAGCAGGCCGAGCGTCTTGAGCTTCTGCGGCACCTGGTGGGCGATCTCCGGCAGGACCGTGTGAAACAGGTTTTCGGCCACCGGGAAGCGGTCGCGTTGCGGCCGCTCGACTTTGCGCCCACCGTGAAACACGTGGTAGCTGGTGGCCGGCCCCATGTGCTCGGCGACGCCGCCGATCCGGTGCGCCTCGATCCGGCGGCGGAAATATTTCCAGCGCGGGTCGTCGCCGACGATATCGGGGTGCACCGAGTATTGCGGCGAAAGCGCCACGACGGTTTTCACCGGCAGGTAGTCCGACAGCACGATCGCGGCAAAGCCGCCCATCGAATGGCCGAGCGTGACGATCTCGTCGGCATTCACCTCGGCCACATAGGCCTCGACCACGGCGACGATCCGCTCGATCAGCCCCGCGCCGTTCAGCCAGGTGCGATTGGGGTCGATGATGAACAGCGCGTTGTGCTCGCCGTCGCCGGTGGCGATGCGGGCAAACTCGTAGGGCGGCACGGGCTCTTCCTGCGAGCCGATCCCCGACAGCGACAGCACCAGTCGGCGCGACGTGCCGCGATGGCGCCAGACCACAAGGTCGTCATGCGCAAGATGCGGCTCGATCGGCAGGCGCGTCGGCCCGGCGGGGTCGGCCGCGCGCAGGGCATCGGCGGCGCTCATGACGCCCGCCCTGCCCCTTGGCCGGGGCGCTGGATGATGCCGGTCGCGGTCATACCGTGGTCCGTTTCTGTGTGGTGGGGCGATCGCCCCGTTACTCAGCCGCGATTTCGCGCGCGGCGTCGAAGCTCTTGAGGATGGCGGTGGCCGAGTCGCGCCCGTCCTTGATCGCCCAGACGACGAGCGAGGCGCCGCGCACGATGTCGCCGGCGGCATAGACATCGGCAAGCCGGGTCGCGCCGGAATTGAACTCGACCTGCACCGTGCCCCAGCGGCTCACCGGCAGCTCCGGTTCGCTCCAGGCTGCGGGCAGGTCTTCAGGCTCGAAGCCCAGCGCCTTGATCACCAGGTCGGCGTCTTCGGTATACTCCGACCCCTCGACCGGCACCGGGCTCTGGCGGCCGCTGGAATCGGGATCGCCCAGCTTCATGCGCTGGACCACCACGCCGGAGACCGGCTCGCCGCTGAAAGCCTTGGGGTTGGTGAGCCAGACGAAGGTCACGCCTTCTTCCTCGGCATTGGCCACCTCGCGCTGGCTGCCCGGCATGTTGTGCCGGTCGCGGCGGTAGAGGCATTTCACGCTCGTCGCACCCTGGCGGATCGCGGTGCGCACGCAGTCCATCGCGGTATCGCCGCCGCCGATCACCACCACCTTCTTGCCGGCGGCGTTGAGCGTGCCGTTGTCATACTCGGCAACCTCGTCGCCAAAGCTCACCTTGTTGGACGCGGTGAGATAGTCGAGCGCGGCGACGATGCCGGTCGCGCCCGCGCCGGGGCCCTTGAGATCGCGGGTCTTGTACACGCCGGTGGCGATCAGCACGGCGTCGTGCTGGCCGCGCAGGGCCTGGAAACTGAGGTCTTCGCCAATGTTGCAGTTCAGCACGAATTTCACGCCGGCGCGCTCGAGCTGTTCGACCCGGCGCATCACCACGTCTTTTTCGAGCTTGAAGCCGGGGATGCCATAGGTGAGCAACCCGCCGGCGCGGTCGTTGCGATCATAGACAGCGACCTGAACGCCGGCCCGGCGCAGCACGTCGGCGGCGGCCAGCCCGGCTGGTCCCGCGCCGATGATGCCCACGCTTTCGCCGCGTTCGGCAAACGGCACGATCTCTTTCACCCAACCCCGCTCCCAGGCGGTATCGGTGATGTATTTCTCGACCGAGCCGATGGTGACGGTGCCGTGGCCCGATTGCTCGATCACGCAATTGCCTTCGCACAGGCGGTCCTGCGGGCAGATCCGGCCGCAGATTTCGGGAAAGGTGTTGGTGGCCTGGCTGATCTGGTAGGCTTCTTCGAGCCGGCCCGTGGCGGTCATCAGCAGCCAGTCGGGGATGTTGTTGTGCAACGGGCAATGCGACTGGCAATAGGGCACGCCGCATTGCGAGCAGCGCGAGGCCTGCTCGGCTGCTTTCGCGTCGGCATATTCCGCGTAGATCTCGTCGAAATCCTTGTTGCGCTCATCCGCCGTGCGCTTGACCGGCATGTCACGGGCCACGTCCACGAATTTCAGCATCGGCTGCTTTGCCATCTTTGCCTCCGTCTTCTTCGAAGCTGTCTTTAGCAAAGTCTGCGGGAAATAAAAGTCAAAATGATTGACCTAAAATATGGTTTTCTTGCTTGGAATGGCTCTCGGCGGAGGAAAAATCCAAAAAGAATGGCAGCAACATTGACCTGTCAGGTAAAGAATGCCGGAAAAACAAGGGCTATGGCCGCACCCGAAAGACCGACTCACCTCCCCCGGCGCGGTTCAGCCCAGCATGCCGACGGCGGAAAGGCCCAGCAAAAGCCCGCCGAACAGGATGCGGTAGACCGCGAAGACGGTGTAGCGATGCGATCGGATGTAGCCGAGCAGCCATTTGACCGCGACGAAGGCTGTCACCGTCGACACGGCAAAAGCGATGCCCAGCGCCGTCCAGTCCTCGACCGCGGTGCCACTCTGCACCTGCCTCAGGATCTCGTAGCCGCTGGCCGCGTACATCGTCGGGATGCCGACCAGAAACGCGAATTCGGTCGCCGCCGCCCGGTTCGACGTGCCCAGCAGCATCGCCGCGAAGATCGTCGCCCCCGAGCGCGAAGTGCCGGGGAAGATCCCCGCCACGATCTGCGCGATCCCCACCGCGATCGCCACACGCCACAGGATCGCGCTGCGGTCTTCCTGCTTTTCCGCCAGCCATTCCGCGACGATCATCCAGACCCCGCCGATCACCAGCGCCCAGGCGACCGGCTGGATCGTTGTGGGCAGCTTGAAGCCTTGTGTTTTCACCAGAAGCCCGAGCGCGCCGGTGATCAGGAAGGCAACCGTCAGTTTCAACAGGTAGTCGCGGTTTTCCGGTTCGCGCCAACCGGAGAACAGCTCGACGATCCGGTGCCAGTAGATCAGCGTTACCGCCAGGATCGCCCCGGCCTGGATGACGATGTTGTAGGTATCGGAGCGCGCCCCCAGCCATTGCTCGGCGAGCAGCAGGTGCCCGGTGCTGGAAATCGGCAGAAACTCGGTAATGCCTTCGATCACACCGAGCAGAACGTCATTCAGATAGAGCACGCATCTCTCCCGCTGTCACACACCCCGAGAAACACGCCCGGGCTCTCCGTCTCAGACTTTCAGGTTCTTCGCCGAAGCTTTGATCGCGGCATACTGGCCGGAGGTGCGGAAGCGCCACAGGTAGGTTGGCAGGATCGTTTCCATCGTGTGCGGCTCGATGCCCAGCGCCTCGAACCCGGTGGCGTCGTCGCCGACCACGTTGTCATGGGCAAGGCTCTTGACCTGGTCGACGGTGAGCGGGGCCTTGATCAGCCCGCCCGAAACGGATTGCCAGAGGTCAAACCACCAAGCCATGAACCTGGCGATGGCGAACGGCAGGTTGAGGATCGGGCGACGGCGCTCGATCACATTCAGCATGTCTGTCATCAGCGCCCGGAAGGTTTTCACCTGCGGACCGCCAAGCTCGTAGATGCCGGGCCTGGCCGTGCCGGTCGCGCCCATTGCGGCCGCGGTCGCGACGTCGTCGACGAAGACAGGCTGGAAATTCGTATTGGCGCCGACGACGGTGAGCACCGGGCTGATCCGGGTCATCCCGGCGAACCGGTTGAAGAAGCTGTCCTCCGGGCCGAAGATGACCGAGGGGCGCAGGATGACGGCATCGGGGAAGTGCTGAAGCACGCCCGCTTCGCCCAGCCCTTTTGACTTGGCATAGAGCGTATCGCCGTTCACATCGGCGCCGATGGCGGAGAGATGCACGAGATGGGCCACGCCCTCTGCGGCGGCGAGGCGCGCAACACGCTCGGCGCCTTGATGCTGGACCGCGTCGAAATTGTTCTTGCCGCCCTTGTCGAAGGAGCCGACGCAATTGACCACGGCATCGGCCCCCTGCATCGCGTGTGCGACCGACGCATCGTCGCGGATGTTGCACAGCACCGGCTCGACCTGGCCGACCGTGCCATAGGTGCGCACGAACAGCGCCTCGTTGGGGCGGCGCACCGCCACCCGCACACGCCAGCCCGCCCGCGCCATCCGGTGCGCGATATAGCGCCCGACAAAGCCCGATCCGCCGTAGATGGTCACCAGTTTCGACATGCCGGTCTCCTTGGTTCTGCTGGGCACCTGAATAGCCCCGCCGCCGGCACGCGACAAGGCGCAAACGCCGCGGCGGCAATAGGTGCGAATCCCGTTGACACGCCCGGCGCGGGGCCTTACATCGCCGGCTCACGCACCTGTGCCCAGGTGGCGGAATTGGTAGACGCGCTGGTTTCAGGTACCAGTGGCTTAACGGCCGTGGAGGTTCGAGTCCTCTCCTGGGCACCATTTCTCCCGAACATAGCTACTCATAAATGCTCGAAAACATAGACTTTTTGTCCGTTTTCGGGTACGTCTTCTAGCCATAGCTGAACATGGGACCCCACCCAATACCCCACCATTTTGGGGTACCAAACCGGGGTACCGAACGGCAAATGCGGAGACGATACCCCAGTGGCGCTCACGGACCTCAAGATCAAGAAAGCAAAGGCGAAAGAGAAGCCGTACAAGATCTATGACTCGCTTGGGCTGTTCGTCCTGGTGAAGCCAAACGGCTCCAAGCTCTGGCGGCAGAAGTATCAGCTTGATGGCAAAGAGCGCACGATCGCGCACGGATCGTACCCGGTGGTGTCGCTGCGGGAGGCACGCAACAAGCGCGACGAGATCCGCGAGCAACTCGCGACCGGCACCGACCCGGCGGTACAGAAACGCCTCGACCAGATCGAGGCTGAGACGCAGGCTCGAAACACCTTCCTCCTCGTCGCCGAGGAGTATCTCCAAATGGCGTATGATCGAGAGCTGGCCGATGCGACGATGCGCAAGAAGATCTGGCACGTGCATACGCTCGCGGAAGAGCTCCACCATCGACCAGTGGGCGAGATCACCTCGGCCGAGATCCTACATCTTCTGAAAAAGGTCGAGCACAGCGGACGGCGCGAGACCGCCAAGAAGCTGCGCGGCACACTCTCGGGTATCTTTCGCCTGGCGGTAGTGACCATGCGGGCCGAGAACGATCCGACATACGCGATTAAGGGCGCGCTGCTGCCGGTCAAAGTGACCAACCGGGCGGCGATCACTGACGAAGTGGTCTTCGGGCAGTTCCTACGTGATCTCGATGCATATACCGGCGCTGGTGTGATCAAAGACGCAATCAAGTTCCAGATCCTCACCATGACCCGCCCAGGCGAGGTGCGTGGTGCGCGGAAGTCTGAGGTCAATCTCAAGGAGCGGACGTGGACCATTCCAGCTGAGCGCACAAAAATGCGTCGGGAGCACATCGTGCCGCTGTCTGCTCAAGCTCTGGAGCTTGTGGAAGGCAATTGGCCAACTATAGACGGTGTTGAGCTGTTGTTCCCGTCACTCAATTCCAACCGAAAGTGGCTCTCAGAGAATGCCTTCAACTCGGCCATTCGGCGGATGGGGTACACGAAAGAAGAAGTCACCGCTCATGGCTTCCGGGCAACCGCTAGCACCATCCTCAACAACCGAGGCTTTGATCCTGATGTGATCGAGGCTGCCCTAGCGCACCAGGACCGGAACGCGATCCGCCGGACGTACAACCGGGCAACTTACTGGGAGCAGAGGGTTGAGTTGATGCAGGAGTGGGCGGGCTTGGTAGAAGCGTTTCGCGTACTCTCAGTATCCGAATCTTTTGACAATAGCCCGCATATTCCATAGTTACGACGCTTGTGACGACTGATGCAGAAAAGACTCACATAGTTGCGATTCGCCTATGTGGGTACTATCTTGTGCAGAAGTCAATATGTTGTGTTAAGATTATGGTGGAGGCACAAAAGGAGTATGGTGATGATGTACCGGACGTTGCGGCAAGCCAACAAGATTCCCGATGAGGAAATACGCCGCATCTCCGAGCGCCGCCAACGAGCCGCAGAACCAAAGAACGGTGGACTGACAGTCGCCCAGTTCTTCTTGGCGATGAGCCGGATTACGGATGAAAACGCGGTCGCTGGCACGCTTGAGATTCAAACACAAAAAGGCGAAGCTGCAAAATAGTAGCTTCGCCATTCTCTTTTAGTGCGTCAACATGCCCAATTCGGTTCCTCCAACACAAATTGTTTTTCTGCGGAAAACCTCAAAACGGATCATCAAGGGGATTCTGAAATCGCTTCAGGTCAAGGCAAAAGTTGACAAAGACCTCCTTGAAGAGGTGGCTGAATTCTTCCTTCGCGATATCTATAGGATCGACAGACAGCAGAGAGAGTCAGTTTCAGCAGCCAAGTTCGCTGGATATTGGGCATTCTGGGTTCGCAAGCTAAAGCCAATTTCTCGTGCAACACCGTTAACGAAAGCTGCGAAGCCGTTCGCGGATGCAAGAAGTATCAATGAAATAGTCGCCCTTCAATTTGGAATTGAAATATTAAGGCACGTGAGGACCGTTGAGGGATTTTCTGACAACGTGCGTCAAGAGTGCTCGAACTTCATTGAGGGCAAGTGCGATGGATCGTCCTGTTTATTGGCCTATGCCAGGCGATATTTGACGTTCGACAAGAACTTTTATCACGACTATATTATCTACTCGATGAGGAACCGGACCTTTGGGCCTCACCACTTTGCTCTCTTGCTCGAAAATATGACATTTTCTTCTTGTGCGGGCATAAATAATGACTGATCGAGATCACGCAGATGAACTGGTTGGGCGTGAGGAAATCCGGGAGCTGATTCGAGAGTTTTGGGAAAAACACTCCTTCAAACAAGAATTCCCAGAGGTCTTCATCTTTGGCAGCCTAATCAACAGGGACGGAAGACACTTCATCCCTGCCGGAGCGATGGGAAGTGACATTGATCTGTTGCTGGTTTTCAACCCGCAGATGGATAACTCGGTAAAAAGATTCAACGCACTTAGCAAAGCAAAAGAACATGTCGCAGAGTTGGAGTATCAGGTCGGAGAACTGCTGGGCCGCAATGACCGTACGTTCAGCTTCCTTCCAGTGACGGACTATGAAGTCTATCACTGTATACACAAAGGGTTCGACCCAAAGATATTTACACTGAATATTTTTTATGATGCCCTTGAAGGAGCGGAGGTGGATGTCGGTCTGTCCGACTACATCGATTTTGACTTCCACCTCGAGTCAATTGAGGCCTTCTCCTCTATTCGTACCTGCCAAAGCATGCGCAATAGGTATTTGCAGATTGACAAAAAAGCCGATCAAGTCTTGGATAAGTTTGACGGACCTGGCGAAGTTCCAAAAGAACTTATGCGTATGTTTGCGCTCATAAATTTCATTGATTCAAACAAAAGGGATCTGAGAACAGATCTCGAGAGCGGGTTCGAATTCCTCCTCGATCTGTTGAGGAAGCTATCTCAGGTGGACGAATCGTTCTCAGCGCTAAAAGATAAGGTGAATTCAAGGTCATTTCTTCGCGCGAAATCTGAACCTTTGACGCAGGATGATCTCATGCTCCTTTTCGAAATCGGATACGATGAAGCGAGATCCCGAGTTAGGAAATCGGTTAGAGAAGTGATTGACGGAATATGAGAACGGAAAAACAAGTTCTAGATGGAAATTTTGGAGCAAAGATACACCCAAGAGAGTATCAGTAAGATCAACTGAGAGGAGTAAGAGAAGACAGTATTTCGGACAAACATCTCGTCGAGAATTTTTCTTGTTCTTTCCCGAACGGTACCCTGCCCGAACTTGCCAGCTGTGTTGGGCACTACCAATGAATTGATTTGAGTGTCCTCACCGAAATCGATCTGAAACTGCTCCGAGGAAAGATAATTCTCAATTTCAATGGAGCGAAAGACAAAATTTCGTTGAAATGATTTGAATAGTGCGTCTAACGCCCAGAGAAGAAGAATGGGTGCGATTGCTAGGAGCAAGAAGTCTGGTTTCTCTTTCGAAAAAGAATATCCTATTACCGCTGTGGTGAGTGCAATCGCCCAACCTCGCACTGCGAAGGCGATAGTATCAAATCGCGCGATATTCCGGTCAACAAAGTCCCATTCTTTCAATAGAATCTCAAGTTGTTGAGTGAAGAAGGATCCTGACATTTTGTAGCCCTGCTATTGGATATTGCTTTTTGGGTCGATACCAGAAAACTGATTCTGTGTCACCTAGGGAGTGATGCGGTAGGATACGACCTCGGGAGGCGTATGATTTTTTCTTGTTTGATCGAACAGCGCGACAATAGTTCGAAAAGTGTCTCGGGTACCCCCGCCAGATGGGGCAAGCATGTCAGTCTTGGCCCGCACGAGCCGATCAGACGGCTCAAGTTCAACGCGAGAGCCGGTCCAGGTCCGGTTCGAAAAGCAGTTTTCAACGATTCCCCGTTTCACCGGGGGTTTTGCTAATACATAAAGCGCTGCAAGGCTTTTCATGAGTTCGAAAAACTTCTCGATGTCCTCCGCAGTCACGTTCCTTTCTGCAATGTTGCGGAGGTCTTCTTGCAGGCTGGCAATCTCGATCTGCAGCGTCTCCCGCCTCTTTGCGTAGGCTTCGCGGTCTAGCGTCCCGTCGAGCAAGAAGTCAGTCAGACGATCGAGGCGGTCTTTGGCATCAGAGAGGCGCAGCTCAAGATTCTGGCGTTCCTCCTCAAGGCGGGCTGGCATGTCCCAGGTCTCATACCTGGAGCGCATCGTCTCGATGTCCTCTTCGGTGAACTGAAGCTGTGCCAGGCTGCGAAAAACAGCAGCGTCCAGCAGCTCCTCACGGGCCGTCTGCGTGACGCAGCCGCTCGTGTGGCAACGGTAGTAGACATGTCCCTTCTGCCTCTCAGGTGTCAGCAAGGCGCCGCACTCAGCACAGCGAAACAGCTTGCGCAGCAAGTGATCGTGCTTCGTCTTCTTCTTGGTGTACCGGCCCTCCTTGATCGCCACGATCCGCTCGAATTCGGCGACTGAGATCAATGGCTCGTGCTTTCCTTTGAACATCTCGCCGGTGCGCCCATTCTGCGTGAGGCCGCAGTAGAAGCGGTTCTGAAGGATGTTTTCGATAGTTCGCCGTGAGATCGGCTTCCCGCCACGGGTGGTCAGACCGCGTTTCACCATCTCGGCGTGGAGCGACCGGATCGAGTGATCACCGGTGAGGTAGAGATTGAAGAGCTGCCGGATCAGCGAGGCTCTGAGCGGATCCAGTGCCTTCAACTTGCCGCCGCCCTGGTTCAGGTACCCCAAGGGCGCATAGAAGGGGTAGAAGCCCTGTTTAAGCCGCCCGTTGATGCCCTTGCGGGCTTCAATCGACAGGTTGCGGCAGTAGTCGGCCGCTACGGCCATCTGAATGTCAGCGACAAGGCGCCCACCTCGGGAACGGAAGTCCAGGCTCTCGGTGGCGAAGTACACGTCGATGCCCTTGTCCGATAGCTCACCAATCCTTCCCCAATCGAGGAAGTTCCTGGCACTCCTATCAATGCGATGAATGATGAGCCCGGCAGCGCGTCCGCGCTTGAGCTCCCGGATCATGTCGTTGAACACCCGCCGCCCCGTTTTGGCGGCGGTTTCCTTTTCCTCAAACCATCTGGTGATCGCTAGGTTCTCACGACTCGCAAATTCCGTGATGGCGTCTTTTTGTGCTTCGAGTGAGACCCCTTCGCCTTGCTTCTGGGATGACACTCGGATGTACCCAAAACACGGTTTCATACATCGTCGTGGTTATCCTCGGACTCTACCAGATCCTCAGAAATTTGCGAATCTCGCCACGGCCAAGAACCGTCACGCATCATGTCTTCGAAGACGCGTTGACAGAGTTCTAGATGGCGGCTGAGTAGGTCGTCTTTGTCCATCACCGAATTCTAATTGTGACGGGGACAGCTGACTAGGGGGTCGGAGATGCAGTATGCGCATCTCCTGCCGTCTAGCATTGAAACTGTGGTTTGCGATATCCTGTGCATCAGACACCCTGACAGCATCACCACCAGATCGGCATGGGCGGACCGGAAAGGTTTTACCTTTCCGGGGTTCGTCGCTTCATGCCGATCTGGTGGTGTTATGGGGAAGGCTGGCAGGGTCAAAATGGGGATACTGGACCCCCATACTGACCCCCAACCTCTATGTGCATCGTGTATGTACATCAGCCGGAGAAAATACCTGAACATAGCTGAGCGAATTCGGGGTATCTTCGCCTGTGACTTCATCTACTCTCGTAGATGAATCTCCCCTCACTTTTCGGTCGGCTCGACCTTGTCGGGTTTGGGTTCGTCCTGCCCCTCGCCTTTGAGGGAATAGGCCCACATGTTCGGCGGAACCGGAAGCCGGTAGTGCCTACATGCCATCAGAAGCAAGGGCCAAAGCCCGGCACGTACGCAACTCAACTCTTCGAAGTGAGAGGACGCATCACAGGCCTCTACCAACTCGTCGATCAACGAATGGTCACCTTGTCCAATTCGGAGGTTCGCGATCGCTATCCCGTTGTCAGTTTGGCCTATGTAGATCCCGTCCTCTGTATCAGCTCCGGGCAGCCATTGCTGTAATGTGCAGTGCGGGATCTTCTCGCCGTGCAGGTCGGCCAACTTTTGGACGCTTTCAGTTCGTTCAAGTGCTTCAAGCCACGCTGCGATCAAAGGCATCAGGATGCTGCCAGACGTTGCTTCTTTCAAATACTCTTCGCTGTTGTCTTTTGGATGATCAAGCAGCGCCCGATACTCAGTATGGACCGTCGGGTAGTGTCGCCCGGTACGAAGCCCAATATCGAACCTGCGAACCATCTCCTCAAGCCACGTTGTAACGTCACTTGCCCCTCGCTCATCGAAGGTAGCGAACATCAGCAACAAAGCGGCATCGATAGCCTGGTCCTCGCAAACTGGCAAGAAAAGCGCCGGGTTGTTCGATATCATGCCATATGCCGCGTTCAGGAGCTCCGCGGCCGAGGAAGCGATCTCTTGGTCCTTGTCAGCATCTACGCCTTGGCGAGACCAGTGCTTCCAAAGCCCCAGCAGTGCAATTCGACCTATCAAATCGAACAGTCGCAAAGAGACGTCGACTGACGATCTAGAATTCACCGCTACAGCCAGGCCGTGGAGTGTGTTGGCATGCGGAACGATCTTTTTGAGGAGTTCCTCCGCAACGGTTGCGTAGAGATTCAATGACTGCGAACAGACCTCGGAAATCTGCTTGGCCTGCTTCGATTTCTTTCCCAGGGAGTGTCTGGCCAAATCCCAGACGTGCAGCGCGACAAACTCGCTTCCAAGGTATGCCGACTCTAGATTGTCGGCATCACGTGCCCAGACGAAAAGCACCCACAACGCGATGTACATCTGGCGAGCGGCGCGTACACGTGAGCTCAGCTTTTTTCCCGCTTGTTTGTGCAGACCCGACACCAGCGCCTGGAAGTGTTTGAACGACACATCTGGTTCATCGACCAGAGCAATGGCCTTCCGAAAGTGGGATCGAAGATCAGCCAGGATGACGTTTTCGCCGAGAACACCTGACATGATGAGACCAGCCAGATGGTCTCCGTTCCAGGTTTCGTACGATACCTGTTTGGAGCTGTTTTCCCCAAAGTACCCGGTCAGTTGCGTTTGAACCTGTTCCTTGACCTCGCCCCCCAAACAGACACATACGACGATTGGCAAGTCCTTGTACTTCGGCGGAATTCGGGTCGGGATGTATGCATCTCGGATTTCGTCAAGAGAGGGCCGAACTGCTTGATTGGTGGGACCATTCCAAGTTGCGCGATCCAAATCGCCTTGTTTGATCGAAAACAGAAAGAGCGCGCGGTCGCCAGCCTCGTTCGGTCCCACAGCGGCAACGTCAACACCATACTGCGTGGTGCCGCGTCCTGGTCGTGAAATCACTGTGAAGCCGATTTCGCTCAGCAGATCGGGCAGAATGGCATCAAGTTCGTCACGTTCCCGCATTGATGCAAGGAACTCACGGATTAGTAGTTTCATGATCTGAGTTGTTCGTTTCTTAGGACCAGCAGCGTGTACTCGAGACCGACGGGGTCGAAGATCTGCAGGCGCGGGATTTCCACGGTTGTCGAGTGCTGTTGGAGAGCGACTTCCGTAGCTTTTCGTTTGCCGTCCGGCCCATCGGTGAAGATTTGGGAGGTTCGACCATAGAGAAGCGTTGAATGACTAACCAAGTCGAAAAAGACGCTTTTCTGGTAGGCCATCTTTTGCACGAGCCTCATCTGCTCATTGCTTCGTTGCCACTCTATCTGCCGCTGTGTTTCAGTGGGGCGAAGTTCCTTGATTTCACTTATTGCGCCCAAGGCATCCCGGTATTTCCGGAACCTGGAAAGGACGTCTTGGACAATTCCGTATACCTCATCGTCCTTGGAGACTGACGACAGTGCATCTGAGGCCGCGCCGCCGTAGTTCAGTGTCACTGGATCAAATAACAGATCGGCTAGGTCACCTCGCACTTGGGTATTGGAGATCCGGATAGCTGCTATCAGGAAGGTCACAGCGACTTCCGGAGCAAAGAAGAAAAACCCTACCGCCTTGCGACACACAAAGATTGCCTTGATCTCATCAAGGGTGGAAAAGTGGCCCGAAAGATCGATCTCCGGCGGTCGCAACCCCGGATCACCCAACTTCTTCGCGATACCCTCGCAAAGAGACCTGTTTCCCGAAAGCAGCCAAGTTGAGAGCACATCTCCAACCGATACCGCGTCCGCGCTCAGAACCACCCGAAGGAAACTCGAAAACACCTCGGGGTCGATTGCACTGGGAGCATTACTAGCCAGTTGCTCAAAGAACGAAGTCACCTCAACGGGGAACCCGGTGGCAAATAGGCTAGCCAACGCATGATCCAACTCCCGCAACGTGCCCTTATGTGCAGGATTGATGTTGGAAAGGCTATCGAGAATCCGACCTACCTGGGCTTTCGGTAGGTGCTTTCCGAACTGCCAAAGCACGCTGGCACATTGGTATTTTGTCTGGTCGCCGCCGAGCTCCGAGCAGGATTCAACGATATCCTGAAGTGCGGGAAGCGTGAAATCCTCCGCCGACTTACAGATCGCCATCGCGGCAAACAGCAAATTCGCAAGCACTACGTCCCGATTTTCTTGTTTGGCCAATTCACTGAGTGCCTCAAGGACACCCGAACCTTGGTCGGGATTTCCATAACTCATTCGGCCAAGCGCTGCGATCGCGCTCAACTGCCGTTCGTCATCGTGTTTGGACAGCCAGTTGAGCGCGGTGTCATGGTCCTCTGCCGCCTCAAGTGCAAATGTCGCGTGGCGACAAGCGAGGCCGTCACCCTTTTCCGCTGCGTCGATGATAGAATGTGCACGCTGAACATCGTTCTTGCACCACTTCACCAACGCCGCATTCGGCTGGTTCGCGGCCAGATCCTCACCAGCCTTTTCGACTAGCGATGCCACCAGCGACATCACCTGCTCGGTTGACCCGCTCAAAAGCGGTATCACTTCACAGAAGAAATGTTGCCCTCCGAAGAAATCGAATCCTGCAAGGTCTTGAAAATATTGGGTCGTAACCACGCCAAACAAATTTATCTTGCCATCGCCGTGCAACGCAACGGCGCGCTCTATCAACGGCTTGGCAGCTTCGTCGCCCCAGTGCCTGTGATCTTCAAAAATCTGCCTCGCGAGCGTTTCCGGATCGTTTGAGAAATCACCAACGAACTCTTGGGCTTGTTTCTTCTTTGCCTTTGTCATGGAGTTGTCATGCTAATCTACCATTTTTCTCAATAGCTTGCCGTTGTTGGTGTTATCGACAATGTATCAGATCGTCGGAGTTTGGGGAACTCGCTCGCAGCACGAGAATATCGCGAAACATGCATTTGCGGGGCGGTGCTTGTAGCGCGTTGGCCGGCGAGAGAAGCGGGATCCAAAGTGGGGTACTCTATCCCCATTCTTGCCCTAACCTGTATGTACATCAGCCGGAGAACATAGCTGAACATAGATGACCAGATTCGGGACACCCCCGAGCATGACTTCATCTACTCTCGTAGATGAATCTCGCGTCGCTAGCACGAGGCTCGACCAGCCCGCCCGGTCGGCGGTGTTGTGCCTCGTTCCAGCGCCGGACATTCCAAGCGATTGAGATTCTCTGGCGTTCCGGATAGTGTGGCATAGGAGAAAAAATGTGTGTGTATGGTCCTTTATGTGCACCCGAACCTCTGAATCCTTGGTGGTCCTGGGGTATGAACTAGGGGTACATCTAGAAACCACACGGACATTACCTTTTTGATATCAAAGCATTAAAAGGTGAATGTGAGTCCTCTCCTGGCACCATTTCTCCCGAACATAGCTACTGATAGATGCATGAAAAAATGGGATTTTGTCCCTTTTAAGGTATGTCTTCTGCCCATAGGTAAACATGCTGCGCCACCCAATACCCCAACAATCTGGGGTGCGAATCTGGGCAATCAGGCGGCAGAAGTGAAGAAGCTACACTCCGCACCCCACACCGTCTGGCGTTATGCGCGAAAGCACACTGCATTCCGCATGGTTTGAATCCTGCGCAAGTCATGGCTGCGCAGGATTCCACGAACGGACTGAACGAGGATGTCACACATCGATCCGGACCGAGACGCTTCAGTCAGACACCGTTCGCGCGGTTGATGAAGTCGGTGAGGTGCGGCACATAATCTTCGTTGCCGTCGCCGCCGTTTGTCACACTGAAGGCATAGGCGTTCTTCACGGCGCTCCCCATTGCAGTAACAAAGCGGGCGTCGTTGGCCATCGATTCCACATACTTCATGTCTTTGTAGGCGTTTGATAGCGTGAACTTGTGCGCCTCGCGGTTGCCCTCCAACGCATAGCCCATGAAGGTCTGGTAGAAGCCGCAATCCATCCGGCTACCGCGGATCACGCTGTCGAATGTCTCGACCGAAATGCCAACCTTGCGCGAGAGCGCCAGCGCCTCGGCGTAGAGCGCGCCGTAGCCCAGCGAAATGAAGTTGTTGAGCAGCTTCATCCGGTGGCCATCGCCGGTCTTGCCGAGATGCACCATCTTTGCGGTGCAAGCGGCCAGGACTGGCTCAACCCGGGCAAACCCCTCGGGGCTCGCGCCGACCATCGCCTGAAGCGTGCCTGCCTCGGCGTTGGCCGGCGTACCGCCCAGTGGCGCATCGGCATAGTCCACGCCCAGCGGCGCAAGCTCGGCTGCGAGGCGCTCGGTGGATGTCGGGTTAGCGGTTGAACAGTCGACGATGATCGTGCCGTCTTTCAGCCCGGGCTTGAGCTGTGCCACCGCGGCCTCGACCATGGCGGAATCAGTCAGGCAGATGAAGATCATCGTGGAACTGGCGGCCAGTTCTTCCATCGAGCTGGCCTCGGTCGCCCCGCGCGCCACCAGGTCGTCGACCGGGGCGCGGTTTCTGTGCGCCAAAGTGGTGAGCGCAAAGCCCTTTTCAACGATGTTTTTCGCCATGCCGTGACCCATCAGGCCGACGCCGACGAAGCCCACTTTTTCCTGTGCGCTATCCATAGTCATACGGTGTTCCCTTCCTGTCATGTGGGCTGGATTACTCCAGCGCGAAATCCTTGTGCAATGCAAGATCACCCGGGCCGAAACGGTCCTTCGCGAAGTTGCGCTGGTGCCAATAGGGATAGATCAACGGGATTTCGCTGACGGCGTTCAGCCGCCCGCGTTCGTCGTCGGTGAGCTTGAGATCGACCGCGGCGAAATTGTCGGTAAACTGGGCCTCGTTTCGCCCTCCGATAACCAGCGAACTCACCCCGGGGCGTTCGAGCAACCAGGCCAGCGCGATCTGAGCCGCGGACACGCCGCGCGCCGCCCCGATCTCCACCAAAACGTCAACGATATTCCAGAGCTTTTCCTCATCGCGGATCGGCGGCTCGCTCCATCCGGCAAACTGGCGGCTTCCCTCGGGCGTCTCCTGCCCGCGGCGGTGCTTGCCCGACAGCAGGCCCGCCGCCAACGGGCTCCAGACCAGTACGCCGAGCCCTTGATCGACCGAGATCGGCAGCAGTTCGTACTCGGCTTCCCGGGCCTCGAGCGTGTAGTGGATCTGCTGGGTCACGAAGCGCGGGCGGCGGTCGCGGTCACTCACGGCGAGGCTTTTCATGACATGCCAACCGGAATAATTGGAGCACCCGATGTAGCGGATCTTGCCCTGGGTCACCAAGGTATCGAGCGCCGCGAGCATTTCTTCGAGCGGCGTGATCCCATCCCATTCGTGCATGTAGTAGACGTCGATATGATCGGTGCGCAAGCGCTTCAGGCTGCGCTCGCATTCGCGGATAAGGTGGTGGCGCGAAACACCTTCATCATTCGGACCATCGCCGATGCGCATCCGGGCTTTCGACGTGATCAGCACCTGCTCGCGACGGCCTTCGAGCACCTCGCCAAGGATCTCTTCGGACCGCCCGAGCGAGTACATGTTCGACGTATCGAACAGGTTGACACCATTGTCGATGCAGAGATCGACCAGGCGGCGGGCCTCATCGACCCCTTGGTTGCCGACCATCGCGAAATCGCCCTGCCCGCCGAAACTGAAGGTGCCCATGGTGAGGACCGAAACCTTCAGGCCGGAATTGCCGAGATACCTGTATTCCATCTTCTTCTCCTTGGTGTTCGATATGCCGTTGGATCAGCGCGCCAGCGCGTCGCGAATATAGCGCACCCCAAGGGTCGGGCTGGTGAGCACGGGGCAGGGGATCGCCTCGCCGATTGGGCCCTCTAACGCGCGGGCCATTGATGCCTGGGCGAGCACAATTACATCGACCTGCGTCGCCATTTCCGTAAGGGCCGAGGCCACTGCGGCGTCATGCCCCGCTGTGTCGCCTGACGAGAGCATCGCAAAGGCCCCTTCGCAGACACGGCTGACAATCTTCTGCCCTGGCTGCCCTTGGCGGGCAGACACGGCCTCGATCAATGCGGTTGTCGGGGCAAGGGTCGTGGTGAGGGTGGCCAGTACGCCGATCCGTCTGCCGTTGGCGACCGCCTCCTCCGCCATACCCTGATCAATCCGAAACAGCGGCACCGGGCAAAACGGTCGCGCTGCCTCGACGGCCGCGCCAAGCGAAGAACAGGTGACCACGATGGCATCGGCGCCTGCGTCGACCGCCGACCAGACGTACCCCAGCATGCGGCGCATCGTTTCTTGCGACAGGGCGCCATCGCGTATGGTGTTCTTCAGAAGGCTTTCGTCGACGATGTTGAACCGGGTCCAGTCCGGCAACTCGGTCGCCATCAGGGCATCGAGGATCGGAATTAGCCCGGGAACGGTGTGGATCAGGGCGATGCGGCCCCGGTTTTCTGGCGCGTCCAAGTTCCTGTGTCCTTCCCTGGCAACGAAACTCCGCCAACCCGCTCGCGCACGGCGAATTTTCGCGGCCAAATTCTGCGTGAGTGACAGCGCTGTCATAAATATCCAATCCGAACAATCGCGCAACAAGAAATTTTTGATTCGAGAGTCGCTGTTTGCGGGGTTCTGCGCGCCGCACCTGAGAAACCATTGAAGTTACGAAATTTATTTTTCGCAAAAATTTTTCATTTGACAGAACTCAAAATAACAGCGCTATCATGACAGCGCTGTCATACTCGTCAGTCCGCGATCCGATAGGGGGTAGCGGAGAGGCTTGCCCAGGCGGATCTCGACGGTTGGATGGCCGCATTTGGGTGAGGAAACCCGATGCGATTACAGGCAGGGAGGAAAAGCGTTATGGCCAATAGCGACGCGGCGCATGTGACGCCGCAAAGAAGTTTCATGTCGACGGTGGCCGAGTTGCGCCATGTGAGGGAAGTCAACGTGTTGCTGGCGCTTCTGCTGGTCGGCGCGCTGATCAGCTTCGCCTCGCCCTACTTTCTGACCACGAACAACCTGATGGGCGTGTTCCGCGCCTTTTCGCTCACCGCGATCATGAGCATCGGCATGGTGATGGTCATCATCACCGGGGGCATCGACCTTTCGGTCGGCTCGGCGATGGGGTTGAGTTCGCTGGTCACGGCTCTGGCGTTCAACGCCGGGTTTTCGGTGGTTTCCAGCATCGCCGCCGGGCTAGGTGTCGGCCTGGCGTTCGGACTCACCAATGGGCTTCTGATCACCGCCATCGGCCTGCCGCCGTTCATCGCCACGCTCGGCACGCTGAGCATCGGCCGCGGCCTGATGTACATGATCACCCACGGCGTACCGGTTACGCCCGACACGCCTAAGATCTTCTCGTTTCTCGGGCAGGGCTACATCGGCCCGATCCCGGTTCCGGTGATCGTGATGCTGCTGCTCATGGTGATCTTCGCGGTGATGATGAGCCGCACCCGCTTCGGGCGTCACGTCTATGCCACCGGCGGCAACGAGCAGGCCGCGCGCCTGTCGGGTGTGAAGGTCGACCGGGTGAAACTCTCGGTTTACGTCCTCTCGTCGGTCATCGCTTCAATCGCCGGCATCATCGGTTTTTCACGCTACCTCTCGGCCGAACCGGCCTCAGGTTTTGGCGTCGAGCTCGACGTGATCGCTGCCGCCGCCATCGGCGGTGCGAGCCTCGCTGGCGGGGTCGGCAGCGTGGCAGGCGCCGTGATCGGCGCGGCGCTCGTCGGGGTGATCGCCAACGGCGTCGTGCTGCTCAACATCAACACCTACGCACAGCAGGCCATCACCGGTGGGGTCATCCTCATCGCGGTCAGTGTCGACGTGCTGCGAAATAAATACACGGGAGGAAATTCATAACACGCTACACCGACAGAAACACAAATACATAATCATAAACAATGCGATAGCGCTGAAAATGAGCGCGAAATGGAGGAGTATCTCATGCGTAATCTGGTGAAATTTGCACATGCCACAGTATTCGCCGCCGCCATGCTCGGCGCTGGTGCGGCGACGGCGGCGGACAACGGCGACCTGACCATCGCGGTCGTGCCAAAAGTCGCGGTGCCCTTCTTTGACGACTGCAACGCCGGCGCCCAAGAGGCTGCCGACGCCCTCGGCGTGAACTACCAGTGGGTGGTGCCGCAGAACACCCAGGGTGCGACCCAAGTGAAGATCATCGAAGATCTGATCGCCCGCCACGTGGATGGCATTGCGATCTCGATCAACGAGCCCAAGTCGGTCGAAGGCGTGATCCAGCAGGCGGTCGACGCCGGCATCGCGATCCTGACCTTTGACAGCGACAGCGCCAACAGCGCCCGCAGCATGTACATCGGCACGATCAACGAACAGGCCGGCGTGACCATGGGCGAAACGATGGCCGAAGCCATTGGCGGCGAAGGCAAGATCGCGATCGTCACCGGTCAGCTCGGCGCCTCGAACCTCAACGAGCGCATCGATGGCGTGAAGAAGGCTCTGGCCGCTTACCCGGGCATCGAGATTGTGGCGGTTGAAGGCACCGAAGATGACCTTGCCCGCGCCGTCGGTGTGACCGAGGCGCTGCTGCGTGCCAACCCCGACCTCGCCGGCATCTTCGGCATCAGCCAGGTCGGTGGCCCGGCGGTGGCCAAGGTGCTCGAGCAACGCGAGTTCAGCGAGATGGCCGGCAACCTGAAGGTCTTCGCCTTCGACGACCTGCCCGACACGATCCGCGGCGTGAAAGACGGCTACATCACCGGCATCATGGTGCAGCGTCCGGTGACCATGGGCCGTCTGGCCGTTGAGCACCTGGTGGCACAGATCAACGGTGAAGAGCCGAACCCCGTGAACGTCGATACCGGCGTGACCGTGGTGAACGCTGGAAACCTCGACAGCTACACCAAGTAAGCACTTGAAACGAATGGCAGAACCCTTCGGGGTTCTGCCGCCTTCCCCGGCCAACTTCAGAGAGATGCCATGACACTGTTTCTTGAAATGGACGCAATCTCCAAGACTTTCCCCGGCGTCAAAGCGTTGGATCAGGTCGACCTTGCCCTGCATCTTGGCGAAGTGCACGTTCTGGCCGGCGAAAACGGCGCTGGAAAAAGCACCTTGATGAAGATCATGACGGGCGTCTACCGCGCGGATCCCGGCGGGAAAGTCCGGGTCGATGGCGAAGAGGTGGTCATCCGCGACCCCGTTCACGCCCGCGCCCTCGGTATCAGCATCATCTACCAGGAGCTCGCGGTGGTCGAAAACCTCACCGTGGCCGAGAATATTTTCCTTGCCCGCGAACCAAAGCTGGCGACCGGCCTGCTCGACCGGCGCAAGATGAACGCCGATGCCCGCAAGGTGCTCGACGAGCTGGACATGGACATCGACCCCGGCACGCGGGTCGGACGCCTGAGCATCGGCCAGAAACAGATGGTCGAGATTGCCCGCGCGATTTCCTATGAGTCCCGTCTGCTCATCATGGACGAACCGACCGCCTCGCTCAGTCACCACGAAACGACAACGCTGATGGGAATCGTGAGAAGGCTCGCGGCCCAGAATATCGGCATCGTCTATATTTCGCACCGGCTCGACGAAATCTTCGAGATCGCGGACCGGGTGACGGTTCTGCGCGACGGCGTGACTGTCGACAGCCAGCCGATTGCGGATATGACCCGCGAGCGCTTGGTGCGCAAAATGGTCGACCGCGACATAGATCAGCTTTTCGGTGATCACCTGACCCATGCGACCGATGAAGTTTTACTCTCGGCGCGCGGCCTCACGCTCAAAAAATCCCGCGCCCAGGGGGCCCCGGTCCGCGATGTGAGCTTCGATCTTCATAAGGGCGAAATCCTCGGCTTTTTTGGACTCGTGGGCTCCGGCCGCACCGAGGTGATGGAGATGGTTTTCGGAAACCGCGGTTACAACGGCACGATATCAATAGACGGGACTCCGGTGCATATGCACAGCCCTTCGGCCGCAATGGACCACGGCATCGGCTTCGTCACTGAAGACCGTCAGGGCCAAGGATTGGTGCTGGGCATGTCGGTGCGGGAGAACTTCAGCCTCACCCATCTCGAAGACTATTGCCGGTTCGGTTTCGTGAACCGCGCGAAAGAAACCACGCGCTGCGGCGACTTCATCGGGTCGCTGGGGATCAAGACGCCATCGCCCGAACAGACGATCAAGAACCTCTCGGGCGGCAACCAGCAGAAGGTGGTGATCGCCAAATGGGTGGCCCGCAAACCACGCATCCTTATCGTCGACGAGCCCACCCGGGGCATCGACATCGGCGCGAAGGCAGAGGTGCACACCTTGCTCAACAATTTGGCGGCGGACGGGATGTCGATCATCGTCGTCTCCTCCGACCTGCCCGAAATCCTCGCGATCAGCGACCGGATCATCGTGCTCAAAGATGGCATCGTGAACGGCGAGCTCAGTCGCGACGAGGCCAATGAGGAAACCGTCATGTTGGCGGCGACGGCTTGAGGCCGGTCGCAGCACAACCCGGATCAAACAATACTGAAAGGACGAAAAAATGACCAAACGGATCATGTTCACAGGCGGCAGCGGCAAGGCCGGTCAACACGTGGTGCAATACCTCGTCGAGCAGGGCTACCAGGTCTTGAACCTCGACACCAAGCCGCTCGACAACCCCAAAGTGCGCACGCTGATCACCGACATCACCGACTCGGGCCAGGTGTTTAACGCGCTGTCGAGCTACATGGGGCTGCATGAGTTCGACCCCTCCCTGCGCGCTCAACCCGTCGACGCGGTGGTGCACTATGCCGCCATTCCGCGCATCATGATCACCCCCGACAACGAGCTGTTCCGCATCAACACGATGGGCACCTACAACGTGATCGAGGCGGCGGCGAAACTGGGCATCAAGAAGGTGATCATCGCGTCGAGCGAAACCACCTATGGCCTCGTGTTCGCCAACGAACCGCGCGCGCCGGTGCACTTTCCGCTCGAAGAAGACTACCCCGTCGACCCGATGGACAGCTACGCGCTGTCGAAAATCTGCAACGAGGCCACCGCCAAGGCGTTCGCCCAGCGCTACGATATCGATGTCTATGCGATCCGCATCGGCAACGTAATCGAGCCGCATGAATACGATCTGTTCCCCGGCTGGTTCGCCGATCCGGGCTTCCGCAAGCGGATCGCCTGGAGCTACATCGACGCGCGCGATCTCGGCCAGATTACCAAGCTCGCAGTCGAGAAAGACGGCCTCGGCTTCGAAGTGTTCAACGCGGCCAATGACGATACCTCGTCGGACCTGCCGACCCAGGAGTTGATCAACCGCTTCTACCCGGGCACGCCGGTCTCGCGCGAGATGGGTGAGTTCGAAACGCTGCTCTCCAACCGCAAGGCCAAGGAGGTGTTGGGCTTCAAGGAAGAGCACAACTGGCGCAAATACGTGAAACTTGGCTGATCGCGGCAGCACCTAGCGACAAACGGTCTCCTGCCCGCTCCGGCGGGCGGGGGCTACACCCCCGGACACAAGCAAAGCCATGTTACACCCATGAAGGCTATGACAGATTCGACCGACTGGGCGACACTGGCGCAGGCTTGTGCAAAACTTCAGTGGAAGAATGGGGAGTGATGATCATCAAACAAAGATTGCCGGACCGAAAGAGCAAAGTCACCGTCAAGGAGGTGGCCCTGCGCGCCAATGTGAGCGAGTCCACTGTGTCGCGCATCCTGCGCGACAAAGGGCCAATCGCAGATGCAACGCGTGACAAGGTAATGGAGGTGGTACGGACAATGGGCTACGTGCCGAACCGGATCGCCGGATCGCTCGCCTCGCTCAGCTCCAACCTTGTTGGGGTGATCGTGCCTTCATTGTCCAACATCGTGTTTCCCGAAGTACTCCAGGGGATCCACGCCGGGCTTGAATCCAACGGCCACATGCAGGCCGTCATCTCGATCAGCGACTACGACTCGGCAAATGAGGAGAGCATGATCCGCGGCCTTTTGTCGTGGAAACCCGCCGCGGTTCTGACCACCGGTTTCGAACATACCGATGCCACCCGGCGGATGCTCGAGCTCAGTGACGTGCGGGTCGTCGAAATGATGGAAATCGACTCCGACCCGATCGACATTGCCGTTGGCATGTCGCACCGCAGCGCTGGTTGCGAGACCGGGCGACACCTGATCGCAAAAGGCTACAGGCGGTTCGGCTATGTCGGCCACAACTGGGAGAGCGACCATCGCGCCCGGCTGCGCCACGAGGGGCTGAAGTCCGCGCTTGCCGAGAGTGGTCTTGGCATCGCGGCCGAGGCCGTGACCGGCAGCGCGAGTTCGGTCGGTGCAGGCAAAGAGATGACCGCGCAGCTTCTGGGCGGCGATACCCCGGTTGAGGTCATCGTCTATTCCAACGACGACATGGCGGTGGGAGGCGTGTTTCACTGCATGGCCGCGGGGCTCAGCATTCCCAGCGACGTTGCCGTGTTCGGTTTCAACGGGCTCGAATTGGGCAGGGAGCTGCCGCAGCCGCTCTCGACCATTCGCTCGAACCGCTTCCTGATCGGCAAGACCGCGATTGACGCCGTTCTGGCCGAGCCCGAGCGACCGGCCACGAGCACCAAGATTGACACCGGGTTCGAAGTTTTCGCGGGCGAAACCGCGTAGCGGACCAGACCAAACGTAAGGTACGACGATGATTCATCCAGCAATTCAAAGCGGCAACGTAGCAGTGGTCACCGGGAGTGCCTCGGGGATCGGGCTGGCGATCGCGCGCCGGTTAGCCCGCGAGGGTATGTCGGTTTGCCTTGCCGATATCGCCGAGGACGGCCTCGCCGCTGCCCGCGAGATCATCCTCGCCGATGGCACCGACGCGACCAAAGTTATCACAATGCGCACGGATGTGTCCGATGTTGGGGCGCTGCGCGCGCTCAAGGCCCGAGTTTACGAAATCCTCGGGCCGGTGAGCGTTTTGGTCAACAACGCGGGGGTTCAGCCGGGCAGCTCAATCTTCGATGCCGAGAACACCTGGCAACGGATCATCGACGTGAACATGTGGGGCATTATCCGGGGCTCGCAGATCTTCGCGCCTGACATGATTGCCGCGGGCATCCCTGGGCTGATCATCAATACCGGCTCCAAGCAGGGTATCACCACGCCGCCCGGCGACCCGGCCTACAACGTGTCGAAAGCGGGGGTGAAGGCATTCACCGAGGCGCTGCAGCACGAGCTGCGCAACAGTGCGGGCGGCGCCGTCGAGGCGAAGCTGTTCATTCCCGGTTTCGTCTTCACCCCGCTCACCGCGAATGGCCGAACCGAAAAGCCCGAGGGCGCCTGGACACCGGAACAGACCACGGATTTCCTGTTCGACTGCATCGCACGGGGCGATTTCTACATCCTTTGCCCCGATGGCGAGGTCGATCGGGCGACCGACGAGAAGCGCGTTGCCTGGGCCGCCGGCGATATCGTCGAAAACCGCCCGCCGCTCTCACGCTGGCACCCGGACTACGGCGAGGCGTTCAAAGCCTGGCTCGAAGATCGGCCGGCTTGAGCGTGGATGAAAGGAAACCCAGATGAGCGCCACCTACAAGATTGCGGTCATTCCCGGCGATGGGATTGGGGTCGAGGTGATTGGCGCCGGTCTCACGGTGCTGCGCGCGCTGTCGCAACAGGGCGACGGCTTTAACCTGGAGACCACAGAGTACGATTGGGGCTGCGATCTCTACCGCCGCACGGGCGCTTTCATGCCCGAAGACGGGGCAGAGCAATTGCGCGCTCATGACGCTATTTTCTTCGGCGCGGTTGGCGCCCCCGATGTGCCCGACCATCTGAGCCTCTGGGGCCTGCGCCTCGCAATCTGCCAGCCGCTCGACCAGTACGCCAACGTCCGCCCCACGCGGATCCTCCCAGGGATTACAAGTCCGCTGCGTGGGGTGGACGAAGGCGATCTTGACTGGGTGATCGTGCGCGAGAACTCCGAAGGCGAGTATTCCGGCCAAGGCGGCCGCAGCCACCGGGGACTTGCAAGCGAGGTCGCCACAGAGGTTGCCATATTCACCCGGACCGGGGTGGAGCGGATCATGCGGTTCGCCTTCGAGCTGGCTCGTTCGCGACCGCGCAAACAATTGACCGTGGTGACGAAGTCCAATGCCCAGCGCTTCGGCATGGTGCTGTGGGACGAGATCGCGCAGGAGGTTGCGGCCGATTTTCCCGACGTGCGGTTGGACAAGATGTTGGTCGACGCAATGACGGTGCGTATGACGCTCGATCCCGCATCGCTCGACGTAATTGTCGCCACCAACTTGCATGCCGACATCTTGTCGGACCTTGCCGCCGCTCTCTCGGGCTCAATCGGGCTTGCGCCCACTGCGAACCTCAACCCCGAGCGCACCACCCCATCGATGTTCGAGCCGATCCACGGCTCGGCCTTCGCTATTGCCGGCCAAGGGATCGCCAACCCGATCGCAACCTTCTGGTCGGCGGCGATGATGCTCGAACACCTCGGAGAACAAGCGGCGGCCGACCGGCTGATGAGGGCAATCGGGCGGGTCACCGCATCTGCGGAATTCCACACCCCTGATCTGGGCGGCAGCGCCACCACCGGCAAGGTCACGCAGGCGGTAATCCGGGCGATACGGGAAACCAACGCGTGAGCGGGTCCGCCCACGCCAACGAAGCATGGAACGAACGCGTGCATACGCGTCAAGACAGACAAGAGGTCATGGGCAATGGATAAAAAAACTGTAACGGTTGTCGGTCTCGGCTCGATGGGTCTCGGCATGGCGCAATCGCTGCTGCGCGCCGGGCACAAGGTGTTCGGCGTTGATGTTGACGCCGCGCGGGTCGCGGCGCTCGGCAACGATGGTGGGGTTTCTGCACCTCTGGCCGAGGCGGCAGCTCTCAGCGATATTGTGGTTCTGGTGGTGCTGAACGCGGCGCAGGTCGAAGCGGTGCTGTTCGGTGACGAGGGCTGCGCCGGGGAGATGCGCGCCGGCACGACGATCATTGCCTGCGCCACCGTGCCGCCGGGATTCTCGCGCGACATGGAAGCGCGCGCCACGCAGAAAGGGCTCTTTTATCTTGATGCGCCGATCTCTGGCGGGGCGGTGCGCGCGGCACAAGGCCAGCTTTCGATCATGGCGTCGGGCAGCCAGGCGGCGTTTGATGGGGCGGCCCCGGCGCTCGATGCAATGGCGGCCAATGTGTTTGACCTCGACCGTGTCGCGGGCGCGGGCAGCGCGATGAAATCGGTGAACCAGCTTCTTGCTGGCGTCCATATCGCTGCGATGGGCGAGGCGATGGCCTTCGCGACCAGCCAGGGGCTTGATCTTGGCAAAGTGGTCGAGGTGATCTCACAATCTGCCGGAACAAGCTGGATGTTCGAGAACCGGGCGCCGCATGTGGTTGAGGGCGATTATGCCCCGCGCTCAATGATCAACATCTGGCCGAAGGATCTTGGGATCGTCAGCGCAATCGCCGACGAGGCCCAGCTGCCGGTGCCAATGGCTTTAACCGCACTTGACCAGTTTCGCGCCGCTGCTGAAGCGGGCGACGGGCTTGCCGACGATGCCGCCGTGGTCAAGGTCTATGCCCGCGCGGCCGGGCTGAAATTGCCGGGAGAAATGTGATGCTGCTTGGATGTATTGGCGACGATTTCACCGGGTCAAGCGACCTGGCGAACACACTTGCGAAAGCCGGGATGCAGACCGTGCAATATGTCGGCGTGCCCGACCGGCCGGCCCATGCCGGGGTTGAAGCTGGGGTTGTCGCGCTGAAATCGCGCTCGATCCCGGTGGCTGACGCGGTGGCGCAATCTCTGGCCGCGCTCGACTGGCTGCGCGCACAGGGTTGTCAGCAGTTCCTGTTCAAGTACTGCTCGACCTTCGATTCCACCCCAAAGGGCAATATCGGCCCGGTGGCTGAGGCTTTGGCCGAGGCGTTGAACGCCCGCGAAGTGTTGGTCTGCCCCGCTTTCCCCAAAGCTGGGCGCACCATCTACCAGGGCCACCTCTTCGTCCACGACAAGCTCCTGAACGAGAGCGGCATGGAAAACCACCCGCTGACCCCAATGACCGACCCTGACCTGCGCCGCTGGCTCGCTCTGCAAACCAGGGGCAGCATTGGCCATGTGCCGGCGCACGACGTCTGGGCCGGTTCGCAAGCGATCCGCGCCCGGATGAAGAGCGAAGACTCTGCCGGGCACCGCCTGTTGGTTGCCGATGCGGTGAATGACGACGACCTTATGGCGCTTGGCGCCGCCGCCGATGGTCTGCCGCTTCTCACTGGCGGCTCCGGCATCGCAATGGGCCTGCCTGCGAACTTCCGGGCCCGGGATCTGCTCTCGGGCGATGCCGCGGGCTGGGCAGGACAGCAAGGGCCGTCGGCCGCGCTCTCGGGTTCATGTTCCAATGCCACACGCGCGCAGGTGAACCGGCACCGCGAGACCGACCCGGCGTTTGAAATCACCGCCGAGGCGCTGATGACTGGTGCAGTCACACCCGCGAAAGCCGCTGATTGGGCGCTGGAGCAAACCGGCAGGCCGCTGGTGTTCTCGTCAGCCGAGCCGGAGCTGGTGCGCATCGCACAGGATCAGTTCGGAAAAGACGAGATTGCCGGGGCTTTCGAACAATTCTTCGCCGAGACCGCGCGGTTGCTGGTGGCGGGCGGCGTGACCCGCCTGATCGCCGCTGGTGGTGAGACTTCGGGGGCCGTGGTTGAGGCCTTGGCGCCCGATGAGCTGGCGATTGGCCCGGAGATCGATCCGGGCGTCCCGGTGCTGCGGGCGAACCCGCGCCTGGTGTTGGCGCTGAAATCGGGCAACTTCGGTGCGCAAGACTTCTTTGCCAAAGCCGCCCGGCTGATGGAAGAGGGCGCGGAATGACCGAAGCGAAGCTACGCGAGAATATCTGCTTCTGGGCCGCCTCGATGTTCGAACGCGGGCTTACGGGTGGGGCATCGGGCAATATCTCGGCGCGCACCGAAGACGGCGGGCTGCTCGTCACGCCAACCGGCGCGAGCTTTGGTCGGCTCGACCCGGCGCGCCTTTCCCGCTTCGATGCCAAAGGCACCCATGTCGGTGGCGACAAGCCAACGAAAGAAATGCCCCTGCATGCCGCGTTCTACGAGACCCGGAAAAGTGCGGGCGCAGTGGTTCACCTGCACTCGACGCATTCCGTCGCGCTCTCGATGCTTCCCGACACGGTGCCCGACAACATGCTGCCCCCGCTCACGGCCTATTCGATCATGCGGCTCGGCAAGGTGCAGCTCCTGCCGTTCTTCGTGCCGGGCGATCCGGCGATGGGCGATGCGGTGCGCGGGCTCGGCGGGCGGCGCTCGGCGGTGGTGCTCGCCAATCACGGCCCGGTGGTGGCCTCAAAAGACCTCGAGGCTGCGGTTTACGCGATGGAAGAACTTGAAGAGACCGCCAAACTTGCACTTCTGCTACGCGGCGCCAGTGCCGTCGCTTTGACCCCGGAGCAGATTTCCGCCGTGGTCACCAAATTTGAAGTGGATTGGGAAAAATGACGTTTTCCGCGAACCTGGGCTTTCTCTACACCGAGCTTGCGCTTCCCGACCGTATCCGCGCCGCCAAAGCGGCCGGCTTCGGGGCGGTGGAGTGCCATTTTCCATATGACACTCCGGCCGCCGAGGTGGCCGCCGCTCTGGAGGAAACCGGCCTGAAAATGCTGGGGCTGAATACCGCGCCCGGCGATGTCGCGGGTGACTTCGGCTTGGCCGCGGTGCCTGGACGCGAGGCTGACGCGCGCGCGGCAATCGAACAGGCAGTGGCCTACGGCAAGGCCATTGGGGCGGCGAATGTGCATGTAATGGCCGGCAAGACGGATGGAGGCGCTGAGGCCGACGCGGTGTATCGCGGCAATCTCATCTATGCCAGTGACCTCGCGGCGAGTGTGGCGATGAACATTCTCATCGAGCCGATCAATCACCGCGACGTGCCGGGGTATCACCTCTGGAGCGTCGATCAGGCGGCAGCGTTGATTGATGCGTTGGATCGCCCCAACTTGAAATTGATGTTCGATTGTTATCACACTCAGATCATGCAGGGTGACCTGATCAGCCGCATCAAAGCGCAGCTGCCGAAGATTGGCCATATCCAGATCGCCGCCGTGCCGAGCCGGGCCGAGCCCGATGAGGGTGAGGTCAACTTTGCTTGGCTGGTCCCGGCGATCCGTGAGCTGGGCTACACCGCGCCTATCGGCGCCGAATACAAACCCCGCACCGGACGAACGGCCGATGGCCTCGGCTGGCTGGCACGTATGCCCGGTTGATCGGGCGTGCGGCCGTGCCCGTGTGTCTCAGCTGTGGCGTGCATGCCGGGTTGACGGGTGATTGATCCGATAGGGCGTCGGGCCAAGAGCCGGCATGAAAACTCTCGACGCCGCGGGCGCCCGACCGGGCGCACGTGGGTTAGGACTGCACCAAGCATGGCGAATCCCGGGTGGAGATTTTTGCGGGCCAGGCTGAAAAAATGGTTTTGGGACGGCACGTTGGCCTGTCTACGGCTAAGAGATGCAGCAAAGGAGACTTTAGACTGGCCGTTGCTCGCGGGACATTTCTCCTGACTTCTCAGACTTGGGAAAGGGAGATGCACATGGTCAAGGATCAACGCGAACGCCAGGGCGACTTGCGGATACTTCGGCACGCTGAGGAGACCTTCCCAGTCTTTGCACGACCTGGTTCGGGGCGACCAACGACAGGATTGCCGCTGACGGAAACGTGCAAATGGCAGCGGCGCTCGGCGCCGAAAAGGCAAAATCGCCCCAAAACTTGCGGAATCGAGGATTTTCAAACCTCTTGGGCCACCCCGTTATCAATTATTTCGCAAAGGTTTTTTCTGGTCCCTGCGCGAAGTTTCATCGGCGCCATACCAAATAGGGTATAAGGTCTAGACTATATTCCTTTTGGCGATATCGTTGAATCACCATTGGGAAGGGACCAACATGCAAGCGCTCATCGACGCCGCTATCGAAGCCAATGCCGAACGCGCCGTCGCCTTCCTTGAAGCCCTGATCCGCGTGCCCAGCACGGTTGGACAGGAGCAAGCCGCGCTGGAGATTTTTGCCCGCGAGGCCGCGGCGGTCGGGCTTGACGTGACCCACCTGCCATTCGCTGCCGGCCCTCTGGCCGATCCCCGCGCCGGGGTGTCCCCCGATCCAGCAACGGTCAGCCCGGACCGGTTTCAGGTTCTCGCCGTCTCGCCTGGCGAGGGTCCGCTGCACCTTCTGCTCAACGGCCACATGGACGTGGTCCCTGCTGACAGCCCGGAACTGTGGACCAGCCCGCCGTTTGCCCCCGAACGGCGCGATGGCCGGCTTTACGGCCGCGGCAGTTCCGACATGAAGTCTGGTTTCGCCATCGGCATGTTGGCGCTGCGCGCGCTCGGTGAAGTCGCACCAGATCTGTTCGCGAACCAGCGGCTCGGCTTTATTGCGGTGATCGAGGAGGAATGCACGGGTAACGGAGCTCTGCGCTCGGTCGCCGAGCACGGGGTGACGGCGCCCGAAGTGATCCTGCTCGAGTCAACCGAACTCGGCCTGTTGCTGGGTGGAGTCGGCTTGATCTGGCTCAACGTGAAGATCATCGCCAGCGCAAGCCATGCCAACAGCGCCGATCGTGCGGTCAATGCCGTCGATCTGGGGATGCGGCTGGTGGAGCGCCTTCGCAATTGGGCCGCGGCGCTGCTTGAAACAGAACCCGATCCGGCAATGCCCCCGGGCAGCAACGCCTATGTGGTCAACCTCGGCACGATAAAAGCCGGAGACTGGCTATCTTCCTCGCCGGCAACGGGAACTTTCGGCCTCCGGATAGGCTACCCACGCGGTTGGGGTGCAGACCGGGCCGAGACCGAACTGCGCGCGGTGATTGCCGATTTCGTCGCCAACGACCCGGATTTCCCGACGCAGCCGGAGGTCACGCTCGCAGGTTTCCGGGCCGAGGGCTACCTGCTCGCAGAAGACGATCCGCTCGCCCGCGACCTCGCCGCGGCCCACGAAGCGGTACATGGCGCGCCACCCGCCAGTTTCGTGCTCGGCAGCACCACCGATGCACGCGTTTACGTAAACGATTTCGGTATCCCGGCACTCTGCTACGGCGCCAGCGGTGGCCGGATGCACGGGATCGATGAATATGTCGATATCGACAGTATATCGCAAGCAGCCCGAACCCTCGCCCGTTTCATTTTCGAGCGGTTCAAGCCGGCGGAGCAGGCCGCATGAGAAAACGGAACGAACCTTCCCGCCCAGCCACTGACAACAATGGTACCCAAGACGGAAAAAAGGCCGTGATCCAGCCGTGGAATACGCCGATCGTCACCCGTCATTTGGCCGACGACGTCGTCGACCGGTTGGTCACCGCGGTCGCGTTGGGCCTCTACACACCGGGCCAGAGACTGCCCACCGAGCGCGACTTGGCGACAATGCTTGCTGTTTCGCGAACGTCTCTGCGCGAGGCGCTGAAACAGCTCACCGAAAGTGGGTATCTCGAGGTGCGGCGTGGACGCAGTGGCGGCTATTTCGTGCGCGCCACGTGGGGCCCGAAATCGGCCGAGCACGTGCGGCGTCAACTGGTCGCGCGTTGGGACGAGTTCCAGAACATCTTTGATGCCCGCACTCTGGTGGAGCGGATGATCGCCCGCACCGCCGCGAGCCGACGCACGCGCGAGGACGTGGCGGCCATCACGGCCGCGTTGCAGGCCTATATCGAGGCGCCCGACCACGACGCTTCGCGCCGGGCCGATGCCGGCTTGCACCTTGCTATCGCCCGCGCCACGCACAACCCGATCCTGGTTGAGATGTCGGTCGATTTCCGCACCGAGATCAGCCTCAATCTGGGGGCGGAACCCTATACTGACGAAGCGCGGCGAATTGCCATTGGGCATCACCGCCAGCTGGTCGCTGCGGTGGCTGGCGGCAAGATCGACGAGGCCGGCGAGATCGCCGCAGGCCACTTTGCGCTTAGCGAAAACCTATTCCGCGCATTGGTCGAGCGGGCCGCCCGCGATGGCGCCCCGGAGGGCCAAAAATGAGTGGCCAACTCGCCTTCGTCATTAAGCGCGCCTTGGTATCGGTGTTGTCGCTGTTCGCCATGAGCGCGGTGGTGTTTCTGATCCTTCGGCTGGTACCGGGCGACCCGGTGCGAACGATGCTGGGTTTTCGCGCAACCGACGAAAACGTCGCGCTGCTGCGCCACCAGCTCGGCCTCGACCAGGGGCTGCTCACGCAATATCTGAGCTGGGTCGGCGGCATCCTGCACGGCGATCTCGGCCAGGATATCGTTAGCCACGCGCCACTTTCAGAGCTACTCGCCCAACGCCTGCCAGTCACGCTTGAGCTCGCCGGACTGTCGATGACGCTCGCCGTCCTGGTTGGTGTGCCGCTTGGCGTCTGGGGCGCGACCGGCGGGATCTGGGCCAAACGCCTCACCGAGGGCTTCGTGGTGCTCGGCATAAGCATTCCCGACTTTTGGCTCGGGATCATGCTTGTGTTGGTGTTTTCCGCGCTGCTGATGTGGTTGCCGCCGACGGGATATGTGCCGTTTGCCAAAGACCCGGTGGCGAACCTGCGCTACATGACTCTGCCGGTTCTCACACTGGCTGTCGGTGAGGCCGCCTATATCCTGCGCACCACCCGTGGCGCCATCACATCCGTGATGGGGCGCCCGTTCATCAATTTCCTGCGCGCCAAGGGTATCAGCCAACGTCGTCTGGTGTTTGGTCACGCGCTGCGCAACGCCGGGCCTTCGATCGTCACCGTGGTCGGCATTCAGATCGGCGTGCTCCTGGGCGGTGCGATCATCGTCGAAACTCTGTTCGCTCTGCCCGGCGTGGGCCGTCTGGTGGTGACCGGTATCACCCAGCGCAATTACCCGACGGTGCAAGTAGGGGTGCTGGCGATTGCCACGATCTTCATTCTGGTCTCGCTGATCACCGACCTTGTCGTCGGCTGGCTTGACCCGCGCGTTGCCGACGGAATGGGCAATTGAGCGCCTTCGCCCTCACCTCCACAACCGCATTCAGCGGAAGGGGCCGCCGTCAGATCGCCCTCGGCGGCAGCGTGCTCGGACTGTTGGCGCTTGCCGCTTTCTTCGCGCCGCTGATCGCGCCGTATGACCCCGAGAGCATGAGCGTGCGTGAGGTATTGGGCGCGCCGTCTCTGGCGCACCCGTTTGGGTCCGACGTGCTCGGTCGGGACGTGTTGAGCCGAGTGATCTACGGGCTGCGCGCCAGCCTGGCCGTGGCAATCTCGGCGGTGGTGGTTTCACTTACGATCGCGGTTCCGCTGGGTGTGCTCGCAGGCTATTTCGGTCGCTGGGTCGATAGCCTGATTTCGCGGTCGCTGGACATGATCCTGGTGCTGCCCGCGATGCTGCTGGCGATCGTGCTGATTGCCATTCTTGGTCCCGGCAGCGTGGTTGCGGCAATCGCCATCGCGGTGATCTACCTGCCGATTCTGGCTCGGGTGATGCGTGCGAGCACGCTGGTTGTGGCCCGCCAGGACTACGTGTCAGGCGCTCGGGCCCGGGGCGCCAGCCACCTGCAAGTCTTGGTGAGCCATGTGATGCCAAACGCGCTCGGCCCGGTGGTCGTTCAGGCCTCGGTGCTCTCCGCTTTCGCCATGCAGCTAGAAGCAGGGCTCTCGTTTCTCGGTCTTGGCGTGCAGCCGCCCACCCCCTCGCTCGGCTCGATGCTTGCGGAAGGCCGCGACGTTCTGAACCAGGCGCCCTGGGTCGAGATCTTTCCGGGGCTTGCGATCGTCGTCGCCGTGCTCGCTTTCAGCTTCGTCGGCGAGGGCCTGCGCCGGGCGATGGACCCGCTGGGGGTGACCGAGTGAGCGCACTTCTGGACATCGATGACCTGCGCATCGCCTTTGCCGGTGAAAATGGGGTCAAGCCTGCGGTCGAGGGCGTTTCGTTTGCGCTGCAAAAAGGCGAGATCTTCGGTTTGGTCGGCGAGAGTGGCTCGGGCAAGAGCACCATCGCCAACGCGGTGATGGGCTTGTTGCCCGCCAGCGCGGAAGTGACGGGGCGGATTGCGGTAAACGACCGCGAAATCGGCCCGCTCAGCGAGGCCGAGCTACAGCGCCTGCGCGGGCACGAAGTGGCGATGATCTTCCAGGATGCCTCGATGAGCCTCGATCCGACCTGGTCCGTGGGCGAGCAGATTGCCGAAACCCTGCGCGCTCATCGCAAGATCAGTCGCCGCGCCGCCCGCGCCCGTGCCATCGCGCTGATGGGTGAAGTCGGCATCGCCGATGCCGCCAAGCGTTACCGCGACCCGCCGCATCGATTCTCCGGCGGCCAGCGACAGCGCATCGTCATCGCCGCCGCCATCGCCAACGATCCGCAACTGCTGATCGCCGACGAGCCCACCACCGCGCTCGACGTGACGATCCAGGCCCAAGTGCTCAAGCTGATCGACGCGCTGCGCCGCAACCACGGCACCACGGTGTTGCTCATCACACATGATCTCGGTGTCGTCTCGGAAATCTGCGACCGGGTGGGGGTGATGTATCGCGGCCGGCTGTTGGAGGTCGGGCCGACGCGCCGGGTCTTCTCGCAGCCCGATCACCCCTACACCAGCGCCCTGCTCGCGGCCAACCCGGCCTGGGCCCCGCGCGGCTCGCGCCTGCCGGTGGTGCCGCAGGAATGGAGCGTCGAGGGGGCCCGTGATGTCTGAGCTGCTGCGGCTGGAAAAATTGCGCAAGAGCTTCGTGCTCGGCGGCCCGCCCTGGGCGCGCCAGGAGCTGGTGGCTGTGAACGACGTGTCACTCAGCATCAACCGTGGCCGCACCCTTGGCCTGGTCGGCGAAAGCGGCTCGGGCAAGAGCACGCTCGGGCGCTGCATCCTCGGCCTGACCCGTCCCGACTGCGGCAGCGTGGTCTTCGACGGCGCCGACGTGCTGAGCCTGAAGGGGGCCGCGTTTGCCGAGTTCCGTCGCCGGGTGCAGCCGGTGTTTCAGGACCCGTTCAGCAGCCTCGACCCGCGCTGGCCGGTGGGCCGCTCGGTGCGCGAGGCGCTCGACAGCTTCCGCATCGGCACGCCCGCCGACCGCGAACGCCGGGTGGCCGAACTGTTTGACCGCGTCGGCCTCGACCCCGCTTTCGCCGGCCGCCTGCCGAGCCAGCTTTCCGGTGGCCAGCGCCAGCGCGTGGCGATTGCCGCAGCGCTCGCCAGCGAGCCCGAGCTGATCATCGCCGACGAGCCGGTAAGCGCACTCGACATGAGCGTGCAGGCACAGATTCTAAACCTTTTCATGGACTTGCAGCGAGATCTCGCGGTCTCAACCCTGTTCGTCACCCACGATCTCGGGGTGGTCGAACATGTCAGCGACCGGATCGCGGTGATGTATCACGGCAGGCTCGTCGAGATCGGCGAGACCGAGCAGATCATCAATGCCCCACAGCACGACTACACCAGGACCCTGCTTGCCGCGGTTCCTGCGCTTTCCCCGCCCCAACAACAGGAGACAAACATGCCTACAGCACAGATTAACGGTATCACCATCAACTACCGGATCGACGGTGAAGAGAACACCGGCGACACTATTGTGCTCATCAACGGCCTAGCCGACGACCTAGAGAGCTGGGGCTTCCAGATTCCATCGCTGGTCGAGGCCGGCTTCAAGGTGCTGAGCTTCGATAACCGAGGCATCGGCCAGTCGGACCGCCCGGCCGGCCCCTACAGCTCGAAAATGCTGGCCAACGACGCCAAGGCTCTGGTCGACCATCTCGGCCTCACCAACTTCCATCTGATGGGCGTGTCGATGGGCGGGATGATCTCGCAGGAATACGCGCTGGCCTACCCGGAAGACCTAAAATCGGTCACCTTCGCCTGCACCTACGGCAAGGCCGATCCGTTCTGCCAGAACATGTTCGCCATGTGGGGCGACCTCGCGCAGACGATCGACGTGCCTTTCGTGATGCGCGACGTGGCGCTCTGGGCCTTCACCGGTCCGTTCTTCGAAGAACGCCCGGACGATGCCGCCGAGTTCTCCGATGCGATGGCCCAGCTCGATATGGCCGTCGAGCCTTACCTCGCTCAGCTCGCAGTGATCCAGACTCACGATACGATGGATCGGATCGGCGGCCTCAAAGTGCCGACCATGGTGCTCGCTGGCGAAGAAGACATTCTCATTCCGGTGCGGCTTTCGCGTCGGCTGCACGCCGCCATTCCTGGCGCCGAATGGGCGACCGTGCCCGGGGGCCATGCCTGCCTCTGGGAATCGCCTGATCCGTTCAATCAGACCTTTATCGAGTTCGTTCAGAAAAATGCCTGAGATTACAGGCCTGCTCCAACAGAGGACTAACCTATGACCCTTCACACACCTTCCCCCCGGTTTGCCCGGTTACTCGCCAGTGCCGCGCTCGCGCTGCTGGCCGGTAATGCAACTGCTCTGGCCGAGGGCATTGTGCCCGGCGGCGATCTGCGCGCTGCGCTCACCGGTGAGCCCGACGTCCTCGACCCGGCCACCTCGTCGATCTACACCGGCGCCCAGGTCTACGAGGGCATCTTTTCCAAGCTCATCGATATCGACGCTGACGGCAACTTCGTCGGCGACCTCGCGGTGAGTTGGACCCAGGAAAACCCGACCACCTGGACGTTCAAGCTGGTCGACAATGCCAGCTTCCAGAACGGCGAAGCTTTTACGTCGAAAGACGTGAAGTACACCTTCGAGCGGATTCTCGATCCGGCCACCGCAAGCGCCTACGGCGGGCTCTACTCGCAGATCGAATCGATCGAAACGCCCGACGACACCACCGTGGTTTTTCACCTGAAAACGACCTTCGGCCCGTTCCTCACCAACCTCGCCACCAACGGTGAGATCGTAAACCAGACTGCGATCGAAAGCGGCGACCCGGCACGCCACCCGGTGGGCACCGGGCCATTCGAGTTTGTCGAATGGGTTCAGGGCGACCACATCACCCTGAAAAAGAACCCGAGCTATTTCAAATCGGGCCTGCCCTATCTCGACAGCGTGACCTTCCGTTTCTTGCCGGTAGACCAGAGCCGGATTGACGGCCTGGCGGCGGGCGAGCTCGACTGGGTCGACGCGATCCCGCTGCAGCAGGTGCCGCCGCTCGAAAACGATGAACGCTTCACTTACGTGTCCAGCCCGGTCGCCGGCATCCCCGACTTCATCGCACTCAACACCGCGGTGGCGCCGTTTGACAATCCGCTGGTCCGCCAAGCGGTGGCCCTCGCGGTGAACCGCGAAGAGATCCGCAGCTTCGCCTATCTCGGCACTGGCGAGCTTGGTCTCACCGAGATGCCGACTGGCTCAATCTGGTACGACGATACTGGGCTCTTCGGCGTGGAACAGGACCTTGAGGCAGCCAAAGCGCTGCTGGCGGAGGCCGGCTACCCCGACGGGCTCACGGTCGAGTATCTTGGCCTGCCGCAATACCCGGAGCTTCTGAAAACAGGCCAGGTTCTGCGCGAGCAGCTCAAGGACATCGGCATCAATATGGAGATCAAGCCGGTTGATGTATCGGTCTGGTTCGACGCCTACGTGTCGGGCGGCTATCAGATCACCTCCGCCTACCAGGAGCGCACCATCGACCCCGACAACTTCTATTCGTTGGTGCTGCGCTCCGGTGGGCCGATCAACACCATCGCCTATGCCAACCCGGACGTCGATGCGTTGATCGACCAGGCCGCGGCAAGTGTGGACATGGAAGAGCGGATGGGCCTCTACCGGCAAATCCGCGGCATCGTAACCAAGGACGCGCCGATCATCTTCGCGCATTTCGAAACTCTGCACTACCTGATGAACAAGAACGTGCTCGGTTCCGAGATCACGCCGACGCTTAGCCTGCACATGGAAAACATCGGCTTCGGCGAATAACCCCACGCTCAAAGAATCAGAAGGGCCGGACTCACGGGTTCGGCCCTCCTTTCTGACCTGTTTGCGTAAAACGCCTTTGAATTCAGAAACGCTCTGCTTGGTATTTCTGACACCAATCAGAAGCAGTGGTGCCAGCGGCCCCTTTGCCTTTCCCAGAACTACGGATCGGGTGAATCGAATGCCAACGCAGCCAGATGCGGGTTTCTGAGCGTCGGGTTTGCCGTGTCTTGGGCCAGCACCGGTCTGCACAGCGCCGATTGCCACTGGGCCGTGCCGATGGCACCCAGGCCGGTTTTGCTCTACAATTTTTCCCACAAACGGTTTCCAGGCCTGTCCTGCCCTCCGGTCGGCCCTCGTTCAAAATGAGAATCTGTGGGGTTGGGGCTGGTCGTCGGTGGCATCGGTTTGGCAAGGCGCGCCGGGTGCAGGTTTAGCGCCGTGTCGAGCGCGACTTGTTGTGTCGAGGCCACTTCAGGCAACCGTTTGAGAAAAGTCAATTGTTCCACCGCCCCGACGTGTTAGCGGTCGGGCACGCAACGCTATCTAAATCGGACCACCATGGAACGTGCCACACGATTGGACGAAATCCGCACGACCTTCGGCGAGGCGACCGTCTCGCCCGAGGAGCGGCGTGGCGAGGTAACCGACCTATTTGACCGGATCGCGCCGCGTTACGACCTGATGAACGATCTGATGAGCTTTGGCACCCACCGGCTGTGGAAGCGGCGCGTTGTCGCGCGTGCGGCGGCGCGTCTCGGCAATCTTGCGGGGCCGGTCGTCGACCTTGCCGGGGGCACGGGCGATCTGGCGCTCGCGTTGCGCAAGCGTCTTGATGATCGCGAGATCATCGTTGCCGACGCCTCGTCGGGGATGCTCGACATTGCCCGAGCGCGCGGTGGCGAGACGTTGGACTACGTTCACACGCCGGCCGAGAGCCTGCCCTTCGCCGACAATTCGATCGCCTTGGTGACCTTGTCGTTCGGGCTGCGCAACATGACCGATCCGACGGCCGGGTTGGCAGAGGTATCGCGGGTGCTGGCGCCGGGCGGGGCGCTGGTTCTGCTCGAGTTCTCCAAGCCCGCCGCGTGGTTTGCGCCCCTCTACGGGCTGCACGCGCGGTATGTTATCCCGCGCATCGGCGCCGCCGTGGCCCGCGACAAGGGCGCCTACACCTATCTGGTCGACTCGATCGACCGATTTCCGGGACGGGACGATATTTCGCGCGAGATCGCTGGTGCGGGGCTTCGCGTGATCGAAGAGCGCGCCTTCATGTTCGGCGTGGCGCGGATGCACATCGGGGTCAAACCATGAGCGCGGCCGAGATCGATACCCGGACCCGCCTCGCCGCCCTGCCACGGCCGGCGCTCTGGGTGATTGCCGCGCGGTTCAAGACCGTGAGCCTGAGCCAGGTGCCGGTGCTCGCGGGGACCTGGCTGGCGATGGAGGCCGGGCATTTCCGGCTCGCAGCGATGCTGTTGGCGATGCTGGCCGCCGGGGCGATCCAGGTGGGCACCAACCTGTGGAACGATGCGGCGGATGCTGCCAGCGGGGTCGACCAGCCCGACCGGTTGGGGCCGCCGCGGATGACGGCGCTTGGGCTTCTCGATGGCACAGAGGTGCGCCGCGCCGCGCTGACGGCTTTCGGCGTGGCGCTGCTCGCCGGTCTTGTCCTCGTGCGGCTCGGAGGCTGGCCGATCGTGGTGATCGGGCTGGTCTCGCTGGCGCTCGGCTATCTCTACTCGATGGGGCCGCGTCCGCTCTCGGGCTTGCCGTTCGGCGAGCTCCTGGTGATCGGCTTCTTCGGCGTGGTCGCGGTCTCGGGAACGGTGCTGCTGCACGGCGGCCCGGCGCTGGCGGCCAGAACGCTCCTGACCGGCCTGATGATCGGGCTGCCGGCCGCAGCGGTACTGATGCTCAACAACCATCGCGACCGGGTGCAGGATGCCCGTGCCGGGCGGCGAACATTGGCAATCGTGATTGGATCGTCCGCTTCGCGGCTGTTCTACTTCGCCGCCCTGATCGCGGCGCTCGGGGTTGGGGCAATCCTGGCGCCTGCCTTTTGGCTCGCGCCGGTCGCCATGCTCGCGCTCTGGCTTGGCCACGCGATGTGGCACTGGCCAGTCTCAGTCCGGCTGAACCGGCTCCTCGGTCAAACCGCGCTGTTCCAGGTCCTGCTGTTCACCGCCGTTGTATTGGGTGCATAGAAAAACCGGCGCCCGGGAGGCGCCGGCTGTTTCTGGGGTCGGGCGCGTCAGTTCACGGCGCCGGGGCCCTTGATCGGCAGCGTTACGTCGATCTCGCCGCCCTGCTCAAACACCAGGGTCACGTCGACGGTTTCGCCCTCGATGAGCTGGGTATTGAGGTCGATCATCATCAGGTGCAGCCCGCCGGGCTTCAGCACCGCCTCGCCGCCGGCCGGCACGTCGATCGCCTCGACCTGACGCATCCGCATCACGCCGTTGTCGTTGATATGCGTGTGCAATTCGGGCCGGTTGCAGGCCGGGCTCGAAAACGCCACCAGCCGGTCGGCCTCGCCAAGAGACGTGACCGTCAGGAACGCGGCGCCCGCCATCGCCTTGCCCGCCGACGCGCGCGCGAAGGCGCCCGAGATCTCGAGATTGTCGGTGCTGGCCTGCTGAGCCAGGGCAGGGGTCGAAAGCATCACGCCTGCGAGGGCGAGCGTCGCAAGAATGGCGCGGCGATTGATCATGGTCTGACTCCGGGAAATTTAAGGTCCGTTTCTTCTGTGCGGTCCGGATAGCACCGGTCGCCGGGCCGTCTCCTTAACAATAGTCAAGGAGCCGGTGTCCTGCCCGTGTGATGGAAAAGAACGGCATGGGATTCGGACCGTCCGCGCCGGAGTGTTTCACGCTCGAATTCGGTCCGGACGAAAGGGACAAAACGAATGGCCAAGACCATTTTTAATGGCCTGTTGGCGACGGCAGCGGCGGTGACCCTCACCCTGCCATCGATTGCGTTCGCGCAATCGCTGGACGAGGTGATGGAAGCGCGCGGGCTGACACAACAGGATCTGCTTGCGGCGGCGAAGACCTATACGCCGACTGGGGGCAGGGACGAATTTATCGTATTCTCTTCCGGCGGTCAGTCGGGCCAGATCATGGTCTACGGCGTGCCGTCGATGCGAATTCTCAAATACGTTTCGGTGTTCACGCCCGAACCGTGGCAGGGCTTCGGCTTCGACGAGGAATCGAAAGCCGTGCTCGCCCAAGGCACGATTGACGGCCGCGAATTGCAGTGGGGCGATACGCACCACCCGGCCTTGTCGGAAACCAATGGCGATCTCGATGGCGAGTTTCTCTTCATCAACGACAAGTCGGCGCCCCGCATCGGCCTCGTCTCGCTGCACGATTTCGAGACGCAGCAGATCGTCGTGAACCCGATCATGCAATCGGAGCACGGCGGCGCTTTTGTCACGCCGAACACCGACTACATCATCGAGGCGGCGCAATACCCCGGCGTTCTCGGGCGCGGGTTCGCCCCGCTGTCGGAATTCAACGAGAAGTTCCGCGGCGCGGTGACCTACTGGAAGTTCAACCGCGAGGCGGGCCGGATCGAGCCCGAAAACAGCTTCTCGATGGAACTGCCGCCCTACAGCCAGGACTTGTCCGACGCCGGCAAGCTGGTGTCTGACGGCTGGTCGTTCACCAACTCGTTCTGCGCCGAGCGCTATGTCGGCGGGATCGAATCGGGCCGTCCGCCGTTTGAGGCCGGCTGCTCGCAGAACGACACCGACTACCTGCATGTGATCAACTGGAAGAAGGCTGAAGAGGTCTACAAGTCCGGTGAAGTCACCATGATCAACGACCACCCGGTGATCATGATGGACACCGCGATCAAGGAAGGCCTGCTCTACCTGATCGCCGAGCCGAAGTCGCCGCACGGCGTCGACGTCTCGCCCGACGGCAACTACATCGTCGTCGGCGGCAAGCTCGACACCCAGGCCTCGGTCTACTCGTTCGAGAAGATCCAGGCTGCGATCGCGGCCGGCAATTTCTCGGGGACCGATCCTTACGGCATCCCGGTGATCGCCATGGAAGACGCGCTGCACGTGCAGGTGGCGTTGGGCCTCGGCCCGCTGCACAACCAGTACGACTCGAAGGAATGCGTGATCTACACCTCGCTCTACGTCGATAGCCAGATCGCCAAGTGGGACTATTGCGAAGGCAAGGTGCTCGACAAGATCTCGATCCACTACAACGTCGGCCACCTCGTGGCGATGGAGGGCGAGTCGATTCACCCGGCGGGTAAATACCTGATCTCGCTCAACAAGCTGGCGATCGACCGGTTCAACCCGGTTGGCCCTCTGCATCCGCAGAACCACCAGCTGATCGACATCTCCGGCGACAAGATGGAGCTGCTCTACGACATGCCCGTGCCGCTCGGCGAGCCGCACTACGCTGCCGCCATTTCGGCCGACAAGTTGCAGCCGCTGGTACGCTACCAGTACGGCACCAACAGCCGGACCGGCGAACGGCACCCCGACGCGGTGCGTCCGGGCCAGGAGCGGATCGAGCGTGACGGCACCAACGTGAAGGTCTACATGACCGCGATCCGGTCGCACTTCACGCCGGAGATCGTGGAAGTGAACGAAGGCGACACCGTCGAGTTCATCATCACCAACTCCGAGCGGGCCGAAGACGAGACCCACGGGTTCTCGGTGTCGACCTACAACGTGAACCTGTCGCTCGAACCGGGCAAGACCGCGACCGCCAAGATCGTGGCCGACCACCCCGGCGTGTTCTCCTTCTACTGCACCGAGTTCTGCTCGGCGCTGCACCTGGAGATGACCGGCTACCTCGTCGTGAAGCCGGAAGGCTACGTCGAGCCGGAAGTCGCTGGCGAAGAAGGCCAGGCCTACACCGAGGCTGACTACACCAAGCAGGTCGAAAACAACGTCGCCACTCAGGACGTGATCGACTCGGTCGTGGTCTACATCACCGAGCGCAACTACGCGGACTTCCCTGAAGTCGTGGCGCTGGTGGAAGACGCGACCGACCAGCTCAAGTTCGCGGAAGACGCGAAGGCGAAATCCGAGGCCGCGGCCGCGGAAGGCGACTTCCAGAACGCGACGCTCTGGGCCGGCCAGTGGTGGCAGTACCAGGTGAAAGCGGCCGACATCGGCCTGCGCGCCAAGACGTTTCTTGACGAGCACGGTGCGGTGAAGACCGCCGAGTGAACCAATCCCGGGCGGCGGCAACCCTGCTGCCGCCCGGACCCCACCGAAGACGCGAACAGAAAAATTCAACGAGGACCGACATGCAGCTTTTCAAGACAACCGCGCTGGCCGCGTTGATGGGCCTTGTCGCGGTCACCGCCGCACACGCCACCTCCGAAGAGCAGCTCAAGGCCGGCAAGAGGGTCTACATGACCAAGACCTGCCTGGCCTGCCACGGCCGTGGCGGCGCCGCCCCGGTTTTGAGCTACCCGATGCTGGCCGGGCAGAATGAAGACTACATCATCGACCAGATGGAAGTGATCCGCGATGGCGAACGTGTCGGCACGGTCGATGCGGCCACCGGCCATCCTTTCGTGCAAGGCATGGTCGACATCATGCACCTGGTCAGCCAGGACGACATCGAGAACGTCGCCGCCTGGCTCACCGAACAGCCCGCCGCCGCGCCGAAGCCGTTGGATCCGGCGCCCGACCCGGACCTGCTGGCCGCCGGTGAAAAGGCGTTCAAGCAGCTCGGCTGCCGCGCCTGTCATGGCCCCGACGGCTCGAAGCCGACCAACAAGCGCTACCCGTTCATCTCGGGCATGAACCCCGAATACGCGATTCGCGCGATGACCGAGATCCGCGACAAGGTGCGCACCTCGGGGCAGGCGAAACTGATGTTCGGCACGATCAAGAAAGCCGACGACGACGAAATTCTCGCAATCGCGACCTGGCTCGCGACGATTGACCGCTCTGCGGAATAAGGAAAGGACCTACGATGAAACGGACCCTCATCACTGCCGCGATCATGGCGCTGGCGCTGCCGGCCATGGCACAGGACGAAGGCGCCGCCCCGACCGACTGGAACACTGGCGGTGGCGAACAGGACGAGGCGCTGGGCCTGATTCCCGACCACGAAAACGGGATCTATACCTACGAGGTGTGCTCGGCCTGTCACCAGCTCAACGGCTGGGGGCTCGACGACGGCACCTTCCCGCAGATCTCGGGTCAGCACGTCAACGTCATCATCAAGCAGCTCGCCGACATCCGTGCGCTCAACCGCGACAACCCGACGATGTATCCCTTCGCGCTGCCGCAGGAAATCGGCGGGTCACAGTCGATCATGGACGTGGCCGCCTACATCTCGAAACTGCCGATGAACCCGAACAACGGCAAGGGCGCGGGTGACGACCTCGAGCTTGGCGCCCAGCTCTACGCCGACAATTGCGTGAAGTGCCACGGCGAGACCGGCGAAGGCTCGGACGAGAAGTTCTACCCGCGCATCCAGGGCCAGCACTACAACTACCTGCTGCGCCAGTACCAGTGGATCAAGGAGGGCAAACGGCGCAACGCCAACCCCGAGATGATGGCGCAGATCCAGAAGTTCACCGACCGCGATACCGCAGCGGTGCTCGACTACGTGAGCCGCCTCAGCCCGCCGGCAGACATGGTCGGCGACCCCGACTGGGTTAACCCCGACTTCGACTGGTAACAACAACAACCGGACCGGGCGGGTGACCGACCGCCCGCCCGGCCCCCGAATTTCAAGGACCTCGCTCCATGGACCAGGCCGCTTCCCGCAAGCGTGGTATCACCTACCGCGTCCTGACCCTCGTCGCCGTCATCCTGCTTGGCGTCGCCTATTTTCAGCCCGGCTGGTGGGTCTCGCTCACCGCGCCGAACTACCCCGAAGCGACCTTCCCGCAAGGTATCCGCATCCTGTTCCACATGGACTCGGTGCAGAACGGCTGCGACATCCGCACATCGACGGAAGTGGAAGAAACCGAGGCGCTCGATTGCGTCCACGAGATGGACACGATCAACCACTACGTCGGCATGTACCCGATCGCCTCGGGCGGGCCGGTGGAAAAGGCGTTTTCCCCCTTCCTGTTCGGCCTCGTCGGTGTGATGGCCCTGGCCTTCGCGGCGCCGGGGCGCAGATCCCGGATCGCGGTCAGTGTCGCCGGCTACGGCGCGGTTGCGGTGTGGATGACAATGGCGGTCTATGGCGAGAACGGCATCGCGTTGCACACCACGAACTACGTCAAGGGGATGGTTGTCTCGCTCGGCCAGGATTCCGGCGAGCAGATCGACGACAGCAACCTCTCGCCAATCGTCAAGATGCTGCGCGAGTCCCTCGCCGAGAGTGCGGCTGAAGAGGGCGGGGCAACGCCGAGCGTCGATACCAGCGACCGTCAGGCGCTGATCGACAACCTGCGGGCCAATTACAACATCGACAACAACAAGCTGCCGGCCGCCGAGCAGGAAGAATGGACCGGCTCAATCATGCAGGTCTTCAAGTGGCATTACGGCAAGTCGCTCGCGCGCTGGTTCAACGAGCCCGAGCGCAACGATCCGCTGGTGGCGACGATGACCACGGTTGCCAAGGTGCTCTACTGGTCGGTGCTCGTGCTGATGCTGGTGGGGATCTTCGCGGCGCTGTCCGCCAAACGGATATTCTACTGGATCCTGGTGATCGGCCCGATGGCGGTGCCGGTGGGCTTTCTGGCCGAATACGCCGGCTGGCTCTGGTGGTATGGCCACAGCCTGAACAAGATGGGGGCGTTCACGCTGAAGCCCTTCATGCCCACCGTGTTCGGCGACGGCAAGGTGGCGCAGTTCACCACCCACTCCTACCCGGCGATCGGCTTTGGGCTCTTGGTGGCCGCCTCGGTTCTGCTCGCGCTCGCGGCGCTGATCCGGCACAAGCAGCTCAAGGATGCCGGCGCTGCGGCGGCGACGATGTAAAGCAAGCCCGATGCGCGCGCTGTTCCTGACCCTTGCGATGCTGATCCTGGCCCCCGGCGCTTTTGCCGGGGATCTCCAGGACATGATCGACGCGGCGCCCGACGGGACCGAGATCGTGCTCGAAGCGGGGCGCGTCTACGCCGGGCCGATCGTGATCGACCACCCGGTCGTGATCGACGGGCAGGGCAGTGCGGTGATCGACGGCGGTGGCGAGGGCACGGTGGTGACCCTCACCAGCGACGGAGCAACGCTGAAAAACCTGACCATCCGCAACTCGGGGCGGCTGCACAACAAGCTCGACGCGGGCCTGTCGGTGAAAGGCAATTACAACGTGGTGCGTGACGTGCGGATCGAGAACTGCCTGTTCGGGGTCGACCTCAGCCAGTCGTCAAACAACGTGTTTCGCCGCACCTACATCTCGTCGAAAGACATGCCGCTGGAGATGCGCGGCGACAGCGTGCGGATCTGGTATTCGAACGACAACCTGTTCGAGGACAACCACATAGAGCACTCGCGCGACATCGTGATCTGGTATTCCGAAGGCAACGTGATGCGGAACAACCGGATCCAGCACGGCCGCTACGGCATCCACTTCATGTATGCGCATCACAACGAGGTGGTCGGCAACGAGATTTCCGACTGCGTCGTCGGTGTTTTCCTGATGTATGCCAACGACATCACGGTGCGTGACAACCAGATCCTGCGGGCCTGGGGCGCGGCGGGGATGGGGATCGGCTTCAAGGAAACCTCCGGCGCGATCATCGAGGACAACCTGATCCTCGGCAACGCTGTGGGCATTTACCTCGACCCCTCGCCCTGGGATCCCGACAAGACCAACCAGTTCCACCGCAACGAGATCGCCTACAACGGCATCGGCGTGCAGTTTCACACCGAGTGGCAGGGCAACCACTTTTCCGACAACAACTTCCGCTCGAACTTCACCCAGATCTCGGTGCGCGGGCGCGGTACGGCGTTGAAGGAGAGCTGGGAAGGCAACCACTGGGACGATTACGCCGGCTTCGACAACGACGCCGACGGCATCGGCGACACGCCCTACGAGATCTACAACTACGCCGACCGGCTGTGGATGGACCTGCCCCCGGCCGCCTTTTTCCGCGGCGGCTTCGCGCTCGCGGCGCTGGATTTCGTCGAGCGCCTTGCGCCGTTCTCCGAGCCTGAACTCCTGGTGCGAGAGTACGACCCGCTGGTGCACCGGATCGACCACGCCGCTTCGCGCCAGGAGGCCGCGCCGCAAACCGGCGAGGGCGCCCCGAAATCAGCCCTGGAGCTGCTCACACAATGACAGACGCACCCGAAACTACCCCGAAGCCGAAAAAACGCCTGACCCGGCGCGAGCTGGAACGCCGGCGCATTCTGCTGCGCTCGCTGGGCGCCGGCTTTGCCGCGATCGCCGCCGGCCTCGTCGGCCTCTACCCGGTGATGAAGCGGATCTTCAGCCGGTTGCGTCCGCCCGGCGCGCTTGAGGAAGACAAGTTCCTCGCCGCCTGCATCAAGTGCGGCCAGTGCGTACAGGTCTGCCCGGTGCAGGCGATCAAGCTTGGCGATGGCGATGAGGGCTACGGGCTTGGCGTGCCATACATCGACGCGCGCAAACAGGCCTGCGATTTTTCCTGCGACGCGGTGCAATGCGTGCTGGCCTGCCCGACGGGCGCGCTTTCGCACGAGATCGCGACCAAGGAAGAGGTGACGATGGGTGTGGCCCGGCTCGCCCGCCCCGACGCCTGCCTCGCGATGCGCGGCGAGGGCTTCAAGGGGCTCGCGCGCGGCGCCGGTTTTTCCGGCCTGTTGCGGTATGAGGAGATTGACCGGTGGGTGCCCCAGCCGGTGGCCTCGTATGACTACGATCTCGAGATCTGCGATCTTTGCGTGCGCGAATGCCCGATCGAGAATGCGATCAGTCTCGAGCCGGTCTCGAACGATGCGGACGACGCGCGCCGGATGCCGGTGATCCACGATGCCTGTGTCGGCTGCGGCACCTGCGAGATGATGTGCCCGGCCGAGCCCGCGGCGATCGTGATCGACCCCGAATTCGTGATGGAGGCCTGAGATGCGGTGGTTCCTGCACAAGCTGGCGATGATGTTCGGCGCCGAACCGCGCCGCCCCTCCGAGGCCGAGGAAACCGACGCCGCGCGCGAAATGAAGGTGTTCAAGAAAACCAAGGAAGAGGTGATCAAACGCAAGGCGCTGATCCAGGACGAGCACGATCACCCGGTGGTGTCGCACAAGTGGCGCAACCGGCGCTGGCTGTCGATCATCCTGATCAACGCGATGTTCATCGTCTCCTTCGCGTGGGATGTGCAGCTCGTCGAGGGGTCGATGTCGGCCTCGCGCTTTCTCGGCTTCCACATGGCCGATCCCAACGCGGCGTTGCAGGTGTTTCTGGCGTTCAAGGAGGTGGTGCTGAACCTGGTGATCGGCACGGTGACGGTGGTGGCGCTGTGGTGGATCGTGGGCGGGCGGGCGTTCTGCTCCTGGGCCTGCCCCTACCACCTGCTGGCCGAATGGGCCGAGGCGATTCACCTGTGGCTGAACGCCAAGGGCTGGGTGAAAGATCACCCGTTCCACCGCAGCCTCAGAATCGTGCTCTGGGTGGTGTTCATGCTGCTTGCGTTCTTCACCGGCTACACGGTGTTCGAATACATCAACCCGGTGGGCATCGTCAGCCGCGCGCTGATCTACGGGCCGACGGTGGCGGTGATGTGGGTGATCTTTCTGCTCGGGATCGAGATCTTTTTCTCGCGCCGGTTCTGGTGCCGCTATGTCTGCCCGATCGGGCTGACCTACGGGATCACCGGGGCGGTGGCGCCGGTGCAGGTGAAATACGACCTTTCGAAATGTTTGCACGAAGGCGAGTGCCGCAAGGTCTGCCTGGTGCCGCACGTGCTCGAGATCACCAAGATGGGCTATGCGTCGGATACCTCGGAATTCATTGGCCCCGACTGCACCCGGTGCGGGCTTTGCATCGACGTGTGCCCGCAGGAGGCGCTGACCTTCACCGTTCGCGGTCTCGACAAGATCATCTGAGGAGCTGGCCATGATCACCATCGACAAGCTCACGAAGCGGTTTGACAAGCGCGCGGTGCTCGACGAGCTCACCCTGTCGATCGACGCGGGCGACCGGATCGCGCTGATCGGTTCGAATGGCGCGGGCAAGACAACCCTGTTTCGCGCGCTGCTCGGTCATTACCGCTACGAGGGTGAGATCCGGTTCGATGCGAGCAAGGCCAGGCGGCGCGACGCGGCGGTGCTGAGCCGGATCGCCTTCGTGCCGCAGCTTCCGCCGCCGCTGCGCATGCCGGTGGGAGAGCTGCTGACCTTCGCCGAGAAGGGAGCGGGTGCGGATCGTGCGCTGATGAACGAGATCGCCGGGGCACTCGGGATCGACCTGGGCGAGGTGCGCACCCGGCCGTTCAACCGCCTCTCGGGCGGGCAGAAGCAGAAAATCCTCGTCACCGTGGCGCTCGGGCGCAACGCCGATCTGATGATCTTCGACGAACCGGCGGCAAACCTCGATCCGGCGGCGCGTGCGGTGTTCATCGACCTGCTGGCGCAACGGCGCGACGCCTCGATGCTGATCGCGAGCCATCGGCTTGAAGAAGTGGCGCCCCTGGTGAACCGGGTGATCGAGCTGGACCGTGGCCGCGTGGTGCTCGACGACAGTGTGGTCGACCGGCTGAAAGAAGGCGAGCTCCGCCAGGCCGAGATCGTGCTTGCCAGTCCGCACGCGCCGTTTGCCCAGGCGATCGGCGAATGGGGGTTCGAGGGCGATGCTTCCGGCACCCGTTTCACCGGCCCCGTGCCGGCCGCCGAAACCTTCCGTTTTCTGGGCCTCCTGGCACGCTACGGCAGCCTGATCGATCGCCTCGCGCTCGATCAGGAGATCCGCAAAAGGAGCTGACGCAATGCCCGCCCCAATCTTCACTCCCAACCGGCGCGCGATGATCGCGCTCCTCGCCGCCGCCCCGGTGCTCGCCGCCTGCAAGCCGACGAAAGAGGGGCCGGAAGAGGTGCGGTGGGGGCGGGAGGTCTGCGAAATTTGCGGGATGATCATTTCCGATCCGCGCTTCGGGGCCGAGGTGCGGGGCGGCCCCGAGAAAAAGCTGGTCAAGTTCGACGATATTGGCGACGCGTTGCACTGGTGGCGCATCCAGCCCTGGTCCGACGACCCGGACGTGGAGATCTGGGTGCGGGATTATGAAACCGGCACGCGGTGGCTCGATGCGCGGCAGGTCCGCTACGTCACCGAGGTTGTCAGCCCGATGGATTACGGGTTCGGCGCGGTGCAATCGTCGGGGCCCGACACGGTCAGCTTCGACGAGATGTATGCGGAGGTGGTCAAGATCGGACTCACCTCGCGCTGCCTGCACACCGACGGACAAGAGTATTGAAGGAATGAACGCGATGACACCCGATCAGCCCGATCACCGCGCCGCGGCGCCCGACCGGGGCACCGGCGCCGCGCGTACTGGCCTGGGCCTGTCGATGCGGCTCGAGCTTTCGGAAAGCCTGCGCTCGCGCTGGTTCCATTTCTATTCGGTCGTGGTCATCGGCCTGATGCTCCTGCTGATCACCACCGGCATCTCGGAAAGCCGCGTGCTGGGCTTTACCGGGCTCTCGCGTCTGCTTGTGACGTACATCCAGATCGCGATGGCGGTCCTGCCGCTGTTCATCATCATTACCACCGCGCGCTCGATGGTGGGCGACCGCGAGGCGGGCAACCTCGAATATATGCTGGCCTTTCCCGTCAGTCTGCCGGTCTGGTATTGGGGCCGCTTTCTATCGCGCCTCCTGCTGGTGCTGTCTCCGGTGTTGCTGTCGCTGGGCATCGCGGCGCTCTACGGCCTCGCCATGGGGCATGCGGTGCCATGGTATCACATCGGTCTCTACGCTGGTCTGGTCGCCGCCCTTGCCACCGCCTTTCTCGGCCTCGGCTTCCTGATCTCGGCGTTCAGCCGCTCCACCGAGGTGGCCCTGGGCGCCTCGCTGCTGATCTGGCTTTCGCTCGTGGCGCTGCTTGACCTGCTGTTGCTTTCGGTTCTGATCCAGGAACGCTTCGTGCCGGATTTCGTCATCGCCATCGCGCTTGCGAACCCGCTGCAAAGTTTCCGCACCGCGTCGATGATCCTGTTCGACCCGCAGCTTATCCTGCTCGGCCCGTCGTCCTACGTGATCCTCGACCACTTCGGCGTGACTGGCTATGTCGCCTGGGCGATGGGCTACCCCGTCGCGCTGGGATTGGTGTTTGCAGGCCTCGGCTACTGGCGCTTCTCGCGCGGTGATCTGGTGTAAGCCGGGGGGCCTCAGGCGAGGCCTTTGAGCCAGGCGAGCGTGGCGTCATCGTCCCAGGTGGCTTCGCCGGTGACCGTGGCAATATGCTTGCCGTCGCCGTCGATCACGACGGTGGTCGGCAGAAGCTCGATCCCCAGCGTGGCGAGGAGGTTGTCGCCGTCACCGATCAGGATCGGCAAGGTCTCCACACCGATTTCCTTGTAGAAACGTCTGACCCCGATGCTGCCCCGCCAGTCGAATGCCAGCGGAAGCACATGGATATCACTGCCCTGCAGCCGCTCCGACAGGCGGGCGAACGAGGGCATCTCGCGCCGGCAGGGTAGGCACCAGGGCGCCCAGAGGTTCACCACGAGCACCCGTCCGGCAAAGCTTGAGAGCGGCACGCGATTGCCTTCGGCGTCTTCGATGTCGAGCCCGGCGGCACTGCGAACAGGTGCGGCGGGGCGCGCCAGCGACGCGGCCGAGGGGGCGAATGTTCTGCCATCGCCGAACGCCGCTCCGGCCGCGAGACTCGCGAGTGCGCTGGCCAGGATCGTCCGGCGCGTGAGCGGTGGTGTCACTGCGGCGACTCGGACAGGATTGCCGAAAGGTCGGTGGCCATCTGCTCCGCCGTTGTTCCGTGCGGGTAACGCTTGATCAAGAACCCGTCGGGGCCCACCAGCGCGACGGAGGCGGTGTGATCGATCACATACCGTTCGGGAAATTCCGGGTCTGGAACATACTTTTCGTAGCGGGCATTGAAGGCCTTCACCATGTGGTCGGTATAGGCTTTCGGCCCCCGCAGGCCGACGATGCTGGGGTGCATGAATCCGGTGTATTCGCGCAGCAGCTTCGCGGTGTCGCGGTCCGGGTCGACGGTGATGAACAGCGGCACCACCCGCTCGGCCTGATCGCCGAGCAGGTCCATCGCTTCGGCGATCGTCGAAAGCGTGGTCGGGCAGACATCGGGGCAGCCGGTGTAGCCGAAATAGATCAGCGTGAATTTTCCCAGCATGTCTTCGTTGGTGACGACCACGCCGTAGGTATCTTCCATCATCCAGCGGCGCTGGATTGGCATGTCGGTCTCGGTCACACCGAGATCCTGGTGTTGCGCAAACGCCGGACCCGCGGCCACGGTCATGGCCACTGCGCCGGCGAGGAAGCTGCGTCGGTCTGTCATTGGGTGAGATCCCCTGTGTTGTCCGGTGGCAACCTACGGTGTCGATGATAGCATGCTCCTTGACTTTTGTCAGGGACCGGGCCGCTTGCGCGCGGCGAAAACGACTGAAACGGGAGATGCGCCATGTCCGCCTTGTTGTCCGCCTTTCTGCCCATCGCGATGATGGTGCTGATGCTGTCACTCGGGCTGCGGCTGCCGCCGGGCGAGGCGGTGCGGGCCGTGCGCCGCCCGCGCGCACTGATCGCCGGCCTTGGCGTGCAGCTCGTCGTCCTGCCGCTGCTCGCCTTTGGTATCGCACGCGGGTTCGGCCTTGCGCCGGCGCTGGCGGCGGGCCTGTTGCTGGTGGCGGCGAGCCCGGGCGGGGTGACGTCGAATTACGCCGCCCTGCTGGCGCGCGGGTCCGTCGGACTATCGGTGACGATGACGCTGATAACGAGCCTTGCCGCACCGATCACCCTGCCGCTTGTGCTGATGCTGGCCCGCGTGGCCGTGCCTGGCGCGGCCGGGGGATTGTGGAAGATCAGCCTGGCGATGGCCGCTGTCGCGCTCGTTCCGCTGCTTGCGGGAATGGCCCTGGCCCGGCTCGCACCCCGGCACACGGCGTGGCTTTCGCGCCGGCTCGACCCGTTGGCGCGGCTCCTGTTCCTCGCCATCGTGCTCGCCACCTTCGCCCAGAACTGGGGCGCGATGGGCGCGGCCTTTGCCGAGGTCGGCGCGGCGGTCACGCTCTTTGCGGCGCTCACGCCGGTGCTCGCCTTCACCGTTGCCCGCCTGGCGAGGATAGGCTCTGCCGAGCGGCGCAGTGTGATGGTCGAGGCGACGATGCAGAACGTGGCGATCACGATCTTCGTGGCCTCCACCTTGTTTGGCGAGTCCGCGCTTGCGATCCCCGGCCTGATCTACGCCGTCGAGATGAACATCGTTGTGCTGCTAATCATCGGTGCGGCCCACCTGGTGGCGCGGCGCAACCGCGTCGGTCGTGCCGCCTGACCCTAGCGTTCGGCCTGGTCCAGCAAAGACTCGACCCAGATGGCGGTTGCCCAGCTGGCCGGCACGCCCAGCGGGACCGACAGTGCCAACGCCAGAGAGGGTGGGAGCACGGGAAGCCCGAAAGCCGCGCCGAGCAACGACGCGAGGAACAGGTTAACCGCCACCGCCGCGGCGACGAAGGGGAAGAACATGACCGCGAGTTTGCGGCGCGACCAGCGGAGGGCAGGTGGGGGGGTGCCGTCCGACATGCGCGCCAATCCTTTTCCGGGTGTTCCCGTGCCTGCTCTTCGTCGCATGAAATTTACCTGGGCGAATTGATTTTTGTTAAGCCGCCTCTGCGCGCGGCATGCAAAATCGGGCGAGGCAACCAGGGGTGAGCGCAATGGGCGAAGCTGCAAGACGGCTGTTTGGCGAGGGATTCCGGGTTTTTTTCCTCGCCGCCGGTGTCTTTGCGATTCTGGCGCTCGCGTGGTGGGAGCTGTATCTCGGCGTGCATTACAGCGGCGGCATGGTCACCGCGATCCCCTTCGTCATGGCGCCACATGAGTGGCACGCGCACGAGCTCGTGTTCGGCTACGGATCGGCGGCGCTCGGGGGGTTTCTGCTCACCGCGGTGCCGAACTGGACCGGCGCCACCGCGTCGCGCCACTTGTTCATTGGCGCGGCGGCCGGGATCTGGCTTGCGGGCAGGCTCGCGCTGTTTGTCTCGGCGGCGCTGCCGGGTTGGCTTGTGGCCGTGATCGACCTGGCCTTCCTGCCGCTGCTCTGGGCCAAGGTGGCGAGCTTGCTGATCAAGCGGCCCAAACCGCAAAACATGGTCTTTCTGGTCTTCCTGACGCTGCTCTGGCTGACCAACCTTGCAACCCATCTGGGCTGGGCCGGGTACTGGAACCTCGGTGAGATCAACGGGCCGCGCGCCGGTCTGCTCGCGCTCGCGGGGATGATCCTGGTGATCGGCGGGCGGGTCGGCCCGGCCTTCACGCGCAACGCGATGCACCGTGACGGCGTGCCCGAGAGCGCCCTGCCGCGCGATCACGCCGCCTTCGCGCCGCTGATGATCGGCGCGGCGATCCTCTTGCCGGTGACGGCCCTGTTTCTGCCCGACACGGCGCTGGCCGCGCTGGTGGCGATCAGCGCCGGGGCCCTGCAGCTCGCGCGCCAGATGCGCTGGGGCTTCGCCTTCGCCGCGACCCGGCCGATCCTCGCGGCGCTGCATGTCTCGGCGGCGCTGGTGGCGGTCGGGCTGATCCTGATCGGGCTCGCGCAGTTCACCGCGATGAGCGAAGTCGGCGCGCTGCATGTTCTGGCGATCGGCGGTGTTGGCGGCATGACGCTCGCCGTGATGTCGCGCGCCACGCTGGGCCACTCCGGGCGCGCGCTGGTTGCGCCCTGGCCGGTGGCGATTGCCTATGCGCTGTTACCGCTCGCGGCGCTCCTGCGCTGGGTGGGCTCCGAGGTTTCCGGCGCGGCCTACTTTCCCGCCGTGCTCGGCGCCGGCGCGCTCTGGATCATCGCCTTCGCGCTCTACACCGGTGCGCTGCTGCCCGCGTTTCTCGGCCCGCGTGCCGATCGCGCAGAGATGACGCCGCCGCCGGGAATGGCGCGCAATCCCTGATTGACTTTTGTTAAGGCCCTTTCCGTCGCGTCAGCCGATACCTGAAGGCATGCACACTTGCCAGGGAGGCCTCGTATGCGCGAAGTCATGACAAAGAGCATGGCCCGAAACATTTTTTATGGCGGGTCGTTGTTCTTCATTCTTATTTTCGTGGGTCTTTCGGCCCATTCCCACATCTACATCACCCGCACCTCGACCGACGTTGCGACGCTTGACGAAAGCGTCGAGCACGGCAAGCGGATCTGGGAAAAGCACGCCTGCGTGAACTGCCACACGATCCTCGGCGAGGGTGCGTATTTCGCTCCCGAGCTGGGCAACGTGATGACCCGCTGGGGTGTCGAGGTGGGCGACCACGAGGGCGCCTTCGAGGTGCTCAAGGGCTGGATGGACGCCATGCCCACCGGCATCGAAGGCCGCCGCCAGATGCCCAACTTCAATCTGAGCGACGATGAATACCGCGCGGTCGCGGACTTCCTGCTGTGGACCGACACGATCCGCAACCAGGACTGGCCGCCGAACGATGCCGGCTGAGGAGACCCAGCGATGAAATACCAAACCCAGAAGATCGCCTATCTCTATTTCCTGACGGCGATGATCCTCTTTCTCGTGCAGGTCTCGATGGGCCTGACCCTTGGTTGGATCTATGTCGAGCCAAACTTCCTGGCCGAGATCCTGCCGTTCAACATCGCCCGGATGCTGCACACCAACTCGCTTGTGGTGTGGCTGCTGACGGGCTTCTTCGGCGCGGCCTACTACCTTGTGCCCGAGGAGGCCGAGCGGGAGATCCACTCCACCAAGCTTGCCTATATCCAGCTTGCCATTCTGATCATCGGCACCGCCGGCGTGGTGGTGACCTACCTGTTCAACCTGTTCGACGGCAACTTCCTGCTTGGCAACGAGGGGCGTGAGTTCATCGAGCAGCCGCGCTGGGTGAAGGCGGGCATCGTCGTGGCCGCGCTGATCTTCCTGTTCAACATCTCGATGACGGTGCTCAAGGGCCGCAAGACCGCGATCACCAACATCCTGCTGCTCGGCCTCTGGGGCCTGTCGCTGCTGTTCCTGTTCGCCTTCTACAACCCCGCCAACCTCGCGCTCGACAAGCAATACTGGTGGTACATCGTCCACCTCTGGGTCGAGGGCACCTGGGAGCTGGTGATGGCGGCGATCCTCGGCTTCCTGATGCTGAAGCTCACCGGCGTGGACCGCGAGATCGTGGAGAAATGGCTTTACGTGATCGTCGCCACCGCGCTGTTCTCGGGCATCCTCGGCACCGGCCACCACTACTACTGGATCGGCACGCCGGGCTACTGGCAGTGGATCGGGTCGGTGTTCTCGTCGCTCGAAGTGGTGCCGTTCTTCGGCATGATGGCCTTCGCCTTCGTGATGGTCTGGAAGGGCCGGCGCGACCATCCCAACAAGGCGGCGCTGCTCTGGGCGCTGGGCACGGCCACGCTCGCTTTTTTCGGCGCGGGCGTCTGGGGTTTCCTGCATACGCTGCACGGGATCAACTACTACACCCACGGCACCCAGGTGACGGCGGCGCATGGCCACCTTGCCTTCTTCGGCGCCTATGTGTCGCTGGTTTTGGCGATCATCACCTATGCCATGCCGGTGCTGCGGGGGCGCGACCCGTATAACCAGGTGCTCAACATGGTGTCGTTCTGGCTGATGTCGGGCGGGATGGTGTTCATGACCTTCACGCTCACCTTCGCGGGCACGGTGCAGACGCACCTGCAACGGGTGAACGGCGAATACTTCATGGATGTGCAGGATCAGCTCTGGATCTTCTACGTGATGCGCTTCGGCTCGGGCGTGGCGGTGGTGTTGGGCGCGGTGCTCTTCATCTACGCGATCCTGGCTCCGCGCCGCGAAATCATCGCGGCCGGTCCGTCGCAGCAGCCGGCCGAATGAGGTCCGTTATGGACGGCAGCCGCGACAGGAAGGGGGCGGCGGTCACCGCCCCCTTCTACCTTCCCCAGGGCGATGAGGTCTCGGTGTTCGAGGCTGCCGCGCGCCACGACCTGCCGGTGCTTCTCAAAGGGCCGACCGGCGTTGGCAAAACCCGCTTTGTGGCGCATATGGCGGCCCGGCTTGGCCGGCCGCTCTACACCGTCGCCTGCCATGACGATCTGTCTGCCGCCGACCTGATCGGGCGCTACCTGCTCAAGGGTGGCGAGACGATCTGGGTTGACGGCCCGCTCACCCGCGCGGTGCGCGAAGGCGCGGTCTGTTACCTCGACGAGGTGGTCGAGGCGCGCAAGGACGTGGCCGTGGTGCTCCACCCGCTCACCGACGATCGGCGCATCTTGCCGATCGACCGGACTGGCGAAGAGCTGGTGGCCGCGCCCGGGTTCATGCTCGTGGCGAGCTACAACCCCGGCTACCAGAACATTTTGAAAACCCTCAAGCCGTCCACCCGTCAGCGCTTCGTTGCGCTCGATTTCGACTTCCCCGCGCCCGAGCACGAGGTGGCCGTGGTTGCGCACGAATCTGGCCTGGACGAAGAGCGCGTGCACGCGCTGGTGCGGCTCGCCGGCAAGCTGCGCGCGATGAAAGGGCAGGACATCGAAGAGGGGGTATCCACCCGCCTCGTGGTCTATGCCGCCACGCTGATCGCGGGCGGCATGGGGGTTGAGCGCGCGGTGCGCGTGGCGATGATCGAACCACTCACGGACGACGGCGACACCCGCGCCGGCCTACTCGATCTTGTCACCGCGATCTGGGGGTAAGCATGGACCCCCGGGAGCTGTTCGAGCCGGAAGAAGTCGTCGGCAAGGCCTGGCACCGAATCGCTTCGCGCCTCGACACCCCCGAAAACCACGATGAACACGCCGTCGCGCTGGCCGAGGTTTCGGGCCGGCTCGCGGTGTTCTTCCGCGGGCTTGGCGGCGCGGGGGCGGTCGAGATCCGGCCGGTTGCCGATGACATGTCCGGCCACCGCCTGAGCTTCCTGCGCCGGCTCGGCACCACGGCCGAGACCGTGCCGCGCGCGAGCTTCGACGGTGCTGTGCTGCGGCTGCCCGGACGCCTCGCCGTTTTTCCCGCGCGCGAGGCAAACCTGGCGCTCTATTTCTGGCTGGCCGCGATGGCCGCCCATGCCCCCGCGCCGGCGGTGGCGCAAGACCCGCTCCAGCGCGACCTCGCCACCTTGCGTGGCGCGATGGCGATGATTGCCGTGACGGTCGCGGACGCCCCGGGCCTCGCGCCGCTCTGGGGCGACCTTGCCGCCGCGCACCTCGCCCTGCGCAAGCGCCCGGTTCTGAACGACACCGAGGCCGCCGTCGAGGCGCTGGCCCGGTCGCTTCTCGGCGATCCGGCGCCTCTGCCACCGCTGGCCGAGGTCTTTGCCGAGCTCATGCGCGATGGCAACATCGCCGCCGCCGAGGCCCCGCGTGGCTATCGCCCCTATGCGCCCGTGCCGCTCTGGCCCGAGTTGCGCCCGCTCGAGCTGTCGGATGCGGAGGCGGTCGAAATCCGCGATACCGACCAGGCCCCGGAAGGCCCCGGCGAAGATGGCCCCGCCCGCAAGGCGCGTCGCCACAAGACCGACCAGGCCGAGCGCAGCGACAGTTTCATCCTCCACAAATTCGAGGCGCTGCTCAGCGTGGCCCAGTTCGTGAACCTCAACCGTCGGGTCGAGGACGACGATGAAGACAGCGCGAAGAAGGCTGCCGACGACATGGACGAGATCGGCCTTGGCCAGATCGCCAAAGCACCGGCCACACGGCTGCGCCTGCACCTCGACCTCGCCCCGGAAGATGCCGACATCGAGGCGCTCTCGGCCGAGCACACCTACCCCGAATGGGATACACGGCGCGGGGTTTACCTGCCCGACCACTGCCGCGTCCTCGCCGCGCCGATCGTGGCCGATTGCAGTGTCGCGCACGCGTTCGATCCGCGTGCCGAAGCGCGCAATCGCGCCGTGCGCCGCCAGTTCGAAGCGCTGCGCCCGGCGCTGGTTTCCACCCCCGGCCACCTCGACGGCGACGAGCTGGACACCGAGCGCGCGGTGCGGGCGATGGCGGATTTTCGCGCCACTGGCGAGAGCGATGGCCGGCTTTGGCGCCAGACCCGCCCACTGGCGCGCGATCTCGCGGTGTCGATCCTGCTTGACGTCTCGCGCTCGACCGAGGGCGCGGTGAGCTGCGCGCGCGGTATCTCGCGCCAGATCATCGAGATCGAGCGCGAGGCGCTGGCTGCGCTGGCCTGGGGGCTCGACGCCTGCGGCGACAGCTTCGCGATCCACGGCTTTTCGTCGCTGCGCCGCGACCGGGTCTATCTGCACGAGGCCAAGCGCTTCGACGAGCCGATGAGCCGCATCGTCGAGGCCCGTATTGCGGCGCTGAAACCGGGGTTCTACACCCGGCTCGGTGCCGCGATCCGCCACGCCTCGGCCGATCTTGCCGGCCAGACCACGCGCCGCCGCCTGCTGATCGTGCTCACCGACGGCAAGCCCAACGACCTCGACCATTACGAGGGCCGCCACGGTATCGAAGACAGCCGCCGCGCGGTGATCGAGGCGCGACGGGCCGGGCACGCCGTGTTCGGCATTACCGTTGACCGCACGGCGCGCGACTGGTTTGCCCGCATCTTCGGCCCGGGCGGCTTTGCCGTCGTGCCCGAGCCCGACCGCCTCGCCCAGACGCTGCCGCGCATCTATGCACAAATCGTGGGGCAGGGATGAGCGCGCAGGAGCCTCGGCAAACGGACGCGCCTTCGCTCCTCGACGATCTGCCGGGCGATTTGATGATCTGGGTGCTGATCGTCTCCGAGCTTCTCGTCTTCGGCGCCGGGCTGCTGGCGTTTCTCGGCGTGCGGATCGCCGACCCCGCGGGGTTCGCCGAAGCGGCGGGGCAACTCCACCCGGTGCGCGCGGGGATCGGCACCATGGTGCTGGTGACATCCGGTGCGCTGGCCGCGCTCGGCACCCGGAAAGGCGTGCCGTTCCTGCTCGCGGCCGGGGCGCTGGGCCTGGTCTTTCTTGGGCTCAAATGGTCCGAATGGTCGGGGCTCTACGCCGCCGGGATCGGCACCGAGACACATGCCTTCTTCACGTTCTACTACCTGCTCACCGGCTTTCACGCCGCCCATGTGGCCGCCGGGATCGTGCTGCTGGCGCTGGTCGCCTGGGTCGCCCGCGCGCGCGAAACCGAGGCGGCGGTGGCGTTCTGGCACATGGTCGATCTGGTCTGGGTGCTGCTCTACCCGGTGATCTACCTGGTGGCGGCGACATGAGCACGGTGTTGCGAGCCTGGATCGTGTTGGTGGTTGCCTCGGCGGCGACCACGGCGCTGGCTGTCTTCCATGCCACCGGGGTGTGGGCGATGACGATCCTGCTCGTGCTGGCGCTGGTGAAATCGCGGGTGATCCTGTCGGATTATTTGCGGCTATCCGAGGCCCCGCCGATCCGGCGCGGCTTCATGGCCGTGCTGATGCTCTGGGCCGCGCTCGCCTTTGCGTTGGCGTTCACCGCTCAGTCGTGATGCCACGAAACCGCGCGGTCGCGTTCGGCAAAGGCGCGCAAGGCGTCGGTGTCTTCGATCTCGGCCGAATTCTGCATGATCCGCACGCCCTGTTCCTTCAGCTTCAGGAATGCCCGGCTGAGGCTTTCGGGCTTCATTCCCAGCCGCCCCGCGATCAGGACCTTGTCGTAGGGCAGCTCGACCGAGCACGATCCGATCTGGCTTTCTGCGAGGTCCAGCAGGAACTCGGCGACCCGCTGCGGCCCGGTCTGCGCCTTCAACTGCTCGATTTGGGCGACCATGTTATGCAGGTGGGCATAGGTGGCCGTGAGCATCGAGATCGCCACTTCAGGGCTGTCGTACAGTCTGCGCAGCAGCTCACGCGCCTCGATCCGAAGAAGAATGCTGTCGGTGACGGCTTCGGAATAAACCGGATAGGTGGCTTGCCGCAGCGCCACGGCCTCACCGAAGCTGTGCCCCTTGGTAAAGACCCCGACAATTGCTTCAGCGCCGGCGGGCGCGATCCGGTAGAGCTTAACCCATCCCTCCAGGACGATGAATATGGCGTCGGCGGGATCGTCCTGCGCGAAGATCATCGTGCCGCGTTCGACCGAGACTACCGTGGCGCGGGCGAGCAATGCGTCGGCGATCTCGCCGGGAGTGTTTGCCAGGAGAAGTGACTGCCGTGCGGTTTGTTCGTGGTCTTTTTGCATCTTCGTGCGCAACCGATTGCTGAAAGTTGGGAAGGGACTCAGTACGCGACATGAACCGACCATGTGATCGCAGAACATTCGCATAATGACAATGGCGTGAAAACCTTGATCGGCGCCAGCTGATGGCAGTCCTGCGGCCGTGGCATCACTCGTGTAGTGCGGGTGTGCCAGCTGTAAACTGTCCATCAAGCCTGCGGATGCGGCGCCGGCCGGGGCACCGGGGTGCGCACCGAATTGGCCGAACGTGCTCTCTCCGGGCCGATACGTTCAGGATCATTTGACCGCGCAGATTCGGCGAAAAGGCGTCGTTGGCTTGATGCGCTCCAGCCAACCCGCTTGTGACGAGGGGAAAGACAGTCACCCAGGTGATGTCGCCGCCACCCTGTGACGAAACACCGGAAGGAGTGGATGAGTCCTGCGCAAGAATACCCCGGCAAACCGCAGAGCTTTCAAGGATGCAGGTCAGTTCCCGTGCTGCCCGACCTGGGCACCATTTCCCCGATTTTGGAGCAAGCGCCGCTTCCCCGTGACTGGCGCGATCAGATCAGGATGTCGGCAATCGTGATGTCGGCCAGATCGGCGCCGTGGATGACGATGGTGCTGCCGCGGTAGTCGAACCCGACCTGGTCATCGCTCGGCGTGCCGATCTCGTGAAACCGGGCGCGTGCCTGTGCGATGTTGGCGAAACCGAATCCCCGGAGCATCACGCGGTCTTCGCCATCGACGAAGTCGGTGATCACGTCCTCTCCCTGGTTCGGGTGGAACTTGAAGATATCGGACCCGGCGGCGCCGGTCAGCACGTCCTTGCCGTTGCCGCCGACCAGAACGTCTGCGCCGTTGCCGCCATCCAGCTCGTCGTTGCCGACGCCGCCATACAGCACGTCGTTTCCGCCAGCGCCCACGAGCACGTCTGCACCACCTAGACCCTTGATGATATTGCGAATATCCGAGCCCAAGATTTGATCTCCATAGCGGCCAGCGACGATGTGCTCGATGCTCACGTAGCGATCCTGGCCAAGGTTGTTCTGGGCCAAGCCGGAGCCGAGGTCGACGAAGACGCCGGCTGTGGCATAGGTGAAATTCACCGTGTCGCTGCCGGGGCCACCGCCATAGAGGTCATTGCCCCAGTAATCGTAAAACACGTCGTTGCCGGCGCCGCCGTAGGCGATGTTGTTGCCCAGCCCGAGCATGAAACGATCGTTGCCGGCGTGGCCAAACGCGGTATCGTCTTCGTCGCGCCCGAAAATCGCGTCGTTGCCGCCACGCGCGTAGAACTTCGTATCGGTGTCAGTACCGATCAGCTTGTCGCCCCGTGGCGACCCGCGAAGGTGGAAGGTGTGGGTGTCGTTGTTGAACCACCACGACCAGGCCGCTTTCACCGCGCCGCTGTCGCCGTAGAGGTGGCGCAGGGCGTCGGTATCGAAATGCGCCAGCGCCGTGTCGTTGCGCCCGTTGCCGGTGTAGGACATCAGCGTGTGATTTTGGTTGTCGAGCCCGGTGGCAAGGCGGATCGGGCCCTCGAACGGGTGCTTGAGGCCCGAGACATGGCCAAGCTCGTGCAGGATCGTCTCATAGGCATAGCTGCCGGGGGCATAGGGGCCGGCATTGTCGATCACAAGGTAGCCGGTGCTGGTATCGCCGCGGGTGCCGCTGCCGTAATTGGCCCAACCGCCCCAGTTCGAGCCGTCGGTATTCATCACCTTGACCATCGCATCGTCCGGGTCGTCCACTTCGATGAACCGGATTCCCGCCTGCTCGGCGTAGTGCGCCACGGCTTTGCGAAAATTGGCCTTCTGCGCGGCGGTGAAAGAAAAATACCCACTGTTGTCGTATGGCTCATAGTCGGCCAGGCGCGGCACCTCGGCATTGGTCAAAAAGCTGTAGGTGACGAAGACCGGCGTGCTTGACGGCGCCATCCCGTTCCACCGGTATGTGGAGATCAGGGCGCGGAAATTGGAGACATACTGCATCGAGGTGACCCCTCCCGATGTGGCTGGACCGCTACATTGCACCCCCTGCGGTTGAATTCTGGCAGTCCGGGGCGGCGGGGGCAAGGCTGAATTGAGGTGCAGGCGTGTGGAGAGGCTGCGACTTTATGCATCGCACGGGAAACTTTACCCGTGAAAAAAGCGCGGGCACACTCCCGGTGGGAGGACATCATAATGCCGGGCCAGACGCCAAAGCGGTTGCGAAACATGAAGGAGTTTTCAGACGCGACGGGCGTATCGCGCCCGACCGTGTCGAAGTACTTTCACGATCCCGGAAGCGTGCGCGCCTCGACCCGGGCCAAGATCGAGGCCGCGCTGGAAAGGTTCGACTATCGCCCGAATTTTCTCGCGGTGAACCAGAATCGGCGCAACCCGAAGACCGTGGGCATCATCGTGCCGCAGCTGACCGACCCGTTCTACGCCGAGATCGTCGGGCGGATCGAGCGGGCCTGCATCGCGCGGGGCTACTCGGCGATCATCCTCAGCTCGCATGGGGCGCCGCAAGACGAATTGCGCGCGATCGACATGATGCGGGCGCTCAACATCGGCGGGTTGATCCTGTCGCCGCTCGGCGCCGCGTCGGACCTTGACCGGGTCGAGCGACTGGCCGACGAAGTGCCGGTGCTGCTGTTCGACAGCTACATCGGAGAGACGCTTCCGTCGCTCACCTGCGACAACACTCAGGGCATCCGGCTGATCGTCGATCACCTGTGCCAGACCGGCGAGGGCCCCTGCTACATCGACATGCCGGAGGTGAACACCACGGCGATCGAACGCCGCGAGGCCTACCTGGCGGCGATGGCGGCGAATGGCAAAGCGCCGGTGGTCTACCAGGCCGGGCCGGTGCGATGGGATTTCGAGCAGATCGGCTACGAGATCGCGCAGCGCGAATTCGCGGCCGGGGGCTTTGCCCGGCCATCGGTGGTCTGCGGCAACGATCGCTTCGCGGTGGGCGTGCTGAAGGCGGCGTGCGATCTGGGCATCCGGATCGGGGCCGAGGGCGCGTTGCGCGTGGCCGGGCATGACGATCACCCGTTCTCGGTGTTTGCCTGCCCCGGCCTTACCACCGTGGCGCAAGATACCGCCGGGCTGGCCGAGCGCGCGGTCGAGATGATCCTCGAGATGATGAGAACGGGCACCCTGCACAGCCCGCATGTGCGGCTGCCCTCGAAGCTGGTGCTGCGCGGCTCGGCCTAGTCGCGCCAGCCCCAGGTTTCGGCGAGGGCGAGGCATTCCGCGGCGCTGGCGACGGCTTCGTAGGTGCCCGGCGCGCGCAGGCAGGCGGCCGAGGTAGCATGGCCCATCTTCAGGCATGCCGCGTGCGACCAACCCTTGTGGCGACCGTAGAAGAACCCGGCGCAGAAGGCATCGCCCGCGCCGTTGGCGCCGTGGTGTTCCTGCGCCGGCACATCGACTGACGGGATGAACACCGCCGCGCCGCCGCGGTCGACGAGCACGGCGCCGGAGGTGAAATGCACCGCCACCAGCTCCATCGCGCCCCTCTCCAGCACCGCGCGGGCGGCGGCTTCGACGCCGGCTTGGTCGGTTTTGCCGTGGCGCACCGTTTCGATCCCAGCCAGCGCGCCGATCTCGAAGTCGTTGCAGACCAGCGTGGTGAGATGCGGCAGGCAGGGCAGGATCGCCCCGCGCAGCTTGGCGGCGTTGGTGCTGACCAGCTCCAGATTCGTCTCTAATCCAGCCCTTTGAGCCGCTTTCAGCACCGTGACCCAACCGTTCGCGTCCTTGCCCCAGGGCGCGTCCATCCGGGGATGGATGCCGGGCAGGCCGAGGTGAAGGAAGCGGGCAGTGGTGGTGGAAAAGTCGAAATGCTCGGGCGACATCACCGTCGCCGTGCCCTCGAACAGGATATGCGTGCGCCGGCCGGTGGCAACCGAGGTGTAGGCGTCCGTGACCTGGGTGTGCGCCTCTGGCGTGCGGGCAAAGCCGGCGGTGTCGATCCCGTGCCGTTCGGCCTCGGCGACGAGAAAATCGCCATCGCCGTCGGCGCCGATGAGGGTCTGGGTCGCCACCGGCACGGTCGGGTCGAGCTTGTGCATGTCGATGGCGAAGTTGCAGGCCGAGCCGCCGCCTGCGGGCTTCACGCTGCGCACGGTGGCCACCATGTCTTCCTCGGGCCAGGCATCGACGGTGATGTTGCGGTCGAGGCAAAAGGTGCCCGCCGTCAGAAACCCCTCCCGGTTCATGCCCATTCCCCTCCTAGGCCAGGTTGGCCTTCAACAGCGCCTCGGTCAGCTCGAGATCGTCGGCGAGCATCCGGTGCGCGGAAATACCGGCCTCCTCCAGCTCGCCGTGGTAGGCCTTCACGCCTTCCTCGGAACTGATCCCGTCTTCGATCACCCGGCGCATCGCGCGCAGCATCAGCACGCTGTCTTCAGCATAGTAGATCTTGCGGCCGAACAGCGCGACGCGGGCGCCATACTTTTCGCCCTGTTTCACCAGCTCGAGGCAATCGCGGGTGGTGCCCGCGCCCCCGCCAAGGATGCCGAAGACCAGGTTTTCGGGATCAAAAGCGGCGATCTCTTCGGTGGCGGCGGGGCCGTTATAGGCGGCCTTGAGGAAGATCGGCCGATCGAGCCGCGAGACTCCGGCAAGCAGGCGCGCGATCATGTCGTTGTTGTAGGCGGCGAAATCGCCGGTGGTGGTGTCGACCGGCATGGCGGGGTTGAAGATTTCAAGAAAGTGGCGCAGCCCCGCGTCGGAGGCTTCTTCGCGAAACAGGGCGTATTCCTCCAGCGTGTGAATGTCCTGCTCAAGGTCATTGTAGAAGGTGACGGCATAGAGCCCGAGGTCGGCCACCGGCTTCACCCGGTCGAGCACGGCAGTGCGGAACGGCAGCGCCGGGCTTTGCGCATAGACCGCGCCGCGCGGGTGCCAGATGTCGGTGGTGTCGTTGAACCGTACCGCCGGGGTGACTTCCGTCCTGGCGAAGAGGCCTTCGCGCGTGAGCACCTCGGCCGACGAGACCGACATCAGCATGATGTCGGCAAGATTGCTCTCGGTCACCTTCACCATGTCGTCGCGGTAGGCGCGGATCGGCTTCATCCTGCCGTCGGCCGCCTTGCCCGCTGCGGCGCAGCCAAAGGCCATGTCGCCATCCTTGGCGTCGGCGATGATGAAATCTGTGGGCCGGTAGGCGCCGGCGCGAATTTTGGCGAGCTTGCGGTCGAGGCGTTTGGTCATCGGGCTTCCCGGACATCGGGGCCGCTGCGAGACCTGACCGACAGGCGCCGCGGCAGCCGGTTTACACGGGTAAAGGTTACGCCTGCGGGGCCCGCATGGGAACTGGGAAACGCGCCTCAGGCGGTCTTTTCGGTGATCCAGTCGGCGCTGGCGCGGATGCCGCCGAGCGGGAACACATGCGCCTGCGCGATCAGGCTGTCCGGGTGGGCGGCCTTGTGCGTGGCAAGCGCGGTGAGCACATCGGTCGGCTCGAACGGCTTCAGCAGCTTGGTGAGGTCTTTCGCCCGTTTCTGCAGCACGTTCAGCGACGGGCCGACGCCGCAGGCGACGGCGTATTTGATGAGGGTTTGAAGCTTGGCCGGACCGGCAACGCCAACATGGATCGGCAGGGTCATCCCACGCGCCTTCAACCGCTCGGCCCAGGCGATCACCGGGGTGGCGTCGAATGCGAACTGGGTGACGATCGCCATGTCGGTGCCGGTTTTGGCGGCGTATTCCTGCTTCCAGTCGAGCGCCGCATCCACCGCCTCGGTGCTTCCCTTCGGGTCAATATCGGCGTTGCCCTCGGGGTGGCCGGCGACATGCAGCCTTTTGTAACCGTGCTTCTCGAACAAGCCGGTTTCCATGAGCTGCATCGAGCTGTGAAACGCGCCCACGGGCTTGGCGACGCCGCCCGCGAGCACCAGTGCGGAAGATACGCCGGCCTCTTCGGCATAGCGCACGATCCAGTCTTCCAGCGTCGCCGCATCGGCAATGATCCGCGCCGGGAAGTGGGGCATAACCTCGAAGCCGTCAGCCGAGAGGCGCTTGGCGGTCGCCACCATGTCGGCAATCGGCGTGCCCTCTATATGGGCGACGTAGACCCGGCTGCCGGGAGCGAGGAGCGGCTTGAAATCGTCGATCTTTTCCGCCGTGCGCGGCATCACCTCGAGCGAAACGCCGTCGAGAAAGGCTTTGAGCGGGCTTGCAGCGTTCACGATATTCACCACGGCCATTGTCTCCTCCTCAGGTCTGGTGTCGGTAGCTCAGGCGCGCGGCCCGATGGATCGGCCAGGGCTGCACCTCGGCGCGCACCGCCACCTGTCGATGCCGCTCTACGGTCGGTTTAGAGCTTCCGCCGCCCGGCTCGCCCCACGTAACCGTCACTTCACTGCCGGTTTCCGCCACGTCGGGCGCGAGAATGGCAAGGCTGATCCAGGCGCGTTCGTTCGGCGAATAGGCGGGGGTGATCGAGACGCCGACCATTTCCCCGTTTACGCTCACGCGGTCGTAGGGATGGGCAGCATAATGCGCGGCGGGCATGTCCATGTGCTTGGGCGCGAGGCCGTCGTGGTCCATCAGCCCGGCATAGACCTTGGCCACGTCCTCGGCGTTCCACACCAGCGTGACCTTCTGGCGGTGCGGCCCGGCGGCCATCGCCTCCAGCGCGTCGCGGCCGATGAAATCGTGATCGAACTTCACCACCCGGCCATAGTCGAGATCCCAGGGCGTGAGGTAGTAGTCTTCGACGTTGTCAGAGGCGAAAGAGCCGCCGAGCGAGGCGCGCGCTTCGAAAGAATCGGCGGAAAGCCAGTCGCGGTAGGGTTTCATCATCTCGCCGGTGTAGATCGCCGGCAGCGGCGAGGGCACCCAGCCGGATTCGGCCGCTGCCGCCGCATAGGCGCGCGCACCGACCTGGCGCAACCCGAACGCCGCCCCGGCCTCCAGCAGCGCCGCTTTCACCTTTGGCCCATCCTCGACCGGCCCCCAGAGCTCCAGCCCCTGCTGGCCGCCCATGCCGTGGCTGAGCGTGCGCGCCTCGCAGCCGGCGATGGTGATGCGCCCCATGTTGAAGAACCTGGTGGTGAGCGGCCCGCCCTCGTTGACCGTGTTGAGAATGTCGAGCGCGCGCGGTCCCTGCACCTCGTAGCGATAGGTGAGGCGCGGGCGGTCGGGGTGGTCGAGGCTGCGCTCGTCGCGCACCACCGTCACGTCGTAGCCCCCCGTCTCGGCAAAGAACTGCACCCAGTTGGGCAGGATCGGGCGGCCGACGATATTGACCGCGTCGTCGTTCAGCCCGAAGACGATGGCGTCGCCGATCAGGTAGCCCTCGTGGTTCACGCAGACGATCTGCTTGGCCTTGTCGCGTCCGAAGCCGGCAAAGCTGTTGACGGCGAGATCGGAGAGCAGCTTCACCGTGTCGGGCCCGCTCACGTAAAGGTCTGTCATGTGGAATGACTGGTCCATCAGCGCCGCGCTCTCGCGCCAAGCGCGCATCTCTTCGATCCAGTGGGTGAACTCGGACGCGATCGGAAAGGCATAGCGGCCCATCTGGCTCTCGTAGAGCATTTTTGCCGGGCTTTCGTGGGCGGCGAGGCGGTCTTCGAGCGTTTTCATCGCGGTCTCCCTGTGCGCTCAGTCTTCGCCAAGGAACGCCGCCACCAGCCGCGCCACCGCTTCGGGTTGTTCGACCGGGGCGAAATGGCCGGCATCCTCCACCACCTCCAGATGCGAATCCGGCAGCAGCGCCAGCATCTCTTCGTGCTGCGCCACCGGGCTCCAGGCATCCTGCCGGCCGACGATCAGCAGCGTCGGGCAGGTGATCTCGGGCAGGGAGGCGGCGGCGTCGGGCCGGCCCACCAGCGCCTTGATCTGGCGCGCGTGCAGGTCTTCGTCGCGGCGCAGCACCATGTCGGTGAGCGCGGCCATCAGCGCGGGGGTCTGGTTCGGCGCATGCACCATCGGCGGTAGCCAGCGCGCGGCCAGCGCTTCCATGCCGTTCTGGTAAGCAAATTGCACGATCTCGGCGCGCTTGGCGGCCTCGCCGTTTTTCAGCGGGTGAATGCCGGTGTCGAGCAGCACCAGCCGCTCGATCCGCTCAGGCGCGCGGTGGGCCATCTCCATCGCCACCCGTGCGCCCATCGAGTGGCCGGCCACCCGCAGTTTGCCGGGGTAGAGATCGAGGCAATCCTGCGCCATCTGGCCGATACTGTCCTGCGTCGAGAGATCGGCCACCTCGGCGTCGATCAGTGCCAGCAACGGCTCCCAGACGAAGCGATCGCACATCAGGCCGGGGATGAGCAGGGCGGTCATCGCGCTAGCCGATCATCGTGTTTGGCAAGAGCAGCGAGATCTGCGGAAACAGCACGAGGATGATCAGGGTGATCAGCATCGCGATCCAGAACGGGATCACACCGCGGAACATGCGCGAAAGCGGCACGCCGGGGGCGACCGATTTGACGATGAACACGTTGAGCCCGACGGGGGGCGAGATCAGCCCCATTTCCAGCGTCAGCACCACCAGCACGCCGAACCAGATCGGGTCGATCCCGAGCTGTTGCACCACCGGAAAGAAGATCGGCATCGACAGCACCATCATCGCGAAGCCTTCGAGGAAGCAGCCGAGCACCATGTAGATCGCCAGCATGATCGCCAGCACACCCACCGCCGGGAGCGCGAGGCCCTCAAGGTAGGTGCCGAGCGCGAGCGGGATGTGGGAGAGGGCGAGGAAGGTCTTGATCATGTAGGCCGAGATCAGGATCAGCATCACCGTGGCGGTGGTGACGACCGAGTCTTTCGCCGCTTTCCACAGCGCCTTCAGCGTGAGCGTGCGCATCAGCGTGCCAAACACCATCACCAGGCCCGCACCCACCGCCGCCGCCTCCACGGGCGAAAAGAAACCGCCGTAGATGCCGCCGATGGTGAGGAAGATCACCAGCAGGATCGGCATCGCGCCGACCATGGCGCGGGCCTTCTGCGGCAGCGTGGTTTTCGGGCCGGCGGGGCCGTATTCGGGCTTCCACCAGGTGAGCAGCGTGATGGTGAGGAGAAACATGCCGAGCAGCAGCAGGCCCGGCAGCACGCCGGCGAGGAACAGCCGGCCGATGCTTTCCTGGGTGAGCAGGGCGTAGATCACGAAGCCGGTCGAGGGCGGGATCAGGATGCCGAGTGTGCCGCCCGCCGCCACCACGCCTGTGGAGAGGCGGTTGTCGTAGTTGAAACGGTCCATCTCCGAGAGCGAGACTCGGCCGATGGTGAGCGCCGAGGCCACCGACGAGCCCGACAGCGCCGCGAAACCGCCGCAGGCGATCACCGTGGCCGAGGCCAGTCCGCCCCGGATCGAGCCGACGGTGGCATAGGCGGCGTCGTAGAGCTTGCGGCTCATCCCCGTCTCGGTGGCGACGTTGCCCATCAGGATGAACAGCGGCACCACCACCAGCTCGGGCTTGGCCGAGAGCGAGAAGGCGTCGGAGGCGAGCTGGCTCATCGCCGCCGCCTTCGAGTTCAGGATCCAGTTGCCGACGAAGCCGACGGCAAACATCGCGAAGGCCACCGGCACGCGCAGGCCGAGCAGCAGGAACAGGATGCCCATGCCAACGACGCCAATGATTTCCGGGCTCATGCGGTTAACCTCGGCGTTTTGTGGCCAAGCGAAAGGGTGAGCGCGCGCAGGAGCATGCCGAGCGCGGTGATCACCGAGGCGACGACCATGAAATACTGAAACCATGCCTTGGGCAGGTTGATGATGTTGGTGGCGAGGTTGAGCATCCGGCTGAGCCCGGCACTTTCCCAGGTGGTCCAGGCGATGCCGAAGAAGATCGCTGCGCCGAGCAGGGCCGAGATGACATCGCCGAGACGAACCATCCAGGTCGGCATGGAATTCTCGAACAGATCCACCGCGATATGGCCGCCGATCCTGTCGCACAGGGCCATGCCGCCGAACACGATCAGCACCATCGCCATCATCGAGATATCCTGCGCGCCGGTGAGGGGATGGCCGAAGAAGCGCCCCACCACGTCAATCAGGATCACCACCACTTCGGCGATCAGGCCGATCATGCCGATCAGGGCAGACAGGCGCGTGAGCCCGTCTGCCCCCTTTTGCAGGCTGGCGAGCACTTACATGCCCTGCATGGTCTTGAGGATGTCGCCGTATCCGCCCTCGGATACGATCGTCTCGGCCACCGGGTAGGTGAGGGCTTCGAACGCGGCGCGTTGGTCGGCCGAGAGGGTGTAGACGGTGTTGTCGCCAGTGGCGCTGATCTGTTCGATCACCTGCTGGGCGCGGGCGTTCCAGCCGTCCTCGGCGCTCTTCGACAGCGGCCGCCCGGCAATGGTGTCAATCGCGGCACGCTCGGCGTCCGGCAGGCTGTCGTACTTGGCCTTGTTCATCACCACGTAGAACGAGATGTGACCGAGCGGCGCGTTCAGCGTGTAGCTGTTGGCCACTTCGTCGAGTTTGAAGTCGCCGATCGCCGAGGCGCCGGTGATCACGCCGTCGATCAGGCCGGTTTGCAGCGAGTTGTAGATCTCGCCGGCCGGCATCTGCACCGGGGTGGCGCCGAGCGATTCCACCGCAGCGGCGGCGGCCGAGCCCGAGACCCGGATCTTCAGGCCCTTGAGATCGTCGGGCGTGCGCACGTCGATGTCTTTCATGATGAAGACGTTGGGCTCCGACAACCACAGCGCCAGCGGCTTGGTGCCGGGGAACTCACTGTCGAGCAGACCGGCATCGTAGGCGTTCCAGATCAGGTCATAGCCGGCCATGCCTTCGGGCAGTGCGCCCGGCAGTTCCGAGACCATGGTTTTCGGAAATTGCGACGAGGTGTAGCCTTGCAGGCCCCAGACAACGTCGGCCACGCCCTGGACGACGCGGACGTATTGCTCCAGCGGACCGGCGCCGAGCTCGCCGCCGGGGTAGACCTCGATCTTGAGCCCCGAGCCTTCGGTCGCGGCGATCAGCGGCTCGATGGTGGATTTGGTCAGCGTGTGCGCGGGCGGCACCCAGTGCGCGAATTTGATGGTTTCGGCCCCGGCCGGAAGCGCGGCGGCGGCGGCAAGCGCGACGGCGGTAGCGGCCGTGCGCAGAAAGCGTGCGTGGATCATGGTATTCCTCCCAGTCTGTTCTCTCCGGCCTGTTCGCGGGCGGATCGAGTAGGCCCCGACCCTATTGCGCGTGCCAAACCGGTCAAATCACATTCGCGCCTGTTGCGATAAGCTTGCCCTATAGACCACGGGTGCGGTGTGGCGCGGTTTATCGCCCGTGGTCCTGAAAAAATAGGGCGAATGCGGCGAAACGGTTGCTTCGCCGCATTCGGTTTTTCTCTCGTCAGCTGGCCGTGGTGCGCCAGCTGTCGGCGTAGTTGGTGCGCGCTTCGGTCGAATAGGGGGTGGGTGAGACACGCACGCGGATCGTGGTCTGCCGGTGCGGCTCCACGCTGGTCTTGCCCGAGCCGCCATCGGGCTCGCCCCAGACCATCTCCAGCACGTCGCCCTCCTGCACGTCCTGGCTGACCACGCCGAGGCTGAGCATCGCGCGCTCGTTGAACGAGTAGCCGTTGAACATCGACATGCCGACCATCTTGTCGCCGTGCATCACCATATCGGCGGTCGAGCTGGCGTAGTTGGGCTGCGGGAAGTCGATCCACTTGTAGTTTTCTTCACCGGGGCGGAAGCTCGACTCGATCACCTTCATCACGTCCTCGGCGTTCCACTCGAAAGTGACCTTCTTGCGGTTCGGCCCGTCCTTCATCTTCGCCAGCGCGGCCTTGCCGATGAAGTCGTCTTTTTTCCAGCCGATGTAGAAGCCGTAGCCCAGCTCGAACGGGTTGACGTAGTAGTCGTCGATCTTGTCGGACACGTAGGAGCCGCCGATTGATCCCGCCGCCTCATAGCTCGCGTCGGTCAGCCACTCGCGATACTCCTTGAGCATCCCGTCGCCGGTATAGATGCCCGGCAGCGGCGAGGGGATCCAGCCCGACTCGACCGTGTTGGTCGAATAGGCGCGGCTGCCCACGATGTGCATATCGACGCCCACATCCCGCGCGGCCTGCTGGATGGTCGACTGGATGTAATGTTTGTCGGCATAGGGGCCCCAGAGTTCGAGCCCGGGCGCGCCGGCCATGCCGTGACGCAGGGCTTTGACCTTGCGCGAGCCAACCATGATCTCGTCGACATGGAAAAATTTGATTTCCGGCACCGGACCGCCGTTGATCTTTTCAAAGATTTTGTCGGCGTCGGGGCCCTGGAGCTGAAAGCGATAGTGGGTGCGATAGATCGCCTTTCCATCGGGGCGGCTGTCCGAGCGCGGATCGTGGCTGACCTTGATGTTCCACTTGCCGATCGCGGCTTGGAACATGATCCAGTTCGAGGTCGGGGCGCGGCCCACCGAGAGAAACTTGTTCTGCGCCAGGCGGAACATGATGTGGTCGCCAATCACATGGCCATTCGGCGTGACCGGCACAAAGTGCTTGGCCCGGTTCAGGGCGAAGTTCGAGAAAGCGTTGATCCCGACATGTGACAGGAAGGCCTCTGCATCCGGGCCTTCGATGGTCACTTCGTCCATGTGGTGGGTCTGGTCGTAGAGCACGACCGAGTTGCGCCAGGCGGCCTGCTCGGAGCGCCAGTTGGTGAATTCCGGCGCGACGACCGGGTAGACATACATGCCGATCTTCGAGTTGCGAAGCACGTCGACGATGTTGCCGGACTGCTGGATGATATCTTCGAGACTGGATGCCATTTGTTCCTCCCATGGCAGGCTATGTATACATTCATTGCCGCCGAGAGGCTGAATTTCAAGAATTTTCAGCTCAAGCCTGAAAACCCGCAGAAAAATGTATGCATAACCGGGGCGTCAGTCGACGATCAGCGCCAATCCCGGCAGGAATCGGCCCGAATCGGCCCCGGCGCGGTTGGCGTCGAGGTTCTCGCGGGCAATGCGGGCGTGCTCGCGGGCCAGCGCCTCGGCCCGCGCACCTTCGCGCGCCTCGATCGCGTCGACCAGGGCGCGGTGCTGGGCCTGGGCGATCACCAGCGCGCGGTGCGAGGCGGCGCTGTCGGAGCGGCCCAGCACGAAGGCGGAGGGCGAGGCGAAGGGCAGGGACTTCACCCGCTCCAGCTCGCGCTGGACGATCGGGCTGGCGCAGAGCCCGGAGAGCGCGGCGTGAAAGGCGGCGTTGAGTTCGCTGTAGCGATCGAAGTCGGCGGGAGCGTCGAGCACGCCGAAGCAGGTGTCGATCTCGTCGACGATTGCCCTTATTTTGCGGATCTCTTCCGCCGTCGTGCCCTGTTCGGCGGCAAGCCGGGCGGCGGTGCCTTCGAGCACGCCGCGCAGCTCGATGGCGTCAATCGCGTCGCGGTAGGTGAAGGAGCGCACCACGAAGCCGCCACCGCGGGCGCGCTCCAGAAGCCCCTCTTCGGCGAGCCGGCTCATCGCCTCGCGGACCGGGGTGCGCGAGATATCGAGTTCTTCGGCCAGCGCGACCTCATAGAGCCGCGTGCCGCCGGGCAGGTCGCCGCCGACGATCCGCTGGCGCAGCTCATAGGTGGCGCGCTTGGTGTGGGTGCTGCCCTTGGTCTCGGCCATGCTCTCTCCGATTGTATACAGCTCAATGTATACATCGGAGCGCGATGGCGCAAAGGTCCGAAGCGCGGTGCTCCGGGGCCGGTTACGGGCAGACGCCCAGCAGGCAGCCATCGAAGGGCACGTCTTCGCGGGTGCCGGTGCACTCGGTGCGATAGGCGTCTTCCCAGGACCGGATCTCGCCCTGCAGGCTCTGGATCACGCCACCATAGTAGATCTTGCTGCGCGCCTGTTCGGCCAACGCGAAGGCGCGTTGCACGGCGGCCTGGTCTTGTCCGCGCTGGGCCGCGAGTTGGCGCACGAACTCCTTGGAGACGACGACGTAGATGATGCGGGTCTCCGCGTCGCGCCAGACCCCCTGCACGCCGGCGTAATCGAGGCAGCCGTAGAGCTGTTCTTCGCTGGCCGGCAGGTTTGGGTCGAGGCTGCACTCCGCGAGTGTGTAGTCCTCACTCGACACCAGGTTCGTCAGCCCCGTGAGCGACGTTTTCAGATCCTGGATTCGATCGAGCAGGTGCTGGCAATAGGGGCTTTGCGCCTGCCCCTGTCCCTGTGCTGCGCTCGCCGCCGCGAGGGCAAGCGCGCATATCCATGCAAATCTCATGACGCCCCCCTTTCGTGATGCTGAAATTATCAAACAATCACAAGAGGGGCGCCTTGAGGCAGGTCAAGCGGCGCGCGCCTCTTCGGGCGGTTCTTTCGCGCCGGTCATGAACGCCACCGCGTCGGACATCGTGTAGTCCTTCGGGTTGATCGTGCAGAGCCGCTCGCCGAGCCGGTGGATGTGAATCCGGTCGGCCACCTCGAACACGTGGGGCATGTTGTGCGAGATCAGCACCACCGGCATGCCCCGGTCACGCACCTCCTGGATCAACTCCAGCACCTTGCGGCTTTCTTTCACGCCGAGCGCGGCGGTGGGTTCGTCCAGAATGATCACCTTCGAGCCGAACGCGGCGGCGCGGGCCACGGCCACGCCCTGGCGCTGGCCGCCCGAGAGCGTTTCGACCGACTGGTTGATGTTCTGGATCGTCAGCAGCCCCAGCTCGGTGAGCTTTTCACGGGCGAAGGCGCTCATGGTCGCGCGGTCGAGCTGCTTGAAGAGCGTGCCCATGATCCCGGATTTGCGCAATTCGCGCCCCATGAACATGTTGTCGGCGATCGACAGGGCCGGCGAGAGCGCGAGCGTCTGGTAGACGGTCTCGATCCCCTGCTTGCGGGCTTCGAGGGGGGAAGTGAACGCGGTTTCTCGCCCTTCCAGCCAGATCTTGCCGCCGTCCGGTTTGATCGCCCCCGAGAGGGTTTTGATCATCACCGATTTGCCGGCGCCGTTGTCGCCGATCACCGCCAGAACTTCGCCGGGGTAAAGGTCGAAATCGCAATGATCGAGCGCGGTCACCTTGCCGAAGCGTTTGACGAGGCCGCGGGCCTTGAGGATGGGTTCCATAGGTGTGGTCATCCCGAAACCTTTCTGATCCATTGGTCGATGGCGACGGCCGAGATGATCAGCACGCCGATGAGAAGGTAGGTCAGCTGCGGGTTGGTGCCGAGCATGCGAAGGCCGAGTTCAAACACGCCGACGATCAGCGCGCCGAAGAACATGCCTATGATCGAGCCACGCCCGCCAAACAGTGAAATGCCCCCGATCACCACGGCCGTGATCGATTGGATGTTGCCGATCTGTCCGGTCGAGGCGGCCGGCGAGACCGAGCCGTAGCGGCCGATCATCACCCAGCCGGCAACGGCGGTGAAGAAGCCCGCGAGTGCGTAGACCTGGATCAGCTGGCGGTCGACCTGAACGCCAGCCAGCCCGGCTGCTTCGGGATCGTCACCCACGGCGTAGGTGTGGCGGCCCCAGGCGGTCTGGCGCAGGATGTAGGCCATGATGAAAACGATGGCGATGAGCAGCAAGACGGCGAGGGTGGCGGTGGTGCCGCCGATGCGGAAGCTGGTGCCCCAGAATTGCAGGATCGGTGCCTGGGCTTCGATATCCTGGCTGCGGATCGTTTCGTTGGCCGAATAGATGAAGTTGGCCGCCAGAACGATCTGCCAAGTGCCCAGCGTGACGATGAAGGGCGGCAGCTTGATCTTGGCCACAAGCCAGCCGTTGACTGCGCCCATTGCGGTGCCGGCGGCGAGGCCGAGCAGGATCGAGATCGGTGCGGGAATACCATAGCGGAAGGTGAACTGCCCCATGAGCACCGAGCTGAACACCGCGAAAGCGCCGACCGAGAGATCGATCCCGGCGGTGAGGATCACGAGGCTTTGCGCGACCCCGAGAATGCCGACGACGGCGATCTGCTGCATGATCAGCGTGAGCGTTCCGGTGCGGAAAAATCGCTCTTCCAGAACCCCGAACACGATGAGTGACGCGACCAATACGATCATCGGCACCAGCGATGGCGTGCCGTGCAGGATGTGCTGAAGGCGATGCAACGGGCCGCCCTTGCCCTCGTCGAACTCAGCGACGGACGTCACCGCTTCAGTCAGAGTTTTTTCAAACTCCTGACCTTTGAATTCCGTTTCTGCCATGTGTGTCCCCTCCTGTCTCCACCCCGGCGATTTTGCGTCGCCTTGGGCAGAAGTGTAGCGGGCCATCACCGGGCCCGTCTACGATGAAGGGGCGGACGGGCCGCCCCTTCCAGATCCCTAATTCAGGCGATCAGCCCCAGCAGAGTGCCAGGCCTTCTTCGATCGAGATCGACTCGACGCCGTCGACCGGCTCGCCGGTCACCAGCGACACGCCGGTGTCGAAGAAGTCTTTGCCCTCGGTCGCGGCCGGCTTGGTGCCGTCGGCGGCAAAGGCGGCGATCGCCTCGATGCCTTTCGAGGCCATCAGC
>SWCC01004876.1_pt1 | contig 83558 bp, 76 predicted proteins | sample 4692971 | NCBI WGS metagenome assembly SWCC01 (sample SAMN10267277, study PRJNA491770) | bioreactor metagenome | isolation source: DHS bioreactor inoculated with subseafloor sediment | place: Japan: off Shimokita Peninsula | collected 2006-08
CTCCTTTCGCAATGCCATTCGCATGTTTCTGCACACCCAGGCCGAGATCCGGTGGAGGATGAAGCATCAGCGTCGGGGTTCTGCGCTACACTCGTTCACGCATATCACTAAGGGCGGAGTCACTCGGATGCACCGGCTTCACTGCTGCCTGCGGCAACTCGCACTGATGCTGGCCATGCTTGTCACCCGACAGGGCATGGCAGCCGAGGTGTTGCGGGTGCTCGCCTGGCCGGGCTACGCCGACCCCGACATCGTGAAGGTCTTCGAGCAACGCACCGGCAGCCGGGTCGAGGTGACCGTCATCGATTCCGACGAATCCCTGTGGCGACGGGCAAACGGGAGCGGTCCGACGTCTTTCGACGTCTTTGCGGTCAATACCGCCGAGTTGCAGCGCTATATCCGCCAGGGCCTGGTCCAGCCAGTCGACACCACCGCCATCTCCAATCGCTCACGCCAGCTGCCCCGCTTTCGCGATCTCGACAACATTCCGGGCATCGTCCATGGCGGCAAGGCGTATGCCATTCCCTATACCTATGCAGAGATGGGGCTGATCTACGACCGCAAGCAGTTCGAAACGGCGCCGGACTCGATCAATGTCCTGTGGGACCCGCGCTACCGCGGGAAGGTCCTCGTCTATGACGGCGGCGCTCACAACTTCGCCCTTGCCGCACAGTCATTGGGACTGCCGTCGCTCTTTCAGCTCCGCGACCAGGACTGGCCTGCTGCCGTCGAGCGCCTGATCGCGCTGCGCCGGAACACACTGAGTTTCTATACGCAGCCGCAAGAGTCGGCGGACATGTTCATCCGCCTGAAAGCAGCCCTGCTGTTTGCGAACTTCGGATCGCAACAGCTTCAGCTGTTGCGCGCGACAGATGCGGACGTCGGCTATGCAATCCCGCGTGAGGGTGCCCTCGCATGGCTCGACTGCTGGGCAGTTCACCGCGACAGCAGAAACAGGGCGCTCGCCGAAGCATGGATCAACTATCTGCTCGAGGATGGGCCGGGCGCCGTACTCAACAATCGTCAGGGGCTGGCAAGCACGACCAGGCCCGCCAGCAGTTCGGGCAATGAGGATAGGCTGATCTGGCTCGAGCCCGTCGAGAGCGCGGAGCAGCGCAATCTGCTGTGGGGGCGGATCATGTCGGGCGACCGGGCATCGAGGGTGCTGGCGCCATGAGGTTCGGCATCGCTGCGCGCCTCGCCCTGCTGCTGGCGCTGGTCGGCATGCTGGCGGCCGGGCTGACTGGCTTCTATGCATACACTGCCAGTCGGGACCTCCTGATCCAGTCGGCCAAGGACGAGCTTCTGACCTCGACGCAGGTACTCGCAAGCAGAATCGTCGTCGCCCGTCAGGAGGTCTCGCACAACCTTCAGATTCTGAGTGCGCATCCTTCGGCCCTTCGCGCGCTGGACCCCAGCGACACCGCGTCTGCCGATCAGATGGCAACCCTGTTCGAACTCCTGATGAAGGCCAATCCGGACTACTTCCAGATTCGCCTGATTTCTGCTGCAGATTTCGGCATGGAACGCGTCCGCATCGACCGCAGTGGCGACAGCCTGCTGCGCATCAACGGTGACGACCTGCAGGAAAAAGGCCATTACGCATACGTCTTCGAAACGCTGAAATCACGCCCGGGCGAGACCTACCTCTCGCGCTTCGTCATCAATCACGAGCGTGGCTCACACGCAGGTCAGGAGGAGCCCACTGCCCAGCTTGCAATGCCGGTTGTGGATGCCAACGAGGCCGCACTCGGGGTGATCGTGATCAATGTCGATCTGAACGGCGTCTTTGCACAGCTTGCTGCCGGACTGCCCCCGGAGTTTCAGCTCTTTCTCGCCAACGGTCAGGGCGACTTCCTCATCCACCCCGACCACAGCCAGACCTTCGGCTTCGACAGGGGGAGGCGCATCCTCGTACAGGACACGTTTGCGCCCACAGCCGACCTCATTGCAGGCAAATCCGATCAAGTACTTGTCGAAGCCACCCAGGGCAGCTATGCCAACTACCCGATGGTTGCCGCCTTCATGCAACAGGGCATCTCCATCCGCTCGGACGAGCGCAATCTCATCCTGGGCCTGGCGCAGCCGCTGACCTCGGTCCTGCACAAGGCAGATGCGCTGGGCGTCGTCATCCTGCAGATCGTGCTGGGACTTTGCCTGGTCTGTGCGCTGCTTGCAGTCCTTGTGGCGCGTGCCGTCACCCGCCCGATCAATCTGATGAGCGCAGCGGTTCAAGGCTTTTCCGACGAGCGGCAGGCACACGGGCTCCCGCTGCAGCGGGAGGACGAAATCGGCGTGCTCGCCCGCAGTTTCCAGCAGCTGCGCGACCAGATCCGCCAGCAGCTGTCGGAGTTGAACCAGAGCAGACAGGATCTTGAGCATCTTGCGCAGCACGATCCGCTGACCGGTCTTCCCAACCGGGCGCTGTTCGCCGACCGCATGGCGCTTGCCCTTGCCGCCGTCCGTCGCGATCAGACCCGGCTGGCATTGATGTTCATCGATCTCGACGACTTCAAGCCGGTGAACGACGCATATGGACACGCCGTCGGCGATCAGTTGCTGAAAGAGATCGGCGCGCGCCTGCGCAAGGCCGTCCGCGAGTCCGACACCGCTGCCCGCATCGGTGGAGACGAATTCGTCGTCCTGTTGCGGAATGTTCAGAGCGCCGACGATGTCATGGCCGTCGGAGAGAAGATCCGCATCGCCGTCGGCGCGCCGTTCATCATCAACCACGCCTCGATCAGCATCTCTGCCAGCATCGGCATCGCGCTCTGCCCAGAGAGCGGACAGGACCTGATCGAACTGTCCAAGAATGCGGACGACGCCATGTACAGCGCAAAGAAGCAGGGGCGCAATACGGTGGTCATCCACACCGCAGCGGATCCGGCATGAGCGCCCCGGCGCGCCGCATTCCTCGATACCGGCAGCCGGGGATTACCCACACTGTCATAGTGTGATATTTTCCCGTTCCACGCCCTAGCACCTTCGCTATAGTGTGCCGCGTCTGCCGTCAGTTGGTCCGCCACTTTTCGAGCGCCCATTCCACAAGCGCCCCAAAGGCCCCCAATGATCCTAGAGCTCGTCAAAACGGCGGCCCTCCTGCTCTCACTCTGCCTGCTACAAGGCATCAACACCCGCCTGCTCAGGCACCATCCGCACGCTGCGCGCTTCAGTGCAGGAATCATCTATGGCGGAGTCTGCGTGATCGGCATGATGACACCCATCTTTTTCAGCCCGGGGGTGATCGTCGACGGCCGCTCCGCAGTGCTCGCGATGGCGGGATTCTTCGGGGGGCCCCTGGTCGGCTCCGTGGCCGTGCTGATTGCCGCGGCCTATCGCACGCTACTGGGCGGTACCGGTGCGCTGACCGGCGTCAGCATCATCTGCAGTTCAATGCTGCTCGGGCTGGCCTACCGTGCCGCAGTGAGCAAGGGATGGGCATCACGCGGCCCTTCGCAGTTCCTGATCTTCGGCGTGATCGTGCACCTCGTCGCCCTGCTCCTGTTCACCGGACTGCCGAACGAGCAGAGAAGCGCCTTCTTCGAGGCGCTTGCGCTGCCCTACCTGCTGGTGCTGGCACCCGCCACGGCGTTGCTGGGGATGCTGCTTCAGGACCTGGAGAATCGCATTCAAACCGAACGGGCACTTGCCGGAAGCGAGGCCAGACTGCGTGCAATCACGCACGCCATGCCCGACCTCGTGCTGGTACTGGATGAAGACGGTCGCTACGTCGAGGTCATCTCGCAGAATGAGAGCCTGCTCGCTGCCGAGACCAATGGGCTGATCGGGAAGCGCATGCATGACGTGCTGCCGGCGCTGGAAGCCGACCGCTTTCTCAAGCTCATCCTCCGCACCCTGGATGAGGACCGCCCGCAAAGTATCGAGTACGACCTGCAGACACTTGCCGGACCACGTACCTTCGAAGGGCGCTGCCAGCCTCTCGACACCCTGCTGGACAATCGACGCGCGGTTCTCTTCCTTGCCCGGGACATTTCGGAGCGTGTCGCGGCCGAGCAGGAGCGACGCATCGCGGCCATCGCCTTCGAGTCGCAACAGGGCATGATCATTACCGACGCCGATACGGTCATGCTGCGCGTCAACAATGCATTCACCGACATCACCGGTTACAGCGAAGCCGAAGTGATCGGCAAGAAAACCCGCATGCTGGGCTCCGGCCGTCACAGCCTGGCCTTCTACCAGGCCATGTGGGACGACCTGCTGGGCACGGGCACATGGCAGGGCGAGGTCTGGAACCGGCGCAAGAATGGCGAGACCTACCCGCAGACCCTGTCGATCAATGCCGTACGCAACGAACACGGCCGGGTAACGCACTACGTCGCCGCACTGACCGACATCTCACTGCGCAAATCCACCGAGGAAGAGATCCGCACCCTCGCCTTCTTCGACCATCTCACGCAGTTGCCCAACCGCAGGCTGCTGATGGACAGACTCGGCCAGGCCCTTGCCCTGAGCGCCCGCTCTTCGCGCTATGGCGCCCTGATGTTCATCGATCTCGATGACTTCCGGAACATCAACGACCTGCTCGGACACCACAACGGCGACGTTCTGCTGCAACAGGCCGCGAAACGGCTGTGTGCCGTGGCCGGAGAGGCCAATACGGTGGCGCGGTTCGGAGGCGACGAGTTCGTCGTTCTGGTGGAGGAGATCGACGGCGATGAGGATGCGGCGCTCCAGGCCGCGGAAAGCATCGGCATGCGTGCGCTGGCAGCGCTCAAGACGCCCTATGCGCTCGAGGGACACACGCAGCAAGGCAGCGCGAGCGTTGGCATCACCTTGTTCCGTGATCATGAGCGTTCGATCGACGAACTGATGAAACAGGCCGACCTTTCGATGAACGAAGCAAAGCACCGCGGCAAGAACAGGCTCTGCTTCTATGATCCAGTGATGCAGGAGACCGTCACTGCCCGCCTGCGTCTCGAGGAGGAGATTCGGCTCGGCACTGCCGCGGGCGAGTTTGTGGTGCTGTACCAGCCGCAGTTCGGCGGGGACGGAGCAATGCTCGGCGTGGAGGCGCTGGTTCGCTGGCAGCACCCGCAGCGCGGCTTCATTTCACCTGACCAGTTCATCAACGTCGCCGAGCGCGCCGGCCTGATGCCGGCGCTCGGCCTCCATGTCCTGAAGAGCGCCTGCAATCAGTTGGCCAAATGGGCCCGCGACCCCGCCACCGCCGGCCTGAGCATTGCGGTGAACGTCAGCGCGCAGCAACTCTACAGCGACGCGTTTGTCGAACAGGTGCTCGACAGCCTGACCCGCAGCGGCGCACCGGCCGACCGCCTGACCCTGGAGCTGACCGAATCCCTGCTCCTCGATGACATGGAGGAAGCGATCGAACGCATGGGTCAGCTTCGGACCCGAGGCATCCGCTTCTCGATCGACGACTTCGGCACCGGGTATTCCTCGCTGTCCTATCTGCAGCGCCTGCCGCTCGACCAGCTGAAGATCGACCGCTCATTCGTGCATAACCTGCCCGACAGCGCCAACGGCCTGGCGATCGTGAAGGCGGTCATCGCGCTCGCCCGTGCGCTGGACCTGAAGGTCATTGCCGAAGGCGTGGAGTGTGCGCCGCAAAGAGACATCCTGGACGCAAATGGCTGTCATCGCTTCCAGGGCTTTCTGTTCGCACGCCCGATGAAGGTCGAGGCGGTCGAAGCACTCCTGCATGATGCCCGGCGCACAGCCCGCGACACAGCCGAGGTCACCGGCACATAAAAAAGGGCGCCCCGAATACGGACGCCCTGATGCTTTCCCGAGCGGCGGGATTACTGCACGCGCACCTCGACGCGACGGGCCTCGTCTGCATCGCTACCACCCAGCGCAACCGCGGGGCGACGCATCAGCACGCGCTCGGCCGGCACACCAGCCGTCAGCAGCGCCTCGCGCACGCCGAGGGCACGATTCTTTGCCACTTCGGCGTTCACATCGGCAGAACCGGTTTCATCGTGAAAGCCCGACAGCAGCACCTGTGCATCGGCACGCGCCTCGAGTTCAGCCAGCACGGGGGCCAGGGCCTCCAAGGCATCGGCAGGCAGCTCGGTGGCGCCGGACTCGAAATAGACCTTGAGCATGGGCTCGCCGACTTCCTCGACCTCGGCATAGATCACTTCCATCCCGCCCTCAAGCGCCTCGACAGTCGTCGGCGCAGCCCCGCTGCGGCTCATCGAATGCACGCCAAGGCCGATCACAAAGGCGATCACCAGCGCGATGATGCCGAAAAGCACCCCCATGACAACGTTCAGCTCACCGTCTTCCTGATCAAACATGCTTTACTCCCGCTCAAGTCATTGTGTTGTTTGGCAATCCGCGCAAGTCTAACCGATACGGGTGACGTTGCGATTTGATTTGCGCACTGCAACAGTCGAAGAATCCACAGTCCGAAATAATGATTTGTGAGAATATTTACCCGACACACATGAGGCAGACAGCTTCATGCGGGTTTGCATTTCATTCACTACAAGGAGATTGGCATGGGTTTGTTCAGCTTTATCAAGGATGCAGGGGAAAAGCTCTTCGGTACCGGCGAGGCCAAGGCCGCCCAGGAAGCCGCAGCGGCAGCCCCCAGTCCTGAAGCCAACGCGCTTGCCAACACCAAGGCAGCCGAGGCCATCAGCCACTACATCGACACGCTCAAGCTGCTCACGCCCGAGATTGCCATCAGCTTCGATGGCGCGACCGCCACGGTGACAGTCAGCGGCACCACGCCGGACCAGGCAAGCAAGGAGCGCATCCTGCTGGCCGCAGGCAACGTTTCGGGCGTCGCCGAAGTCGAAGACAAGCTCACCGTGCTCAATCCCGAGCCCGAGGGCCGCTTCCATACGGTGGTGCGCGGTGACACCCTGTCCGGCATCGCCAAGACCTACTACGGCAATGCAAACAAGTACATGGTGATCTTCGAGGCCAACAAGCCGATGCTCGGCCACCCCGACAAGATCTACCCGGGCCAGATGCTGCGCATTCCGCCGCAGGCCTGAGCATTTCCACGGCCCGACGGCGCCACTCAGCAACCGTCGGGCCGCACACCGAAGCCCGCGCCCTCCCCTGCCGGGCTTGAATTGCTGCACCGCGGGCGCTACTGTCGACGACCGCCAATTTCTGCGCCCGCCTTCTGCGGAGCGAATACGACATGCCCCGCATTCAGATCGACCTCCCGGACACGCTGCCCTTTTCCTGCGAGATTCAGCTCTACCTGAGTCACATGAATTACGGCGGTCACCTCGACAACGCCCTGCTGCTCACCGTCGTCAGCGAAGCGAGGGTGCGTTACCTGAAGTCGATGGGCTACACCGAACTGAGCGTCGAAGGGCTGGGCATCATCGTTGCCGACGCGGCGCTGCAGTACAAATCCGAAGCATTCCATGGGGAAACGATGGTGGTGTCCATGGGCGCGGCCGATTTCAGCAAGTACGGCTGTGATCTGCAATGGCGCATGACCGACCTCGCCTCGGGGCGGGAGATTGCGCGTGGCAAGACCGGCATCGTGTTCTTCGACTACACAGCACGCAAGATTTCCCCCGTACCTGACGGCTTCCGCCGCCGCTTCCCGTCGGACCAGACCTGACATGATGAAGGCTGAAGCGCTCGTCGCCGTCATTGGTGGCGGGCCGGCCGGACTGATGGCGGCCGAGGTGCTCGCCTCGCACGGCATCGCCGTCACCGTCTTCGATGCGATGCCGTCGGTGGGACGCAAGTTTCTGCTGGCCGGACGCGGCGGCCTCAACCTCACACACAGCGAAGACAGCACCCACTTTCTGTCACGATACGGCGTGCGTTCGGCCGAACTGGCACCGATGATCGATGCCTTTGGCCCGAGCGCGCTTCGCGACTGGGCCGCCGCACTCGGCGTCGACACCTTCGTCGGCAGTTCGGGGCGGGTGTTTCCCACAGAAATGAAGGCAGCCCCCCTGCTACGGGCCTGGCTGGCGAGACTGCGCACGAACGGAGTGAAGTTTGCCGTACGGCATCGCTGGCTCGGCTGGGGGCCGTCCCCGGACGCTTCAGCGCAGGTCTTGCGCTTCGCCACACCGGACGGCGAGCGCAGCGTGTCAGCCAGCGCGGTCGTGCTCGCACTTGGGGGCGGAAGCTGGGCGAAGCTGGGCTCGGACGGCACCTGGGTGGACACCCTGCGCACTCAAGGCATCGGCGTCGCCGACCTGCGCCCCGCCAACTGCGGATTCGATGTCTCCTGCTGCGACGGACACACCCCGGGCTGGAGCGCGCACTTCCTCGAACGCTTCGGCGGAGCGCCGGTGAAGTCGCTCGCGGCGCAGTGCACCGACCCGCAGGGGCGGACCCACACCCACAGTGGCGAGTGCATGATCAGTGCAACCGGCATCGAAGGCGGGCTGATCTACGCCTTGTCGGCGCCACTGCGCGACACGCTTGCCGCACAGGGCGAGGCCACGCTGTACCTCGACCTCGCCCCCGGCCGCAGCCTGGCACGGCTGAGCGCCGATCTGTCCCGCCCGCGCGGCAGCCGCTCGCTGGCCAGCCATCTGCAAGGACAGGCGGGGATCAAGGGCGTCAAGGCCGGCCTGCTGCGCGAATGCCTGCCCGCCGCAGCCTTCGCCGACCCGGCCCGGCTTGCCGCCGGCATCAAGGCCCTGCCGCTGCGCCTCAGGGCAACCCGCCCCATCGATGAAGCCATCAGTACCGCGGGCGGCGTCCGCTTCGAGGACACGACCCCCGGTCTGATGCTGAAAGTCATGCCCGGCGTGTTCTGCGCCGGCGAAATGCTCGACTGGGAGGCACCCACCGGTGGTTATCTGCTGACGGCCTGCTTCGCCAGCGGCCGGAGTGCCGGCCAGGGCGTCGTCGACTGGCTTGTCGCCTGCAAGCAGTGAGAAAGGCCGTGCACTGCGGGCATAACGTATTGCGGCAACACACGCAGTGAACACCCCGGCCTTTGCAGGCGCCAGCCACACCATCCGCAATGTCAGGCGTGATTTCCACGAGTGGCACCTTGGCCGGCCACGCTATCTCCTGTGGGCGCTCGATGTGGATACGGCGCCGGTGCGCCGGCGTGTGCTCGCCGCTCAGCACCACCTGAGCGGGCTTCTCCTTGACGACTACGCCCGTCAGCCGCACATCACGCTGAGCCTGTGCGGTTTCCCCAGCAACGCCCCCTGCCACTCGGACGACTTTGGCGCCGAAGCCCTGCACAGGCAAATCGCAGGGCTGCAACGCTTGCGTCCCCGCCCTTTCGAGATCCGGATCGGGTCATTGAGCAGTTTCACCTCCGCGCCCTACCTTGAAGTCGACGACGCAGGCGCACACATTGCCCGCCTGCGCACCGCCCTCGCAGGCGACGAGTTCGATCACCCTGCCGGCAGCTACACCCCGCACGTAACGGTCGGCCTTTACGCTGGCGCCTGGCCCACCACGGATGTTCATGAACGGCTCTGCCGCTTCGCCGCAGGCGCGCAGCTCGACCTGCGCATCGAGCGCATCAGCCTGTTCGCATACCGGTCGGCAGATATCGGTGGCGCACTGACGCGCGTCGCCGACTATGACTTCGAGCACGGCGCAATGCAGTGGCACGAGACATCACCGTTTCAAGCCAAGGCAGCACGGCAGGCCTAGGCCAGCCTAGTCCAATGCGGGCTGGCGCACGAAGGCGTTGAGACGCACATCCACCGTGACCGAGAGCGCTGTCAGTGCGGCAGCCTTTGCACGCCCTTCGGCGCTCGCGCGATACAGGTGCGGCGTCATCGCCAGCAGATCGCCGATCTGTTCGCTACCCGAAAGCTCCAGCCGGTAGCGGACGGTCTCGGAGCACTGCCTGACAAAGCCTTCAGGCGTCGGCATTTCGCCTGAGCGCTCGGGCTTGAGCGTCGGATAGATGATCTCGCGCAACTCCCGCAGATGGTCCGGCCCCGAATCGACCTGCAGCAGCACGCCCGACGGCTTGAGCACGCGCGCGAACTCCGGGTAGACCGGAAAACCGAACATGCACAGCACCCGGTCCAGCGTGCCCGAGAACACCGGAAGGTTGGCATTGCTGCCCACCACCCAGTTGGGCCGCTTGTCCTGCTTTGCGGCCGACAGCACCGCCCACTTGGAGATATCCAGCCCGAGCAGTTCCAGCACCTGCCCTTCGCCACATGCAGCCGCCAACTGGCGCAGGTAGTAGCCTTCGCCACAGCCGGCATCGAGGCAGCTGAGCGCTGCATTGGCATCCACGCCCGCCAGCGCCATCCGCCCCACGGCAGCGGCGATGGGCTGATAAGGCCCTGCATTGAGAAAGCGTCGCCGCGCGGCCACCATCTCCTTGCTGTCGCCAGGGTCGCGCGAGCGCTTCTGCTGTACCGGCAACAAGTGCGTATAGCCCTGGCTGGCAACGTCGAACGTGTGCCCGGCAGCGCAACGCCAGGCGGAACCGTTGCAGTGCAGACGGGCGCCGTCGAGCGGGCAGACCAAGGCCTGAAATGGGATGATCATGAGCAGAGGCGCGCTGCGCCCGAAACGTGAGACAGGGCGCAATTCTGCGGCAAACACCGCGCTCTGTCTTCATGACATGGTTCGTGACGCGGCGCACCGGGGTGCCACGAAACCTGCTCCGCGCCATCGACTCCGACCCGCCGCGCCTGCCCCTGTCCCTTACCAGTTCGATTCGCGCTCCGCCGTCGCAGTGATGCGGTGGATCGCGAGGTCAGCCCCCATGTATTCGTCTTCCTGATCCAGGCGCAACCCGAGCGTGAGCTTGAGAACGCCGTACACCAGAACGCCCCCGCCGACGGCAACCGCAATGGCGAATACGGTCATCACCAACTGCGACATGAAAGACACGCCACCGAGGCCTCCGAGCGCCGTGCTGCCAAAAATGCCCGCGGCGAGCCCGCCCCAGGTGCCGCACAAACCATGAAGCGGCCACACACCGAGCACGTCGTCGATCTTCCAGCGGTTCTGGGTGAGCGTGAACATCACGACGAACAGGGCGCCGGCCACCCCACCGACCATCAGCGCACCAAGCGGGTGCATGAGATCGGAGCCTGCGCAGACCGCAACCAGACCTGCCAGCGGCCCGTTGTGTACGAAACCAGGGTCATTCCTGCCCAGCACCAGTGCAGCCAGCGTGCCGCCGACCATCGCCATCAGTGAATTGATCGCGACCAAGCCAGTGATCTTCTCCAGCGTTTGTGCAGACATCACGTTGAAGCCGAACCAGCCCACGATCAGAATCCAGGCACCCAGCGCCAGAAAAGGGATGGACGACGGCGGATGCGCAGAGATTGCGCCAGTACGCGAGTAGCGGCCATGACGCGCGCCCAGCAGCAGAACCGCCGGAAGCGCGATCCACCCACCCATCGCGTGCACTACGACCGAGCCGGCGAAGTCGTGAAACTCCGCACCGAACGTTGTGGAGAGCCAGGCCTGCACACCGTATGCCTGGTTCCACGCGACACCTTCGAAGAAGGGGTAGATGAAACCGACGATCAGGAAGGTGGCCACGAGCTGAGGATAGAACTTCGCGCGCTCCGCGATACCGCCCGAGATGATCGCGGGAATCGCTGCGGCAAAGGTCAGCAGAAAGAAGAAACGGGTAAGCTCGAATCCGCTTTTCTCCAGCAGGGTTTCGGCGCCGGTAAAGAAATGGACTCCGTATGCGATGCCATAGCCAATCAGGAAATAGGCCAGGGTCGATACGGCAAAGTCAGTCAGGATTTTTACCAGGGCATTGACCTGATTCTTCTTGCGCACCGTGCCCACCTCAAGAAAGGCAAACCCTGCGTGCATCGCCAACACCATGATGGCGCCCAACAGGATGAACAGGACATCGCTGCTTGATTTGAAAGCTTCCATGATCCCTCCGAACGGAATTGCGGATCGAAAGCAAGCACCGTTCCAGTGCAGCACCTCCAGACACGGCGGTGCATGCGCCCCAAAACAGGAACATCGACCGCACCGCTATAGTGCATTCAGCACCCGGATTGCCCGATTACGGTGCATCCGCAACAGCAAATCTCCCGCGGGGGTGCGCCACTGAGAGCCGATGCGTAAAATGCCGCTTTGCCCTGCGCCTCCAGCCATGACCGCCTCCCGCCGCCCCACCGAACTGCTTGCTCCCGCGGGCTCCCTCGACATGATGCGCACCGCCTTCGCCTATGGCGCCGATGCGGTGTATGCCGGCCAGCCGCGCTACTCGCTGCGGGTGCGCAACAACAGCTTCGACAAGCTCGACGCACTCGCGGCCGGCATTGATGAAGCGCACGCCGCGGGCAAGGGCTTCTACCTCGTCGCCAACATCTATCCGCACAACGCCAAGGTTCGCACCTTCGAACGCGACATCGCGCCCGTGATCGACATGAAGCCGGACGCACTGATCATGGCCGACCCCGGCCTGATGATGATGGTGCGCGAGCGCTGGCCGGACATGGCGATCCACCTTTCGGTACAGGCCAATACCACCAACTACGCGAGCGTGCGTTTCTGGCAGTCGATGGGGGTGAAGCGCATCATCCTGTCACGCGAGCTGTCGCTGGACGAAGTCGCCGAGATTCGCGATGCCTGTCCCGACATGGAACTTGAGGTCTTTGTGCACGGCGCGCTGTGCATCGCCTACTCCGGCCGCTGCCTGCTGTCAGGCTATTTCAATCATCGCGACCCCAACCAGGGCAGCTGCACCAACTCCTGCCGCTGGGACTACAAGGTGCACGCGGGCACCGAGACCGCAAGCGGCGACATTCAGACCTGTGGTGGTACACCTGCACTGGGCAATCCACGTGACTTCGGCACCGTGGGCACGGCGCTCGGCGGCGGACCGCGGCACGCCGAGGCAAACCGGACATGGCTGCTGGAAGAGGGCTCCCGCCCGGGCGAACTGATGCCGATCGAAGAAGACGAGCACGGCACCTACATCATGAACTCGCGCGACCTGCGCGCCATCGAGCATGTACAGCGACTGGTGGACATCGGCGTCGACTCGCTCAAGATCGAAGGCCGCACCAAGAGCCCCTACTACGTTGCGCGCACCAGCCAGGGCTATCGACGCGCGATTGACGACGCAATTGCCGGCCGGCCCTTCGATCTGAAATTGCTTGGAGAGCTCGAAGGTCTCGCCAACCGAGGCTACACGGATGGCTTCTATCAGCGCCACCACACACCCGAACATCAGAACTACCTGCGGGGTCATTCGGAGTCCGGCCGCAGCCTGCTGGTTGGCGAAGTGGTCGGTTTCGACGGCGCACGCGGGCTGGCCGAGATCGAGGTGAAGAACCGTTTCGGCGTCGGCGATACGCTGGAGTTCGTGCAACCCGACGGCAACTTCACCGCCACCTGCACGCACATGGAAGATGCCGATGGTGGTGCACTCGACATGGTGCCGGGCAGCGGACGCCGCATCCGGCTTGCGCTGCCAGCCGGCACCAATCCGGCCCAGCCCTGCTTCGTCGCGCGATTCGTCTGATTCCTACGTCCTGGACGACCGGGTGCGCCGGGGCTTGGCCTCCGGCGCCGGACTGCCCCCGGGACTGCCCAGGGGCCGCGCCTGATTCCAGGCCACCATTCCACCGAGCAACAGAAAACCGCCGAGCAGCGCAATCGCGACAAAGGGCAAGGCCATCGCAAGCAGCGTCCAGTTGAGCGAGCGCACAAGCACGACCTTGCCCGGATCGGCCGGATCGATCCAGGCCGTGACCGACTGACCGATGTCCATCTCCCGCAGCACCGCCGCCAGGGTCCTGTGGTATCCCACCCCCTGGTGCAGGTCATAGCGGGATCCGACGAAGCCCTCGGCGTCCACGGTATAGCGGTAGCGAACCTTCAGCGACGGCAGCGGCCTGTTGCGCAGCAGGTCAGCCGGCTCGATTGACGCGAGCTCGAGCGTCGCGGGCACCGGCGTCCATTGCCGTGTCTGCATGGCCTCGTAAAGCGGCTGCACCCCGAACGAGATGGCGCCGAAGATGCCGGCGACCAGCAAGGCGACGCCGAACAGGGGAAAGATGAGCCTGATCCCGCCTTCGACAAGATACAACTTAAGTGAGGTTCGAGACATGTAGGCGCGAGCCGTAAGAGATTCCGTATTCTATGGCCCAACGCACCATACTGAAAATGGCATATGAAGCGCGCAGGCAGGCAATGCCGACACAATGCTCGACAAGCTGCAAACGGAGAGCGAGAATTTCCCGACACAGCGCCCAGCCCCCTGACCCACCGGTCGCCAGCGCGCCTGCCTACCTGCACCCGCATTCACATCCGGGGCAGGCATCCCGACCACTACCACACAGCCCATGATGCCCTGCACTCAGAATACAAGCACTGCACCAGCACTCGATATCGTCGCGCTGGACCTCACTCAGGCCCGCCACGCCCAGGCCTTCATCGATCTGCTCGATCACTATGCGCGTGATCCGATGGGTGGCGGCAAGCCGCTGACTGAGCCGGTTCGAGCCACACTCGCCGAGCGCCTGCTGCAGCGCAACGACTTCGTCGCTTTTGTCGCCTTCAGCGGCGACACGCCATGCGGCCTGATCAACTGTTTCGAGGGCTTCTCGACCTTCACCGCGGCGCCGCTGCTGAACGTCCACGACCTGGTCGTGCATGCGGATTTTCGCCGCCGCGGTGTCGGCCAGGCCCTGCTCGGCGCGGCAGAGACGGCGGCCCGCAATCGCGGCTGCTGCAAGCTCACGCTGGAAGTGCTGTCGAACAATTACACGGCGCTTGCCATCTACGAGCGCGCAGGCTTTCGTCCCTACGTCCTCGACCCTGCAGCCGGACATGCCCAGCTTATGCAGAAGTGGCTCGCCTGACCGCTCGTCGCCTTAGTCCGCCCCCGATCCTTCGCTGCAGTGCAACCTGCCTTGCGCTATAATGCAAGGCTTTGTTTTATCTGAAAAACAGGATTTACTGTGCTCGTCGCCGCCAATATCACCATGCAGTTCGGGGCCAAGCCCCTGTTCGAGAACGTCTCCGTCAAGTTCGGCGACGGCAACCGTTACGGCCTGATCGGCGCCAACGGCGCGGGCAAGTCGACTTTCATGAAGATCCTTTGCGGTGCGCTTGAGCCATCAGCCGGCAACGTATCGAAGGATCCGCACGAACGCATGGCCTATCTGCGCCAGGACCAGTTCGGCTATGAAGACCTGCGTGTTCTCGACGTGGTGCTGATGGGGCACGAGCAGATGTGGGCGTGCATGGCCGAGAAGGATGCGATCTACGCAAATCCCGAGGCCACCGAAGACGACTACATGCGCGCCGCCGAACTCGAAGGCAAGTTCGGCGAGTACGACGGCTACACCGCCGAGGCGCGGGCGGGCGAGCTGCTGCTTGGCGTCGGCATCGGCACCGAACTGCACAACGGCCCGATGAAGAACGTCGCACCGGGCTGGAAGCTGCGCGTGCTGCTGTGTCAGGCCCTGTTTGCCAATCCCGAGATCCTGCTGCTCGACGAACCGACCAACAACCTCGACATCAACACCATCCGCTGGCTCGAAGACGTGCTCAACAATCGTGACTGCACGATGGTGATCATCTCCCACGACCGCCACTTCCTGAACCAGGTCTGTACCCACATGGCCGACCTGGACTACGGCACCATCACCGTCTACGCCGGCAACTACGACGACTACATGGAAGCGGCGACCATTGCCCGCGAGCGTCAGTCCGCAGCCAACTCCCGGGCCAAGGACAAGATTTCCGAACTGCAGCAATTCGTGCGCCGCTTCTCGGCCAACAAGTCCAAGGCCAAGCAGGCCACCAGCCGTCTGAAGCTGATCGACAAGCTCAAGCCGGAAGACGTCAAGCCGTCGTCACGCCAGTACCCGTGGATTCGCTTCGACTACGACGAGAAGGACAAGCTGCACCGCCTTGCCTGCGAAGTCGACAACATCAGCTTCGCCTACGACGGCATGGACAAGCCACTGATCAACCGCTTCTCGCTGGCGATCGACGCCGGTGACAAGGTGGCGATCATCGGTGAGAACGGCGTCGGCAAGACCACGCTGATGAAGCTGCTGATCGGTGAGCTCACCCCGCAGAAGGGCGCGGTGAAATGGGCCGAGAAGGCCAAGCCGGGCTACTACGCGCAGGATCACTCGTCGGACTTCGCCAAGGACATCAACCTGACCGACTGGATTGCCGACTACGCGCGCATCACCGCAGACGCCGTCGGCGGCGATGTCGAAACCCTGATCCGCGGCACGCTCGGCCGTCTGCTGTTCTCCGGCGACGAGGTCAAGAAATCGGTCAAGGTCATTTCCGGTGGCGAGCAGGGACGGATGCTGTTCGGAAAGCTGATGCTGTCGCGCCCCAACGTGCTGCTGATGGACGAGCCGACCAACCACCTCGACATGGAATCGATCGAGTCGCTCAACACCGGCCTCGACAAGTTCCCCGGCACCCTGGTGTTCATCTCGCACGACCGTGAGTTCGTCTCCTCGCTGGCCACCCGCATCATCGAGATCAAGCTCGACGGCAGCATCATCGACTATCGCGGCACCTACGAAGAGTACCTGTCCAGCCAGGGCGTAGAGTAATCGCCCGGACCCTGGCCCCTCAGTCCGCCGCCTTCCTGCCCCGCCCCCAGCTTGCACGCAGGCTGGCGGCAGGCATGGGCTTGTCATACAGGTAGCCCTGCCCGATGTCGCAGCCCTCCGCGCGCAGAAACGCAGCCTGAGTCTGGGTTTCAACCCCTTCGGCAACCGCCCTGAGTCCCAGGCTGCCTGCCAGCGCTATCACCGCCCGAATGATGGCCTCGCCGTTGGTGTCGTGACCGATGTCACTCACGAACGACTGATCGACCTTCAGCCGGTTGAGTGGCAGTCGTCTGAGATAGGCCAGGCTTGAATAGCCGGTTCCGAAGTCGTCAATCGCCAGCGCGACGCCGAGTGCACGCAGCCCCTCGAGGACCTCCAGCGCGCGCTCGGGCTCGCGCATGATCATCGACTCGGTTACCTCGAGCTCGAAACGTTTGGCGGCAAGTCCGTTACGCTGCAGCGCGTCGGCAGTGATCTCTACGATCTGGTCGCGGTCTATCTGACGCGCCGACAGGTTGACCGCAACCAGCGGCACCTCGAATCCCTCTGCATCCCAGGCCACCATCTGCCGACAGGCCTCATTCAGGACCCACTTGCCGATCTCGCCTATGATGCCCATCTCCTCGGCAAGCGGAATGAATCTGCCCGGCGGGACCAGTCCCAGCTCGGGGTGTTGCCAGCGCACCAGCGCTTCGGCCCCGGCCAGGCTGCCATCCGCAAAATCAATCTGCGGCTGGTAGTGCAGGACCAGCTCCTTGCGCGCCACCGCCCCGCGCAAGGCGCTCTCCATGACCAGGCGCTCGAGCGTCCCGGTTGTCAGATCCTGTGAGAAGAACTGGTACGTATTGCGGCCCTGCGACTTGGCCTCGTACATCGCCAGGTCGGCATGCTTCAGCAGCGCGTCGGCGTCGTCCCCGTCATCCGGGTAGCGTGCGATGCCGATGCTCGCGGTCACGGTCAGCGCATGCCCGCCCACCGTGCGCGGGGTGGAGAAGATGTCGAGCATCTTGCGCGCGACGGTCGTCACCTGCCGCACGTCGGATTCGTCCTCCATCAGCAACACGAACTCGTCTCCGCCCAGACGCGCAAGCGTGTCACTGGCCCGGATCAGACGGCTGATACAGTTCCCGACATCGATCAGCAGCTCATCGCCGACCGTATGACCCAGCGTGTCATTCACGCTCTTGAACCGGTCGAGGTCGAAGAACAGCAGGGCGAGCGCGCCACCCTCGCGCCGTGCCCGCATCAGCGCATGCTCGAGCCGGTCGCGCAGCAGAATGCGGTTGGGCAGACGGGTAAGCGAATCGTGATAGGCGAGAAAATCGATCTTCTCCTGCGCCACCTTGAGGGTGGAGATATCGCTGAACACGGCCACATAGTGCGTAATCTGCTCGTCGCTGCCGCGCACCACGCTGATGGTCAGCCACTGCGGGTAGATCTCGCCGCTCTTGCGCCGGTTCCACAGCTCACCACGCCATTGCCCGGTCGCATTCAAGCTGCGCCAGATCTCGCGATAGAACTCGGACTCATGCCTGCCAGACTTGAGAATGCGCGGATTGCCGCCCACGACCTCATCCTTGCGATAGCCGGTAATCGTTTCGAACGCGGGATTCACCGTCAGGATGCAGCCCTTTGCATCCGTCACCAGAACGCCCTCGACCGTGCTGTTGAAGACACGGTCAGCCAGACGAAGCTCTTCGTCGGCACGGCGACGATCGGAGATGTCGCGCGCAAAGCCCACCGTACCAAGCAGCTCGCCGTTCCGGTCGACAACCGGCGCCTTGTAGGTTTCAATCCAGCGCCGCTCTCCGCGGTTCGTGATCTGCTCTTCGACGGACAGGCTCTTGCCCGTCGCCATCACCACGCCGTCATCATGGACATACTGCCGCGCGAGTTCTGCCGGCCACAGGTCTGCATCGGTCTTACCCTTGACCCCTTTCTGATCCGGCTCACCACATGCCTCGGCAACTTGGCGATTGACCGCGAGGAAACGCCCATCGCGATCCTTGAGCCAGACCATGAAGGGAAAGTTGTCGATCAGCGCCTGCTGGTAGTGCAGTTGCTGCTCCAGACTCGTGTTGAGCTCCAGAATTCTTTCATCAGCCCGCCGCTGATCCTCCAGAACGCTCAGCAACACCTGTCGCGCTTGGTCGGCATCCAGCAGCATCTGCGCCATTTCGTCCTTAGCTCGCCGCACTGCATGCTCGGCTTCGAGACGCAGGGTGATGTCGAGGCATACGCCGGCCACCGCCGGACGCCCTCCGAATTCAGCCCAGCTGCCATGCACCTCCACCTGAAATTCAGTGCCATCGCGGCGCAGGGCGGAAAAAACGTAGTGTGACTCGCGCACCTCGCCAGACATCCGCTGCGTGACCTTGCCGCGTACCAGCCCGCGATCGCGCTCGGTGACCAGCGAGCCCATCTCTACGCCATCGATCACGTCTGCGGGCGAAGCGTAGCCAAACATCGTGGCAAAGGCCCGATTGACGTAGCGGAAGCGCTCGTCCTGAATGACATAGATCGCGACGAGCGACTGCTCCACCACCGTCCGAAACAGGACATCCATATCGGCCACCCTCACTCTGGCTCACTTCCGTAACGCGGCGGCTCACCGAGGCGACGCAGCAAGGCATTGACCTCATCCTTCAACTCGAGAACCCGCGACTCCCGCCCGAGCGTGACCGCATACCAGCGCCGCATCTCCTCGACACTTGCGGCAAGCCGCGACGATTCACGGTGGCGCTCGAGCGCGATCGACAGCAACTGACTGATGCTGTCGAACTGCTGGCGCTCGTGCTCGGCCGCCTCACGCGGCGTGCGGTAATAGGCCGCAAAAGTACCCAGCACACGACCATCGGTGGCAAGCAGCGGCACCGACCAGCACGCACGCAGACCATGAGCAAGCGCAATTTCTGCGTAGTCCACCCACAGGGGGCTGTGCTCGATATCGCTGACGAACACGGATTGCGCAGTAAAGGCCGCAGTCCCGCAGGAACCCGCCGCGGGACCGATGGGCGCACCGTTGATGGCCTCGGAATACGCCGCCGGCAAACTCGGGCCTGCCCCGGTGTGCAGATGCGTCCCTTCCTCGTCCATCAACAGGATGGAGCACAGCATGTCCGGGTTTTGCTGCTCAAGCAGTGTCGTCACATACAGCAATGTGTCACTCAGCGCTTCCCCGCGCGCAACACGCTCCAGCGTGCTGTTCGAAAGTTCGAGCATGCGCTGCGACCGCGCGCTCGCGGTTATGTCGCTCCACACCGTGGACACGCAGTGGCGCCCGCGCAACGCCAAGGCGCGCGCACTCACCCGTACATCACGCAGCTCACCGCTGCGATTCCGGTATTGCGTGGAGAACACGCCCTCCCCCTGGGCGATGACCTGCCGGATATGCGTCACAAGCTGCACCTGATCGAGGGTCGCCCCAAAATCACGCAGATTGAGCTTTTCGAACACCTCACGACCATAGCCGAAATTGCGGTGTGCCGCTTCGTTGAACTCAAGCACGGCGCCGCTATCGGCATCGAACAGCAGGATCGAATCCAAAGCCTGATTGACGATGGCACCATAGACCTCCTCACGCTCCGCGAGACGCTCCTGGGCCTGATGCAGCGCAGTCACGTCACGTGCAACGCCCAGCACACCAAGCAGCGCCCCATCGGCGCCGAATATTGGCGTCTTGACTGTTTCCAATAGCTCACGGTGGCCATCAGCGAAGTCGATCCAGTCACTGTGGCGCGCGGGCTGACCGCTCTGCATCACGGCGCGGTCCTCCGCACGGATGGACTCTGCCAGTTCGGGGCGGAGCAGGTCGTAGTCGCACTTGCCGAGCACCTCCGTTTCAGGAAGCCCGAAAACCGATGCGACGCGGGCATTGCAGGCAAGGAACACCCCTTCCCTGTCCTTGAGAAAAACAAGGTCGGATGCACCCGCCAGCGAAGTGGCAAGACGCAATGCGTTGATGGGATCACCTTCGGGTGGCGCAGTGGTGTTCATGATGATTCAGAAGCCTTTCCGAGGCCATTCGGGACATCCCGCCCGTTCGCCCGAGTTCGCCATAAGGCTTAGTCGTGTCGTCAGCCAATTATGAAGCAATCCGCTCCAGCGTTTGTGCTCCCCGTCACGGCTGGCACTGCCCGGCCTCGAACGCTGCTCAACAGGTCTTGACGACAATGTCGTGCAGCGTGTTCGCACAATGCGCCATGCGGTCCGCCGCGTTTGAAAGGTGGCGGTAGATTTCACGCCGTTTGAACATGTTCAGGTAGTCCTCACCCTGAAATAGTTCCGCAAGCGCCTTGCGGTAGAGCTTTTCAACCTTGCGCTCAGCCTTGCGCCCGACGTCGGCGCACTCCGCACTCAGTGCGGGCTGTTTTGCCAGCACCGAGAAGCCCGTCGCCAGCGCTTTCACCCCCTGCTGCAAGGCCCGCGCCATCTCCGTCGTGTAGGGATCAGGCCCGACGCCGAGCATGTCCATCTCGTTGACGGTGCTCTTGCAGTAATTCACCACCTCGTCGAGATCCATGATCGCGCGGTGAATGTCCTCGCGGTCGAACGGCGTGGAAAACGCCTCGTTCAGGGTATGCAGGTTGTGAATCTTGACGCGGTCGGCAGCATGCTCATCGGCCTTGATCTGCTTGGCGATCGCGGGGGTCGCCTGCTCCATGAACTGCACCAGCAGGGTGACGGTGTGCACCACCTGCAGCGCCTGTTCGGTGAGCAGCCGATGAAAGTCCGGCGCCTTTGGAAAGATGCGGTCGAGCACCCGGAAAACGATGGAGCGTGTCGGTTCTGTCATGTCCTGACCTCAATCAAGCAAGGGGCGCAACAGCAGCAGCACGACGGCACCGGCCGCAGCCGAGGCCGGAATCGTGATCACCCAGGTCGCGACGATCTCGCCCGCCTTGTCCCAGCGCACACTGCGCGGACGTTCGGATGCGCCGATCCCCATGATCGAACTGGCCACGACATGGCTTGTGGAGACCGGCGCCCCCACGAACGAGGCAGAGAGGATGACCGTGGCCGAGGTGAGTTGCGAATCGAGCGCATGCAGCGGACGCACCTTGTACACCGCAAAGCCGAGCGTGCGCACGATGCGCCAGCCCCCCGTCAGCACGCCCGCCGTCATCGAGATGGCGCACACGAGCATGACCCAGAGCGGCACGTCGAAGCTCGGAATGAAACCGCCGAGCAAGAGGACCAGCGTGAGAATGCCCATGCTCTTCTGCGCATCGTTCGCCCCGTGCGCGAACGCCAGTCCGGCGGTGGTCACATACTGGGACAGCCGCAGATGGCGGTTTAGCGTCGGTCGTGCCGCGCGGAACAGCAGGGACAGAAGACGGTGTATCAGGTAGCCGACAAAAAAACCAAGCAGCGGGGACAGGACCAGCGCCAGCAAGACCTTGGTCACCCCCGAAAGATGGCCGTCAGCCAGCGCCGAAAAGCCCCACACCACGTGATCGAGCCCCGCCGAGCTCACAACCGCGCCAACAAGACCGCCAACCAGCGCATGGGATGAAGAGGACGGGATGCCTTTCCACCAGGTCAGCAGATTCCACCCAATGGCGCCGATCAACCCGGCCAGCAGGATCCCCAGAGACAGCATCACCGGCACGCCCGCAAGATCAACGAAACCGCCAATCGTGTTGGCCACTGCCGTCCCCCCGAGCAGGGGTCCGAGAAACTCGAACACTGCGACCATCGATACGGCCTGCGCCGGGCTCATCGCACGCGAGGCAATGACGGTGGCGACGACGTTTGCAGCATCATGAAAGCCATTCGTGTAGTCGAACAGCAGGACGGTCGCAACGGCGCACACGGTAATCACGAGGACAAGGTCCACCGGCACACACTCCGCGGCAAAATGGCATCTGCGCCTGATGATAAGCGGATGCAGGGGACAAAGCATGCCGCACTGCGCAACATCCGGGCCGACCCGGCGCGGCCCGTAAACAGGAAAACCCGGCACACGCCAGTCAGGCATGTGCCGGGTCAGTGGTCGGCAAGCGCTTAGCGTGTGCGCTCTGCGATGCGACCGGACTCGTCGGAGATGATGACTTCAACCCGGCGGTTTGCCTGGCGCCCTTCCGCCGTGCCATTACCGGCAACGGGGTATTCGAGTCCCAGACCGCGAACCAGAATCCGCGTGCTTGAAATGCCACGGTTCACCAGGGCGAAGCGGACCGAGTCTGCACGCTGCTCGGAGAGCTTGCGGTTGTACGCCGCCGAACCAACGCTGTCCGTGTGACCTTCGATCATGACGGTGCGCGCAGGATGCTTGTTCATGAACGCAGCAAGCTGATCGATGGTGCGCATCGCACCCGCCTTGAGCTCGGCTTTTCCGGTATCGAACAGCACATCGCCGAGGGTCAGCACCATGCCCCGATCGCTCGGCTTTGCCTTCAGTTCGGCGAGCTGGTCCTCAAGCTCGCGAGCACGGGCCAGCGCAGCCTCTGCTTCGGTTGCACGCGCTTCAGCCACCTTGCGTGCTGCGTCCGCCTCCTGCGTCCGCGCTCCGATGAGCGCGTCACTGCGGACGCGCTGGGCCGCCGCGACTTCTTCGTCGGCCTTCGCCTGCAGTCCCTTTTCGAGCGCAATATTGACGCGCTGACGGGCGAGGTAGGCCTGGTGCTCAACCATGTCGAGTTCTCCGCCCCGGCTCATGATGCTCTCGGCCTCGCGCAGCGACTGCTCCGCACTCTTGAGTTCGACCGCTGCGCTGCGTACAACCCTCGGGTCAGCGCTTGCGCTGCGATACGCCTCGCGTGCATCGGTCAGCATGGCGTTTTCCTTGGGCATGCCCGCACACCCCGCGACGAGCAGGAGACCTGCGATCGCACTCAGACTGCGTCGTGAAAACGCCGACTGCAAACGCGGGACACTGGTGTTGGTCTTGTTCAGCTCAATCTTCATTATTTCGGCCTCCGGTCCAGTTCGCCACGCAGGGTCTCGATGCTCTCCTGCACTTCAGTCACCGCACGCTGCGAGCGCGCCGTGCGAGCCTTGGCCTCTGCCAGTCGCGCATCGACTGCGGCCTGCTCGGCAAGTACCTTGGCACGCTCATTGTCTTCGCTGCGCATGGCCGCTTCGGCCTGCGAGAGCTTGTCGCGAGCGGTCAGCAGTTCCAGCGGCGCATGCGTGCGCGCACCGGCCGACTCGGCCTGCGAAAGCGATGATTGTGCGGTGGACAGCTCTGCAACCGGCGGTCCCATCCTGCTTGCACACCCGGTCACAAAGAGAACGGCCAGAACACTGGCAGCCACGGTAAGCGGGCGGTACTTCGAAACGCTCAAGCTCATTGCAACTCCTTCGCTGTTGAACGGTGAAGAACAAATTCAGCCATCATCGTATAGCGCGACAATCGACAAATAAAACGATATATTTTTGTCACTTCAACAAATATTTTTGATCAATGGACATCGACCTTCTCCGCACCTTCGTGGAAGTTCATCGTCTGCGGCACTTCGGTGCGGCGGCCGAATCACTCCACGTCACCCAGGCCGCGGTCAGCGCGCGCATCAAGCAGCTGGAGACGCTGCTTGGCGCACGCCTGTTCGACCGCACGCGTCGTGACGTGCGCATCACGCCCGAAGGTCATCGCTTCCTCCATTCGGCCGACCTGATCATCTCCGAGTGGCGCCGCGCGCGTCATATCGTCGGCAAGGGCGGCGTCGAAACCCCGCAACTTTCCATCGCCGGCAGCCTGCGCCTGTGGGACATCTTCCTGCAGGACGGCTGGCTGCATGCCTTGCGCCGGGCACGCCCCGACATCGCACTGACGGTTGAGACCGGTGCGCCCGAAATGCTGATTTCGCGGCTGTTCGACGGCCTGCTCGACGTCGTGGTCATGCTCGAACCCCCGCGCATCGAACTGATGACCGAGACCCGGCTGACACAGATTGATCTTTTTCTGGTGTCCACAAGCCCGCGGCAGACTGCCGCCGAGGCGCTCGGGAAGGGTTACGTGATGATCGACTGGGGGCAGGCCTTCGAGGTAGAGCACCGCGAGCGCTTTCCCGAAGCACCGGCGCCGATGACCACCGTTTCGAACTCGGGCATGGCGCTGGCCTACCTCAAGGCCATCGGTGGCGCAGCCTTCCTGCCCGGCCGCGTCATCCAGCCCGAGATTGACACCGGCAACCTGTTTGTCGTGAAAGACACGGCGCCGATCAGCCGCGGCGTATACGGCATCTATCTCAACCGCAACCCCAAACTGCCTGTCATTCTCGAGGCGCTGGACGTTCTGAATGCCGGCAAGCGGATCTCGGTCGACGGCTTCGGCACCGCGGACGAAATTCCCGGAGACGCGTCGCAGGGCCACGAGCCGTCGTCTCGGATAGAATAAGGGCCGGTCAACCGGATTTCGCCATGATCGGTATCTTTCTCATCACCCATGCCACGCTGGGCGAATCGCTCATCCAGTGCGCCTGCCATGTGCTCAACAAGCGCCCTGCCAATATCATTCAGCTCGGCGTGTCCGCGCAGGACGATCCACTCGACCTGTTGCCGACCGCGCGACAGATGGTTTCCTGGGCGAACAGCGGTCGTGGGGTGGTCATACTGACCGACATCTATGGCGCAACACCGTCCAATATCGCGATCAAGCTCCTGAAACCCGGCCTCGTCGAGGGCGTCGCGGGCGTGAATCTGCCCATGTTGCTGCGTGTGCTGACATACCGGGAGAAAGACATGTCCACCCTGATACAGCGCGCCATTTCGGGCGGCTGTGACGGGGTGATGCACATGAAGTAAAGCAGCAAGTTCTGACCTCACATTACAAACCAAACCAGAAACCGGAAGTCGAGCGAGACGCAAGATGCCCAAAGCGGACGTGGAAATCATCAACAAACTTGGCCTGCATGCACGTGCTTCGGCCAAACTGACCCAACTGGCAAGCGGCTTCGGCGCCGAGGTCTGGCTGGAGCGAAACGGCCGTAGAGTCAATGCAAAAAGCATCATGGGCGTTATGATGCTCGCCGCCGCGCGCGGCGCCACAATCAGCGTTGAAACCGCCGGGGTCGACGCCGAGAACGCTCTCGAACAGATCAAGGCACTGATTGCCGACCGCTTCGGCGAAGAGGAATAGACGATGGCATTTACGCTGCACGGACTGCCCGTCTCGCAAGGTATCGCCATCGGCCAGGTGCACCTCGTGTCTCACGCACTGCTCGAGGTGAACCACTACCACGTGCCGCCAAAACACCTCGCCGACGAACTGACGCGGCTCGACGATGCGCTTGCCACCGTGCAGGGCGAACTCATCGGACTCAAGGCCTCGGCCAGTTCGGGGACCAGTCACAACGAAGTCGGCGCTTTCGTCGATCTGCAGCTGATGATGCTGTCCGACCCGATGCTGATCGATGCCGCACGCAAGCTGATCGAGTCGCGTCGCTGCAACACCGAGTGGGCGCTGGTCCAGCAGATGGAACTGGTCGTCGAGCAGTTCCGCCAGATCGAGGACCCCTATCTGCGCGAGCGCCAGGCCGACGTCGTGCAGGTTGTCGAACGCCTGGTGAAGGTCCTGCTCGGCCACCCGGGCCACCTGCCGCCCAAGCGCCGCGACGGACTGGGCACCGTGGTCGTGGCGCACGACTTGTCGCCAGCCGACACCATCGGCTTTCGCGACCACAACATCTCGGGATTCGTCACCGACGTGGGCGGGCCAACCAGCCATACCGCGATTGTTGCCCGCAGCCTGTCCATTCCCGCTGTCGTGGGCCTGCACCATATCCGCGACCTCGTGGAAGACGGTGAGCTCATCATCGTCGACGGCACCCGCGGTGTCGCCATTGTCGATCCTGACGAAACGGTCGTGCAGGAATACCGCCTGCGCCGCTCCGAACTCGAACTGGAAAAATCCAAGCTCAACCGGCTCAAGGACACGCGCGCCACGACGCTCGACGGCGAGGACGTCAATCTGCTCGCCAACATCGAAGGCCCGAAGGACCTGCCCCAGGTAAAGGCGGTCGGCTCCGACGGCGTCGGCCTGTACCGAACAGAGTTTCTCTTCATCGGTCGCGACACCCTGCCAGACGAAGACGAGCAGTACGAAGCCTATCGCGCCGTACTCAAGGCCATGCCCAGCAAGCCGGTGACCATCCGCACCTTCGACGTCGGCGCCGACAAGGCGCTCAATGGCAACCAGGGCCGCAACGAGCCCAACCCGGCGCTGGGCCTGCGAGCGGTGCGCTACTCCCTGGCCGAACCGAAGATGTTCATGACCCAGCTGCGTGCGCTGCTGCGTGCATCTGCGCACGGCAGACTGCAGATCATGGTGCCGATGCTGGCGCATGCGCACGAGATCGACCAGTGCCTGACCCTGATCGAAAAGGCCAAGACCGAGCTGCGTGCGGAAAAGGTCAAGTTCAACGAAGCGGTGCCCGTCGGCGGCATGATCGAAGTGCCTGCTGCTGCGCTGTCGCTGGGCATGTTCATCCGCCGCCTGTCGTTTCTCTCGATCGGTACCAACGACCTCATCCAGTACACGCTGGCCATCGACCGCTCGGACGAGTCCGTCGTTCATCTTTACGACCCCCTGCATCCGGCAGTGCTCAAGCTCATCAGCGGCACCATACAGGCCGGTGTTCGCTTCGGTGTGCCGGTTTCGGTGTGCGGCGAGATGGCGGGCGACCCGGCCTATACCGAACTGCTGCTCGGCATGGGACTGCGCAATTTCTCGATGCACCCGGCCCATATCCTCGGGGTCAAACAGCAAGTGCTGCGCGCCGATGTGGGCGAACTCGCACCCCGAGTGCAGCGCATTCTCAAGATGGACGAGCCGGCACGCGTGCGCGAAGCCGTGGAGCGGCTCGGAAGCTAGGCAACGGGTCGGAAGTCGGGCCCGGACACATGGGCCGGAACCTGCCCTGAAGCACATGCTCCGCACAAACGCATACGCTTTCATCAGCATGATTGCGCCCGCTGACGCCCGCCATTAGAATGGCGGCCTGTCCAGTGAAGGCCTTCCGGCTTTCCTCAGAGCGGGCGTCGTATAACGGCATTACCTGAGCTTCCCAAGCTCATGACGAGGGTTCGACTCCCTTCGCCCGCTCCAGCCATCCATATCGAACACCAGCTGAAAAGGCCGGCCTCCCAGGCGGGCCTTTTTGCATTCCACGCCGGTCTTCACCCACACCACCGTCACACGCTGCGAATGTGATGCGCCAGCCCATATCCAGATCAACAAATCTGTATTTCGACTTTTTACGATATATACTTCGATAAAATTCGATATTGAACCCAGCCCCGCCGACAGGCGCCTAAACATGAACATCGACGTCATCATCAAGGCACTCGCGCACCCTGTACGGCGCGAGATCCTGCAGTGGCTGAAGGAGCCCGAAAAGCACTTCTCCGAGCAAGCGCATCCGCTCGAAGTCGGTGTATGTGCGGGCATGTTCGAGCGCTGCGGCTTGTCGCAATCCACGGTATCCACCCACCTCGCCACCCTGCAGAACGCCGGTCTGGTCAGCACGCGGCGCATCGGCCAGTGGGTGTTCTACAAACGCAACGAAGAAACGATCAGCACCTTCCTGCGCCAGATCAGCGACGAGCTCTAGGGTTTCGCCTGCTCCCAGGCCCCTGTGGCACAGCACTGAACACGCGCCCGATCATCAGCACCAGACTCCAGAAACGCCCTTCACTACAGGACACAGACCTCCCATGCCTACCCTGTTCGACCCATTTACCGCCGGCGACATCGCGCTTTCCAACCGTATCGTCATGGCCCCGCTGACCCGCAACCGCTCACCCGGCGCGGTACCTGGCGAGATGACGGCCACCTACTACGCACAACGTGCCAGCGCCGGCCTGATCATCACCGAGGCCACAGCCATTACCCAGCAGGGTCAGGGCTATGCCGACGTGCCGGGCCTGTATGCCCCCGAACAGCTGGCTGGCTGGCGTCGCGTCACCGAGGCTGTGCATGGCGCGGGCGGAAAGATCGTGGTGCAGATGTGGCACGTCGGGCGCATTTCCCACGCCTCGCTGCAACCCGCAGGCGGTGCGCCGGTGGCTCCCTCGGCCATTACCGCCAAGGCCAAGACCTATATCGTGAATGCAGACGGCAGCGGCGAGTTCGTCGCCACCTCTCAACCACGGGCGCTGGCGCTGGACGAGCTGCCTGGGATCGTTGAAGACTACCGGCGCGCGGCCCGTGCCGCGATCGATGCCGGATTCGACGGTGTCGAGGTGCATGCGGCAAACGGCTATCTCATCGATCAGTTCCTGCGTTCCGGCAGCAATCATCGTACCGACGCCTACGGCGGCGGCATCGAGAACCGCGCACGCCTGCTGGTCGAAGTCATGGAAGCGATCACCGCCGAAATCGGCGCGGGCAGAACGGCCATCCGCATCTCGCCGGTCACGCCCGCCAACGACGCATCGGATCCCGATCCGCAGCCGCTGTTCGACTACGTGGTGCGACAGCTCGCGAGATGGCCGCTGTCCTACATTCACGTGATCGAGGGCGCCACCGGTGGCGCGCGTGATTTCCAGCAAGGCGACACGCCCTTCGACTACGCGGACCTGCGCGCCGCTTATGCCGAGGCTGGCGGCGCTGGCGCGTGGATGGTGAATAACGGTTACGACGGCACGCTGGCAGAAACCGTCGTGGCCGATGGCTGCGCCGATCTGGTCGCCTTCGGCAAGCCCTTCATCGCCAACCCCGACCTTGTGCGCCGCCTGCGCGAACACGCGCCGCTCAACGCGCCAGACACAAAGACCTTCTATGGCGGCGGGGAGAAAGGCTACCTGGACTATCCGACGCTGCCCTGACCCCTGCGGCAGCGCGCACGGCGGACGCCTCCGGAATAATCAGCGGAGGCCGTCCGCACGGGCGAACAGACGCCCGACCGCCTGCGGGTTGGACGGGAAGTACAGGTGCACGTACGAGGCGGTCAGCCGCGCACGACGGTAGATCGCCTCGCCCTCGCGCCCGTCCGGCGTGTGCGCACGAAGCAGGGGCTGCAACGGGGTTTCGCTCTTCGAATAGTGGAAGGTATGCCCGGCCAGCCTGCCCTCGGGCAATTCGGCAATCTGCAGGCCGAGTGCGGCAAGCCGCTTCTGCATCACGGCGCGCCCCGGCAGCAGCCCACCGAAGGCGTGCGCCTCCCCCGCCTTGTCGACCACGGTCTCGAACAGACTCATCATGCCACCGCACTCGGCCAGCACTGGGCGGCCGGCATCGACATGTGCGTGCAGCGCCTGCCAGAACCCGCGATTGGCCGCGAGGCGCTCGCCATGCAGTTCCGGGTATCCACCCGGCAGCCACACAGCATCGCAGGCAGGTATCCCCTCGCCCGCGAGCGGAGAAAAGAAGGCGAGCTCGGCACCCAGCGCGCGCAAGCTATCCAGGTTTGCCGGATAGATGAAACCGTAGGCCGCATCGCGCGCGATCGCGACCGTATGCCCGGCAAGGACCGGCCCCACGGGGGCTGCGGGCGCAGCGGTGAAGGCGACTGCAGGCGGCAGGTCCGCCGCGCCGGTCTGCGCCAGGCTGTCGGCCAGACGGTCCAGTCGCGCATCGAGATCCTTGATCTCCGCCGCCTGCATCAGTCCGAGGTGGCGCTCGGGCAGGGCCGCATCGGCATCGCGCATGAGCGCGCCGAACCAGCGCATGCCCCCAGGCAAGGACGCCTCAAGCATTCCAGCGTGGCGCGGGCTGCCGACATGGTTGGCGAGTACACCGGCAAACGGCAGCCCCGTGCGGTAGGTCGCCAGTCCATGCGCCAGCGCGCCAAAGGTCTGCGCCATCGCGCGGGCATCGATCACGGCCATGACGGGCAGACCGAAGCGGCAGGCAATGTCCGCACCCGAGGGCGAGCCGTCGTACAAGCCCATGACGCCCTCGACGAGGATCAGGTCGGCCTCGCCCGCCGCCTCGTACAAGCGCCGTGCGATGTCGTCCTCACCACACATGCCGAGGTCGACGTTGTACACAGCCGCAGCGCTGGCCACGGCATGAATCTGCGGATCGAGGAAGTCCGGCCCCGACTTGAACACCCGCACCTTGCGCCCAAGGCGGCTGTGCATGCGTGCAAGCGCCGCGGTGACGGTGGTCTTGCCCTGACCGGAGGCCGGGGCGGCGATGAATAGCGCCGGACAATGGCGCGGCGTAAGGGTTTCGGTCATGTCGATGGACGCCACGAATCGGCGTCGAAAAAGGCTGAACAAGATGCGCGCCGGCGTGGGCCGGGCACTAGCGCTCGCCGTCGGGCGTTGCGGGATGCACCACCGCACAGCCTGCGTGCGGCGGATGGGGGGTGTCGATCGCGTTCTGCGGCGCGAACCATGCCAGGCGCGGGTAGAGCCCGACCACCCCGCCAACCACGGTCAGCGCCGGTGGGCGGATGCCCGCCGCCTGCACGCGCTCGGTCAGCGTCGCGAGGTCGGCCGTTACCACGCGCTGGGCATCGGTCGTGCCGCGCTCGATCACCCCGGCCGGCGTGTCCGCCTGCAGGCCATGGGCGACGAGTTGCTCACAGATCTCGGCCAGGCGCGAAATGCCCATGTAGATCACCAGCGTCTGCCCCGGGCGCGCAAGCATCGGCCAGTCCAGATCGAGCGCACCATTTTTGAGAAAACCCGTGGTGAAGATCACCGATTGCGCATGATCGCGGTGGGTCAGCGGAATGCCTGCGTACGCTGCAATACCCGCTGCAGCGGTGACGCCCGGCACCACTTCGACGGTAATGCCGGCCTCGACCAGCACCTCCATCTCTTCACCGCCGCGCCCGAAGATGAAGGGGTCGCCGCCCTTCAGCCGCACCACCCGCTTTCCCGCCTGGGCCAGCGTCACCAGCAAGCGGTTGATTTCGTCCTGCGGCAGGGTGTGATCGGCGGCCTTCTTGCCGACATAGATGTGCTCTGCCGCCGCAGGCGCCAGGGCGACGATTGCGGGGCTGACCAGGTTGTCGAAGACCACCACATCGGCGCCCCCGACCAGGCGCGCACCGCGCAGCGTCAGCAGTTCCGGGTCGCCGGGACCGGCTCCGACCAGATACACATGACCGGGCTGGGCGCCGGCTCTCGCGCCAGGCATGACGGGCACACTCATCTCACCACTCCATGCCGGCCATCGCCTTGATGCCGGCCGCAAACGCATGCTTGACCACGGTCATGTCCGTCACCGTATCGGCGACCGCCACCAGTTCAGGCGGCGCTGCACGGCCAGTCACCACCACGTGCTGATCGACCGGCCGGGCCATGAGGTCGGCCACCACGCTATCCACTTCAAGATAGCCGTACTTCAGCGCGATGTTGAGCTCATCGAGCACGACAAGTCCAGTCTCCGGGTCGCGCAGAAAGCGGCGAGCCTGCTCCCAGGCGGCGTGTGCCGCAGCCACATCGCGGGCGCGATCCTGCGTTTCCCAGGTGAAGCCCTCGCCCATCACATGCCAGCTCACGCCGGGCTGGCGGCGGTAGAAGGCTTCCTCGCCGGTGTCCGACCTGCCCTTGATGAACTGCACCACCCCGACTTTCTGTCCATGGCCGAGCGCACGCGCAACCAGCCCGAATCCGGCACTGGATTTGCCTTTGCCGTTGCCGGTATTGACCAGCAACACCCCGCGCTCAATCTGTGCTGCGGCGATGTGGCTGTCGACCACTTCCTTCTTGCGCGCCATGCGTGCGTTGTGGCGCGCGTCCTTGTCCTGATTCTCGCTCATCGTGTTCTCTCTCGTTCAGGGGTTCGTTGGCGTGACGGGCTGCAACACGCCCGTGGCGCTTCCAACTGCAAAACTGCCTCTGGCGGGCAGTGTGGGAACAGGGTTTTCATCGCTTCAATCGGGCACAAAGGTAATCCGCCCATCGAGTTCGAAGCGCCGCAGCGGATGCCCGAAGGCATGGCTCAGGCAATCGGCCTGCAGCACAGTGTCGCGGTCGCCGGCGATCACGCCCCCCTGACCATCGAGCAGGATGATGTGATCGGCAAAGCGGGCGGCAAGGTTGATGTCGTGCAAGACCATGACCACCCCTCGCCCCTGGTCAGCGAGCAGGCGGAACAGGGACAGCACTGCGATCTGGTAACGCAGGTCGAGGTGGTTGAGCGGCTCGTCGAGCAGGAACAGCTTCGGCGCCTGCGCCAGCAGCGCGGCCACCGCAACGCGCTGACGCTCGCCGCCCGACAGGGTGAGGATGTCGCGCTGCTCGAAGCCGGTCAGCCCGACATCGGCCAGCGCAGCACGGGCGATGCGTTCGTCGTCCGAGCCTTCCCAGCCCCAGCGCCCGAGGTGCGGGTGACGGCCGATGAGCACGGACTCCAGGACGGACGCGGCAAAGTGGTCGGGCTGCTGCTGCGGCAGCACGCCACGAAACCGGGCCGCATCGAGCGCAGACCACTCCGAGTACGGCGCGCCGCCAAGACGCACCGTGCCCACGCTGGGCGCGCGCAGTCCGGCCAGGGTATGCAGCAGCGTGGTCTTGCCCGCGCCATTGGGTCCGAGCAGCACCAGGCATTCGCCCATCGCCAGCTTGAGGCTGAACTCGCAACACAGCCAGCGCTCGCCTGCCTGCAGCGCGAGCCGGTCGGCCTCGAGCAAGGGTGAAGCGGAAGCGGATGCGCCGGAAGTTTTCATGTCAGCGCGGATGGCGTGCAAGCAGGAACAGGAACACCGGCACGCCGATGAGTGCGGTCAGCACGCCCACCGGCAGTTGCTGCGGCGCCATCACCGTGCGTGCCAGCGTATCGGCCACGGTCAGCAGAATGCCGCCCGCCACTGCTGCGGTCGGCAACAGCACGCGCTGGTCGTTGCCCAGCGCGAGCCGCACCAGATGCGGCACGATCAGCCCGACGAAACCCACCGAGCCCACCTGCGTCACCGCCACCGCGGTCAGCAGCGAAGCCAGCACGTACAGTCCGAGGCGCAGGCGTTTGACGCTCACGCCGAGCGCATGTGCGGTCATCTCGCCTCGTGCCAGCACGTTGAGATCACGCGCAAACGGCAGCACCGCGAGCAGGCCGATCAGCAGCACGCCCAGTGCCGGCCACGGGTTGGACGCACCACTGGCATCGCCCATCAACCAGAACAGCATCGACTGCACCCGTGTATCCGGTGCCAGCGCCAGCATCAGCGTCACCGCCGCGCCACAGCCTGCGGCCACGATCACACCGGTCAGCAGCAGGCGCGTCTGCGTCCAGCTGCCGTCGCCGTGCGCAAGTCCGAACACCAGCAACATGGCAATCAGGGCGCCGGCAAACGCGCCGCCATCAATCCAGATGGATGCCGCCCCCAGCGAAATGCCGGTCAGCGCACCAACCGCTGCGCCGCCGGAAATGCCGAGGATGTAGGGATCAGCCAGCGGATTACGCAGCAAGACCTGCATCAGCGCCCCCGCCAGCGCGAGCAGGCCGCCACACACAAAGGTGGCCACCGCACGCGGCAGGCGAAGTTCGCGCACGACGCTGGCTGACATGCCGTCGGCACCGCCCAGGGCAGCAAGGACCTCGGCGGGCGCGATTGGCAAACTGCCCGCGATCAGCGCCCACCCCAGCGTCAGCGCCGCGACCAGCACCAGCAGCAGCGCGACGACGAGCGGGCGGCGACGCCTGCCAGTCATCAGGCAGTCCCCGCCCTTGCGCAATGCCACGGCCTCCATCGGCTGTCAGTGCAGTGCGTAGCGCAGCGCAACGAAGGCATTCGCGCCCTTCGTGCCGTAGCCCTGAGCCAGTTCGTAGTCCCTGTCGAGGATGTTGTTTGCACGCAGCTCCACACTCCAGTCAGGCGCCAGCGCATAGTGAACGTATGCGTTGAGCAAGGAATATCCGGCCAGCCGTTTTGCCGACGTGTTGCTCGCCGTTGTGTCGAAGCGCCGCCCCTGCCCGGTCAGCTCCATCCCCCAGGTCCAGGCGCCCGTGCTGCGATCGATGGCCAGCGACGCGCTTTCCTTGGCCCGACGCCCAAGGTAATTGCCGCTATCCTTGTCCTTGGCCTCAAGAAAGTCCACGTTTGCACGCAGACGGTAGCCGTACACCATCGTCGTCAGTCCCAGTTCCACGCCTTCCAGCGTTGCGGTGGCGACGTTGTCCGCGATGCCGGAGCTCCAGTCGATCAGGTTCTTCACCCGGTTGTTGAAATAGGTCGCGCGCACGGAGGTCGCGCCACGCTCCCAGACCAGTCCGAACTCGCGATTGAGCGCCTCTTCCGGCTTGAGGTCGGCGTTTCCGCCAAAACAGCCGTAAGAGCCGAAACAAGCCAGCGGATAGTAGAGATCGTTGAAGGTCGGCGCCTTGAACGCGGTGCCGATACTGCCATGCACACGCCACTCAGGCAGGAACTGATAGCCGTATGCCGCCGATCCGGTGGTTTCTCCGCCGAATTGCGAGTCATCGTCGTGGCGGACATTGAACTGGACGTTGTGCTTGCCGAACTGGCCGCCCCAGCCGAGCACCAGCGAATTGGTGTTGCGCTGCGTCTTGGCATACGCGGTGGTCGTGCTCACGTTCTGCTCGAGGTACTCGTATGCGGCCAGCAGCGACCCGCCGGCCAGCGCGACATCGTTCTGCCAGGTGAACTGCGTCTGCGCCGTATCGAACTCGGATGTTGAGGTCGCGGTGGAGTGGTCATGCGAGGTGTCCGCGCTGTAGCCAACCCTGACCGTACTGGCCCAGTCGCCAGTGATCTGATTGCGCATGTAGACGCTCGCGGTATCGGTCTGCTTGTCCAGGTACGAGTCGTAGGCCTTGCCGGCGTCGTACCAGCTGCGGCCATCGGTATGAAACACGGACAGGCCGATCTCGTCGCGCTCACGGAAGCCCACCGTCAGCGATCCATTGACGTAGTTGTTACGGAAACCATCGTCGTCCTGATCCCTGCCTGCATAAGAGGTGGGCCGGGCATTGATGCCGTCGGTGCGGTCCTCGCCGACGACCAGGCTGTAACGCAGGCGATCCACACCGCCTGCGACCGCAGCCTCAAGAGAACGGCTGTTCTCGGTGCCGAAGCCGACACGAACCGACGGCTGAAATCCTTCCTTGCCCTTGCGGGTGAAGATCTGGATCACGCCGCCGATTGCGTCCGAACCGTACAGCGCACTCGCAGGGCCGCGCAGGATCTCGACACGATCGATCAGCGCCAGGGGAATCGTTTCCAGCGAGGGGGAGCCATTGGTCGCAGAGCCGATTCGCATGCCGTCGATCAGCACCAGGGTGTGACCCGAGTTGGCACCGCGAATGTAGATGCTGCTGCTCGCGCCGGCACCGCCGTTGCTCACGACCTGAATGCCGGATCGCGCGGAGAGCAACTCGACGAGGCTCGAATTACCCGCTGCAGCGATGTCCTCGCGACTGATCACTTCGACACTCGCGAGTGCCTCTGAGGCAATGACCGCTTGCCGGGTGGCCGTGACAACGACCTGATCGAGTTCGGAATCGCCATGCACGGTCTGCGCCTGGCCGAGTACGGGGTAAACGAGTGCGCACGCCGACGCGAGAATGGAAAGCTGGATTTTCATTGTAATGACTCCCTTCGCCACGGCCCGCGTCCCCGCATACCGTGACTGATTCGCACAAGGACATGCCGGGAGAGAACCGAAGAGAGCCGAAAATGCCGCACCCGTCGCTGCCACCCCGCAGCACATCCGCCATTTCGCATTCGGGCCGGTATCCGGGCTCATGAGCTGTCTGGAGCAAGATCCTCCTGACCCGACGCATCGCCTTCCCGGGCATGACCCAGTGGCTTCTCGAGGCGTCTTGCACTCACTTACCGTTGCGGGGGCAGCACAGGCATTGCACGCTTGCGGCGTGCGCACCTGTTTCCCGTTTAACCCTGTGGCGAGAGTCGCCGTCGGGCACCACGAACGCGTTGCCCCTTTCAGGGCAGAGGGGGCGGATGATACCGTGTCCGGCTATCTAGTGCACTGCAAAAAGCGAAGCATTCCAATGACCTGCGAACTCATTCTTGGCGGCGCCCGCTCCGGAAAAAGCCGCCACGCCGAACAACGCGCCCTCGACAGCGGCCTGCCGGTCACCGTGATTGCCACGGCGGAAGCCGGAGACGAGGAGATGGCCGCACGCATCCGCCGCCACCAGCTCGACCGCCCGCCGCACTTCCACACCGTCGAAGCGCCCGTCCGGCTCGCCGAAACCCTGAAGCAGGAGGCCGCCCCGGGCCGCTGCATCATCGTCGACTGCCTCACGCTGTGGCTGTCGAACCTGCTCATGGAAGCGGACACGCTGGTCTCTGCGCACAGTGCAGACACCCTGCCCCTGTTCAGCCGCGAACGCGACGCGCTGCTCGCCACCCTGCCCGAACTTCCCGGCACCATCGTGCTGGTCGCCAACGAGGTCGGGCTCGGTCTGGTGCCGGAACATCCGCTCGGGCGCCTGTTCCGCGACGAAGCCGGACGGCTCAATCAGGCCGTTGCCGAGCGCTGCCAGCGCGTCGTCTTCGTTGCCGCCGGCTTGCCGCTGGTGCTGAAGGGTGGCTGAAACAGCGTGCTAACATCCGCCGCGCTCATCCACACCCTGTTGCGATATCACCAATGAACTTCACCATCAGCGCGCCGGATCAGACGATCGCCCCCCGGCTGCAGCAATGCATCGACACCAAGACCAAGCCGCTGGGCGCACTCGGCCGCCTTGAAGCGCTCGCCCTGCAGATCGGCCTCGTACAGCAGACCGAAACCCCCGTTCTGAACCAGCCGCACATCATGGTGTTTGCCGGCGATCACGGCGCGGCGCGCGCAGGCGTTTCGGCCTACCCGCAGGACGTGACCTGGCAGATGGTGGAAAACTTCCTCGCCGGCGGCGCCGCGATCAACGTCTTCAGCCGGCAGATGGGGCTCGGACTGACCGTGATCGACGCCGGCGTGAATCACGACTTCGGCAAGCGTCCCGGACTGATCGACGCCAAGATCGCGCCCGGCACCGACAACTTCATCGAGCGCCCGGCGATGTCCGCTGCACAGTGCGAAGCCGCCCTGGTCAAAGGCCGTGAGCTCGCCCACGCGCTGGCCGCAAACGGCTGCAACTGCGTGGGTTTTGGCGAGATGGGCATCGGCAATACCGCCGCCGCGTCGCTGCTGACCCACTGTCTTGTCGCGGGCGGCGAACTCGCCACGGTGACCGGCCGCGGCACCGGACTCGACGACGCAGGACTTGCGCGCAAGCAGGCACTGCTCAAGCAGGCACTCACGCGCGGTGGCCGCCAGCGCGACCCGCTGGTCGCCCTGGTGCAATACGGCGGTTTCGAGATCGCGATGATGGTCGGAGCGATGCTTGGCGCGGCCGAGAAGCGCATGGTGCTGCTGATCGACGGCTTCATCGTGACCTCTGCGCTGCTCGTGGCCCATGCGGTTGCGCCGGCAATCCTGCCCTACTGCGTGTTCGCGCACCGTTCGAAGGAGCCCGGCCATACGCTGCAACTTGAGCATCTCGGCGTCGAACCGCTGATGGAACTCGATCTGCGCCTCGGCGAGGGTACTGGCGCTGCGCTGGCCTACCCGCTGGTGCAGGCGGCGGTGAACTTCCTCGACGAAATGGCGAGCTTCGAGTCGGCCGGCGTCAGCGCACAGGACTGAACCCCGTTGATGCGCTACCAGCTCGAACTCTTCTTCACCGCACTCGGCTTCTTCACGCGCCTGCCGGTCCCGGCCTGGGTGCCGTGGTCCACCGAGCGCCTGAATCATGCTGCACGCTACTTCCCGCTGGTGGGCTGGGTCGTGGGCCTGATCGGCGCAGGCAGCTATCTGATCTTCACCCTGGCACTCCCGCCCGCGCTCGCCGTGATTATGTCGATGGCGGTCACGGTTCGTGCCACCGGAGCCTTCCACGAGGACGGCTGGGCCGACACCTGCGATGGCCTCGGCGGCGGCTGGGAGAAGGCTCAGGTACTGACGATCATGAAGGATTCGCGCATCGGCAGCTACGGCACCGTCGGTATGGTGCTGATGCTGCTCGCCAAGGCCGCTGCCCTGCTCGAGCTCGGCGCCCACGGCTTGTCAGGTGTCGCTGCAGCCATGCTGGTCGCACACCCGCTGTCGCGCCTGTGCGCGACCAGCCTGATCCACCGCCTGCCCTACGTGCGCGAGGACGAGAGCGCGAAGTCGAAGCCGCTTGCCCGCCGCATGAACGGTGCGGAACTCCTGATCGCAACCAGCTTCGGCCTGTTTCCGCTGATACTCCTTGGCCCGCTAGAGGCCTTGTGCACAGTGGCTGCGGTGACGCTCGTCACCGTGTGGGCCGCACGCATGTTCGTGCGCCGGCTCGGCGGCTACACCGGCGATCTCCTCGGCGCCACCCAGCAAGTCACCGAGCTTGCCTGCTACCTTGGCATCCTGAGCGCATGGAACTTCATCTGATCCGCCATCCCCGGCCCGACGTCGCACCCGGCGTGTGCTACGGCCAGACCGACGTCGGGCTGGCCGAATCCGCCGTCGATGTCGCAGCCCGGCTGCGCCCGCTCCTGCCCGGGCGCTTCGCACTGCACGCCAGTCCGCTCAGTCGCGCCCGCCTGCTCGCCGAGGCACTCGGCACACCGCAGATCGACGCCCGCCTGCAGGAAATGAGCTTCGGCGAATGGGAGGGGCGCCGTTTCGACGAACTCGGCACCGCCATCGACGCCTGGGCGGACGATCCGCTCGGTTTTCGCGCGCCGGGCGGCGAGTCTGCCCGTGAGCTGAGCGCACGCGTCCTGCCCTGGCTGGCGGAGGTGCGCAGCGCTGCGGCCGACGACCTGCCGGTGGTGACCGTTGCACATGGCGGACCGCTGCGCGTGATTGCCGGCCACCTGCTGGGCCTGCCCCCCGAGCGCTGGCTGGCGCTGGACTTTGCCTGTGGCCAGGTCACGCGGATCGACGTCGAATCCTGGGGCACGACGCTGAAGTGGTTCAACCGCTAGCACGCGACAGCCGCCTCGAAAACAGGCCGGTGCGTGCTCGCAGTCGTCGCCTTCCGCCCTTCGTGGGATAATCCCCGTCTTTCCAACGTCTTGCCTTGCGCTTAATGCCGAACATCCTGCCCGACTTTTCCGCCGGTCGCCTCCTCGTCATCGGTGACGTCATGCTAGACCGCTACTGGCACGGCTCAACCACCCGTATCTCGCCCGAGGCGCCGGTGCCCGTGGTCAAGGTCGAAACCGATGAGTTCCGCGCTGGCGGAGCGGGCAACGTCGCCCTGAACGCGGCCTCGCTTGGCGCCTGCGCAGAACTGGTAGGCCTGGTCGGACGCGACGAACCTGCCCGCCTGCTGCGCGAGCGGCTTGAGCACGGCGGGGTGCTGTGCCGGCTGCTCGAGGCACCGCAGCACCCAACCATTACCAAGCTGCGCATCATCAGTCGCCACCAGCAACTGATCCGGCTCGACTTCGAGGACAATTTCGCAGTACTCGAATCCGCCGGTATCGAACAGGCCTTCGAGGCTGCCCTGCCGGACGCGCACGCTGTCGTGCTGTCGGACTACGGCAAGGGCACGCTTGCCCAGGTCAGCAGCCTGATTCGGCTCGCTCGCGAACGCGGGCTGCCGGTCGTGGTCGACCCCAAGGGCACGGATTTCGGCCGCTACAGCGGTGCCACCGTAATCACGCCCAACATGACCGAGTTTGAAGCGGTGGTCGGGCACTGCAGCGACGAAGCCGCGGTGCGCAGTCGCGGTGAAGCGCTGATCGAGGCGCTCGGCCTGGAAGCCCTGCTGATCACCCGCTCCGAACGCGGCATGACCCTGCTGCAAAAAGGCCAGGCGGCGCTCGACCTTCCGACCCGTGCGCGAGACGTATTCGACGTGACCGGCGCAGGCGACACCGTGGTCGCCGTGCTCGGCACCGGCCTCGCCTGCGGACTGTCGATGGCGGACGCCACCGCACTGGCCAATACTGCTGCCGGCGTCGTCGTCGGCAAGCTCGGCACCGCCACCGTGAGTCTCGCAGAGCTCACCGCGGCGCTGACCGCAACACATTGAACTAGGAGTTCGCATGATTATCGTCACCGGCGGCGCCGGCTTCATCGGCAGCAATCTCGTTCAGGGTCTGAATGCGCGGGGTATTTTCGACATCCTCGTGGTGGATGACCTCAGCGACGGTCACAAGTGTCTCAACCTCGCGGACGCCGACATCCGCGACTACATGGACAAGGACGACTTCCTCGCACGCATCGAGGCGGGCGATGACTTCGGCACCGTCGAGGCCGTCTTCCATGAAGGCGCCTGCTCGGCCACCACCGAATGGGATGGCCGCTTCGTGATGAAGGTGAACTACGAATACACCAAGGCCTTGCTGGCCTGGTGTCTGGCGCGCAAGGTGCCGCTGATCTATGCCTCGTCCGCATCCGTGTACGGCATGGGCCCCAACTTCCGCGAGGCGCGCGAGTTCGAGCAGCCGCTCAACATGTACGCCTACTCGAAGTTCCTTTTCGACTGCCACCTGCGCCCCCAGCTCGACGGGCTGCAGAGCCAGGTGGTCGGCCTGCGCTACTTCAACGTCTACGGCCCGCGCGAGCAGCACAAGGGCAGCATGGCGAGCGTGGCCTGGCATTTCAACAACCAGCTCAACGACTCCGGCCGCGTGCGCCTGTTCGAGGGCTCGGACGGCTACGGCCCGGGCGAACAGCGCCGCGACTTCATCCACGTGGATGACATCGTCGCGGTCAATCTGTGGCTGCTCGACAACCCGCAGGTATCGGGCATCTACAACCTTGGCACCGGGCGCGCACAGAGCTTCAACGAAGTGGCGCGTGCAGCCATCAAGTGGGCCCGCGCGAACGGCAGCGAAGGCGGCGGCATCGATTACATCCCCTTCCCGGAGCATCTGAAGGGCCGCTACCAGAGCTTCACCGAAGCCGACATGAGCGCACTGCGCAAGGCCGGCTACGACCGTCCATTCATGGATGTCGAGACCGGCGTGCCGCGCTACCTCGACTGGCTCTCCCGCAACGGCTGACCCGGTGAAGGCAGCAGGAATGCGCAGAATTCTGGTCGTGGGCCCTTCCTGGGTGGGTGACATGGTGATGGCACAGAGCCTGTTCGTGACGCTCAAGCGCGGCGGCCCATGTGAAATCGACGTGCTCGCGCCCGGCTGGTCACTCCCCATCCTTGCACGCATGCCCGAGGTGCGGCGTGGGGTGGCGATGCCGCTCGGCCACGGCGAGTTCGGGCTCGGCAAGCGCTGGGCGCTGGGTCGCGAACTGGCCGCCGAAGGCTATGACCAGGCCATCCTGCTGCCCAACTCGCTGAAATCGGCGCTGGTGCCGTTCTTTGCCCGCATTCCGCTGCGTACGGGTTTTCGGGGCGAAATGCGCTACGGCCTGCTCAATGACCTGCGCCTGCTCGACGAGACCGCGCTGCCGATGACCGTGCAGCGCTTCGTCGCCCTCGGCCGGCCTGCGGACGCCGCCCAGCCGCCCGCCTTTCCCAACCCTCACCTGCTTGCCGACGCGGCCAACCAGGCCACGCTGCACAGCCGGCTCGGACTCACCGACGACCGGCCCGGCATTGCGTTCATGCCAGGCGCAGAGTATGGCCCTGCCAAGCAGTGGCCGCTGCCTCACTACGCCGCAGTCGCCCGCGAACTCGTCGGCCGCGGTTACCAGGTCTGGATTCTTGGCTCGGCCAAGGATCGCCCGGCCGCCGAGGAAATTGCAGCCGACACGCCCATGGTCCATAACCTGGCCGGTCGCACCCAGCTGGGTGACGCGGTCGACCTCCTCGCGCTTGCCGAGGCCGCAGTGACCAACGACTCCGGCCTGATGCATGTCGCTGCGGCGCTCGACGTGCCACTGGTGGCGATCTACGGTTCCTCCAGCCCCGAGCACACGCCGCCCCTGTCGGGCAAGGTCTCGATCCGCAGTCTCGGCCTTGAGTGCTCGCCCTGTTTCAAGCGTGTCTGCCCGCTCGGTCACACCCGCTGCCTCGTCGACATCACCCCGGCCAGCGTGCTGCAGGCACTCGAAACCCTGGGCGCTGGTGGCGCACGCATGGCCGCCACGGCAGACTGAGCAGCCCATGCGAATCCTGATCATCAAGACCTCTTCGCTGGGCGACATCATCCACACGCTGCCCGCGGTCACGGATGCTGCGCGGGTGTTTCCGGGCATCCGCTTCGACTGGGTCGTGGAAGAAGCCTTTGCCGAGATTCCTGCCTGGCACCCTGCGGTCGACCGCGTGATTCCGGTGGCACTGAGACGCTGGCGCAAGCATCCGCTGAAAGCGCGCCAGAGCGGTGAATGGCGCGCATTTCGCCAGGCCATCTCCAGCGTCGAGTACGACGCAGTGATCGACGCACAGGGGCTGCTCAAGAGCGCGTGGCTCAGCTGCTACGCCCGCAGCACGGTGCACGGCCTGGACCGGCACTCGGCGCGCGAACCCCTCGCCAGCCTGCTCTACCGTCATCGCCATGCGGTGCCCTGGGGGCGGCATGCGGTGCTGCGCGTGCGCGAACTGTTTGCCGACGTGCTTGGCTACAGCCTGCCACCGGATGCCCACAGCGACCGCGACGGCGCAGAACCCGCCGGCGCCTCGGCCTACGGGCTCGATCATGAGCGCGTGCTCGCAACCGCCGCCCATCGCCCGGATACAGGCAAGCCCTATCTCGTCTTCCTGCACGGCACAACCTGGGACACCAAACACTGGCCGGAAACCTACTGGCGCCAGCTGGTCGAGCGCACGAGCGCGAATGGCTGGCAGGTTCGGCTTCCGTGGGGCAGCATCACCGAACATGAACGCGCTGACCGCATCGTTGCCGGCATTGCCGGCGCCAGCGTGCTGCCGCGGCTCACGCTGACCGATCTTGCCGCCGAACTCGCCGAAGCACGCGCCTGCGTTGCGGTCGACACCGGCCTCGGCCATCTGGCGGCCGCGCTTGACATCCCCACGCTGTCTCTTTTCGGCCCCACCAACCCCGGCTATACGGGGGCCTGGGGCCGCAGTCAGGTGCATCTGGCAGCCGACTTCGATTGCGCACCCTGCCTGCAGAAGGATTGCAGCTACAAGCCAACGGCCGAAGACCGCAGTCGCTTCGACCTCGAAACCGAACACCCCCTGTGTTTTACCCGGCTTGCGCCGGCGCAGGTATGGTCTGCGCTCGAAACGCTGCTCGAGCGGCGACTCGACTCCACCAAGGACTCTGCCTGATGCAGCTTGCATTCTGTCTGTACAAATACTTCCCGTTCGGCGGCCTGCAACGCGATTTCCTTCGCATTGCCCTGGCCTGCCAGGCCCGTGGCCACGACATCCGCGTGTACGTTCTCGAATGGGAGGGCGAAGTGCCGCCCGGATTCGACCTGATCAAGGTGCCGGTCAGCTCGATGCTCAACCACCGTCTGTACGCCAAGTTCACACGCTGGGTTGAGGCCGATCTCGCGCGCCGGCCGGTGGACCGCGTGGTCGGATTCAACAAGATGCCGGGGCTCGACGTGTATTACGCCGCCGACCCGTGCTACGAGGAGAAGGCGCGCACCATGCGCAAGTCGCTGTATCGCTACAGCCCGCGCTACCGCCACTTCTCGGCCTACGAACGTGCGGTGTTCGCGCCCGAGAGCCACACCGAGATCCTGATGATCTCGACCACGCAGCAACCGCTGTTCAAGAAGCATTACGGCACGCCGTCCAAGCGCTTTCATCTGCTGCCACCGGGCATTGCGCCGGATCGCCGCGCGCCGGCCAACGCCAGCGAGCTGCGCGTCGCCGCACGCGCGCGCTTTGCCTCCGAGTTCAAGCTGCAAAGCGGCGACCTGCTGCTGGTGCAGATCGGCTCGGACTTCATGCGCAAGGGGCTGGACCGCAGTATCGAAGCCATGGCCTCATTGCCCGAGCCGCTCAAGCGGCGCACCCGCCTGATCGCGCTCGGCGCCGACGACCCTGCCCCCTTCATGAGTCAGGCGGCGCGCCTGGGCGTAGGCGAAAGGGTGTTCATGCCCGGCGGGCGCAAGGATGTCCCCGACTTCCTGCTCGCGGCCGACCTTCTGCTCCACCCCGCCCGCCACGAGAACACTGGCACGGTGCTGCTCGAAGCCCTCGTTGCCGGCCTTCCGGTACTGGCCTCGGCCGCCTGCGGCTATGCGCACTACATCACCGACGCCGACGCCGGCAGCGTGATCGGCGAGCCCTTCCATCAAAGCGCGATGAACGACACGCTGGCGGCGATGCTGTCGACCCCGGACGCGCTCACCTGCTGGCAGCACAACGCCCTCGTGTTTGCCGACAGCGCCGACCTCTACAGCCTGCCGGAACGCGCCACCGATGTGATCGTGGGCAAGCGCGGATGAATCGGCTGGAACTGCGCCCTCCGCTGACGACGCTATGGTCCGGCCGCGATCCCTTTGCGGCCGCGGCCGCGCTCGCGCGGGAGGCTGCAAGTGGCGACCTCGTGCGCGACGTCGAGGGCCGGCGCACGCTGCGTTTCGAGATCGACGGTCGCGGCTATTACCTGAAGCTGCAGAACGGCGTGAGCTGGGGACGCATCGCCGAAGAGCTCGTCCACCTGCGGCGTCCGGTGCTGGGCGCAGGAAACGAATGGAACGCGATCGGGCGTTGCCATGAACTCGGCGTACCCACGATGACAGCCGTCGGCTTCGGTGAGCGTGGTTCAGGGCCTGCACGGCGGGACTCGTTCATCGTCACAGAGGCGATCGAGCCCGCCATCGACCTCGATGAGTTCACCCGCAACTGGCGCGAGCAGGCGCCGCCCCCCGCCCTGAAGCGCGCGCTGATCCGCGCGGTCGCATCAATCGCACGGCGCCTGCATGAAGGCGGCGTCAATCACCGCGATTTCTACTTGTGCCACTTCCTCATGCGTACCGTCCCCGAACCTGCGGCGGATGCCTTCGAGCTCGCGCTGATCGACCTCCACCGTGCGCAGTTGCGCAGCCATACTCCGCGGCGCTGGCGCGACAAGGATCTCGCAGGCCTGTACTTCTCGGCGCTCGACATTGGGCTCACCCGCCGCGACAAGCTGCGCTTTCTGCAGACCTACTTCCCGGGCGCACTGCGCCACACGCTGCAAACGGAACGCCCGCTGCTGGCCTACCTTGAGCGCGAGGCGGCTCGGCTCAAGCTGCGCTTCGAGCGCAAGTTCGCCAATCGCCCGGCATTGCAGCGATGATGCGCTGGTCCCTCAATCCCGGCGCCCTCGATGCGAGCGCGGAACGCGCTTTTGCTTCGCTTGACAGCGTCTTTGCGCTCGAAGGCGAGCAAGTGGCGGCCGACCCACTCAGCCAGGTCTTGCGTGTTAGCGCGGGGCTGCGTCGCTACTACGTCAAGCGTTACCACGGCGCCGGCAAGAATCCGCTGCGCCGCTGGCTCGGCCGCCCAAGGGTGCAGGCCGAGTGGCAGAACCTGCGCCATTTCGCGGAGTGGGGCATCCCCACCGCCACCCTGGTCGGATGGGGTCTGGAGCGACGCAACGGCGCATTCCTGCGCGGTGCGCTGATCACCGCCGAACTGCCGGGCACCACCGACCTCAACCAGCTTGCGCTGCGAAAGGATGCGCGCCTGGCTGATCCGCGCTGGGTCGCGGCGGTATCGCGGCAGCTGGCGAAGATGACGCGGATCATGCATGCCCACCGCTTCACCCACAACGATCTGAAGTGGCGCAACCTGCTGGTCGACGCGGTGGACACACCCCACCTGTACCTGATCGACTGCCCGTCTGGCGAGTTCTGGTGGGGCCCATTCCTGCGCTACCGGATCGTCAAGGACCTGGCCTGCCTCGACAAGGTGGCGAAGTACCACCTGACCCGCACGCAGCGCCTGCGCTTCTATCTGGACTACGCGCAGAAGACACGACTGGATGCCGGCGACAGGAAGCGGGTGCGCCACATCCTGCGCTTCTTCGACGGCCGCGAATGAGACTGGCATGACGGACACCCGCCCCGAGGGCACGACGCCCCTGCTCGACGCTGCCGCCCTGCAGATGGCGGGCCGCCAGCCCCCCGCTGCATTCCGCATTCGCCTCAAGGACGGACGCGAGTTGCAGCTCATTCGCCTGCTGCGCGTGCTGCCGGGCAAACGCGTGGTGGGTGAAGCCGTGCTGGACGGCGAACATGTGCTCGCCAAGCTCTTTGTCGACAAGCGTAGCGCCCGCTACTGGTCGCGCGAGCACGCCGGCATTGCCGCCCTGACCAGGGCCGGTATCCCGACGCCCGCGGCGCTGCTTGCCGAAGCGCTGCCGGAGGGCGGCCACGTCCTGCTCACACGCTTCCTGGCTGGCGCCCGCAGCCTCCTCGAAGTCTGGCAATCCCTGCCGGACATCCGCCCTGCCGCGACGGATGCAAGCGAAGCGCTCGCCCCTGCCTTTGCACTGCTGGGGCAATTGCATGCAGCCGGCCTGACGCACTCAGACCTTCATTTCGGCAATTTTCTGCAGCATGAAAAGCGCCTGCTGCTGATCGACGGCGACGCCGTGCAGACTCACGCCGGGCCCTCGCTTCCCACCGCCGCCGCGGCGCGCGACCTTGCCATGCTGATTGCACAACTCCCGCGCACCTGGGACGGAGCGCTCGCCCCCCTGCTGGAGGCTTACCGCCACAACAACCCGCACATGCCCTCGACCACCGAGCAGGCCGGGGCACTGAAGACGGCACTGGCGTGGCGCTTGCGCGACTACCTCGACAAGACGGGGCGCGATTGTTCGCTGTTCAGTGTCACGTCCCGGTTCAGGCGCTTCGAGGCCGTGCTGCGCAGCGAGCGCAATCGCCTCGCGCCGCTGCTCGACGACATCGATGCATCCATCGAAGCCGGCACCCTGCTCAAGCGCGGCAACACCTGCACCGTTGCCAGCGTCCTGATTGGGGCTCAGCCGGTCGTGGTGAAACGCTACAACCTCAAGAACCTGCGCCACGCCCTGTCGCGGCTATGGCGCCCGAGCCGCGGCTGGCATTCATGGCGCGAAGGCCACCGTCTGCGCCTGTTCGGCATTCCGACCCCCACCCCGCTGGCACTCGTCGAGGAGCGCTGGGGTCCGCTGCGCGGACGCGCCTGGCTGATCACCGAACACTGCCCCGGCATCGACCTGCTGACCCACCTCGACTCGGATTCCGCACCACCGCCAGCCGAAGCCAGCGCACTGCAGATCCTGTTTGCCACCCTTTACCGCGAGCGCATCAGCCACGGCGACCTCAAGGCAACGAATCTGCTGTGGGACGGCAAGGATGTTCAGCTGATCGATCTCGACGCAATGCAACAGCACCGCAGTGACGCAGCCCACCAGCGCGCCTGGCAGCGTGACCGCAAGCGACTGTTGCGCAACTGGCCGCCTGACTGTGTCTTGTCTGAATGGCTTGACGCTCACCTTCCGGCAGGCTGACGCGGGCCGCTCAATCCGCGTCGAATTCCAGCCGCGGCGCGCGCAGGTGACTGCATCTCAGTACCGTCACCACACCGACGGGCGCAGCACGTGATCCTGTTCGACGCGAACCGGTATTGCGCGCATGCAATGACAAACTTATAAGGCTATTCCATGTCCTGGCTTCACTCCCGGCGCATCCGCTTTCTCTGCGCAGGCGTCACGCTCTTCTTCATCCTGTTCGCCGCCCTGCGACTCGGCTTCCTCATCGCCTCCGCGGATCATGCTGCGCTGGCCGGCGAAAGCGCCGGAGTCATCCTTCAGACAATCTCGATTGGACTCCGCTTCGATCTTCGGCTCGCACTGCTGATCATGCTACCGGTTGCATTCGCCGCATCCCTGCCGCGGGTCAATCTGGTGCGAAGCAGATTCACCCGGGCACTGACCGGGCTCTACCTCGCACTGGCGACCCTGCTGGTGCTGCTGGTCTATGTGCTCGACTTCGGCCACTACTCGTATCTTGGCCAGCGGCTGAGCGCGACGGTCTTCCGTTTCGCCGGAAACGCGGACATCTCGACGCGCATGCTGTGGGAGAGCTACCCGGTCGTCTGGATCAGCCTCGGATGGCTTGCGCTGACAGCAGCTTTCGTCAGTCTTCTCTTCAGGGCGGCGCGCGTCACGCTGGACCGCCCACGCCGGCAACCGATCCGCCCGCTCCCCGCAGTCGCAGGAATTGTCCTGGTTGCCGCACTCGGTCTTCTCGGGATGCTTGGCCGCGTAGACAACATCAATCCGGAGAACCCGGTACCGCTGCGCTGGAGCGATGCATTCTTCTCCGGCAATGCTGCGGTCGGCGCTCTCGGTCTCAACCCGGTGACCTTCATCTACGACACCCACCGAATCCCGCCCGAGAAATACGATCTGGCCGAACTTGGCCGACACTACGACACCGTCGCCCACTACCTGTCGGTCGACTCGCCAGATCCCGCGACACTGTCGATGCAGCGCACGGTCAAACCGCATGTGCACCGCCTGCCGGTCGCACAAGCACCCAACGTCGTGTTCATCATGCTCGAATCGCTTGGCGCGAGTCGCTCCGGCCTGTTCGGCAACCCGCTTGATCCCACCCCCGAGTTGGACGCCCTCGCCCGCGAAGGCTGGCTGTTCCGCAATCTCCATGTTCCGGTTACCGGCACAGCCAAGACAGTCTGGGCCAGCATCACCGGCATCCCCGATGCGGCGCGCAGCGAAAGCGCCACGCGCAACCCCTTCATCAGTTCCCAGCACTCGGTGATCAACGCGCTGCGGGGCTACGAGAAGATCTACGCGGTCGGAGGCAGCGCCGGATGGGCCAACATGAACGCACTCGTGCTCGGCAGCATCGACAAGGTCAGGCTCTATGAGGAGGGCCACTGGCGCGCGCCCAACGATGACGTGTGGGGCATCTCCGATCTGAACCTGTTTCGCGAAACCGATGCCATCCTGCGCGAGCAGGCACGCAAGGGACCGTTCTTTGCCTACATTCAGACCGCAGGCAACCACAGGCCATTCACCATTCCCGAAGACAACGACGGGTTCATCGCAAGCTCCATTCCCGATGCCGAGGCGCAACAGGCAGGATTCCAGAATACGGCCCAGTTCAATGCGGTCAGGCTGCTCGACCATAACGTTGGCCGCTTCATCGAGATGGCGCGCGCGAGCGGATACTACTACAACACGATCTTCGTGCTCTTCGGTGACCATAACGGCCGAATCTCCACCCTGCCCTTCATGGCCCCTGCGTTCGAACTGCTGGGGCTGGAAAGCACGCATGTGCACGCAATGATCCATGCGCCAAAACTGATTCAGCCACGCCTCGTCGACGAGGCCGCAAGCCTCGTCGATCTGATGCCGACGGTCGCCGGCATGCTTGGACTCGAATACGGCACTGCAACCATGGGTCGCGACCTTCAGCTCCCGGCGCCCGAAGGCGAGCGCGCGGTACCCGTGATCCTGCGCGAAGGAGCGTTCCCGGTCATCGGTGCGGTGACCCGCAAGCACCTGGTGCGGATGAATGCGGACGGGAGCAAGGCAAGCATGCATGACCTGGCCGCCGAGGCGCCCCTGAAGGATGTCTCGGCCAGCCATCCAGAGGAATTCGCGCGTTTGTCAAAGCTTGCACGCGGGCTGCACGAGAGCGCGCGCTTCATGATGTACGACAATGTGGTCGGCAAATGAAGCCCGGCCAAAGGCGTTCCAAGCTAACATTTCACCCCATGAGAAACCGGATTCCGCTGCAATTGCTTGGGCACGACGAGTATCTTGAGATGCGTGCCGGCGCACGCGTTGTCGAACAGGACGAGCATGGGGAGAAAGTGCTCCTGCTGCCCGACGGCACCTACTTCAAGCTCTTCAGGCGCAAGCGCGTGCTGACCTCTGCCGCGTGGAAGCCCTATTCACAACGCTTTGTCGACAACGCTGCGGCTCTGCACCGATTGGGCATACCCTGCCCACAGGTGCTGAAGCACTACCGCATCCCGGCGATCAGCCGCGATGCGGTACATTACCTTCCGCTTGAAGGCGAGACCATCAGACAGGTCATCGCAGGCGGCCTCGGCGAGGCGAGAGCCGACGCGTTAAGGCATCAGTTGCTGGAATTCATTCATCACATCCACTCGCTCGGGATATTCTTCCGCTCGGCACACCTCGGCAACATCGTGCTGACACCGGAGAACACGCTCGGCCTGATCGATATCTCGGATCTCAGGATCAGCTGGTTCAGACTTGGGCCGTTCAGGCGCCGCCGCAATCTTCGCCACGTGCTCCGCTATCGCGACGATCGCGAATGGCTGCGCAGGAGTATCGAATGGGCAAGGCTCGACAAATGAAGACACAGGAACCTGGCGGCGCGGCCGGATACCCGGCGTGGCGCGACAGAATCAACGACCATCTGACGAGCTGGGTACTCCCGCTGGGCATTTTGCTGCTGCTCACCAGCATGATGTGGGCGGGAGAGAAGAGGCTGTTCCAGCAACTGTTCTATGTATTCCTGGCACTCCCCGCGTTCGTACTGGCACTGAACTGCCGGGACCTCGCCGCTGCACTGCTCCGCAGCCCGGTGTTCATTGCCTTCCTCTGCTTCGCCGCCTATTTCTCCATCAGCATCAGCTGGTCCGGAACGGACGAAAGCGCGCTGTCGCTGCTGAAGCGGCCGCTTTACGTCCTGTGCCTGTTTTTTGCCTTTGCCGGAGTCGCCTTCCGTCGGCCCGATCGGCTGACGGCAGTGCTGCGGCTCTCTTCGATCATTGCAGTCGTTGCGGGTAGCGTGCAGCTTGCATTGTTCCTGTTGTCGAATGACGGCGCGCGTTTGGCCGGCTACGGCGCGCTCCACAACCCGCTTCTGACCTCACATGTCTTCGGCTTTTTCCTGGTGCTGTGGATCGCATACTGGATTCATCACCGCCGCTTCTTTCTGCCGGTAGCGATGGTTGCGGTTGCCGTCCTGGGTGGCCTGATCCTCGCAACCGGGTCGCGTACTCCGCTGCTGGCCCTCTCGGCCACGATTTTGTGGCTGGGACTGATGACAGGGGACCGCCGGGGCGTGATCGCGTTCAGCATCCTCGTTCTTGCGGGAGGGATCATCGCCGTATTGTGGCCGGAGGCGATCGCACAGCGGGGGCTTTCCTACAGGCCCCAGATCTGGGCAGAGGCGATCCGCCAGGCGCTGGAGTTCCCCACGTTTGGTCACGGCTACAACCATGCCCTGCGCATCCAGGTCGAAGGAATCAACTACGCCTTTTCCGACCCTCATAACATGACCCTGTCCGTGTTCTACAGGGGCGGAGCACTGGGTCTGGTGTTTTGGGCCGCACTGTTTGCGTCTGCCCTGTTCGTGAGCTGGAAGAACCGCAAGGACGTAATGGTATTCGCATTCTCGGCGACCATCGTATACGGACTCGTTGCCAGCATGACCGAAGGCGGGTCTTTCCTGTCCAGACCCAAGGAGCACTGGTTTCTGCTCTGGATCCCGTTTGCGCTGCTCACCGCCGCAACCTTGAGGCGGCAGGAGAACGAAGGGACGGGCGGGAGATGCTGAAGGCACTCAAGAAACTCTTCCGCAGAAAGCAGAAGCCCCCAAAGCTCTATCGCGACCAGATCAGGTTCAGGGAACGCTACCCCGGCTTTTCCATCGGGCTTGGCACCTACGGCATGCCCGAGGTCCATGACTGGGCTCAGGGCACAACCCTCTCGATTGGTGCCTACACGTCGATCGCCGATGACGTACACATTTTTCTAGGCGGAAACCATCGCACCGACTGGATCAGCTGCTATCCATTCCCCGCCTACATGGAGGAAGCAAAAGGGATACCCGGCTACGTCACTAGCAAGGGTTCGGTCGTGATCGGGAACGATGTCTGGCTCGGGTCGGGCAGCCTGATCCTGTCGGGTGTCACCGTCGGCGACGGCGCGGTCGTCGCCGCACGCTCCGTTGTGACCAGGGATGTCGCGCCCTATGCAATCGTGGCCGGCAATCCTGCCCGGACCATCGGCTGGCGTTTTGACGAACAAACCCGGCTTGCGATCCAGGCCACAGCATGGTGGTCGTGGCCCGAGGCGGAGATCCGCAGCATCGTCCATCACCTGTGCTCGGGAGACGTCGCAGCATTTCTGGCGCATGCAGCGGCGCGGCCCCGGTAAGCGCTGTCGTGCGGTGGCATCAAACGGCTAGCGTCGCCTTGCCAGAGACACCAGACGGATGAGGCCGCGCAGCGTCTTGCTGTTCCAGTTCTGCAGAGGAATCTGTTTCAGCAACGCCCACGCCATCTTCCTGTCACGATTGGCGCACTTCAGGAACATCGAATTCAGAAAACGGGCACGTACCTCTTCGTAGCGGGGATGCCCTGCGTACTCCTCGTAGATCCGCAGAATACTCGCGGTCATGAAGCCAAGGTTCTTGTACGTGTTGGTCTCGTGCTTCCGATAGCGGGCCAGCGTCACACCGAGTGCGTCGATGAAATAACCCGCATGAGTAATCTTCAGTTCGATGTACAGATCTTCGAGGCGGATCTCCGGATTGAACCCACCGACCTCCCGCAGCACCTCGGTGCGAAACAACAGGGTCGGCGCAGGCGGGTAAGGCTTGCGCTCGAGAAACATGTCGTCAAAATCCAGGCGCCGGAACGGAATATCGAGTCGCTGCCTGGAGGCCGGGTAGGCGCTACCGTCCGCATGCATCAGTTCGATGTTCCCTGCGCAAATACCGACTTCAGGCTTGCCCGTCATGTACTCGACCTGCAGCGCAATTCGCTCAGGCAACATGATGTCATCCGAGCCAAAGGGCGCGAAAAGGCTGCCTTTGGCACGCGCAAGCGCATCGTTGAGCGTTCGGGTCAGCCCCTGATTCTTCTGCTCCCTGAAATCGAAGCCATGCTCGGCCTGGAGCGCCCGTATTCTGGGTACGCTGTCATCGCTCGAGCCATCATCGATCACCAGCAATTCGATGGAAGGATAGGTCTGCGCCAGGACGCTGCGGATTGATTCCTCGACATAGGGACCGTGGTTGTACGAAGCGATCACCACGGTCACGAGCGGTCTGACCGGATCAGCGTTCACCGCTCACCCTCCGTGTTCGCGCGCAGTCCGGATTCGATGAGCTTCCGATACGCAGCCCTGTACTCGCTGATGCCGTGGTGCGCCTTAAGGTAGTTGTAGCAGCGTACCCCCTTGCTGCGGAGTTCATCTGGCGACACGGCGAGATAGCAGTCCATTGCCTCAGCCAGCGCGTCGACATCGGTCGGCGGCACCAGCAGCCCCTCCGCTCCTGCGACGAGTTCATGCATCGACGGGATGTCCGACGCGATGACCGGCAATCTGCCGCTCATCCCTTCTAACAAGGCGAGTGGGAAGCCTTCCGCAAGCGACGGCATGATCCACACATCGAAGGCCCTCACGTATTGCATTGCATAAGGGCGCATTCCGGGCAGCAGCACGCGCCCTTCGAGTCCGAGCCGCGCCACCTCGTCCTTGAGCCCCGCATGCTCCCGACCGTCTCCAATCAGGATCAACTGCGCATCAGCGTACTTGTCCGCGATGCGCGCGAATGCCTGAACCAGGTAACGGTAGCCCTTCACCGGCACCTGTCGGCCAATGGTTCCAATCACGCGTGCCGTTGCGCTCAGGCCGAGCGCCTGACGGGCGGCATCGCGATCGAGCTGCAGCGACTCGGCCTGATCGATATCGATGGCGTTGGTAATCGCAACCGTATTCTGTGGCGTAAACCCGCTGCCGTATCCGATCAGCTCGTCACGAACTGCAGCGGACACACCGACGAAACGCCAGTGCGCGTCTGCGCGCAGACTCACCTGACGCCGACGGTACGAGCGCTCGTAGTCACCCAGGTTATGTGCGATCCCGATGCACAACGGGATGCGTAACCAGCGGTTGAGCAACAGCATCATGTTGACCGGCTTGAATCGATTGCAGATCACTACGTCAAACCGCTCCTCGCGGCAGAAGCGGAACAGCCGCCACAAGGCGCGAAGCCTCGCCCCCTTGAGCTGTGCATCGGAAAAGTCGAAATAGACCGAGCGCTCGGCGCGACTCACCGGATCGTCCCCGGCGGGACGTCCCTTGAGAAAGGCGGAGACCACCTCGTAGTCACCGGCCGGCAGACTCAGCACGATCTGCTCCGCGAGGTCGGCGAAGCTGTGATGCTTGACGTTGAAGTCTGGCTGGAGCTGAAGAACCTTGATTCGTCTTTTCATGATCGCATCGCGTGAAACCCGGCTTCACTCATCTCCCAGCGACCGCTGGCCGCAAGCACGCCGAGCGCCCGGGTATCCTGTGGCGGCAACGCAGCCCAGGCGTTTTTCTTCCAGACGGGAAAATGGAAATATGGGAAAGCCCTGCCCTGGTCACGATCATTACTGAGGGCGCCATCGCTCCAGAACCAGCGCCGCGGAAAGTCGAAGCTCCCATCGACCCACGGCACTTTCGCATCTGGCGTGCTGAAAGCCTCGACGAACTCTGCCCGTCGATACCATGGGTTTGCCTGCGCGGCGAGGCGAAACAGCCAGTCGGGCCAGTTCTTGTGGCGGATGAAGATCCGGCTGAAGGCGCCCTCGTCCAACGCATAGTGCTCTTGATCAGCAAACAGCTTCTTCCAATTTTTGATCAGACGGAACGCCTCGCGCATGCGCTTCGTATTTCTCAGCAGACAGCAGTGCCCCGACACTCGCCGCCGGTGAGTGGACAACAGATCCTTGTGCGCCAGTCGCTCCGGGGTGAAATAGGCCCGCAGGTCGCCGAACACAAGATCGAGATCGCCGAATGCCCAGAAGTCGTAGCGAAGCAGTTCTTCTTCATGGATAAAGCCAAGCGCGGGCTTCAGGTCGCAGAGCTTGTAGGGATTCTGCGGTGCAAACTCGATTCCAAGCACGCGGGTGACCCGCGCGCAGTATGCGTCGTAGCCAATATCGACGATTCGCACGTTGGGCGGACAGTGCTCGACCTGACCACAGTCGGAGAACAGCAGCCAGTCTATGCTCGGGTTCGCACGGCAGCTCTCCAGAAAGAACGGCATCCAGAAAGGCCACTGCCCAAAATAAGGGATGACAAAGCACAGGCTTGGCGTTGACTGAAGCGACGCGCTCATCCGCACACATCCCCGAGCACATCGCGCACCATTGGCAAGGCGAAGAAGCGCCGCCTTGCGGCCTCGTCAGAGAAGGCTTCACGCAGGCGGACGAGACTGGCATGGGCGCACGCTTCCTTGCGCGACACCGACCAGCCAGCATGCTCGACCAGCAGTCGCGCGAGTTCCGCATCATCGCCCAGCGGGAACAGGCTGCCGACCTCACCGACCACTTCCGGCGCACCGCCACAGTTGGTGGCGATCACCGGCACACCGGCAGCCATGGCTTCAAGGAGGACCATGCCGAAAGGCTCGTGGTCCGAACTGAGCGCAAACACGTCGAAGGCGGCGAAGGCCTGCCAGGCCTGCGGAACCTGTCCCATGAAACGGACGTTGCCTGCGATGCCGAGCGATTCAACCTGCGCGCGCAAGGACTTCTCCAGCCGTCCCTTGCCGAGGATGACGAGCTGCGCCTCCGCCGGCAGTTGCGGCAAGGCGCGAGCGAACGCTCGCAGCAGCGTAGCCTGATCCTTGTCCGGGTGGAGGCGGCCGACATTGCCGACGATGAATGCATCCGCAGGCAGACCGAGGCGCTCGCGCGCAGCCCCACGCGTGATCTGCCCTGCCCGCACGGTCTCGACATCGATACGGTTGTGCAAAGTCTCGATCCGGCCCTCGGGCCAGCTCGGCACACCACGGCGAATATCATCACGAACCGCATCCGAAACCCCGAGCAATCCGAGTCGCTTGCCGAACCAGCGCGCAAAGAGTTGGTGTGACAGGCGCTCGTAATCCCCAAAGGCGTGATGCACACCGATGACGGGGAGCTTCGTCGCCCAGCACGAAATGTAGATCGGCTTGAACCGGTGCGCGATGACAAGCCGAATGTCCCGCTCCGCCACGATCTGTCGCAGACGCCGCATTGCATCGAGCTTCAGCCCGCGCACATCCTTGCCGTCGTAATCCAGGAAAATGACTTCGTCCGACGCCGAACCGGCCTCGACCTCCTCATTCGGCGGGTCGGTCAGATAAACGGTTGTCACCTTGTAAGGGGTGTCGCGAAACAGCGTGGCGTACTGCCGGGCCACATCCCGAAACGGGCCGTAATGGCAGTGACAGAACTGCAGGATTCGGGCTTCAGTCAAAACATCTCCAGACGACCGGCACTTGAGCACGTGAATGAGGAGGCCAGGCCGATGTAGCCCGGACACAGCCCCGAATTATAGCCGGACGCCGGGAAACGGATGGTCGGCGGAGGTCAGTCCCCGGCTTCGTCCCTGAACTGCATCGAATGCAAGCGTGCATAGTGGCCACCCGCCGCAAGCAGTTCGGCATGGGTGCCGCGCTCCACCAGATGCCCCTGGTCCATCACCAGGATCATGTCCGCACGCTCGATCGTGGACAGGCGGTGTGCGATCACCAGCGTCGTCCTCCCGCGGGTGGCGTGATCGAGGGCAGCCTGGATATGACGCTCCGACTCGGTGTCGAGCGCAGAGGTTGCCTCATCGAGAATCAGGATGGGTGCATCCTTGAGCAAGGCCCTTGCAATCGCCAGGCGTTGGCGCTGCCCGCCCGAAAGCGAGACGCCGTTCTCACCGATCTCGGTATCGAACCCCAAGGGCAGGCGGTCGATGAACTCGCGCGCATACGCCGCCTCAGCCGCCCTCTCCACCGCGTCGCGCGGCGCACCGGCGAGATCGCCATAGGCAATGTTGTTCGCAACCGTATCGTTGAACAGCGTGACGTGTTGTGTGACGAGCGCAATCTGCTGGCGAAGGTTACGCAATGCAAAGTCCTGAACAGCCACCCCGTCAATCAGGATGTCGCCCTCGTCATGCACGTAGAAGCGTGGAATCAGGTTGGCCAGCGTTGACTTCCCGCTGCCCGAGCGCCCCACAAGCGCCACCATCTGCCCCGGCGCGACATCGAAGCTGATGTCGTCAAGTACCTTGCGTTCAGTGCCGGGGTAGCTGAAGCTGAGATGCCTCACGGACAGCCGCCCCTCGACCCGTGGACGGGTGAGCGTGCCCTGATCCAGCTCGGGCGCCTCGTCGAGCTGACTGAAGATGCTCTCCGCCCCCGCCAGGCCCTTCTGGATCGTTGAACTGACCTCGGACAACTGCCGGATCGGCTTCGGCAGCAGTCCGGCTGCGGTGATGTAGGCGACCAGCTCGCCCGCAGTGGAGTCGCCGCGCAGCCACAGCACCAGAAACAGCAGTACTGCCATCGCGGAATACGTGACCAACTGCAAGGTCGGCGTATAGGTGGCGCCAGTCTTGACCATGCGCAACTGCTTGCGGGTGTTGTCCTCGCTCGCAGCGCGGAAACGTGCCGACTCATAGGCCTCGCCGCCAAAGCTGCGCACCACCCGATAGCCTTGTATGGTTTCGGACGCGACATGAGTGACATCGCCCATCGCGGCCTGAATCTTCTTCGCCTGCTTGCGGAACTTCTTGCTCGCGCTGCCGACCAGTACGCCGATCACGGGCAGTATGGCGACCATCACCAGGGTGAGCTTCCAGTTCATCCACAGCAGGTAGCCGAACAGAAAAACGATGGTCAGGCCTTCGCGGATCACCACCTTGATGGCGTCAGTTGCTGCGCCTGTCACCATGGTCACGTTGAAGGTGATGCGCGAGATCAGGTGGCCGGAACTATTGCTGTCGAAATAGCGGTTGGGCAGGCGCAGGAGACTGTCGAACAAGGCCAGTCTCAGGTCATGCACCAGGCCAAGCGAAACCCGGGCAATGAAGTAGTTACCCAGATAGGAGCCGAGCCCCTGCCAGGCTGCGATCGCCACGATCAGCGCCGGCACGGCCTGCATCAGCGCGAGCTCACCGAGCAACGGAATGCCGGAAAAGACGGCAAGCGCAGGGTCGTTCAAGCCATCGACAAAATACTTCAACACACCCGCCAGCATCGGCTGCGAAGAAGCGAAGATGACGAAGCCGACAATACTGATCGCAAACAAGCCGACATAAGGCCGGACGTAGGTCAGCAGACGCAGGTAGATCTTCAGGCTGGAGCTTGATGTGGTGTCGGTTTGCGACATGCGGGTTCGGTCAAATCGGAGCCGTCGATGGTAGCACGATGGTCTGTCGGCATCGAAAAAGAGCAGCTTTCAAACGACTCTGACCCCTTTGATCCGTTGACGAAAAAACGGGCGCCGAGGCGCCCGTTTTCGCTAACTCGTCGGGAGACGAGATTAGAAGCGGTGCTGAATGGCCACTTGCAGGCCCTTCTGGTAATCGGTGCCGTCAACACTCTTGGTGGTGTCGTCGTTGTCGATCGAAGCGTAGATTGCGTACACCTTGGTGCGCTTCGACAGCGGGTGCTCGTAACCAACTGCCCACATGTCGGCTTCACCCTTGAGGCCGTCCAGATCCTTGTACGAGTTGTACGAGGCCATGACCTTGCCCACGCCAACCGGAGCGCTCACGCCGAGCATCCAGTACTTGGCAGCGTTATCAACGCCGGCGGTCGTTTCGGAGTTGTCACGACCGTAGGTGCCGCTGACCTTGACCATACCGAAGTCGTAGGAAGCGCCGATGTCCATACGCTTCTGGATCTGAGCGTTGGTAGCATCATCCTCAGCAACGTGGTAGTTCAGACCGACGTAGATCGGGCCGTTCTTATACACGGGCGACACAGCCCAGACGCGAACGCCGTTGTCGTTGTCAACTTCCTGACCCGAAGCCTGCATGGTGTAACCGGCGGTCACGTTGAAGCCGCTGAAGCTCGGCGTAACGTAGGCAACCAGGTTGTCCAGACGGGTCTGAACGCGGGAGATGTTGGCAACGTTGCCAACCGAACCAGCGCCGAACGGGTCAACTTCGCCGTACAGGTTGAACTGGGGGGTGTACTGACGGCCAAGCGCCAGGGTACCGAAGTTGCCCGACAGTGCGAGCACGGTCTGACGGCCGCTGCCGACGTCGCCGCCTTGGTCGGTGCCAACGTTGAATTCGTACTGGAAGGAAGCCTTCAGGCCGTTGCCGAGGTCCTCAACACCCTTGAAACCCAGACGGCTGCCGTTCAGGAAGCCCTGATCGAGAGCGGTGCGGTTTGCCTTACCCGAGGTAGCGCTGTCGGAGTAGTGAGCCAGACCGATGTCGAAAAGACCATAAACGGTAACGTTCGACTGAGCGAAGGCAGGTGCGGACATCAGGCCAGCAACAGCCAGCGCGATCAGTTTCTTTTGCATGTGTTTCTCCTCTAGTTGAAGTTGAGAATGCAGCTTGGCTGGATCCCGACTTACCTCTCATGCGAGAAGTTGAAGCGATTCTGCGCATTGAGCCATGACTCACGCAAGCGCCAGCATCAAAAACCGGCGCCGGAAGCGTTTTCTTGTTGCGCAGGAGCAACACCCAGTTTTCGTGCCGGGCTGCGAAGCCTTGAAAACACTGTGCTCGGGGGCTTGCGTGCCGGTGTGGTATTGAGCGCAACGCAATGTCACGGCCATGCGCCCGAATGACGATCCGATGCCCTTCAGATCTTGACCGCACCCGGAACCACCGCACTGCCCGTGCGGGAGCCCATCGTCGCTCCGGCATCACCGCTCGCACATGCTGAGCCCGAGCCGTAGAATAGGACTTTCGGACGACGTGCCCTGCAGCTGTATCGCCACCCTATTCGTCCGGATGCAGGATTAGAATCGAGCGCATCGACGGACCGCGCACAGATTTGCGCACCAGCAGGCTTGCACCAATTGAAGCACCTTCCGGGAGTGCATGCGATGCATGAGGAGTACGGCACTTCACCACGCAACCGGCCACAACTCGAGCGGCGGCGCCTTACTGTGCGTGGCGTCGTACAGGGCGTGGGCTTTCGCCCTTTCGTTTATCGCCTGGCGCAGGAACTCGATCTGAGCGGCTGGGTGCGTAACGACGGCAGCGGCGTCGAGCTCGAGGCACAGGGGACGGCAGGCAACCTTTCGGCCCTTGTCGCTCGCCTGCATGGCGAAGCGCCGCCGCTGGCGAGCATCGAGAGACTCGACAGCAGCCTGTGCGAACTCGACCCGAATGACCGCGGCTTCACCATCAGCGCATCCCAGGGGGGCAGCGTCACGACATCGATCGCCCACGACAGCGCAGTGTGCGATGAATGCCTGCATGAGCTTTTCGACCCCACCGGCCGGCGCTGGCGCCACCCGTTCATCAACTGCACCCAGTGCGGACCACGCTACACGATCACCCGCGGCCTGCCTTACGACCGCGTCAGCACCAGCATGGCAGCATTTGCGCAATGTCCGGAGTGTGCCGGCGAGTACCGCAACCCGTTTCACCGGCGCTTTCATGCAGAGCCCAACGCCTGTCCCGCCTGCGGCCCCAGACTGAGCCTGCTCGAAGCCTATGGGGTTACGGTCGCAAGCCACGACCCGATCGCCGACACCTTGCTGCGCCTGCTGTGCGGCGAGATCGTTGCGGTGAAGGGCCTCGGTGGATATCACCTGATGTGCGATGCCCGCAACCCGGAGGCTGTCGATCGGCTGCGTCAGCGCAAATCACGCGACGACAAGCCCTTTGCGATCATGGTGGCCAATACGGCCTCGGCCCGCCACTGGGCGAACCTTGGAGCCACCGACGAATCTCTGCTCTGCAGTCCCGAGCGCCCCGTGGTGCTGTGCGACAAGCGCGACACAGTGGACGCGGAGTTGCACGGCGTGGCGCCGGGACTCGCCTGGATCGGCCTGATGCTGCCGTACACACCGCTGCATTACCTGCTGTTCCACGACTTCGCAGGCCGCCCTGCGGGTACAGGGTGGCTTCGCGATGCGCAGGAGCTGGCGCTGGTATGCACCTCAGCCAACCCCGGCGGCGAACCGCTGGTGACCGGCGACCGCGAGGCGACACGGCGCCTGATGGGGATCGCCGACGCCTACCTGCTCCACGACCGCGAGATCGTCGTCCGCTGCGATGACTCGGTTGTGCGCAGCCTGCCCGCCGTGCGTGCAGGCGATCTCAGGATGCAGTTCGTGCGCCGCTCGCGCGGCTACACCCCGCGCGCCCTGAGGCTGGCGGGCAAGGGCGAACCGGTCATGGCCTTCGGCGGATTGCTCAAGAACACCCTGTGCATGACCCGCGGCGACGAGGCCTTTCTGTCGCAGCACGTCGGTGACCTCTCGTCTGCGGGCGCCAGCCAGGCCCTGGACGAAGTCGCCAGCCACCTGCAGCACATCCTCACGCTCACACCGCTGGCGGTCGCACACGACCTGAACCCGGACTTCCCGTCGACACTGGCCGCCGAAGCCCTGGCTGAGCGCCTGGGAATTCCGGCCTTCCCGGTGCAGCACCACCATGCACATATCGCTGCGGTCCAGGCCGAACACCACCACCAGGGCCCCATTCTCGGACTCGCCCTGGACGGATCCGGCCTCGGCACCGACGGCAAGGCCTGGGGCGGCGAACTGCTTCAGGTCGATGGCGCGCACTTCAATCGTCTCGGCCACCTCGCCGCGCTGCGACAGCCCGATGCCGGAAAATCGGAGCGCGAACCCTGGCGCATGGCCTCGTCCGTGCTGCACAGACTGGGGCGAGGCGACGAAATAGCCAGTCGTTTTCACAATGAAGCGGCCGCGTGGCGCATGCGCGATCTGCTTGAGTCCGGCACAGGCTGTCCGCCGACGACCAGCCTCGGGCGCTGGTTCGACGCTGCAGCAGGCCTGCTCGGCGTGTGCGAGCGCATGGGCTATGAAGGCGAGGCCGCGATGCGGCTGGAAAGCCTTGCCACCCGTTTCGGCGGGGTACTGCCCTTGCACCGGGGTTGGCAGCTGACCGACAGCGGCGATCTCGACCTGCTGCCGCTGCTGTCCGCGCTGGCCGACGAACGCAACCCGGCACGGGGTGCGGCGCTGTTCCATGCAACCCTCGCAACCGCGCTCGAGTCCTGGGTGTTGCAGGCAGTCGACGCAACGGGCATTCGCAGCGTGGCCTTGTCGGGCGGATGCTTTCTCAACCGCCTGCTGTCCCGCGATCTTTCCCGTCGGCTTTCGGCGCGCGGACTGGATGTACTGGAAGCCCGCCAGGTGCCGCCCAACGACGGCGGCCTCGCACTCGGCCAAGCCCACGTCGCCCGCCACATCCTGCATCGCTGCAGCAGCTGACAGCCTGCGGCCCGGATCGGGCCTATCGTGACCAATCGCCTTGGCGGGCTTCAAGGCTGCCTGTAAGCTCGTCGTCCGCCTTTTGTCGGCGCGGAGTTCAGGAGAAAACACTTGGCAGTCGGTCTTTTGCGTTCGAACACGGTGCGCTGGTTACTGGGCGGTGCGGCACTCCTGCTGCTTGCCGACCTGCTGCTGGTGTCCGTGGTGCTGAACGACCGCGAGCAGGCCCTGAACAGGGGGCGGGAAACCACGCGAACATCGGCCTCGATCATCCTGCGTCGCGCCGAGGGCCTGTTCGATTCGCTTGATCGCACCCTGTCTGGGGTTGCCGAAGTCATGACCGCGCGCGATTTGCCCCCGGCGCGGGATGACCTGTACATCCATCGGCTGCTGGTCCGCCGTCACGCCATTACCCCCGCACTGAGCTGGCTGCTGATCACCGACACCGACGGCCTGACGGTCGCAAGCTCGCGCAGCTTTCCCGCCCCGCCGCTTCAGATTTCCGATCGGGAATACATCCGCGCTCAACGCGAGGACTGGTCGCTCGGAATGTACATCGGGCTGCCCGTGGTCTCCCGCGGGATCGGCACGCCGGTCGTTCCGATCAGCCGCCGGCTGGAAACCGACGGCGGGCGCTTCATCGGCATCGTCGCTGCCGGCCTGAGAAGCGAGTTTCTGCAAAGCCTGGTGGACGACCCGGGTCCGCCCGAAGGCCTGGTCATCGGCATTTTTCGCAGCGACGGCCACGCCCTGGCCTGCCTGCCATCCCGAAGCGCCTGCCCCGACGCGCCGCTGAGCGTAGTCGACGATGCGGACGACGAGCAGGCAGACAGCGCGCGCGTCCTCAATGCCCGCCTGATCGGCAGCGATGCCGGCGTGAGTGCCTTGCACGCGTCGCAGCGCTACGAGTTCTTTGTGGTTACCGATTATCCGGCCGAGGTCCTGCTCGCCGCCTGGCGACATAACCTGCCGGCGTTTCTTGCACTCGGTCTGGGGGGCAACCTGGCGCTGATCGCGATCGGCCTGTACGCCTGGCGCCAGGTCACGCACCGCCAGCGCGCAATGGCCGAACTTGCCCACAGCAATCTGGTACTGGAAGACCGGGTTCGCGAGCGTACCGAGGCGCTTGCGCGCATGGCCAATACCGACGTGCTGACCGGCCTGCCCAACCGCAGGCTGTTCATGAGCGAAGGCACCCGCCTGCTTGCCCTCGCCCGCCGCCATCATCACCCGCTCTCACTGATGATTCTGGATGCGGACCACTTCAAGCTGATCAACGACCGTCATGGTCATGCCGCAGGCGATGCCGTACTGCGCACCCTTGGCGCCGCACCCTCGGATGTGCTGCGCAGCTCCGACATCTTTGCAAGACTGGGCGGCGAAGAGTTTGCCGTCCTGCTGCCGGAAACCGGACACGAGGGCGCGCTTGAAGTGGGAGAGCGGCTACTGGATGCGTTCCGCAACAGTGTCACCGAACACGCCGGGGAACACCTGCATTTCACCGTCTCCATCGGGCTGGCCGAGCTTGTGCCCGGCGATACCGACCTCGAGGCCCTGCTTCATCGTGCAGACACCGCGCTGTATTGCGCCAAGCAGGAAGGACGCGACCGCCTCGTCAGCGATCGACTGACAAACAGCAGCGAATGATCAGGGAGTAAGGTGGCGATAGGCGCCACCGAAGTAGACCAGCGGGTCGGCGTCGCTGCGATCGAAGCTCACCACCTCGCTGACGAAGATCACATGGTCCCCACCTGCGTGCCGGGTAGTGTTGCGGCAGACGAAACGGGCGCAGCAGCCATGCAACAGCGGCGCACCACCCAGACCATGATCGAAGCCCAGTCCGGCGAAGCGATCCGCCATGCGACTGGCGAAACGCTGCGACACGGCCTCCTGGTCGGCGGCCAGCACGTTGATCGCGTAGTATTCGCACTCTTCAAACAGCTTCAGACTCGGCAGATTGCTGGACAGACTCCAGACCACCAGCGGCGGATCCAGGGACACCGAATTGAACGAGTTGACCGTAAGCCCGATCAACTCACCCGTCGGCGTGCGCATGGTCACCACGGTGATGCCGGTAGCGAAGCGGCCAAGGGCGTTGCGGAAACTGCGCGAGAAATCCTCGGCGACGGGAGCGTTCTGGGACATGGGACAGCCTCTGGCGCGGCGCCAGCCACACCCGAAAGATAGTATTCAGGCGGCGGATTATGGCCGCGCAAGCGGTATACGTCGAGTACTGCAGCGCGACATGAAACTCGATTACAACATTAATACCGGAATTTGCACCCCACATGAGTGATTTTGCCCGTCGCCTGATCGAGTGGCAGCGCCACCACGGCCGCCATGACCTGCCCTGGCAGGGCGGACGCGACCCGTACCGCATCTGGCTGTCGGAAATCATGCTGCAACAGACCCAGGTCAGCACCGTGATTCCGTACTACACCCGATTCGTCGAGCGCTTTCCCGATGTGGCCGCGCTGGCTGCGGCACCGGTGGACGACGTCATGGCACTGTGGAGCGGCCTCGGCTACTACGCCCGCGCACGCAATCTGCACCGGGCGGCGCAGCTGGTCATGAGCGATCACGGTGGCGTGTTCCCGCGGACCGCAGCACAGATCGTCACCCTGCCCGGCATCGGTCGTTCCACCGCGGCGGCCATTGCCGCTTTCTCAAGCGACGAGCGCGCTCCGATTCTCGACGGCAACGTCAAGCGGGTGCTGTGCCGCGTGTTCGGCATCGAGGGCTTCCCCGGCGCGAAAGCGGTCGAATCGCGGCTGTGGGCGCTGGCCGAATCGCTGCTGCCGCAGGACGGCATCGGCAGCTACATCCAGGCTCAGATGGACCTCGGCGCCACCGTTTGCACTCGAGGCAAACCCGCCTGCACGCGCTGCCCGCTCGCTGACGAATGCATCGCGCGCCTCGGCAACCGGATTGCGTCGCTGCCAACACCGAGACCCAGAAAGCAGATCCCGCGACGCAGCGTGCGCGTGGCGGTGATTGTCGACCGTGGCGCGGTCCTGCTCGAACGCCGCCCGCCCGCCGGAATATGGGGCGGTCTGCTGAGCCTGCCGGAAGTGCCCGAGCACGAAACAGAGGTCGACTGCTGGGTACGCGACCGGCTTGGCATCGACGCCGGCACTGGCGTTCTGCTTGCGCCGCTGACACACACGTTTACCCACTTCGTGCTCGACATTCAGCCGTGGCGGTTCGATCTCGCCGCACAAGGCGTCCGTGCTGAAGAAGGCGGCAGCACGCAGTGGTTGCCGCTTGCAGACACTTCCGATGCGGCCTTGCCGACACCGGTGCGCAGCATCCTGATGCAGATGGCGGCGCCGGACCTGTTTGCTTAGGAAGGCTGCGCTGGGCTCGGGGTGTGGCGCTGTTCCGATGCGAGGGTCTGGGTCACGCGGAGGCGCGGAGGCGTTGTCTGAATGAGGAAACGCCTCGCACCTGGCCCGTGGGTCATCCTGCGTGGGTGCGTGCCCAGCGCACGATGTCGGCGGCGCCCATGGCGCCTGCCTGCCGGGCGATTTCCTTGCCGTTTCTGAACAGGGCCAGCGTGGGGATGCTGCGGATATTGTATTGGGCGCCGATGGCCTGATTGGCCTCGGTATCGAGCTTCGCTACGCGGAAATCCGGTTCCAGCGTTCGTGCCGCCTCGGCGTAAGCCGGCGCCATCGAACGACATGGCCCGCACCACGGCGCCCAGAAATCCACCAGCACCGGAACGTCGTTGCGCTGAATATGGCGGGAAAAGCTCGACGCGTTGAGCTCCAGAGGTGCAGCAACAAACATCGGCTTGTGGCACTGCCCACAACTCGGCTGTTCGGTCAGCCGCGCAGCAGGCACGCGGTTTACAGCGCTGCAATGGGGACAGACGAGGTGCATGGAATCTGACATGGCGATGACCCGGTGACTGGCAATGATTTCAAGGTGGAGCCAGCTCCCCCAAACTTCAAGAGCCGTCAGCCCGCTCCATCCTGCGCGCCGCCGCGAGCCTCAAGACCAGCCATCCGCAAAGCACTCTGCCGGGGCAAGTCAGGCCATGAGCGCCGCCGACATCACGCTGTTGACATGTACCCACGCAGGATGCCCTATCCAGGCGCAAGGGATCGCCTCAGTCAGGCGACTCCTCCGCGCCTCCGCGTGCCCCAGAACCCAGCCCCGAAAACCCGAACCACGCTCACGCCTTGCCCAGCAAGCCATGCTGCCGCAAGAATTGCTGCATGATCTCCAGCCGGCTCTGCACATCGTCGAGTTCAAGCAGGCGCTGGCGCGCAAGCGCCGGGATGGGGAGCAACTCGGCATAACGCGCCCCCACCCAGGCCGCGTCTTCGAAGTGGTGCGGTGGCGGCATGCGGTCGCCTGCTTCCGCTGCCAGTACCCTGAGCAGCGGAAGAATCTCGGCCTGAGCCTCGGGCACCGGCTGCACCGGCGGCTCGTCCAGCCACACCACCTCGCCATTGAGCAGACCGTCGTGCTCGACCTCGTGATCGACCACCCGAAACCGCCGCGCTCCGCGCACCATGATAGCCAGCACGCCCGGTTCGGCCATGTCCCAGCTTTCAATTCGCGCCTCGGTGCCGACCTCGTGCGGCAGCGCGGCCTCGCCGACCTCCTGCCCCGCTGCGATCAGACAGACGCCGAAGCTGCTGCCCTCGCGCATGCACCGGGTCACCATGTCCATGTAGCGCGCTTCGAAAATCCGCAAGGGCAGCAGACCATCGGGGAAGAGCACCGTATTGAGCGGAAACAGCGGCAGACGCTCACTCATCGGCCTTCCTCCTGCTCTCCCCAGCGCGCCATCAGGGTGTGGGCGACGCCGAGCTGATCGAGCACCCGCGCCACGACGAAATCGACCAGATCCTCCACCGTCCTCGGATGGTGGTAGAAGCCCGGATTGGGCGGCAGGATGCACACACCCAGCCTTGCCAGCTTGAGCATGTTCTCGAGATGGATTGCCGAGTACGGCGTCTCGCGCGGCACCAGCACCAGCTTGCGCTGCTCCTTGATGACCACATCGGCCGCACGCTCGATCAGGCTCTGACTGAGCCCGGCCGCAATCGATGCCAGCGTCGCCATGGTGCACGGGCAGACCACCATGGCATCAGGCGGATTGGAGCCCGAGGCCGGCGGTGCAAACCACTCTTCCCTGCCAAACACCCGCAACTGCCCGGGTGCAGCGCCGAAGCGCGCGGAGAGTTCGGTTTCGACCTCGGCCGCGCGACCGGGCAGGTGCCAGTCCATTTCCTGGCGCGCAACGATCTGCGCCACCTGGGAATACAGCAGCCACACCCGGCAGCCCGATTGCAGCAGGCACTCCACCAGACGCAGGCCGTACGGCATGCCGGAGGCGCCGGTGAAGGCGACGGTGATGGTGCGCGGGGTGCTCATCGATTGTGCTTCCTTATCAGGCCATCATTGGGCCACTGCTGCGCGCACGCCGGAAAATCACTTCAGGTAGTCGCTCAGGATGACCCAGCGTCCGTCGCGAATCTGGGCCAGGCGGCCGTAGCGGTTGCCAAGGTGGTCGTCGTGGCTGAAGCGATACTCGGGGCTGCCGAAGAAATCGCGCGTGGTCTTGAGTTGCTCCAGAGCAGAGACGAAGCCTTCGACCGTGAGTTCCCGCCCGGCCGCATTTGCGCCCTGCACGAAGAGATCGGCAATGCTGTAACCCATCGCGCTCCACACGTTCGGATCGACGCCAAAACGCTTGCGATAGCGCGTGATCCAGTCGGCCAGCGCACTGTTGGCACCCTCGGCATAGGGATGCGGCAGCACGCTCACACCGTACAAGCCATCGACGGCCGCGCCGCCGAGTTCATGCGTCTGTGCCGAATAGCCGGATGCGGTCACAAGCATGTCGACCATCCAGCCGGTCTTGCGCGCTTCGCTCATGGCGGCGATGGTTTCACGCACCACCGTCGCGAGCACCACGAAGTCGCAATCGGCGCCACGCAGGCGGGCGATCTGGCTGGAGAAATCGGTGGCGCCGCGCTTGTAGCTGGTTTTTTCGACCAGGCTCTGGCCGATTCGGGCGAGCCCTGCCTCTACCCCCTTGAGGACTTCAAGACCATAGTCGTCGTCCTGATAGAGCAGGCAGGTACGCTTGTAGCCGCGGCTTTGCACCATGTGACGCGTGGCCGCATCCATGTAGCTCTGATACGGCGCGAAGATCTGGAACTTCAGCGGATGCAGCGGGCTGTAGGTTGCCTCATGGGGCGAGAACGGGAACAGGTGTGGGCGACCGGCATCGATGATCAGCGGCATGGTGGCCATCACGACCGGCGTACCGAAGTTGGCGAGAAAGGCGAAGGCCTGATCGCGGTCGAGCAGCTTGCGCGTCGCCAGCACGGCGCGCTTGGGATCATAGCCGGTGTCCTCGACCACCATCCGCAGCTTGCGCCCATGCACACCGCCCGCGGCATTGGCCTCTTCGATGCGCAGCAGCATGCCGTCGCGCACTGGCGAACCGAGCATTGCGGCAGGGCCGGACAGATCCTGGATGCTGCCAAGAACGATCTCGCGATCACTGACGCCAGGCGTGGCAGCAACTGCAAACGCGGTGGACAAGGCCAGCGCACAACCAAGAACGAAACGGGAAACAGACATGGGCGGACCCTGAACGAAGAAGTCGGACCGCGATTATCCTTCAAGCCGGCGATAACCGCAGCCGTCAGTCTTCAGTGCCCTTGCGCACAGGCGCCGGCGCGCCGCCGGAAGCCGATGCCAGCCCCTGCGGCCGCAGCAGCACCATTGCCACGATCACCGCGCCAAAGAGCACGGTCTCGAGTCCGGCACTGCGGCTCCATTCGCCCGGCAGCACGTCGCGCAGCAAGGCAATCAGCTGCGGCAGACTGACGATGACGAGTGCGCCCCACAACGCACCGGACAGGTGGCGGGCGCCACCGATGAACACCAGCATCAGCAGTTCGAAGGAGAACATCAGCCCGAACTGCTCGGGACTGATGAAGCCGATCCAGTGCGCGTAGAGCGCACCCGCCAGTCCGGCCAGTGCGCCGCCGAGCACGAAGGCGCGCAACTTGGTCGCGGCCACGTCAACGCCGCAGGCCTCGGCGGCCGCGATCTCGTCCTCGCGCACCGCCCGCCAGGCGCGACCGCTGCGCCCTGCCAGCAGACGCCTGCACGCCAGCCAGGCCAGCATCAGCGCGGCGAGGCTGACCAGCATCTGTTCCAGCGGCGTACCCACCTTCATCCCGCCCCAGCTCAGGGTCGGCACGCTGAGTCCGGCGCCGCCGCGGGTGAGCGAGGTCCAGCGCACGAGCATCTCTTCCACGATGAGCGCAAAGGCCAGCGTGCTCATCGCAAAGTACAAGCCGCCGAGGCGCCGGGCGGGAAGGCTGGCCAGCGCCCCGCCGGCCGCGCCAAGCGCCACTGCGGCCGGCACTGAGAACACTGGCGGCACGCCACGCATGGCGAGCAGGGTCTCCGCGTAGGCACCGAGCGCCACCAGGGCTCCCTGCCCCAAGGTGATCTGCCCCGCCTGACCGACGATGATGACCAGCCCGAGACCGGCAATCGCATAGGTTGCAACCAGCGTGGCCTGCCCGGCGGCGTAGTCAGCACCGAGTACGCTGAGCCCGAGCACAAGAATGGCTGCGATCAGCAGCAGCGGACGCAGCATGCTCACCGGCGCCTCCGCCATCCTGCGGCCATGCCATCGGGGAAAAGCAGCAGGGCGAGCATCAGCAGCACATAGGGCACGACATCCTTGACGCCCTCAGGGAGCACCAGACCGGCGAGCGACTCGGCCACGCCGAGAAAGACGCCCCCCACCAAGGCCCCCGGCAAGCTGGTCAGCCCGCCGAGCACCGCGGCTGGAAAGGCCTTGAGTGCAATCAGCCCCATGTTCAGATGGATGAAGGTAATCGGCGCGAGCAGGAGGCCCGCAACGGCGGCAAGCCCAGCGCCAAGCGCCCACGCCAGGGTGTGCATCGAGGCGACCGGCACCCCCATCAACGCAGCGACCCGCGCGTTTTCGGAGCATGCACGCAGCGCGAGTCCCGCTCGCGTGTAGCGAAAGAAGATTGCCAGCACCCCGGCCAGCACCACGGTGGCCACGATCACCAACACATGGCTCAGGGACAGCGCGAGCGCACCGATCTGCAGCACGCTGTCAGCGAACGGGAGACGGTAGATGTCGTGGCTTGCCGCCGGCACCGACGTGACCCCGCCGCGCAGCATCATGCCGAGGCCGAAGGTCAGCAGCACCGCAACCAGATGTGGCTGGCCGATCGCCCGGCGCAGGGCGAAACGTTCCAGCACCGCACCCAGCAGTGCGAGCCCCGCCACAGCAACGACCGCCGCCAGCCACAAGGGCCAGCCCGCACCGGTATTGAGCGCCACGGCAGCAAACGCCCCCACCATGAGCAGTTCGCCCTGCATGAAGCTCACCGTTTCGGTGGCCTTGTAGATGAGGACGAAGGACAGCGCCACCAGTCCATACACGCAACCGATGGCAATTCCGCTGGTGAGAACCTGGATCAGGGAAAGCATGGGCGCGAAGGATAGACCATCGGGGGCTTCGCTGGGCAATGGCCGCACCCCGCCGCAGGTAACAGGGCTGCGGCGCTTACCCGGGGCCGCGCTCCCGGAGGCAGACGTTCGCGGCCTGCGGCTTCCCGTTGCTTGAGGCACTGTGGCGGCGGTGGCGCAAACTCGGGCGCTTCGCGCCCTCAGACATGCGCCACCTTGTTCCCGCCACAGCACCTCAAGCAACGGCGCTCTCGACAGCCTCCGGAAGAGCAACCCCGGCGCGCCACAACCCTGCTACCTGCTACAGAGTGCGTTGCTCGGCGGATTATTGCAGGCTTCGCGATACTCGGCGACAAGGCGCTCGACCAGCTCCGCCACAGTCGGAATGTCGTGAATATTCGCCACGCCGTGGCCCGCACTCCAGACGTCGCGCCAGGCACGCGCCTCGTCCGACAGATCGTGCAGCTTGCCCTTCCCGTGCCCCGGCACCAGCTCGCTGCGCTCGAAACCCGCCTGCTCCAGACTCGGCCACAGGAAGTTGGCATTGGTGCCCGAAATCACATCGGTGTACACCACCTCCGACGGCCCGCAATCCACCACCATCTGCTTGTAAGCCTCCTGCGCCAACGCCTCGCGGGTCGCGATGAAACGCGTCCCCATGTAGGCAAAGTCGGCGCCCAGCACCTCGACCGCACGGATCGAGGCACCGTCCGAAATGCTGCCAGCCGCGATCAGCACGCCATCCCAGAACTCGCGGATCTCGCGGATCAGGCTCACCACGCTCTGGGTGCCGGCGTGACCGCCTGCCCCGCCGGCCACCGCGATGATGCCGTCGACACCGGCCGCCGCGGCCTTCTTCGCATGGTAGGCATGCACGATGTCGGAAAACACCAGCCCGCCATAGGCGTGAACCGCCTTCACCACCTCGCCGGGATGGCCCAGGCTGGTAATGACGAAGGGCACACGGTGCCGCACGATGGTCGCCAGATCCTCCTCCAGACGCTTGTTGGACGCATGCAGGATGAGATTCACCCCGTAGGGCGCACATGGCGCATCCGGATTGTCCGCACGATGCCCGGCAAGCGCCGCATCGATCTGAGTCAGCCACTCCTCAAGCTGCGCAGCCGGCCGTGCGTTGAGCGCGGGAAAGGTGCCGGCCACCCCGGCCTTGCAGGTCGCGATGACCAGCTCGGGGCCGGATACCAAGAACATCGGCGCGGCAATCGCGGGCACACTCATGGTGCCGCGGAAGGATGCGGGAATTGTCATGCTGTCTCCTCACTGTTGTTGCGAGCGGGCAATCAATGCCCTTGCATGAAGCGCACTCTAGCATGTGAAGCGCACATTTCAAACGACCGTTTGAATATGTCTGCCATCCGATGCCCGATGGCATCCGCCGAGAGAATCAGGTGCTATCCTCGGCGCCATGCAAGGCATCGAATCCCTTCTCTACGGCATCGGTATTGCCGGCGTGGCGGTCAACGCGGCCGCCGGCGTGCTCGATGCCGGGCGCAAGCCCTTCGACCTTTTCGGCATGGTCGTGGTGGCACTGGCCGCCTCCCTGGGTGGCGGCACCTTGCGCGACGTGCTGCTCAATCGCACGGTTTTCTGGATTGCAGATCAGAGCAATCTGATCGCGGCCATCGTCGCCGGTCTCGCGACATTTCTCGTGGTGCGCGTGGTGCGCCTGCCGCCACGCCTGTTCCTGTTACCGGACGCCCTTGGCCTCGCACTCTTCACCGTCTCAGGCACCCAGGCCGCCATCGCGATGGGGGCGCCGTGGCTGGTGGCCAGCCTGATGGGCGTGATCACCGGCGTTTTCGGGGGCATCGTACGCGACGTGCTGTGCAACGAAGTTCCCCTGGTTTTTACCGCCGAACTGTATGCCACCGCATCATGGGCCGGCGCCCTGCTGCTGCTCGCCCTGCTCGAAGCCGGCGTCAGCCCAGGGTGGGCTGCGCTGGCCGGCGCGACGCTGGTGCTGGTGATTCGTCTGGGTGCCATCCGCTTCAAATGGCGGTTGCCGGTGTTCATTGCCCGAAGCTGACGTCAAGCGTGACATTCGCCGCGCATCAGTAGATACCCTTCTGGCGTATGCAGGTCGATCCTAATAAGGTATGCGGCCAAGCCGGGACCACCCGGTACATCAAGCAACAGAGCCTGGCTACGAAAGGCTCGACCTGACAGGAGTTCATCCATGAGCATGATGAAGGAATTCAAGGAATTCGCCATGCGCGGCAACGTCATCGATCTCGCCGTTGGCGTGATCATTGGCGGCGCCTTCGGCAAGATCGTCGATTCGCTGGTCAAGGACATCGTGATGCCGGTCGTTGGCCGCCTCGTCGGCGGCGTCGATTTCCGCCAGTTGTACATCAACCTTGGCAGCGACGTCTTCGAGACCCTGGAAGCCGCCGAAAAGGCGGGGGCACCGCTGATCAAGTACGGTAACTTCATCAACACCGCAATCGACTTCCTGATCATCGCCTTCGCCATCTTCATGGCGATCAAGGCTATCAACAAGCTCAAGCGTGCAGAACCGCCGGCACCGCCCGCCGAGCCCGCACCCGAACCGGAAGACATCAAGCTGCTGCGCGAGATCCGCGACTCGCTCAAGCAACGCAGCTGATCGCTGCAACATGAAAGAAGCCCCTGGTGGCGCCATGCAGGACGGCGCCACCAGGGGCTTCTTGCGTTCAGTTCAGTCGTTCAGCCGTAGGCACCGACGAACGGGTTGCTTTCGCGCTCTTCGCCAAAGGTCGAGGTTGGCCCGTGCCCCGGAACGAAAGTGATGTCGTCACCGAGCGGGAAGAGCTTGTTGCGGATGGAGCTGACCAGCATCTGATGGTCGCCGCGCGGAAAGTCGGTGCGCCCGATCGAGCCCGCGAACAACACATCGCCAACCAGCGCGAGCTTTGATTCCGGATGCACGAACACCACGTGGCCCGGCGTGTGGCCCGGCGTGTGGATCACCTGTAGCGTCTGTTCCCCCACGGTCACGGTGTCGCCATCGTGCAGCCAGCGATCAGGCGTGAAGGTTTCAACATCGGGAAAGCCGAACATCTTGCTCTGCTGAGCCATGCCGTCGATCCAGAAGCGGTCTTCCTCCTGCGGCCCTTCGATGGGCACGCCCAGTTCGCGCGCCAGTTTTGCGGTACCGCCGGCATGATCGATATGCCCGTGCGTGATCAGGATCTTCTCGATGCTGACGCCAAGCGCGTCGGCTGCGGCATGGATGCGGTCGAGATCGCCACCGGGGTCGACCACTGCTGCCTTGCGCGTCTTGTCGCACCAGATAATGCTGCAGTTCTGCTCGAAGGGCGTAACGGGAACAATGCGGACGTCGATCATGTGGGCTGGAACATCAGTAAGAAACCGGGGCCCAATGATAACCCGTCCACTCCGCAGGGGCCGCCACGACGGGCGCGGCCCTGCGCAGAATGCGTGCTTATTGACCGGCGTTGGGGAAGAACAGCTGCTCACCCCCGATCTTGTAGCCTGCGATCTCGGCCTGACCCGCCGGCGACACCACCCAGTCCACGAACTGCTGTGCTTCGGCAGCCTTCACGTGCGGATGCTTGGCCGGGTTGATCACCATCACCCCGTACTGGTTAAACAGGCGAGTGTCGCCTTCGACCAGCACCTTGAGATCGGCGCGGTTCTTGAAATTGAGCCAGGTGCCACGGTCGGCCAGCACATAAGCGCCGGACGAAGCCGCCATGTTCAGCGCCGGGCCCATGCCACAGCCACACTCCTTGTAGCCGGTGCCCTTGTTCGAATCGCTGTCGGCGTCCTTCCAGTAGCGCAGTTCGGCCGCGTGGGTACCGCTCTTGTCACCGCGCGACACAAAGCTGCCGTTGGCGGCAGCCAGCTTCTTCAGCGCGGCGACGATGTCCTTTCCGCGCACGCCCGCCGGATCAGCCTCCGGCCCGATCAGCACGAAGTCGTTGTACATCACCGGATAACGCTTTACGCCATAGCCTTCGGCAACGAATTTTTCCTCAGCGATCTGGTTATGCACGAACAACACGTCGGCATCGCCACGGCGCCCGGTATCGAGCGCCTGACCCGTGCCCTGGGCGACAACCTTGACCTCGATGCCGCTGGCCTTGGTGAAGGCCGGCAGCAGGTGAGAGAAAAGGCCGGACTGCTCGGTCGAGGTCGTGGAGGCCATCACGATCGACTCCGCCGAAGCGGTCGAGAATACGGACAGCAGCGCAACCAGGACACATGCCTTGCGGGTAGCGCGAAAGTTCTCGACTGATGCGTTCATACAAACTCCTCTGAGTGGGTGTTGGATCACCGGAACCGGCGACTCTTCGAGATTTCGGGTAACGTAAGCGCCCGCATGACTTCGATCAATATGAAGCGCTGTGCATAGGATCAACTTTCACTACACCCTCGGCGATGACGCCAGCCCCGCCCGCGTCCACAATCCGCTGATCGACCTCTTGCAGGCCGTGGCCGAAAGCGGCTCGATATCGGGCGCGGCCAAACGTCTTGGCCTGTCGTACCGGCATGTATGGGGCGAGCTCCGACGCTGGGAGGAGAGCCTCGGGCACAGCATGATCGTGTGGGAAAAGGGCCAGCCCGCGCGGCTGACCGAATTCGGCACCAAGCTGATGTGGGCCGAGCGCCAGGCTCAGGCGAGGCTGTTGCCGCAGATCGAGGCCCTGCGCGCCGATCTCGAGCGCGTCTATGCCGTGGCCTTCGACGACAGCGCCCATGTGCTGACGATGTATGCCAGCCATGACGAGGCACTTGCCGCACTGCAGGAGCAGGCACGCCAGCCCGCGCACCGACTGCATCTCGACATCCGCTTCAGCGGCAGTGTGGATGCCATCCGCGCCCTCAATGAGGGGCGCTGCCTGATGGCCGGCTTTCACACGCTGGAAGGCGCCGACACCGACAGCCTGACACGCCGCACCTACAAGCCCCTGCTGCGCCCGGGCCTGCACAAGATCATCGGTTTTGCGCGGCGGACCCAGGGCCTGATCGTCGCCCGCGGCAATCCACTGAATCTGCACTCGCTGGCCGACGTGCGCCAACGCCGGGCCCGCTTTGCCAACCGTGCGCTAGGCACCGGCACCCGCGTGCTGCTGGACGAGCTTCTGCTACAGGCGGGTATCCCCGTGCAGGACATCAACGGCTACGACCATACCGAGCACTCCCATGCTGCGGTGGCCCAGGCCGTTGCCTCCGGCCAGGCCGACGTCGGCCTCGGCATCAAGGCCACGGCGCGTGGGCGCGGGCTGGACTTCGTGCCGCTGGCCAACGAACGCTACCACCTTGCCTGCCTCAAATCGGCACTCGATACGCCGGCGGTCGCCGCACTGCTCGATCTGCTCAAAGGCAATGCATGGCAGGCCGGTCTTGGCAGGCTGGCCGGCTACCAGCCGGCACAGTCAGGTGAGGTGTTGTCGATGCGCCAGGTGCTGCCATGGTGGTCCTACCGCAGCCCGAGGCCCTCCGCCCCGGACTGAGAACGCACCCTGCGCACTAGCGACTAGACGCTGCCAGAAAGGCGCCGGCACCGACAAAGAGCCCGCCGAACACACGGTTCTGGATCCTGAGCGCGTTCGGGTTGCGCAGCAAGGGACGAAAGCGGGTCGCCAGCAGCGCATAGCAAGACATCACCACCGTATCGACCACGACCATGGTGGTGGCGATGACCAGAATCTGCGGCCACTGCGGTGCGGTGGCCACCATGAACTGCGGCACCAGCGCCGCCATGAAGACAATGGCCTTGGGATTGGTCAGGTTCACCAGCATGCCCTGCATGAACAGACCGCCCCGGGGCCGGCCGGCTCCACTGCCGGCCTCATCGAGCGCCTCCACCCTGGCGCGCCACTTGGCGACACCAAGCCACACCAGGTACACCGCCCCCAGCACCTTGACGACGAGAAAGGCCGTGGCCGATGTCGCCAGCAGGGCGCCGAGCCCAAGCGTCACCACCGCAAGCTGCAGCAGCAATGCCGCCTGCAATCCGGCGATGGACCGCAGCGCGGCGCCATAACCGTGACGCAGGCCGGTTGCCATGGACAACACCGCCCCCGGCCCGGGCGACACCGAGATCACGAGATTCGCCACCAGAAAGGGCAGCCACAGATTCCAGCTCATACCGTCACACTCCGCTCAGGCAAACAGCGAATAAAGCATCTTGGCACACAGCAGCATCAGCACGCCGGCGAAGATCTTCTTGAGCGTCGCCACCGGCAGACGGTGCGCAAATGAAGCGCCGACCGGCGCCATGAAAATGCTGACGATACCAACCAGCACCAGCGCTGGCAGGTAGATATAGCCGAAAGACAGCGACGGCGTGCCGGCGACCGACCAGCCATTGACCAGGTAACCCACCGTTCCGGCCACGGCAATCGGAAGACCGATCGCGGCCGAGGTGCCGATGGCGTGCTGAACCTTGACGTTGCACCAGGTCATGAAGGGCACCGACAGCGATCCGCCGCCGATCGCCACCAGCGCCGACACGCCGCCAATGCCCATGCCGACCGCGGTCATCCCTGCGGTACCGGGCAGATTGCGCGAGGGCTTGGGCTTGACGTTGAGCAGCATCTGGATGGACACGTAGGCCATGAAGCAGACAAAGAAGATCGCCAGCGGCACCGTATCCACCCGCGACGCGATGAAGGTACCGCCAAATGTCCCCAGCAGGATGCCAGGGGTAATACTGCGAACGATATTCCAGTGCACTGCCCCACGCGCATGATGGGCCCGCAGGCTGGATACCGAGGTCAGCACGATGGTCGCCATCGACGTACCCAGCGCCATGTGCAGAACCTGCTCATGCGGGAAGCCCTGGGCGACGAAGAAGGTCGTCAGCATCGGCACCATGATGCCGCCGCCCCCCACGCCGAGCAGACCGGCAAAAAAACCGACAATCGCACCCAGGCCCAGGTAGGCCACCAACCACAGATCGAATTCCATTGCGCCAGACACCCTCGCTGCGCGCGACGACGTCCGTCGCGACAAGGGCCGAATGGTGGCCAGTTAGGCGCCGGGACGCAAGAGCCACACATGCCGGACGCAAACACGCGGGGATCGGCGAGCGCGCCGCATGCACACCGGACGAACCCGCTTCGCGCTAGAGTTCGGACATGGATCAGCCCCCGCCAACCGCCCTTGCCGCACCACTGCGCTGGAAGGATTACCTATATGCCGCGATCACGGTCGGCGCGGTTGCCGGTATCGGCGCCCCCTTGCTCGGCGCATTCGACCTGGCCAACATCGCCATGCTGTTTCCGCTGGCGGTGATGTTTTCCGCGGTTCGCTTCGGCCGCGGCCCGGCGGTACTCGCCGCCTTTCTCTCGGTGGCCTTGTTCGATTTCTTCTTCGTTCACCCGCACTTCACCCTGGCGGTGAGCGACTTGCAGTACCTGCTGACCTTCGCCGTGCTGCTGGCTGTCGCCTTGACCACCGCCGCCCTGGCCACCCGCCTCGGCCGCGAGCGCGATGATGCCGAGGCGCGGGAACGTGAATCCCGACAGCTCTACGAAATCGCCCAGGCCCTGTCCGCTGCGGTCAATGCCGAACAGATCGGCGCCCTGCGCGCGCGCAGCATGGATGCACTGGGCCCCGACACACCGGCCTCGCTGCGGGAGACCTACGCCACGCTCTTTTCCACCGCGATCGAGCGCGAGCACTACCTCGCCGAGGCCGAGCGCAACCGGATCGAGATCGAGGCCGAGCGCATGCGCAGCGCCCTGCTGGCGACGCTGTCGCACGACCTGCGTACGCCGCTGACCGCGCTGGCCGGGCTGGCCGAAGCCCTGCCGCTGGCCGGGCCGCCGCTGCCCCCGGCACAGGCCGAGCTGGCGGACGCGATCCGCGCCGAAGCGCTGCGCACGCACGCACTCGCCCGCGACCTGCTCGACCTCGCCCGGCTGCAGTCGGGTGCGGTCACCTTGCGCCGCGAGTGGCTGCCGCTGGAGGAAGTGGTCGGTGCGGCGATGCAGGCCCGCAGCAGCCTGCTGAACACGCACAGGATCGCCATCGGCCTGCCCGACACCCTGCCGCTGATCGATGTTGACCCGGTCCTGATGGAGCGGGTGCTGTGCAATCTGCTGGAGAACGCCGCCCACCACACGCCGTCGGCGGGCCGGATCGACATCGCGGCCAGCGCCGATGCCGGGATGCTGAGCCTCAGCGTAAGCGATGACGGGCCCGGACTGCCGGCGGCGGGAAGCCCGCCTTCAGGCACCGGCCTTGGCCTCGCCATCGTGCGCGCGATCGTCGGCGCCCATGGCGGCAGGGTCGAGATCGACAGCCCGCCCGGCGGTGGCGCACGCGTCACCCTGCGCCTGCCCCTTTCCACCCCACCTCAGCCCCCGGACAGCGAAGCGTGAAAGACGCCCTCACCCACCCGCCCGCCGTCGTGATCGTGGACGACGAGCCCGGCATTCGCCGCTTTGTACGCACCGCGCTGGAGTCGGCCGGCTGCGTGGTCAGCGAAGCCGGCACCGCGGCGCGTGCGCGCATCGAACTGAACTCGCGCAAACCCGATCTGCTCATCCTCGACCTCGGCCTGCCGGACGAGGACGGGCTTGCGGTGCTCGCCGCGTTGCGGGCGTGGTCGGGCATGCCGGTGCTGGTGCTGTCCGCGCGCAGCGACGAACACGACAAGGTTGCCGCACTCGACGCAGGTGCGGACGACTACCTCACCAAGCCATTCGGCATCGCCGAGCTGCTGGCCAGGGTCAGGGCCCTGCTCCGACGGTCGCTGCGCCCGTCAGAGGGCTTGTCGACCGTGAGCTTCGGCGAGATCGAGGTCGACCTCGCCCAGCGCAGCGTCACCCGCAATGGCGAGCCGGTGCGCCTGACGCCGATCGAATTCAAGCTCCTCGGCCATCTGATTGCCAACGCAGGCCGCGTCCTCACCCACCGTCAGCTGCTGGCCGCCGTATGGGGGCCGAACCATGTCGAACACAACCACTACCTGCGGGTGTACATGGGCGGATTGCGGCGCAAGCTGGAGCCGAACCCCGGCTTCCCCGCCCACATCCTGACCGAATCCGGCGTCGGTTATCGCCTGGTACTCTAGGCAGCCGGGCGTTCAGCGGCGCCAGAAGGTCGGCGTCATCACCACCAGCAGGGTGAAGATTTCCAGCCGCCCGAGGATCATGGAGAAACTCAGAATCCAGGTCTGCAGGTCGCTCAACCCCTGGTAGTTGGACGCCGGCCCCACCGCCCCCAGTCCGGGGCCTGCATTATTGAGACAGGCGACCACGCCGGAGAACGCGGTGATGAGGTCGAGGCCGGTTGCGGCAAGCACCAGCGTGAGGCTGACGATGGTCACCATGTACATGAAGCTGAAGGCCAGCACCGCGTGGAGAACCCCTTCCGAGATCGCCTGGCGCCCGAGCCGGAGCGGCAGCACCGCGCTTGGGTGCAGCGAACGCACGATCTCTCGATAGGACTGTTTGTACAGGATGATCGCCCGCATCATCTTGATGCCGCCTCCGGTCGAGCCCGAACAGGCGGCGAAGCTGCACAGAAAAAGGACGCAGATCTGCGCAAACATCGGCCACAAGGTGTAGTCATAGGTGGCCAGCCCGAGCGAAGTGGCCAGCGAAATCGCATGAAAGGCGACATAGCGCAGGGTGGTGGGCATGTCCGCATAGACATGGAACTGCATCAGATAGAGCGTCAGGGCGGCAATCATGACGACGAGCGTGCCGAAGAACCACGGCACCTCGGGGTCCTGAAGGTAGGCACCGGGACTGCGCCGCACCAGCGCAAGGTAGTGGGTGGCGAAGTTCACCCCGGACAGCAGCGCAAAGCCCATGGTGACCAGCTCGATGGGCAGGCTGTCAAAGCCCCCGAGACTGGCATCACGATCGGAGAAGCCCCCCAGGCCCATGATCGAGAACGCATGGATCACCGCCTCCCACGGCTTCATGCCGGCCCACCACAGGGATAGACCGCAGGCCAGTGTGAGCAGCGCGTAGACCGTCCACAACCCCTTTGCCGTTTCGGCAATACGCGGCGTCAGCCCCGATTCCTTCATCGGTCCCGGCGTTTCCGCCTTGAACACCTGCCGCCCGCCGATGCCCAGCAGCGGCAGCACCGCCACCATCAGGACGATCACCCCCATGCCGCCGACCCAGTGCATGAAGGTGCGCCACAGGTTGATCGAGATCGGCAGGTATTCGAGCCCGGTCAGCACGGTCGCACCGGTCGTGGTCAGGCCGGAGGCGGCCTCGAAATAGGCATCGGTGAAGGACAGCGCCGGCATGTAGAGCATCAGCGGCATGGCGCCGAACACCGGTACCACGATCCAGGTCGCCGCAACCAGCAGAAAGCCGTCATGTACCCGCAGATCGCGGCGTCGCGCGCGGGTCGTGAGCCAGGCCAGCAGACCGCAGGCGACCGTCACCAGCAAGGCTTCGTCGTACGCCGTTACCGCGCCGTCATCCAGAAAGTACGAGACCGCAAGCGGAAACGCCATGACCAGCCCGAACAGCATCAGGACAAGGCCAAGCGCACCGATCACCGGAAAGTAGCTGCGCATCTGATCAGTCCGGCGCGCGCTTGCACCCGCCGGATCACCCGGGAAAGGATGCGAATGCTAGGGAGAAAGGCGTAAAGATGGTGTAAAGATTCCGCACCGCAGCCCCCGCGCAGGACGCAGGGCGGGAGGGCTTCGCACCCCACCTGTATTCGGGCAAACACGGATAGCCGTGCGTACGCATTCGAGGGCACAGTGGGCCATTGATCTCGACCCGGCGCCAGAACGGGCGACTTCGATGCATCCTTTGACATACAACAATCAAGGTAGGAGACATTCGATGAGACTGATTCGCACCCTCGGCCTGGCGGCCGGCATGATGCTTGGCGCCTCTGTTGGCGCACAATCTGCGCACGCCCAGCAATTCGTCAATGTGCTGACCGGCGGCACCAGTGGCGTGTACTACCCGCTCGGCGTCGCCCTGTCCCAGCTCTACGGCAATGCCTTGCCGAATGCAAAGGTCAGCGTGCAGTCCACCAAGGCCAGCGCGGAAAACCTCAACCTGCTCCAGGCCGGGCGCGGCGAGATTGCCTTCGCCCTCGGCGACGCGGTTTCCGATGCATGGAACGGCGTCGAGGAGGCAGGCTTCAAGACCAAGCTCAGCAAGCTGCGCGGCGTGGCTGCGATCTACCCCAACTACATCCAGATCGTCGCCGCCAGCGACTCCGGCATCAAGACCCTGGCCGACCTGAAGGGCAAGCGGGTCTCGGTCGGCGCCGCACGCTCAGGCACCGAACTGAACGCACGTGCAATCTTCAAGGGCGCGGGCATGACGTACGACGACCTCGGCAAGGTGGAGTACCTGCCGTTCGGCGAATCGGTCGAGCTGATCAAGAACCGCCAGCTCGACGCCACGCTGCAATCGGCCGGTCTTGGCGTCGCCTCACTGCGCGACCTCGCCAATTCGCTGCAGATCACGGTGGTCCCGGTATCGACCGACGTTGTTGCCAAGATCGGCGATGCGGCCTATCAGGCCAGCGTCATTCCGGCCAACACTTACCAGGGACAGACCGCAGACGTACCGACCGTACGCATCCGCAACATTCTGGTCACCCATTCGGGCGTATCCGACGAAGCCGTGTATGCGATGACGAAGACCATGTTCGAAAACCTCGACCAGCTCGTCAACGCGCACGCCGCCGCCAAGGGCATCACCAAGGAAGACGCTGCCGCCGTGCCGCTGCCGCTGCACCCGGGTGCCGAGCGTTACTACCGCGAAGTCGGCCTGCTGAAGTAGTCGTCCTCGGGCTGACCCCAGCCCCACCCCTGCAGTCTGCCCGCCCCGGCGGTGCAGACTGCATCCGTCTGACCGGAGTTTCACATGTCCGAAAACAGCTCGCTCACACCCTTCGGCTGGGAGCGCGAAAAGGGCCTCCAGGCACGTGCGCTGTTCCTGATCGCAGTAGCCTTTTCGGCCTATCAGATCGTCATCGCGGCCTATCACCCACTGTCGTCCCAGGTCGTACGGGCGATACACGTCGGCTTTCTGCTGCTGATGACCTTTGCCTCGTTTCCGGTGTGGCTGCCCCGCAGGCGCAGCGTACCGTCACTGGCGTGGCTGATCGGCGCAACCGGATTCGTGCTGGCGTTCTACCACTGGATTTACGAGGGCGACCTGATCCAGCGCGCGGGAGACCCGACGCAGACCGATCTCGTGGTCGGCACCATCACCCTGATCATGGTGTTCGAAGGCGCACGGCGCATGATGGGTGCGGCACTTCCGCTCATCTGCGCGACCTTCCTCGCCTACGCCGCCTTCGGCCAGTACCTCCCCGGCGACCTCGCACACAGGGGCTATGATTTCTCACAGCTGATCGAACACCTCACCTTCGGCACCGAAGGCATCTACGGCGTCCCGACCTACGTCAGCTCGACCTACATCTTCCTGTTCATCCTGTTCGGCGCCTTTCTCGAACAGGCCGGCATGATCCAGCTCTTCACCAACTTTGCACTGGGCACCGTCGGTCACACGCGCGGCGGACCGGCCAAGGTGTCGGTGATTTCCTCCGGACTGATGGGCACGATCAACGGCTCCGGCGTGGCCAACGTCGTCACCACCGGACAATTCACCATTCCGTTGATGAAGCGCTTCGGCTACCGCCCGGAGTTTGCCGGCGGAGTGGAGGCCACCTCCAGCATGGGGGGG
>SWCC01010161.1_pt1 | contig 82773 bp, 59 predicted proteins | sample 4692971 | NCBI WGS metagenome assembly SWCC01 (sample SAMN10267277, study PRJNA491770) | bioreactor metagenome | isolation source: DHS bioreactor inoculated with subseafloor sediment | place: Japan: off Shimokita Peninsula | collected 2006-08
AAAAAAATGATTGGAGAAATAAAAATTATTGATGAGTTCAACATCAATAGGTGTCAAACGGCTTTCTCGCCATTACATTAATAAAAGTGTAGTACTTTTCAATATATCGAAAGAAATAATTGAAAAGAATAAATTATTGGCTCGGTTCAATTTTACTTTTTCCAATTATAGTTTGGCTAATATATAACAACAGTTACTTCATTCCCCTACTTGATCATTTTACCCCTTTAATTATCAAGGGTGATCATAGAATACTTGGAAGTTTCACTTATACTTTAGCTGGCTAGCTGATGCAAATAATTATCTTCTTCCTTTTATTTTTTTTTACTACTCAAACAAAAAAATATTAGCTTGCAAATATCACTGTTTTAGCTATGTGAAAATCTATTTAACACATCTAAATATGTTGCAGATGCCCAAGCTCAAAGACTTCCTCTATTGGGTGGAAAGAAAGTATATCATGACTGGAATTTCTTACTGACTAAATTAAATATTTTAGAGCATGATCACTTTGTGGGCTTCTTCATTGTGGGGTTGCCAATAATTGTATTTATTATTGTTGGCTTATTTGTTCCATTCTTTATTAAAAAAATGAACACATTTATTTTAAGTTAGAATTATTAATTACCATAATCTGCGAAATTGGTTTAAATCACATCAGCTAAAAGAACCATGATTATTATTGATTCCTTTATAAATGTTTCATAAATTATTTAATAATTCTAAATGCAGTTGAATACCGTCAAAAATTATGAAAAATTTTGAATTTCGATCAAAATTTAGGAGCTCCTATGTTCCTCTATTCTTGCAAGACATTTCACATTTATAGCGAGGTATAAAATGAAGTTAAGTTTTAGGCATTTCCTACTAATTGTTTTACCATTCTTTCTTTTTACAACTTGCAGCGATGATAGTAACTCCCCAAATGAACCCGCTGTTGGCGATGGCAGTATAGGTAGCTTATCGCTAAGTATTGATGAAATTATTGTAAACTCTTTGGCCACTATTCAAGTAAAATTATCTGTCCCTTCTAATATTGAGATACAAGACTCTCTTGTTAAACTGATTAGAATAGACAATTCAGATAATTCTACTGAAATAGGGTTCCTTGTAGACAATGGTGATTTAGATTTTGGAGATGAAATAATTGGGGATAATATTTATTCTGGTATCATTGAAATTAACGAATCTGCTGCTGGCACAATAGATCTCATGGCAATGGCTCTTGCAACTTCCTCCACCGGTCAAATTAACGGCGTGTCCGATAAAGCCAAACTGACTGTTTATTCTGAACTAACAAGTGAAGAATATGGGGATGTTGTTAATACTCAAGAAAGTGCAAGTGAAAAACTCGATGAATTTTTATCCGGATCAGTATCCAATATTGAATCTGCAGTTAGCCAGACAATACAGTGGCTGCAAAGTCAGCCTCAAGTTGCAAGTGTTGAAAGCGATGGAACAACTAGTCTTCGCATAAATTATCAGTCTGGGCTTGAGGGTGGAATGATAATATCCTTAGAAGATGCTTCGGGTCAAATTAGTACTAAAGGTGGAATTAGTATTGATGAGAGAAAAAACCGAAAAAGGATCCCCAATAATAAGCAAACAGTAGGAACAAATTTCAATTATTCATCGAATATTGCCTCAACATTTAAATATTCTGACTTAGATGACAAACTAATTGGTAATCGAAATGTATTTATTTATGCTCCCTACGAAGCATATTTCCCTGTTGACATGGCACCAAGTATTGAAGCTATTATAGCAAAATCCGATTTTGAGTTTTCTATTACTAAATATGTAAATCAGGCAGCAAATGTTGCAGTACTAAAAACAATTTCAGAATTTGGTCTGATAATTTTTGATACACATGGATCTGGAGGGAAGTATCTCTTAACCGGAGAAATTGCTGATACAAATAATGCTGTGTACAAAGATTCATACAAAGCTTTAGTTAAGGCTAACAAATTAGCCATATTTAAAAATGTAACTATCTCCTCTAACGGAAATGTTAATAGAAAGGAAGATATTTATGCAGTAACTGATAAATTTTTTAATGATGCGTTTTTTTCCTTAAATAGTGTGATTTTTAATGGATCCTGCGAAAGTAACAAAACCTCAGATTTTTCTGACGCCTTTTTGCTCTCTGGTGCAAATGCGTATTACGGATTTGATAAAGTGGTAAATGTTACATTTTGCTCACAAATGGCTGATTCGGTAGTTAAGAGACTAACCGTTGATCTTAAGAATACAGCCGAAGCTTTTATCTCTGGACAAACAGATCCACAATCTCCCAATGCAGTTTACGAATATGAAGAATGGATCGAGCCAGTTCATTACCCTGTTGAACTTATTAATGGAGATTTTGAGTTTGGTAAAATTGATGGGTGGACAAAAGAAGGGGATGGAAGAGTAATTAGTAAACTTGTTACTCAATCACCTACTGGTGGAAGCTATATGGGAATTATATCTACCGGACTCGGATTTACAACTAGCACAGGTAAAATATTCCAATCATTTAGAATTGAAAATACTCAGTCAACATTAACGGTAAAATGGAATTTTCTTTCGGAAGAGTTTTTAGAGTGGATAAATTCTTCATTTCAGGATTTTTTCAAAGTTGTTATTAAGAAAAAAGACGGAACTGAAGTTGAGTTGCTAAGTAAGTCTATCGATGCTATTGCAAGTGATTTTGGTGCACAAAAATTTAATGGTGAAGAAGGTGAAATTCCCCAACCTGGTAATTTAGTTGATGTTTCCCCAGCTATTGTTTTTGATCAAGGCGGCGTATATATGACAGGATGGCAAACTTCTTCATTTGATATAAGTGCCTATAGAGATGAAATTATTAGTCTAATACTGAAAGCAACCGATGTTGGAGATAGTCGTTTTGACACAGCTATTTTACTTGACGACATAAGTATTAATTGACGGATATACAATGTATGGACTAAAATTAGTTTTATTATTGGTGTTGCTTGCTGGTTGTAAAGAGGGAAAAACTATTATGAAGATACAATATTACAATTATGGTGAGTTGCAATTCCCCATGCTAAATGTTGATCTTCAAAACGAAATATTAACTTTAACAAGAGACTTAATTAGCAACTCTAGTGATATTTTAAAATTACTTGTCAATGATTCATCGATAGAAGAAATTAAACAAAAAGAAGTTTCAATAGAGATAATATTTGAAGAGTACAACCTGTTTACATCTGATGATTTGGGAACAGAAAAAGTCAAAAAAATACTGTTCCCTCTCTCAGGTGATTTTATTGGAAATTCTGAAGATCCCGTTATTACAATATTTTTAGGTGATGAATCCTATTTCAGTGGACCATATAGAAATGAAAAAGGCTTTGATAAATTAATGGAGCTTAAAAAATTAGTAGAGAATGGAATTCAAGAAAAATAAACTAAGATTTGATAGTGTCTGGATATTATTCCTACCTTCGTAAGAACAATATCTATTCAATCTTCATTTTTTTAAAGAAGAACAAATATTGTTATTATTTATCTTAAATGTTTTTGTGATGTAATTTTAGCATAAAAATTACATTATCATTTAACCATTAAAAATTATGCGTTCATGCTATAATCTTTTCTAGAAATAATGTTTTCTAAATAAAGTGAGAAAATATCCTTTAAATTGGTCCAATCATATTTTCCGGAGCAAGTAACTTATCAAGTTCTTCTTCAGAGATCAATCCCTTTTCAAGAACTAGTTCGTAGATTCCTTTATTATTTTTAAGAGCTTCCTTAGCTAATTGTGTACTTGTTTCATAGCCCAATACTGGATTTAATGCAGTTATCAAACCAATACTATTTTTTACTAAATTAAGACAATGTTCTTCGTTTGCCGTAATTCCATCGATGCACTTATATTTTAATGTTGTCATCCCATTGGCTAACATTGAGATTGACTCTAATATGCTCTGAGCAATTATGGGTTCCATTACATTTAGTTGCAACTGCCCTGCTTCTGCACCAAGCGTTACTGTTAAATCATTACCAATTACCTTAAAAGCTATTTGATTAACAACTTCAGGTATAACCGGATTAACTTTACCGGGCATTATTGAGGAACCCGGTTGCATTGGAGGTAAATTAATTTCATTTAATCCAGTCCTTGGTCCAGAAGATAATAATCTTAAATCGTTAGATATCTTAGATAGTTTTATAGCTAGCCTTTTTATTGCCGAAGAATACATAACAAATGCTCCGGTATCTTGAGTAGCCTCAACTAGATTTCCGGCAAGAACAACATCCATATCAGATATTTCTCGCAAGTATTCAACGCATTTTTCACTATATCCTTCAGGAGCGTTAATTCCAGTCCCAATTGCTGTAGCTCCCATGTTGACTTCAAGAAATAATTTTGCATTTTGTTCTAATCTTTCAATTTCCTCTTCAAGAGTTACAGCATAAGCTTCAAATTCCTGTCCAAGTGTCATTGGCACAGCATCTTGTAATTGTGTTCTTCCCATCTTAATAACGTTAGCAAATTCTTTTCCCTTATCACGGAATGATGAAATTAATTCTTTTAAGACAAAAATTAAACTTCCATTTGCATTTATAAGAGCCAATTTTATTGCTGTAGGATATGCATCATTAGTTGATTGAGAAAGATTAACATGATTATTAGGGTGACAGTATTTATAATCGCCTTTTTCTCTTTCCAATAATTCCAAAGCTCTATTTGCAATTACTTCATTAGCATTCATATTTGTAGATGTCCCGGCACCGCCTTGAATCATATCAACAACAAAATTGGTGTGCAGTTTACCATTAATAATTTCGTTACATGCTTCAATAATTGCCTCTGCAACCGGCTTTGAGAGTAAGCCTAAATCATAATTTGCTTTAGCAGCTGCCATTTTAACTATACCCAAGGCAACTACAATATTTGGAAATATGTTTATCGCTTGTCCACTTATGTTAAAATTTTCAAGTGCCCTTAAAGTTTGGATACCATAATAATTCCCTTCAGGAACATTTCTATGACCCAGAAGGTCATGCTCTTTTCTTGTTCTACCTGAATTATATTGTGCTCCAATATTTGATGCTCTGCTATTTGTTCGTCTAAGTCTTCTGGAAATGACTTCTGAAATTTTTGAGTATAGCTTAATTGCCATAGCCCCATTATCTTTCATCAACTCTTTAAGCTGTTCACATTTAACTGACACAACTATTGTATTTAGCAATGCTCTTGCAGATGTAGAATGTGGGGAATCATCTATTAAAGAGCCTTCACCAAGAAAATCATACTTTGAAAAGAAGGATAATCTGGTTTCCTGCCCAAAAGGTGTACGTTGGAATAACTCAACCTCTCCTTCATAAATCATATATATGTGATTTCTATCAGTGTTTTCACTAAAAAGTAAAGTATCTTTTTCAACTTCTCTAATTTTCATCTGACTTGAAACTAAATCTAACTCTTCTTCGTCAAAAGTATCAAATAGTTCCACTTTTGTAAGAAACTCTTTAATAACAATAGTATCCATTTAAAACTCCAGGGAAATTATTTAAAATATAATGTAACAATTTAGTAGTATGTTTCGTCTTTAACTACAGAAAACGATGATAACTGATACAAAATACAATTTTTTAGTTCAACAATATAAAAATAGAATATTTAATTATTCTATCTATTTGTTAAAAAACAGAATGGATGCTGATGATGTTACCCAAGAAGTATTAATAAGGATTTGGAAAAACATTGGTCAGTTTAACATTTTAGCAGCAAAAACTTGGATTATGAAAACTACTCACAACTTATGTATAGATTATTTGAGAAAAAGAAATTCTGATTTAGCAAAAAATCCATACTCTGTAGATGATATAAGTGAATTTATTGAAAATAAAAATGAAGATAATCCAATGGTAACAATTGAACATAAGCTAACTGAGGAAAAAATAAAAGCGGCTGTAAAATTACTGCCTGACACTCAAAGAAGTATTTTTGTATTATACGAAATGCAAGGTATGAAGCATAAAGAAATAAGTAAAACGTTAGATATTCCAATAAATACTGTTAAAGTATACTTAATGCGTGCAAGAAAGCAATTACAAGTTTATTTGAACCAAATTAAACTTCAAGAGGTAGTTTAAGTGGAAGAGAAATTATTAAATAGAATAATTGCAGTTGCTTATAATGATGCAACTCTTTGGGAGAAATTCAAAGTTTACAAACTTGCAATTCAAGATCCAGAAGTAAAGATAATTTTACATGAGTATAGAAAAGTAGCTGATCAAACTCATAATGTTGATATGGAATACTGCTCTGACGAAATTGTTGAAAATGTAAAAAATATTACAAGAGTCAAGCCTGGAAAAGACAATTCATTACTATTTGACCTATACTCTTTTGTTTTCAGAAGACCGGCAGTCTCAACAGCCATTTTTAGTGTAATTATTATAGCTTTGGTCTCAACGTTCATTATTAAGCGTCCAGAGATTCATCAGCAATATTCCAAACAAGAAATTGAATTAGCAGATCAGCAAATAAAACATTCTTTAGCATTAATTGCTGGAGTTTTCAAAAGAACAACATTAACAATAGAAGATGATGTGCTTACTAACCGAGTAAGTAAACCAATAAAAGAAAGTTTTAATCTAGTAAACGATTATTTACAAGGAGAGAATAATGAAAACATTAATTAACATATTCACAGTATTATTTATTGTAGCTGCAGCAAATTTAATGGCACAAGAAACAGATTATTCAAAATATGCCGGTTTTGCTAATTTTGGAGATTTAGAAGCTCTTGAAGACGGAGAAATGGTAACCGAAATTCTTATAGAAGAAAAGCTATTAAGAATGGTTGCTAAGTTCACTAATGATGACGAAGAGTTGTCTGATCTAATCGGTGGATTAAAGCTCATAAAAGTTAATACTTTTGAGGTCACTCCAAGTAATTCAGATGAGCTAATGAAAAGAGCCAATTCAATTGACAAGGATCTTATGAACAATAATTGGGATAGAATAGTAAAAACAAAATCCAGAGGCGAAATCGCCAATGTTTATATTAAAACTGCGGGCGAAGATGAGTTTGTTGGGATAACTGTAGTTACTGTTGATGAAGGCGGAGAGGCTGCTTTCGTAAATATCGTTGGATCAATCAATATGGATGCACTAGGAAAACTTGGTAATAAATTTGATATTCCTGGATTAGATGATATTCATAAATAATTTTTAACATCTAAAATCCATGAGGATAAAATGAACTTAATAAAATCGAAATTTGGAATAGTACTGTTAGCAATTGCAATATTCAGTTCTGGATGTATTGGAGTAAATCGGGAATTCAAAAACATAAGATCTCAGATCCTAGATAATTTAGATGATGATTTTGATAGACAAATAGAATTTTCAGTTGGACCAGTTGGTTTCTTTGTTGCTAGTCAATTTGTAAAATTTGCTGATACAGAAGAAAATGTTGATGAAATGCTATCAAAAGTAAAAAATATGCATATTGGAATATATGACAGACTTAGCAATTATTCACAGCCTTCATTATCATTGCTAAAAACAATCTCTAATTCATTGATTGAAGAAGATTGGAAGTCACTTGTAAAAACTATTGATGGCAATGAAATGGTTGGAGTGTATGTTAAGGACGGAAATCCGGAAGATATTGAAGAACTATTTGTGGTTACGCTTACTAATGACGAATTAGTGATGGTAAAATTGCAAGGAAGTCTAGGCTCAATCATTGAAATTATTATTAGAGAGCACGGTCATAATTTAAGAATATCTGATCACAGTTAGGATTATTATGACCTAACGGCAAATCGTTTCATTCGCAGTTTAATATGATTATTTATGTAGAGATGTAAAATTTTACATCTCTACAATATCTTATTTTAACAATATCATTTTTTTTGTTTCTAAAAAATTTCCCGCTTTTAGCCTATAAAAGTAAATACCACTTGTTAACTCACTAGCGTTCCAATCTACTTCATAATATCCCGGTTTTTGTTTTTTATTAACTAAGGTTGCTACTTCTCTTCCCAGGATATCATACACTATTAATTGCAGAAACGGGATATATCCTGTCTCTATTGCAGGAACAGAATATTTTATGGTTGTATTTGGATTAAATGGATTAGGATAATTTTGTTTTAACTGGAAATCAGCAATTATATTATTGTCTGCAATTGATGTCACATTATTATTAAAAACAGTATGGTCTGCAAACAAATTACCAAATTCGTCTATTAAGCTTAATTTAACAGAATCAGAACCGTAAACAGTAACTTTACCGAAGGCATCGTTAAACTCATTTGTTGAAATTCCATGTCCGCCTATATTCCAGATTTTTATTCCAAAATTTTCAAATAAAGTTATTGATTTTGAATTGGTGATATCCAAATTTCCAGCCATAATTTCTGGTAGACCAGCACTTGTTCCGTCGTCAATAGCAGCATTATGCGAGTCTCCACTTAAAACAATTACGTTTTCTATATTATTATCATCAATAAAATTCAATATCTCTTCAGTATCTTCAGGGAAACCACTCCAACCATCAGCTAATTCAAATGAAGCGGCAATTGCCGTTGATCCTTCCGGCGCTCCTTCTATTGGAATTACAATATTCTGCCAATCAAGTCCTGTACTTAGTGCCCTAAATTGCCCAATATTGAATGGTACTGAACTCATAATAAATTTCCAATCAGCTGTAGAATTTTTTAGACCGTTTAAAAACCATGTGAGTTGACTTTCACCTTGCCCAATAGCGTTATCCCGCCCAATTATAGAATGACCTTGAGGTGGATCAAATAACCATGTATTCTGAACATCATCAAATCTAAATACCTCTAATGCTGAACTTTTTTGAGCCCTCAAATCGAGCGCAAATATTTCAGTATTTCCATATGAAAACTTGTGATAAATTCCTCTGCTTTCATTTTCCAATGGATAGCTTGGCATATTTTCTTTATAACCACGAATGCTATTTAATCTGGCTCCGCTAGGATTATCAATCTCCATTGTCACAAAATTGTCAGAAACTTCATTGGGTTTGTATGGGATATAAAAACTACTTGTTAATGCGGAAGAATTATTATTCATATAATCATGATCATCGTAAACATAATCGACAGGCATTGTCCTAAGTAAATTATCCATTGGGTAATCCTTATTGAATTTACTCCAATAACTCTTTTGAACCAGATTATAATTTGCAGCAAAATAATTATTATCTATTGGGGTGAAATCAGTTGTGTCGGGATATCCCCAATCACCAAGCTGCAAAAAGAACCTGGCGTCATGTTTAAGAATTTCATCAAAAACACTGATTTCTTCAGTTTGGCTTGGTAAAAACGCTCCACTTTGCTGGCATGACCCGAAAGCAAAAGAAAAGTTAGACTGAGTTCCCGATTCAGGAAAGGACCAGAAAGATCTTTCCATATTATCAATTATTGTGTTTCCGGAAATTGCTCTGTAATAATATTTGGTACTAGCATTTAGTCCATCTACTTCAACAATACCAGCATTTCCTTTTTCTTCGGTAGTAGTAATTTCTTCACCCAAAATACTGTTTGCAAATAAATTGTCGACAGATATCTCTATATTCACTTGTGATGGTACAGATGTTTTAATCCAAAAACGTGCTGAATTTGATGTTACTCCACCTACAACAATACTATTTGTAATTTCAATGTTTTGTGCAAGGTTAATTGACACAACTAATAATAATAAAAACAATAACTTATTTATTATGTAATTCATTTATTTCCCTAAAAATAATAAGTTAATATATAATATATAAGACTCGATGTCATGTTATTTGTTAAATAATCAATTTCAGAAACGTATAATATTTTTTAGCAGGATTACTTAACAAGTGAAGTAAAACGTATCTAAATGTGATGAATATTAATAGTAGCAATGTAAAATATTACATCACTACACTAAAATTTTTTACGTTCTATCTGAAACAAATTAATTCATATCAATCAAAATATTAATGTTGAGGGATCATTTTCTTTGTTTGCACCTTTAATCTATCAATGTGTTATGTTAGTTTAATATCTATAGCACTAATTAAAATTTGATAAAGCTGTGTCAGCATTATCGTAAAGATCAATTATTGTATTCAATTTTGTGATTTCAAGTAAACTGCTCATCCGTTCGTTAAGACTTGCAATCTTAATATCTCCACCAGCATTCTTTACTGTTTTATAACCACGCAGAATTATACCTAAACCGGTACTATCCACATAACTTATGTTCCCGAAATCAATGACTATATTATTTTTGTTTTCGTCTAATAGTCTATTAATAGAATTATTAAATTCAGATGCATCTGGAATGCCAGTGATATTTCCCTTTAACTTTATCACAACTCCATTAGTTTTTTCTTCAATTTCAATCTTCATAGACACTCCAGTAGATATAGTTAATAATTGTTCTTTTTCTAAAGGTTGAATTACCCGCCCTGAAAGAAGCACAATTGATATGATAGAGAGAATATTAAGAACTGAGAGTCAAAACGTTTCTCTCAAGAAGGGATAATAATTTGTGATTATAATGTAACTACCCAGAGCTCGACTTTCAATAGTTTAATTGTTTTGATTAGTAGACTGCTTGTCTTATTACTTCTCTTAGCTGATTTGCTTAATAGGTGTTTTCATGAATAGTAATTCTGCGACTCATTACAATTATAAAAGTATGTAATTAAGAATTTACAGTCAGAATAACATCAATCCTTTTTCAGCAATAATCAATAAATATTTTGAAAACTTCACTAACATTTTTCTTTTTGACACATCTAATACAATAACTAAAATCAACAAACGTTTACATTGTAAAAAGGTTATTAAATGAAAAAGTGTTTATTACTCCTAACTTTTATCCTAGTATTTCAATTATCAGCAGCCGGCAACTCAAATACACCCCAAGTAAGAGCGTACAGAACAAATGAAGTACTAAAACTAGACGGAATTCTCTCTGAAGCTGTTTACAAAAATAGTCCCGTTACCGATTTTACACAAAAAATTCCAGACGAAGGTAAACCGGCAACTGAGGATTCTGAAATTTGGATAACCTACGACAATGAAAATCTCTATTTTAGTGCAAATTTTTTAGATTCTAGTCCAGAAACAATTGATCAAAATTTAATGCGACGAGATAATATTGTTAGTTCTGATTGGCTTTGGATTTACATGGATCCATATAACGACGATAGAACAGGGTATTTTTTTGCTATTAATGCTGGGGGATCAATAGCAGATGGTACTCTTTTCAATGATGGATGGATGGATGATTCTTGGGATGGGATTTGGGAACATCAGACCAAAGTAAACAATGATGGTTGGTCTGTTGAGTTAAAAATACCATTTTCCCAATTACGATTTCGTGAATCTGAGAACATGGTTTGGGGAATAAACTTGAATAGAGATATAAAGCGGAACGTTGAAAATTCATTTCTAGTTATGGTCCCAAGTACGGAGAGTGGTTTTGTTTCTAGATTTGCTGATCTGGTAGGATTAGATGGTATCAAACCAAAACAGCGTTTTGAGGTTTTACCATATTTTGTTCAGAAAGCACAATATCTTGAACATGATTCTGGGGATCCATTTTACTCTGGTAATCAGTATAAAACATCATTCGGTGCTGATCTTAAAGTTGGTTTAGGGAGTAGTTTTAATATTGATGCAACTGTAAATCCAGATTTCGGACAAGTCGAAGTTGATCCAGCAGTTGTAAATCTTTCAGCATTTGAAACATTCTTTCAAGAAAAAAGACCCTTTTTCATTGAAGGACAAAATTTGTTTAGATTTGGACAAGGTGGTGCAAATAACAATTGGGGATTTAACTTTGGTAACCCTCAGCTATTTTATTCCAGAAGAGTTGGTCGGTCACCTAGAGGAGATGTTCCAGAAAATGATTATGCCGATTATCCTAGAGAAACAAGAATTTTAGGAGCCGCAAAACTTACTGGCAAAATTGATGAAACGTGGTCAATTGGAGGATTAAGCGCTGTAACTGAAAGAACATATGCAACTACTTCAATAGACGGAATCAAATCTGAACATGAAATTGAGCCATTCAGTCATTATGGAGTTTTACGAACAAAAAAGGAGTTTAACGATAGTCGCCAATCTCTTGGATTTATATTTACTTCTGCTAATCGTGACTTAAGAACTGAAGACTTAACAAACAATCTTGCTAAAAATGCTTACACCTTTGGAATTGACGGATGGTCATTTTTAGATAGCTCTAAAACATATGTGCTAACTGGATATGTTGCCGGTTCACAAATTAGTGGAACTAAAAAAGCATTAGTGAACATTCAAGAAAAACCATATCGTTATTTTCAACGTCCTGATGCAACTTATATGACAATGGATTCTAATCGTACATCATTAGGTGGATATTATACTAGACTAATGTTAAATAAACAGGAAGGAAACTTTTATTTAAATTCCGCTATTGGGGCCGTTTCTCCAGGTTTTGAGAATAGTGACATGGGTTATCAATGGATGGCAGATAAAATTAATGGGCATACTGTATTAGGGTATAGGTGGTATGAACCCGATAGTACATTCAGACGAAAATTCGTATATGTCTCGCATTTTGAGAGTTATGATTTTGAAGGTAATAATCTAAACAATGGACTTTGGTTTCTTGGTCACTTCCAATTTTTAAATTATTACAGTTTTGAATTGAGAGGGAGCTATAATTTTGAGGATTACACTAAAACTCTTACTCGTGGTGGTCCAATAGTAATAAATCCTTCCGAATATTTTATTGGAGCTGAATTTGATTCAGATAACAGAAAAAACATATCCTTTGGTGCTGATTTTGGATTCGAGAATAATGCAATTGATGAAAATAGTTTCAATATAGAAACCTATATTAGGTGGAAACCAAATACACAAATAACACTTACTGTTGGTCCTGAATACAGCAAACGTTTTGGTAAACGCCAATGGATAGATAATTTTAGTGACCCATACGCAACTGAGACTTACAATACTAGATATGTATTTGGAGATATCGAGCAAGAATCCATCTCAGCAAACATTAGACTTAATTGGACCATTACACCAAAGATGAGTTTACAGTTATTTATGCAGCCTCTATTTTCAGTTGGAAATTATTCCAATTACAAAGAATTAGCAAGACCCTCTTCAATGGAATTTAATAATTTTAATGATGTTAGTTATAATGCGGACGAAGATGAATTTACAATTGATCCTGATTCAAATGGCCCTGCTGAAGCTTTTGATTTTTCCAATCCTGATTTTAACTTTAAATCTCTTAGAGGAACTCTAGTATACAGATGGGAAATATTACCGGGTTCAATATTCTATTTGGTTTGGTCTCATGATAGAGCAAATTACGATCATCCGGGAGAATTTAAATTTGGAAGAGATTTTAATGACTTACTAGATGCAGAAACAAATGATATATTCTTAGCTAAGTTTTCTTATTGGCTGGATATTTAATAAATAGTCTTAAATTGCCGTAATTATCATTCCCGAGTTTTTTCTTGGGAATCTGTTATCTTGGAATTCTTTCTGGATTTGATATTTTCCAGGATGACAAAACAATTGTCATCCTGAACTTGTTTCATTATCTCTTCTTCTTGTCAATTCCAGATTCCTCGAAGCAAAAGAAATTTCTTACTATAATCCTATCTGGTAAACTGCCTAACCCAATACTCTGGGTTGAGTTCTTCTCCCGTTGATGTTTTAATAAGTTTGTCCCACTTAAACAAAGCTCCGTAAGAGAAAAATAATTTTTCTAGATATTCACCTACTTCCTCTTTTCCAATAAAGGAAGTTTTTTCTAAAGCGTCGTCTTTAATAACTTTCTCTTTTATAAAAAAGTAAAGTTGAGAAGCTAACAATTCACCCAACATATAGTTCTGGTAATAAACCGGATAAAGTGCAATGTGAATTTTTGATGCCCAATCTGGCTCATTTCTATTCTCTGGTTTCCTCAATCCTTGGTATTTCTCTACCAACTCCCACCAAAGTGAGTTCAAATCTCTATCAGGATTTTCAAACATAGCTTTTTCAAATCTATAAATAACCTGTACCCACCTGGAAAAAATAATTTGTTCAAGTTGTAAAGTTTTAATGCTCTCTTTGGCAATTTTATTTTTTTCTTCATCATCTATACCAAGCATTCCTTGTATCCAATTTGGATTTGAAGCAAGCCTTCCAAACAACATAGCAATCGCTTCAGTTGTAAAGATGTGTGCATGCTCTCTTAAACTCCAAGGTAAATTTTGACTCACATATTTATCGTAAACTGCATGCCCAAATTCATGCAGCATTGTTCCCATCCATTTGTAATTTGGTTTGATGTTACAAAGAACTCTTACATCACCCTCTTTATCAATCTGAGTACAATATGCATGCTGATATTTCCCTTCTTTTTCATAAAGATCACTTTTCGCAAGCATATCTTTGATATCTAAGCCAATTCCGGTAAAATAATCCTCCGTAATTTTTTCAATGTTTTCTTTTTCAAAATATATATCCAAATCCAAGTTATAGATACTTGGTCCCTGCTGAAAGAACTTGTCTTGGTAATGCCAAGGCATTAGCTGATCTTTAGATACATTATAATGTGCAGATAAATAGTCATCGATTTCGTCTTTTTGTTCTAAAAATTTTGGCCTTGTGAGCTCATCGAGTCTATCAAATAAACTGTCTAAAAATTTAGGATCCAGTTCACTATGGGTTAGACTCATCTGATGAAAATTTTTGTAGCCTAAATTCTTGGCAGCTTCATTTCTTAACTTAACTAGTTCAATAACATCATGGCTTACAATACTTCCAATTTGCTTGCTCGCCCTCCATGTTTGTTCAAGTTCATTAGAATCTTTGGAAGTCTCCAAAACTTTATCAATTTCATTATCAGTTAATTTTTTATCATTTACATCAGCTCGGTAGGTAGAAAATGTTTGTTCAATTTTACTCGCTAGATTTACAGTCTTTTCTAAAAGCTCTTCATCAATCTGAAACTCTGAGTAAGCATTAAATAAAACCTCTATTTCTCTTTTATTTACTTCATCATCAATTTCATTGGACTCTCTAAACATTTTTAGTTTTTCAAAATCTTCTCTACTGGAGAATATCTTTTTTAACTTCAATTCAAGTTCGGCTGTTTTTTTATAATCTTCCGGTTTTCCGGAAATTGTAGCATCAAAATTTGAAATGCTAAGTTCTCTACTAAGATTAACTACTTTATTTTCAAATGATGCAATAAATTCATAAAACTCGTTTTCCAAAACAATTCTCCATTCTTTGTCAAATCATTAGAATTACTGTAAAATAATATATTCCGAATTACAGTCATTCCAGCTGAACGTAGTGAATGCCGGAATCTCATTGCAAGAATAAATAACAATAATTAAAGATTCCGGTATTCCAAAAATCAGAATCCGGCATGACAGTGTTTATAATTAGATAACTCTATACACGCAGATTACAAATCTGCGTAAGAATAAGATGTTTATTTAGTTAACCAAATAAATCATCATCCCGCATCAAGAGAAGAATGGCTGACTGAGGAACAATAACTAATTTTTTTTTATCAAGCTCAATATCAACAGCATCTTTTCTCAAAAATATCGCAAAGTCACCTTCGTTTGCTTGAAGAGGAATATAATTTGTCTTCTTGCTCTCCTTCCATGGCTCGTCATCATCTGTTGGTGAGGCAATGGGATAGCCGGGACCAACCTTCATTATATATCCACCCTGAACCTTTTCTTTTTCTTTCACTCCGGGTGGTAAATAAAGACCGCTATTGGTTTTTTCTAAATCTTCTTCCGGCTTAATTAGTACTCTATCGCCAACAATAATTATTTTTGTAGTATCAGTCATAATGTAATCTTACTTTTAAAATTGGATATACAAAAATAATAAAGATATTCGTCATGAGAAACTCTCGCCCTTTCATTATATCAATAGTTGGTAAATTTTAAGTGTGAAAGAAAACTTTATATGAAAATTTTCTTACATTAACCTCTCAAAAATGAAAAAACCTTTATACATAGTCATCGGTTCAATATTAGTTACTCTTGGAACTTTCGGGATTTTTATCCCTCTTTTGCCAACTACTATATTTTTAATCTTAGCTTCTTACTTTTTTATGAAGGGTTCACCAGAATTAAATGAACGATTATTAAATAACAAATACTTGGGCCATTACATTAAAAATTACCTCGATAAAAAAGCTATGCCGCTCAAATCAAAAATTAGCTCAATTGTAATGTTATGGATTTCTATTTTGATATCAGGCTATTTTTTAACTGATAGCAATGTACTCAGAGGAATTTTATTAGTTGTTGCTATCGGCGTAACAATACACATTTTATCTCTTAAAAGTATTCGCACTACCGTTGATTAAATAGGTGCCTGTTATTTTACCCTTATTGGTATTATTAAAAGATTATAGAGACTTCCGAGATTTCTACTAATGTCAATTAATTTTTCAAAGTTTTCTATAAAATATTTGTCTATTATTTTGTAAATTTTAAATCCTAAACCTTAAATAAACTAGGTAAAAAACATGGAAAATAAATCAGAAAATATTAGTAAATGCCCTGTTACTGGAACTATGGGAAAACATAATGTTGGTGGGGGGGGAACAAAAAATCTTGATTGGTGGCCAAGCCAATTAAAACTAAATATTCTTCGTCAACACTCACCTTTATCAAACCCTATGGGTAAAGATTTTAACTATGTAGAAGAATTCAAGAGCCTTGACTATGATGCTCTAAAAAAAGACCTTCATGCATTAATGACTGATTCGCAAGACTGGTGGCCGGCTGATTTTGGTCATTATGGACCGTTGTTCGTCAGAATGGCATGGCATAGTGCAGGAACATATCGCACGGGTGATGGTCGAGGTGGTGCGGGTACAGGGCAGCAGCGTTTTGCACCACTAAACAGCTGGCCTGATAATGTCAACCTGGATAAAGCTCGCAGATTGCTCTGGCCTATCAAACAGAAATATGGTAAAAGAATATCTTGGGCGGACCTTATGATTCTTACGGGAAATGTGGCTTTAGAATCTATGGGATTTAAAACATTTGGTTTTGCTGGCGGACGGGAAGATGTATGGGAGCCGGAAGAAGATGTTTCTTGGGGTTCAGAAACTGAATGGCTGGAAAGAAGCGAACGATACGATAATGAAGAAAAAGACCTGGATAATCCACTTGCAGCAGTTCAAATGGGGCTTATTTATGTAAATCCAGAAGGACCAGGCGGTAATCCTGACCCTGTTGCAGCAGCGAAAGATATTCGAGAAACCTTTGCAAGAATGGCAATGAATGATGAAGAAACTGTTGCTTTAATTGCTGGAGGACATACATTTGGCAAGTGTCATGGTGCTGGTGATGCATCACATGTTGGCGCAGAACCGGAAGCAGGTGATATTGAAGAGCAAGGGTTAGGATGGAAAAACTCATTTGGTTCAGGAAAAGGAAAAGATACAATCAGCAGTGGTATTGAGGTTACATGGACGCAAACACCAGCAAAATGGAGTTATTATTTCTTTGATAATCTTTTTAAGTACGAATGGGAACTAACCAAAAGTCCGGCTGGGGCACATATGTGGGTAGCAAAAGATTCTGATGAGGCAATGCCTGATGCACACGATTCTTCCAAAAAGCATCACCCAACGATGCTAACTACTGACTTGTCACTACGTTTTGACCCTGAATATGAAAAAATCTCAAGACGTTTTTACGAGCATCCACTTGAATTTGCCGATGCTTTCGCCCGGGCATGGTTCAAATTAACTCACCGTGATATGGGGCCAAAGGTACTATATTTAGGCTCAGAATCACCTTCAGAAGAATTGATATGGCAAGATCCTATCCCTGCTACAAATCATTCCATAATTGATGAAGATGATATAGCAAGTTTAAAGGCTAAAGTTTTAGATTCCAGCTTAACCATATCTCAATTAGTGTCTACAGCATGGGCTTCAGCTTCTACCTTTAGAGGTTCTGATAAGCGTGGTGGTGCAAACGGGGCACGTATCCGTCTTGCTCCACAAAAAGACTGGGAGGTAAATAATCCTGCACAATTAAACAAAGTAATAAAAACCTTAGAGAGTCTACAAGAAGATTTTAACGATTCTCAATCAAACGATAAAAAAGTATCGCTTGCCGACCTTATAGTATTAGCAGGTTGCGCAGGTGTTGAAAAAGCGGCTAAAGATGCCGGGTTTAATGTAACAGTCCCATTCAGTCCAGGGAGGATGGATGCATCTCAGGAACAAACTGATGTTGAATCCTTTGCGGTTATGGAACCGGTAGCAGATGGTTTTCGTAATTACTTAAAAAATAAATTCGTAATCTCTACAGAAGATTTATTGGTGGATAAGGCCCAATTACTAACCTTAACAGCCCCTGAATTAACTGTACTTGTCGGTGGAATGCGTGTGTTAAACACTAACTATGATGGCTCTAAAGATGGTGTTTTCACAAACAACCCAGAAGTTATAACCAATGACTTCTTTGTAAATCTACTTGATATGGATGTTGTCTGGATGCCAAATTCTGATAATAAGGAGTGTTTCGATGGACGTGACCGCAAAACAGGAAAGATTAAATGGACAGGAACAAGGGCTGACCTTATTTTTGGCTCAAACTCTGAACTTAGGGCTTTAGCAGAAGTTTATGGTAGTTCTGATGCAAATGAGATTTTTGTAAATGACTTTGTTGCTGCTTGGAATAAAGTAATGAACCTAGACCGTTTTGATTTAAACGTTTAGAATTAAGCAAAAAACGCTGACTATGCATGTAAGTAATGCCGGATATAGTCCGGCATTATCTTTTTAAACATTTATTGAATATATGATGAAAGAAAAATGGAATGAGAGAGACAAAACTTAGGAATACTTTTTCGACAAAGAGCCGAATGAGTTCTTTAAGGAAGAAGTTGATAAATTAACTCCGGGCAGAGCATTATTTCTTGGTAATGACGAAGAAAAAATTTGGTTTAAGCCTCTTCATTAGGATGGAAAGTTGATGCAGTTGATATTTGCGATGTTGGAAAGGATAAAAATTTGCAATTAGCTCACTTCTATAACGCTGATGCTGAATATGGAAGAGGTGTAGCTAATGCCTTGGGAATGGAAAATGTTGATTTAGCCAAATGATCTTCAAAATTATATTCTGAATTGGTAGAGGCTACATCTGAAGAAAATTACAAATAATTTTCGCTCTTCATCTTTAATAAAGCAATTGTCTATGAGGAAAGCTACCCACTAAAATTAATCCCAATTTTATTTGAGTTTATTGTTTTAATGCTCAGCCTCATCCTGAAATCGGTTGACACAAAAGTAGACATACTATGGAAACAACATTGTAACAATTAAGAAAATATACTTCTTTTTTCTTTTATAAAAATAGTAGGGTTTTTACCAGTTATTCTTTTAAAATCATTTATAAAGTGTGCCTGGTCGAAATAGCCGCAATGGTAAGCAACACTTGTCAAATCAGTCGCTTGATTATCATTCAGAAAACGTAGTGCTTCGTTTATACGAGTGATGCGAAAATAATGTTTCGGACTAATTCCAACCTTATCTTTAAATTCTCTTTCTAATTGACGCTGGCTTATGAATACCCTCATGGGGAGATCCTCTATCTTAATACCTTTTGTATTTCGTATGAGTTCAGCAGCTACATTAACATAGCTAATGTCAATCTTATTACATTGCAGACTTTTCAACAAATAACTTTCTGCCCGACTGATCATTTTAGAAACACTTTTTTCATCCCTCAGCCTGTGACTGAAGTCATGAAATTCACGACCTAACACCATTGTCATATCTTCATAACGGTCTTTTAAAGTTGAAGCCGGTACACCAAAAATGTTGTAGATTCCTTCCGGCTTAAATCGAATAGCAAACACTTTCACGTGATTCTTAAATTGCACCTCGTAAGGTTGGGTAAACAACCCAATGATCATGTAATCAGGACTTTGTGACCATATATTGTTATTGTGGAGATCACAATGTAGATCGTTCAGATGAAAAATTAATTCCAGACAGCCATTAGGAATCATTTGCATAGATAATCCGCCAGACCCATTTGCATTAAAACTACCTTCCCAGTATAGTTCGACAAACTGACTAAGGCTTTTACATGGAATATATTCTGTTATCAAAGCACTCATATTTAGATAAAGTTATTCAAAAGATAGATTATTAGCAAGCTAAATAATATAAGATGTCCATTTTTAGAATAATACCTTAGGTTTGCTGCCTCAATGCTTGACTGCTTTTTTCAACTTATCCTCGCCATCCCCAGAGTTCTTTCATTACAGAATCAAGGTCTTTTAGTGCTTGACTACAATCACCATTAAACGATGAACCGTGCATCGTTGCAAGTGTATTTGGATTAAGTTCTGCTAAAGAATTAAGTACTTTAGTAGTATTTTTGGTATAAGGGGAGTATTCCATTAAAGGTCCTTGATCATATTCAATCAGTGAGCTTTTGTGTAAAGCCAAAATATCTTGATCTGTAATATCTTTTACTTTTCCATTTTGATGGAATAGGTCAGAGCACAAAAGCGTTCCATTTGTCTCTTCGAACATTACCCCCGCGTCCCATCCGTGTGGTAAATGAGGCGTTTTAATAAAACGATAATTATACTTCCCTGTGTTTAATACAGCATTATCCGCCATTGCATGTGCTGGTCTTATTGCAAAGTCTCCCATATTAACAAGTGCACCAACTTCACTGCATACAGCTTTAGCATTTGGAGCTACCTGCAACCAATCATTAAGTGCCCCGCACTCATCAACCTCAAAATGACTAAACCCAATCCACCTGAGCTTGGAAGGAGATATGATTTTACTTACTGCTTCCTTTATTGCTGGAAACATTAGTTTCATACCAGCATGATATAACATCGGTTCATCATCTTTAATTAAAAAATGATTGAACTGTAAATTAAAATCTTCTACAAATACAGAAATTCGGTAAACATCTGGTGCAATTTCTGAAATATTCATCATGATATTCCTTTTTTATTGAATAACGAAAATTAAATTTTGCATCAAACCATATTGAATGAATCAAAGATATCACGAAAAAAATAACCATAATTGTAAAAAAACGACATTATTAAAGGATTAAAGAAAAGACCTGAACAGCTGTTCTTAAGTGTCTTCTTGTTATGCTTCCACGTTCTCCTCTATTTTAAATGTTTCACTAGGTTTTAGATTTATCCAATTTATTTTATAATTATTTTAATTCCTTAAACCCTCCAAATATTAAATAATTGTTAATATTAACAATCATGTTGTAAGAATAATTAGGAAGCATTACATTTGCAGAATAAAAATTCTTATTTAAAATAAAACGGAGACATAATGTTATCTATTGGTCAGAAATTTCCAGAGTTTAACAAATTAGCTTGTGTATCAATTGAGCCGGGTAAAGAATTCGGTGATATTACTTCAGAAGATCACAAAAAAGATGGTAAGTGGATGGTAATGTTTTGGTACCCAAAAGATTTTACTTTTGTTTGCCCCACTGAAATTGCAGAGTTTAATAGTAAATTTGAAGATTTTGATAGTAAAAACACTACATTATATGGTGCTTCAACAGATTCTGAATTCGTGCATTTAGCATGGCGAAATAATCATAATGATTTAAGAGGATTAAAATTCCCTTTGATAGCAGATACATCTAAATCATTAGCTGAGGACTTAGGGATTTTAGAATCAAATGAAAAAGTTGCTTATAGAGTTACATTTATAGTTGATGCTGAAGGAATTATAAGATGGGTCAATGCAAATGATTTATCAGTCGGTAGAAATGTAGACGAAGTAATAAGAGCGTTAAACGCACTTCAAACCGGTGAATTAACACCATGTAATTGGGAACCCGGGCAAAAGACACTTTAATATTTACTATAATAATGATTGTATTTAAATGGTGCCGGAAATTATTCCGGCATTATTATTTTAAATAATCAGTAACTTTCAATATGAAAGTAAAATGGAATGACAGATACAGCACTGAAGATTACTTTTTCGGAAAGGAACCCAATGATTTCTTCAAAGAAGAGGTTGATAAATTAACTCCGGGCAGAGCATTATTTCTTGGTGATGGCGAAGGAAGAAATTCGGTTTATTGCGCTTCATTAGGATGGAAAGTTGATGCAGTTGATATTAGCGATATTGGAAAGGATAAAGCAGATAAATTAGCCAAAGAAAATAAAGTTGAGCTAAATTATCAAGTTACTGATGCACTTCAATATGATTACCCTCCTAATACTTATGACGCTATAGTGATAATTTATTTCCATGTAGATAATGAATTAAGAGAAAAATTTAGTGAGAAAATAATTCGTTCTTTAAAACCAAATGGGACTATAATATTATTGGTTTATGAAGAAGATCATATTAAAAATGGAAATGGTGGTCCTTCAAATCCGGATTTACTTTACACACTTAGCAGCATTGCAGAAAATTTTATTGATCTTGAGTTTAAAACATTTGAGAAGGAACAACTTTCTAGAATTAAAAAAGGTCGTAAGCAGGAATCAACTGTTATCAAGTTCGTTGGCAAAAAAATATAGGTTTATAATTTCCTTTGCATTACATTTAATGTTAATTACAACTCGTCATTATTAGAAGAAAGGTGACCTGCTTGCCATTTGATGTCGCAAAACTCAATTTCATAATCGTGTCATTCCGGAATTCTAAAAAACAGAAACCGGAATGACAGTAATTTCATTAATCTATAATAGCCCATTTCCTGCTGATAGTTGAGAGGTCGCAATGACAAACCAGAGCTTATGCGAGCGCTTTTTATAATTTCAATCTACTTATATTAATAAATATTTTTGTTTGCTGAATCATTATTTTTTCATATTATTGTTTCTTAATTAAGTCTTAGACCAAAAGGAGAAGTCATGACAACAGATATTGTAGCCGCAAAAGGCTGATATCACACTAGATAGGTTTTTGTATTTATAGCTCCATATATTCAATAGCTAGACTCATTTCAAGTTGATATCATTCCCTAATATTTATTTCAATTAAAATTGAAAACAAAAATTTTACACGACATAATTATTGTCTTGATAAAATATACTTATACTCTTTTGGAAGGAATTAAGAATGAATCAACCTATTGATGATCAAACAACTAAAATGATCCCAAATAAAAATAGAAATAAACATCTAACCAAACTGGCTGAGCTTTGGAAAGATATAGTGGCCTCAGTTAGAGGAACGGAACGAAACTATACTGAAGGCAGCATTGGTAAAGCAATTTTGTTGCTTTCAATTCCAATGGTTCTTGAGTTGGTTATGGAATCTATCTTCGCGGTTGCAGATATATTTTTTGTATCAAAACTAGGTTCAGATGCTGTTGCAACTGTTGGTACAACGGAATCTATAATGACAATTGTTTATGCAATTGGAATTGGACTAAGTATGTCTGCTACCGCAATTGTTGCTAGACGTACGGGGGAAAAGAAACCGGAAGGAGCCGCAATAGCTGCTGTGCAAGCTATTTGGGTAAGTATTTTGGCAGCATTACCAATTGCTCTACTTGGCTTTTTCTATTCAAAAGAATTACTATCTCTCATGGGAATGTCAGAAGCTATTATTGATGAGGGTTATCTTTATACCGCAATAATGCTTAGCGGGAATGTTGTTATCATGTTAATTTTCATCATCAATGCTATCTTTCGCGGTGTTGGAGATGCTGCAATAGCCATGCGTGTTTTATGGATAGCAAATTTAATAAACTTGATTTTGGATCCATGTTTAATTTTTGGTTGGGGACCATTTCCGGAATTAGGAATTATGGGCGCAGCGGTTGCGACAAATATTGGTCGTGGTGTAGGTGTAATTATCCAAATCTATTATTTGCAACGTAAATCCGGAAGCATTCAGATTCTTAAAAGACATTTGAAAATTCAATGGACTATAATGAAAAATCTTATTCGAGTTTCTCTCGGAGGAATAGGACAATTTATTATTTCAACCTCAAGCTGGATAGTATTAGTAAGAATTATGAATGAGTTTGGAAGTGAAGCTGTTGCAGGATACACAATTGCAATAAGAATTGTAATCTTTTCAATTTTACCGTCATGGGGCATGAGTAATGCTGCTGCAACACTTGTTGGACAAAACCTGGGAGCTGGGAAACCGGACAGGGCTGAAAAATCAGTCTGGTACTGTAGTTTTGCCAATATGATATTTCTTGCCATGATTGCAATTATATTCATTTTCTATTCTGAATTTTTAGTGAGTTTATTTACACAAGAAAAAAATGTCATCGCAATAGGTGCAGAATGTCTACGGTATCTTAGTTATGGGTATATTTTTTATGGCTATGGAATGATTATGATTCAAGCCTTTAATGGAGCCGGCGATACAATGACACCTACAATTATCAATTTCTTTTGCTTCTGGTTATTTGAAATACCGTTCGCATTATGGGCATCATTTATTTTAGGTATGGATGAACGCGGTGTATTTCTATCTGTTCTACTCGCAGAGTCATTAATCGGTGTTGTTGGAATAATTATGTTTAAGCGTGGGAAATGGAAAACAAGGGAAGTATGATAATATGTAGTAATAATAGAATGTTTTACAGGAACTTTAGTTGAATGGGAATTCGTCATTGCGAGGAGTTTTAACCCGAAGCAATCCATTCTTAGAGATAGATTGCTTCACCTCGATAAAAATAATCGAGGTTCGCAATGACAAACCTGAGGTTGCTGAAGTGTTTATATCAACACTAATTTATGATACTTAGTTTCAAAACAAATAGTATTAACATTTCTTATATTTATTTTACTTTTAAACTATAATTTGGAAATTCTAATGGACTCTCAACTTATCAATGAAAACTTTGCTATATATAAATTTAAACTCATTGATTTCTTAAAAGAACTTCATCAATTTACCATTGAATCTTCCAATGAAGAATTTCAAAAAATTGTAAGCGATTTGCGAACGAATGTAAATGAGCCATTTCTATTTGTAGTAGTTGGGGAAGTAAAGGCTGGAAAAAGTAGTTTTATTAATGCTCTTCTAAAAGAAGAAGTTTGCAAAGTTGATGCTGCACCTTGTACGGATGTTGTTCAGAAATTAGAATATTCTGAGTCAAAAAATGAAACTTCATTGAGTGAGTTTTACAAAAGAATTGGAGTTCCTGCAGAAATATTAAAATCGATTGCAATTGTTGATACTCCAGGAACTAACACAATTATTAAGCATCATCAAGAAATAACTCAAAAGTTTGTTCCAAATAGCGATTTAGTATTGTTCGTCTTCCCTGCTAAAAATCCTCATACACAATCTGCTTGGGATCTATTAGATTACGTTAGCGATGAATGGAAAAAGAAGGTTGTTTTTATTTTACAACAAGCTGATTTAACACGACCCGAAGAGCTTACAGTAAATACGGAAAAAGTTAAAGAGTATGCTATTCAAAGGGGCATTTCTTCTCCTATTGTATTTGCAACTTCCGCAATTTTAGAATTAGAGGGTAAAGAAAACAGTGGTTTTGAAGAAGTTCGATTTTTCATTCAAAATACAATTACCGGCGGGAACCATCTCAAACTAAAACTTTTATCAAGTCTGGATACAGCGCATCAAGTTATATCTAAAACAAATGATAGTATAGAACAGCTTAAAAGCACTTTGGATAAGGATCTTGCTTTTGTTGATAAGATTAAACAGCGTTTGGAAAGTGGAGAGAAACACTCCACTTATGAAATAAAATCTCTAGTAGATAGATTAGTTGCTAACTATGATAAAATCTCTTCAGAAGTTAAAGATGAATTTGAAGAGGGACTTTCAATATTTTCGTTATTCAAAAGATCTATAGGATCAATTTTTAACAAAGAAGGTTCAATAAAATCATGGATTGAAGATTTACAAAATAATTTTGAAAGAAAGCTAAAAAAGACTTTCGAAGGAATTGCGGATGATGGAGCTAAACATTTCTTGAACGGTATTAGACAACTGCTACAAAACCTTATAGACGAGTTAGGAATCAAAGAACAGCAAAGAATAAATAAAGATGAGCTTTATATAAAAATTGGTGAAGAACGTGGAAACGTAATTCATGATGTACGAAATAAAGTAACTGATCTTCTATCTAATGATTCTTTCTCTCAATTTATGGCTTCAAATCCTTCTAACATTGCTCCAACTGCCATGGGCGGTGGTTTGCTGACAATTATTGGAGCTATCATTCTATCAACAACTCAGGTTGCATTTTTGGATATTACCGGAGGAATATTAACTGGTGCCGGATTATTACTTGCCGGAGGCGTACTGTTATTCAAAAAGAAAAAAATAGTTAAAGAATTTAAAGAGGGACTCGATCTAGGAAAAACAAAGTTTGAAACAGAACTAAATGAAAAGCTTAATAGTAAACTGAAACTAATTTATGAAGACATTAACAGAAGCTTTATTCCCTTCTATGAATACACAGAAACCGAAGAGAATAGACTTTTGCCATTGTTGGAAAAATCAATATTAGTGACTGATAATTTTCGCAAATTAAAAAGTGAGATAGACTCAAATTTTGATTAATCTTATTTCAGAATTATTTAATCAATAAATATTGATGAAAAACCTAAACTTTCAACCAGCAAAGACAAAAGAAGATTTTAGGAAAAATTATAAACTTCATGATCTTGCAGAATACCATGGCAAAAATTTATTCTCTCAATGGGGAATTGAATTTAAGGATTATGGTAAAGATAGACGTTTTGAAAGAGTATGGGAAAAGGGAGAAGACAAGCCGGATATCATTGCAGAATACAATAATGTTCAATTTTTAATTGATTGGAAAGGAAAAGCAAAAGAAACTTTTTGGGTTAATAAACGTGCAATTGATTCATATGAAAATTGGAGTAAGAAACTTAACCTAAAAGTAGTAGTTTGTTTTTTTGTCTTTGATAAAAATAATCACCTTAAAGACAGAAGGTTTGCTTTACTATCCAAACATGCATACACTGTTAATGAAGATAAAGCATGGGATAAAAATAAAGTCGTAAAATTTAATAGTGATGTTCCAAAATTTACAAAGCTGAATTTATTAAAAGAATTAACTACTTAATCCAATTAGGATTTTTTAATAACCAAAGGTTAATATACTTTTTCCAACACAAGCTCCGTCAACTCCTTATAGCTCATCCTACCACGACCTACATCATCAATTAATTTGTTAAAATCTTTAAACAACTTCACTTCACTTTGCGAAAGCATTTTGATTATTGATGATGGAATTCTCTTTAATGTTACAGAGCAGAGGACTTTCTCAAATTGACTTCTGTTTATAGACCCAGCTTCTCTTAATAAGTAAACAACATGTGCCAGTTCAAAAATATTTATTTTGCTTCCGTTGAGTTCTTCAATAATTCTGATAGTAAATGACGGAATCAACTTGGGGTCTACATCATTTATATCTAACCAGATTTTGTCTACTTTTCTTTTGCCTTGCTCATTTTTAGAAGTATAAAAAAGATAAACAGCACCACGCTTCAATTTTTCCAGCTTTTCTTTTGTATCGCGGTCTTTAATTTTTGAAAAATGGAAAAAGACATTTTCTTCAAAATAGATGCTTGAAAGGAAACCGAATCCTTTCTCAAATATTTTCTTTACACGGCAATAGTCAAGATATTCCACATTCATATTGAAATCCACAAAATGAAGCAATAATAAAAACTAACACTCATTGGCGAAAGATACAAATGGAGGAGCGAATATTATATAATTTAAAAATAAATTTCGCATACCGGTGTTATCTCAAACATCTCCATTGTTGAAAAAAACCGGACTAAAGAGTTTTATTTTTGTTTCGCTCTTTGGTTAATAATTGGTGCAGAAGCAATTTTGTGATTACCAATATTTATTAACCACAATGTATTATTATTGGATAATTAAAAAATTGAGTTGTAGAGAAGAAATTACACGATTTGACCTTGAAACATAATAATTGCTACAATTGTTATTTTTGCATATGAAGTATACCCTTTGTTTCAATCATCATGTATAATACCACAATACAAAAAATATAATTATAAGTCAATTAAATATTAACAAAGGGGAAAAAACATAGTGCATATTATGAATAGTCGTTAAATTTGTAAGAAGGTACATTTATCAAAGATATCACGGATTAGTTGTAAGACATTCAGATAATACAAAATTCACAGAGACAAACTATTATCACTAAAAAACAATCATTATGAAAATAAAAGACAGACCAGCGTTAATTCTTAATGATCTTCAGAAGGGGCTTGAAGTTACTGATTTCTATAGTGGTCATCGAAATAATCCAAAAGATGAAGTGAATGCAAAGAAGTTATTATTTTTTTTTGGAGAAAGAGTAACCTTTCTATTTTTCACATTAAGCATTGCTCTACTGATCCAAACTCAAGACTTTATAATGGAACTTATGGAAACTAATTCAAAGATATTGTTAAACCTATTTATAATGAACCAGTGATAGAAAAGAATGTAAATAGTGCATTTATAGGTACAGATTTAAAGCAGCAGCTTGATAATAATGCAATCAGAAAACTAGTTATAATCACTATATAATAAAGGAAATGCTTTGAAACAGAACAACTTAATATTTAAGCAAATATCACTTTTGCTACTTGTTATCTCATTATTAACAGCATGCAATGTAATCTCTAATAAACCCCATAAGAGCGATGATATTTTATGGTATAATCAACCAGCACAAAAATGGGAAGAAGCTTTACCTTTAGGTAACGGCAGATTGGGAGTTATGGTTTTTGGGAAAACCTCCAATGAGCATATTCAATTGAATGATGATTCAATGTGGCCTGCTGATCTTGGATGGGATGAAACCGAGGGAAACAAGAGCGATCTTGAAAATATCAGACAACTATTATTTAAAGGAAAGAATACTGAAGCTGATGATTTATTCGTTGAAAAGTTTTCCCGAAAGAAAGTTATTCGTTCTCATCAAACCTTAGGAGATCTACACATTAATTTTAACCACCAGAATATTTCTGACTATAAACGCGAATTAAATATAAGTAAGGCTATAGCAATGGTTTCCTATAGATCTGCTGGTCACCTTATCACCGAAAAAGTATTTGTTTCGCATCCTCATAGTGCCATAATTATAGAGTTTACGTCTGATGCGGTAGAAGGATTAAACGGCAAAGTACACCTCAGCAGGCCGGATGATGAAGGATATCCAACTGTGAACACAAAAACTAACGAAGATAATCTTCTTGTGATGCGTGGAGAAGTGACTCAGCGCGGTGCTATGTTCGATTCTAAACCCGCACCAATATTGAAAGGTGTAAAATTTGAAACTTGTCTTAATATTAATAATACTGGCGGTGAAATACTCAGAGGTGAAGATTATCTCGAATTGAAAAATGTTAAGAAGGCTACATTTTACCTAGTATCTAATTCATCATTTTATCATGAGGATTATCCACAGCAAAACAAAACTGATCTAGCAGCTATTCAGGGAATTAACACTGAAAGCCTGGAAGCTAAACATATCCGGGATTACCAAAATTTATATTCAAGAGTAAATCTGCAACTTACAGATAAAAACTTAGATACAATTGCTACTGATGAACGGATTAAATTGATAAAGCAAGATAAAGTTGATGTTGGACTAGAAACATTACTTTTTCAATATGGACGCTACCTGCTTATTAGTTCATCGCGCGAAGGAACCAACCCGGCTAATCTTCAGGGTTTATGGAATCAGCACATTACCGCACCATGGAATGCAGATTACCATTTAAATATAAACTTGCAAATGAATTACTGGCTAGCCGATGTAACTAACCTAGGAGAACTTAACAATCCATTATTTGATTATATTGATAAACTTATTGATAATGGAAAGATCACAGCTAATAAAAATTATGGTTGTAATGGTTCATTTATTCCTCATGCAACAGATTTATGGGCACCCACATGGTTAAGAGCACCAACTGCTTACTGGGGTTGTTCCATTGGCGGAGGCGGCTGGCTAATGCAGCACTACTGGCAGCATTTTGAATTTTCACGCGACATTACATTCTTAAAGAATCGTGCTTTTCCTGCTATAACAGAAGTGGCTAGATTCTATAGCGACTGGATAATTGAAGATCCTCGGGATGGGAAGCTAATCTCATCCCCATCAACTTCTCCTGAAAATCGATTTGTAAATTCCAAAGGAAAATTAGTATCAACATGTTTAGGTAGTGCAATGGATCAACAAGTTATTGCAGAAGTCTTTGATAATTATATACAAGCGTGCGAGATTCTGCAGGTTAAAAACACCTTTTTAGATAAGGTGAAACAACAAAGAGAACAACTGCGACCAGGTTTTGTTATTGGAAATGATGGGAGAATACTTGAGTGGGACAGAGAATATCAGGAATCTGAACCCGGGCATAGGCATATGTCTCATTTATATGGATTTCACCCTGGAATTAGTGTATCAAAAGACAAAACACCAGAAATTTTTGAAGCTGTCAGAAAAACTTTAGATTACAGATTGGCAAATGGTGGTGCAGGTACTGGCTGGAGCAGAGCATGGTTGATTAATTGCAGTGCACGGCTTTTGGATGGAGAAATGGCGCATGACCATATTCAATTGCTTTTTAAAAAATCAATATTCGATAATCTTTTTGATGCTCATCCACCATTTCAGATAGATGGAAATTTTGGCTATACAGCAGGTATTGCTGAAATGTTATTGCAATCTCACGGAAAAAACACAATAAGATTATTACCTGCTCTACCTTCTATTTGGAAGAATGGACATATAGAAGGATTAAAAGCTCGAGGTGGATTTACAGTAGATATGTATTGGAGTGATAATATTTTAGATAAGGCAGTTATAGCATCCAAGTATGACAATAAGATTAATATAATCTATAACAAAGAAAAAACTCTACTCGATCTCAAGAAAGGAGAAAAGTTTACTTATAATCCAAATAGTTATAAATAAGAGACAAAATACCAGTAATTGAAATAATGATTTAGCAAACAATTAGATTTTATAAGCTTTCCTTATTATTTAAGCCTTTTACAAATCGAAAAGCGGTATTAAATAGCCGCTTTTCTTTATATAATTGAAAGAAAAATTAAATTGGTATCCTTAATTCCCACCTCAGCTTATTTTTCGTTCGCATGTTTTGCTATCAATAATATGGGAACATTACACTTAAACCCGTAATGGGTTACAAATTCAATATGCCCCTCCAGTGTTACAGCTTCTCCTATTACTGTTTTGGGTAATGATACGATAAGATTCTGAACAGATTCAGGAGCCATATCTGATAGTACGAGGGGTTCTAACATATTACCTGAAGCCGTGAGAGTAACGCTAATCTGACGAAGAGTAAACCGTCGCTTGTTTTTAACTTGTATGTTTACTTTTCCTTCTTGAATTTCTGCACTATTCAGCTTTACTTCAGCATCAGCAAGAACATCAATAATTGCTTCATTGTAAATTTTGTGAGTATTGTATCCTGAATCGAATATGCCTGGGTGCGATGTGGAATTACCCTTCATATACTGAAATCCTCCGCACATTCCTTGCTCTATTCCCCATTCGAACATGTCATACATTGCTTCAACTCCTTTTGAATGTACTGCGCCAGCAAAGGAGTTGAACTCATTATACATTACCGGCATATTGTTATTTCGGGCAATGTCAATGCTTCGTTGTATTAACGGTTGACGATCTTTTGCAGATTGACTTGAACCAAAATAGTAGTTGACTCCCATCATATCTTGTCCTTGGTTAAGATTCTGTCCAAATAGGTTTGAATAATGTACAGGTCTGTTATATGGATCGTATGTTTTAAAGACTGGCTGAAGTGTATTTAGAAAATCTTCTTTTTCTCCAACAATCTCGTTGCATGAATTCCATAATAAAACTCCAGCTGAGTTTTTGTATCTCTCAACAAATAATCGACTAAGCTCACGTGCAGTTGTCATTGGTGGGCCTGCCTGACGTGCAAATACTTCATCTGTCCCTGTGCAACTAAATGGTCCAAGAACTGAATAAAAGGAGTTTAGTTTATAAGCCAACTCTATTTGCCAAAGTGGAGGATAATCCCCACGCCATGAATTAAATCCAAGTTCTCGCATAATACGCAACATAGAAGCACTCTTTTCCGGACTAACTCCATCAAGCCCATGAACATTTACTCCTTTAACTAGAAAAGGTTCACCATTTACAATCAGATCCATACCATCAATCTCTACCACAGTTGCAATTATACGTTTTGCAAATATGTATTGACCGATCTTCACTACTATATCATAATAACCAAACCAAGGTTCAGTATTCACATTTATTGAATTAATTCCCTCGGCAGCGCCTACAAGCCGGTCACCGGCATAAACTTCTACATCTGCCTTTTTATCACCGCATTCTACAAGTATTGGAGTATAAAAATTACCATTTAGTTTTCTGACATGATTTTCTTTTACAATTTTTACTTCGAATCCTTTTGGCAACTCAACGGATATTTTTCTTATTGCTTCAGTAAGTGTGATTCCATTATTAACTAACTGAATTTTTATCTCAAGATCCCCTGCCCATTTCGGCGTCCAATTAAATTGCACTGGAATCGATTCATTGGTTAATAAACTTATAGATTTATAATTTTGGTAAACTATTTGGCCGGAATTAGTTCGAACACTAAATAGAACATCTGCATCAATATTTTCATTCCCCACATTAGAAATAGCAAAAGAATCCTTCCTCATGATTCCTGCCTCCCCTTTGCAAAAAGATAAATTTCTTATCTCAATTGGGGTGGATGAAATAAAGACTTCTCCAGCAGAGAAACTTTGGCCGACTCTATGAGGCTGAGGACCGGGAGCATTCCCAAGTAATAATCTTGCCTCTGTTGCTGGATCAATTACACTTATTAATATATAATGATATTCATCGAGTACTGATGGTTGCTCGGGTTGTCCTTTTCCCTTTTCTGGATCTTCTGGAGATATAGATAACTGTACATGCTGTAAATATGTCTCACCGGGTTTCCATAAACTTGTCCGAACATCTGGGCCTTTTAGTGTTTTTGCAACAACCCTTTCTCCAAGCGGACTAACAACACGAATTATAAATTTATAATCTTTGTCAGGGCTCACTCCATCAACCTTCCAGGGTATGGTCAAATCATAAGTTAGGCCCATTACCATACTTTGTGCTGTTATTATTGGCTCTCCAAAAGAAAGTAAGTACTTCATACTATACGCATCTGTTAATCCATTTTCAGGTTTTGTTCCAACTCCACGTTTATCGCTTTCGTTCCATGGGGCTATCGAAAGATTCATTGCTGGATTTAGTCTGCTTATAAATTCTCCTTTGAAGCCGGCTAGCTCCCCTAGCGCTTCATCAACAAATCGCAAGGACATTTCCGACCTATCCATATCACCTTCATCGAATAGAGCAATGGCCCTTTCTAAATGAACTTTTGCAGCATCTCGGATAACCTTAATTGTCTTATATGCATTCGAAATTTTCTCCCCTTTTTCTAACGAATTACTTATAAGATCTAAAATCTTGCTCAATTCAATAAATCTTTTTTGAATACGTTTTACCGGCAGCACCATTACAGTTCGTTCAGCAATTAAGTTTAAATCATTATCGTATATAACAACATCCAACGGACCCTCTTTAATCTCTTTCTGAATGAAAACTCCAGATTTAGAATTAGATATCACTCCGGGTTCATTTGTTAAAAAAAATGGGAACTCACTGCTCCCCTTGCTAGCTTTAATAGAGAATGACGATTCAGCGATAGTATTGTCTTCACTTGAGACTTTTATATAAAGATCTTTGCTTGTTGAAAATTGTTCATTTGTAAATAGAATAAAATCTATCTTTTTTGTTTTGGTAATTTTCATTACAGGTGCATATAAGAAAGCTTTCGGATACTCAATATGTATATCTTTAGCATCTGCAGCTAAGTAGGCCAGATTTATATTCCCCGAATTTACCTTGAACCCGAACCGTTCTCCTGTACCATTATACTTGCACTCAATAGCCCATTCTTGAGGTTCACAACCATGAGCGGGCCATGTTTTTGCACGAAGAACATTCCCTTCAATTTTCACCTTCTGCCAAATCCAGTTTGTTCTATTCCATGGATCGGTTATAACAGCAACTCCCCCACGTTCAACAATGGTCTCTTCTCTTCCGCCAGCTATATAACTACGTATTTGAAGACCACAATCATTATCTTGCTCCAGCCAAACATGCGGAAGCTCCTCTTTAGTATTATGAACAACAGAAATATCCTTGTCATATTCTGCTTTTATCATTATGATTCCATCGGCATCTTGATCGTTTGGTTCATTCTCATGGTATAGTGCAACAAATGTTCCGGCTGACAGTTGAAGCCCTTTTACCATACCTAAGACAACGCTACCTTCAATATGCAATACTTCAGGCCCAAATCCGGGAGGACATGTTTTATCAATAGTTGGATTAACTTCCGCATCTCCGCGCAAGTCAAGAATGTCCCATTGCTCAATAGTATTACCGCGATATTCAAATGTTTGTGCAAAACTGTTTGTCAATAGAAAAAGTAAAAATAGAAGTGAAAAATATCTTAATGATGATGATAACCTTAAAGATAAATTATAAGAATTAGAGAGTTTTTGAACCGACATGAGACCTCTGGATTAGCAAAATTAAAGATACAAACAATTGCAAGTAAGAAAAAATGCAATGATAGCTTTATGTAAAACAGTAATTGAAATTTTGGAAAGAAACAGAAATTCCAACATTTATTAATTAGTATGTCATAACAAATCAAAAATTTTAAAAGTCTCTTCTTGTCAAGCCAAGGAAATAGCAAAGCGCAACAACAACTAACACCAGAAAGTATTCAAATGAAAACTGATCTTGATGACCAAATTATCAATCATAAAAGTATAATTAGAAACACTTTTGCATACATTTACATATTAGATTAGATACATATTTCAGTACATTTATTAAATTATTATATAAAAATCATTTAGAAGAATATTTAAATTTTATTATTATCATTGTGTTTATAAATTTAAATGAACTTGCTACAATATTTTTTCAAACTACCAGATTAACAAAACAAAGACAAGTTCAGTATATATAGAGTAATGCTAGTAATGACACAGCTTTATATTCAAGCAGGGTTTAATTGCAGTTTAATAATATAATTTCCTCTTCAAGAATTATTAGCGAGAATATTGCAACAGAACATAATAAAGCAGATAGCATCGTAGTATGTTTAGAAAAATATAAAGAACAAATAGAATTGACAAAAATAATCAATCAGCCTAAACGAGACGATTGATTATTTTGTACTCTCTAAGCAATAAGATAAAATGAAAAGTTAAAAACTAATAATTATAATAAACTCAAATATTTTATAATAAAAAGTTTATTATTTAAATAAATACATCAATTAATATATATGTGTTTTGTTGAGAATATCCTTCAAAGATTCAAACAATGAATAAATCACTGTTATTAGCTGTCATTTATACACTGATGTTTTTATCATGTCAATTAAGACCTCCCGTAGGACTAAGTAAAGTTGTTCTCCAGAAAGTAATGGAAAACATTTTTGAAGAAATTAAAACACCTTACAAATATGGGATAGTTCTCAAACATCCTGATTCCACAAAAATGGTGGATAGTCCAACGATTTTTAGAGCAGAGAATAGATGGTACATGAGCTATATTGTTTTTGATGGTCAAGGATATGAAACATGGCTGGCGGAAAGCGCAAATCTATTAGATTGGGACACCAAAGGAAGGATTCTTTCTTTCACTGAAAATACATGGGATGCTAACCAAAAAGCTGGCTACATATCCTTAGTCAATATTGAATGGGGCGGCAAATACCAAGTTAGAACCCACAATGGGAAATACTGGTTGTCCTATTTGGGAGGATCAGCACAAGGATATGAAAAAGGAATACTTGGTGTGGGTATTGCGAATAATCTTTTTGTTACCCAGATTGGAGAATGGAATCGATTATCGAAACCAGTTTTGCTCCCGAGTGATGATGATACTAGGTGGTCTGAAAAAAAGAAGATATATAAAAGTTCCATTATATATGACAATCATCAACTAACTGGTTATCCATATATTATGTACTATAACGCAAAAGGTGATACTGCCAATTATGAAAGTATTGGTATGGCTGTTTCTGAAAATATGATTAACTGGAAAAGGTTTGGGTCAGAGCCCCTAATTACTCGCCATAAGGGAATTTGTGGAGATGCTCAAATTGCTAAGATTGGAGATGTATATGTTATGTTTTATTTTGGAGCTGCCTGGAAACCAGGTGCATTTGAACGATTTGCTTGCTCTTACGATCTAGTGAACTGGACTGATTGGCAAGGAGATGATTTAATTTTCCCTTCCGAAGATTATGATCAGAAATATGCACATAAACCATGTGTCATAAATTGGAATGGAATAGTATATCATTTTTACAATGCAGTTGGAACTGAGGGAAGGGTAATAGCTTTAGCTACTTCTATTGATTTGAGAACTGAACCGAAATACAATTAGAATCGACACTATTTTAATAAGTGGATTAACAAAAATATTTATGGGGATTTGTAAATTAATTATGATGAAAACTCTCTCTTACAATAAATTGGATAAATAATATTATGAAGAAATTTGAACTCTTACTTCTTTCAGTATGTTTCATGTTATTCTTTTCGTGTCAATCACATATTAATGAAAATGGGAATTTTGCCTTATTACCATTACCGCAAGAATACATAACAACTGGAACCAGTACTTTAACTTACGATGACATACAGCATTATTATGCCATACAAAATACTGAACTACCAGTAATGGGTGATTTATTTAAAGACATCCAAGCCGCGGAGCAACAGTCAGAATCCCAAATAATTTTCAAAATTGATAAATCATTAAACTTGAAGTCTGAAGGATATACACTTGAAATTTCCAGTAAACAAATTACCATAATTGGTAAAGACAAAGCTGGTTTATTTTATGGATTTAAAACACTTGAACAACTTATGGAAGATGCGAAAGATCAGGATGCATATTTACCTATGTGCAGAATAAAAGATTTCCCCTTACTTTCATATCGTGCAATACATCTTGATGTGAAACACCATCTCGAGAAGAGAGAATATTACTATAGGCTTCTTGATAAATTAGCAAAATATAAAGTAAATGCAATTATTGCTGAGATGGAAGATAAGATTAAATATCAAAGACAACCATTAGTTGGATCACAAGATGCACTAGATATAAGCGAATGGATACAGATCAGTAATTATGCAAAAGAAAGAAATATAGAAATAAGTCCATTGATCCAGGGATTAGGGCATTCTTCTTTTATTCTTAAACACGATAAGTACAAATCTTTACGAGATGATCCGAAGCGTGACTGGGCATTTAATCCTCTCGATCCTGAAACTTATAAAGTTCAATTTGATCTATATCTTGATGCAATTGATGCAACACCTCATGGGAACTATTTACATGTTGGTGGCGATGAAGTGCATACAACAGGCAGGGGCAGTGGAAAATCGTCTTTAGAATTGCAATTGATATGGTTAAATAAGGTTTGCAAGTTTGCCGAAGAACATGGACGCATCCCTATTTTTTGGGATGACATGCCTTTAAAACATGCAGGTGTTTATAAACCAACAGACACCAAGGAACTTACTAAACTGGAAGTGGATAAAGTATGGGAAGAAAACGAGCACAAACTATTTGAGTTTCTCGATCAATTTCCTAAAAACTGCATATACATGCGCTGGAATTACAGTTCTCCTCAGGCCATTGGAAATAGTAAAGCGATGGGATGGTTTAGCAAAAATGGAATGCAGGTAATGGGTGCCACTGCCGGACAAACACGATGGGTCTTAATGCCGCAAAATGAAAGTAACATGGATAATATTAAGTCGTTTGCTGTAACCTCAATAGACAATGGCCTTAATGGATTATTGTTGACCCTGTGGGATGATGACTCTCCACATTTTGAGCTTTATACTAGGGGAATAATTGCCTTTGCTGAATACACTTGGGCAGGAGAAAAAAGATCAAAAGAAAATATTAAATCAGCTTACCGTCAGCTTGAATTTTCCAATAGAGTGTCTGGTAGTGAATATGCTTTTATCGATCAACTAGAAATACCGGTAGCTTTTTGGAAAAATGCCTTACTAAAAGAAAACAAGCGCAACCATTTAATAAAGATGAAGAATCCAATCAATGAAGCTGTAATCGATTTTCCAAATAAAAATCAGAAAGGGGAATGGAATAAGCAATATGCTGAACGTTTGGAACAAGCAGCCTTGATGTTACGGACTTGTGATAGTATTGCCGCAAAAATCACCACAATGAAATCAAAGACTGTCCGCAATACTTATACACTTGAGGTATATGAGCAAGTCAATAAATTGGCTAGTTTTGCACCTGTAGCATTAATGGCGTTAAAGGAGTATGATTCAGCACAAAACAAACAACAAGAGTTAGATGCCCTAAAAAGGATCAAGAAACTCCCAGAGGAATTTATTTCATTAAGAAAACAATTTGAAAAGATATACAGTAAAACGCGAATACTTACTAAACCTGATAATTATATACTTGATCAGGATCATCATTCACATTTGGCCAACCAAACGAAATCATTTGATTGGCAATTTTTTGCTGAAATATTATTTGCAAAAAAAATAGAGAGCGAATTTTAAGAAGAGTTACTTTGGGAAAATTTAAATAATTATACAAGTAGTTGTTCCAAACTAATAATATTGGAGCAACTACTTATACTAGTAAAAGGAACCGTATAGAACTCTACAGTAATTCCTTGCAAGAAGTTTCTAAGTCAGTCCTATGCATTGGGAAATTAAAAGTTTATGTTATTGATTTATCCAAATCGTTCAAGAATCTTATTATATACAGTGCATAATCTTGCCAAGGATATATTTATTTGTAAAAACATTGTTATAAACAGAATAAATATTTAGCTATAAATAAAAAAATGAAAGCACATAATGCAGCTAAGTCTATAAAATAATAAGGTTATTCAATGAAAATTCTTGTTTTAACATTTATTGCGTCAATACTATTAATATCATGCAATAATAAAAACACTGTAGATGATACTTGGGAGAAGGCTAAATGGATTGCATATGAGGAACTCGAAGATAGTTTAACGCTAGTTCCGGCCGTACATGGTTTAGGAAATAAATTAAACAATAAATGTCTAAGACGATCTGTTATTCCAATGTTTCGGAGAGAGTTTACTTTATCAGATGATATCGAGTATGCTTCAATTAACATTTCCGGATTGGGGCATTATGAACTGTATTTAAATGGTAATAAAGTTGGAAATAGATTCTTGTCCCCTGGTTGGACTTATTATCAAGAAAGATGTTTTTATAACTCATTCGATATAACATCATATTTACAAAAAGGAGGTAATGCTGTCGGTGTTTTAGTTGGAAACGGTTTTTATAATATCAACCGCGAAAGATACCGAAAATTGGTTGTAGCTTATGGCTATCCAAAATTAATTTTTAATATTTCAATACAATTTAAAGATGGATCGATAAAAAATATTGTTTCTGATGATAGTTGCAGAGTTACTCCGTCTCCGATTACATTTAGTAGTATCTATGGTGGTGAAGATTATGATGCTACGCTTGAACAAGAAGGCTGGAATACTGGCAAATTTGATGATTCAAATTGGTGTTTGCCAGTTATTATCAACGACTCTATTGGAAATCTCGTACAAGAGGAAGACTATCCGTTAAAAGTAATGCAAGAATTTAAGCCCCAGCATGTTTTTAAAACGAAAACAAATAAAATCATATACGACTTCGGCCAAAATGCTTCCGGAATTATTTCCTTAAAAGTAAATGGAAATAAAGGTACCCGAATTAAAATACGCCCCGATGAACTTATTAATAATGAAGGAAATGTTACACAGAAAAGTTGTGGATCTCCATATGAATTTAATTATATCCTAAAAGGTAATGTTGTAGAAGAGTGGCAACCAAAATTTACTTATTACGGTTTTAGGTATGCTGAGGTTGAAATTATTGAACCAGAAAAAGCCGAGACGAAAACAGAAATTTTGGAACTTAAAATGCTCCATACCCGTAACTCTTCACCAACAGTAGGTTCTTTCAGTTGTTCAGATACACTTTTCAATCAAATTTTTGAACTTATTAATTGGGGTATTAAGAGTAATATGGCAAGTGTAGCCACAGACTGTCCGCATCGTGAAAAACTTGGCTGGCTCGAACAAACATATCTAATTGGTCCATCTATGCATTACAATTTTGACATACATGCCCTTTACAATAAAATTGTGACTGATATGATTGATTCACAACTAGATAATGGCTTAGTCCCCGATATTGCTCCTGAATATGTCCCATTTGAAAATGGGTTTAGAGATTCTCCCGAATGGGGAAGCGCCTCTGTAATTATTCCCTGGCAAATCTATAAGTGGTACGGTGATAAGAACGTGCTGAAACAAGCCTATCCTATGATGAAACGATATATTGAATATCTTAATGGAAAATTGCAAAATAATATCATTGATTATGGTTTAGGTGATTGGTATGATCTGGGTCCAAACCATCCAGGCGAGGCTCAGTTAACACCAAAGGCAGTAACAGCTACATCTATCTTTTATTATGATTTACAGATAGCTGCCAAAATAGCTGAAGTAATAGGCTACAATGATGAAATTGAAAAGTATACTATTTTATCTAAAAAAGTAAGAGATGCTTTTCTTAAAAAGTTTTTTAACCCTCAAACAGGACTTTGTTCTACTGGAAGCCAAACAGCTTATGCGATGCCATTATATACAGGATTAATTCCTGAGAGAAATTACAACATGGTTTTTAATAATCTTGTTACAACCATTATCGATAACGATTACGCACTCACATCAGGTGATATTGGTTACCATTTTCTTGTTCGTGTGTTGAGCGAAAACGGAAGGTCAGATATCCTTTATAAAATGAACAACAGAAGTGACCGACCTGGTTATGGCTATCAATTAAATAATGGTGCAACATCATTAACTGAGAGCTGGGCAGCACTTACCAATTCATCCAACAATCATATGATGCTTGGTCACTTGATGGAATGGTTTTATAATGGACTGGGAGGAATATATCAGACTGATAGCTCTGTAGCCTACAGTGATATAATTATTGCACCAAAACCAGTCGGGAATATTACTTGGGTTAAATGTACATATAAATCTTTAGAAGATATTATTTCTTCGGAATGGATAATTAAAGAAAGGACTTTCTCATTAAAAATTGAGATACCTAAAAATTCATCAGCCAAAATTGTGATCCCTGATGATTATAAGAATTCTACAATAGAGATTATTAATAAATCAAATAAGAGATTAGATAATCTTAAGATTATTGATGGTGTGTTTAATTTAGAATCTGGGAAATATGAGATTATTGCAAAATCGATTTAAAGGCTCATGTGTAACAATCGATTTTAATGCTTAAATTTATTAACAAATAACATTGCGATTCAACCAGGATAGGCATTAAAATTAATAGTAATACCCAATAGTAAAATAAAACATAAAGGGACCTCTGCTAATAATTTGCTTCGGCGAAGTATCTTTTAGCAAAAGACTTCTTCCTACTGAAAAATCAGCCGGACCAATGGGTGTATCAAAAGACAACGTTAAACCAATTCCATGTTTTAAATCTTTAAAATGAATTTGTTCTTGATTTATCCACGACGATCCTAAATCATATCTAATTTTTATGTAGGTGTCAAAATATATATTAATTGGTAATTGGTACCTGTACTCTAAGGATGTGATTAAAATTTGTCTTCCCCTGAATTCATAATCTCTATAACCCAAAAAATTAAATTGACCACCGAAATTAAACTGTTGACTTAAAGGAAGTGTCTCATCTGCAAACCCGAATATAACCCGAGGATTAATTGTGTGTCTTTTGCCAAAAGTAAAATAACTGGAATACTCAAAACTAAACTTTGCAAAACTAACATCACCTCCAAAAATTTTCTGCGCTGTCTCATAATAAGTATTGATATTTATTCCTTTTGTTGGGTATGGGTATTTATTCTGAGAATCAATCTGCAATCTGAACCTTAAGCTAGAAATATTTAACTTGTATTCGCTCTCTTTTGAAAAAGCAGAAATGCTGTCAATCTCATTTACTTCATATTTTGCTTCGGCAGTTAGTGTTCCCAATTTCTTTAAATGAGCACCTACACCAAGAAATCCGCCATAAAATCTTTGTCTATATTCAGCTATTTTCGATCTGGAAAATTTTTTCACCTCTTCAGATTTATCATCTGCATATTGGTTCACATCATTAAATTTGTAAAAGGCCTGTGCTTTGTAAGTTAAATAGGTGTTAAAAATTCTATTGTTTTTATGTTCCAGTATATAAGACATATTTCTTGAACTACCTGAAACTGAAAATCCAAGCTCAGAACCAGTTCCAAATAAATTTTCATTTCTTATATCAAGAGCAAGTTGGGTAAAATTTTCATTATCAATACGGAACCCAAATCTTAATACATTAGGAAGTTTTTCATCAAGTCTTAAGTGAATGTTTTTATTCTTTTCAATATCATTCTCAAATTGAACACACATATTATCAAACAAATCTGTTGAGTAAATATTTTGCAATCCTTCATCAAATTCACTTTTCAGTAAATATTCTCCCTGCAATGAAGAAAATTCTCTTGTAATGACTGAAGGCAGTGTGTTTTTGTTTCCTTCTATTAATATCTTGTTAATTCTTCCTTCGTTGATGGATATAATTAACTCACCATTGCTTTGGTCAAGCACAACTGTTTCAGCACTTGCGGACATATAATCTTTGCTTCTATAGTACCTAAGTAAGTTAAGTGTCGACTTTATGATGGAGTCGACATTATGGGGTTTTTCCAATATATCGCTAAAAAAGGCATATGCTGAATCGATAGGCACCAAGCTAACACCATCCAGTTTCAAAGATTTTATAAGCGGATTCGCTTCATAAATGACAGATAATGTTGATACTGAATCAACCTTTATTGAAGCAGAGACATTTTTATAATTTCCGCTTTCATAAAAACAATATAGGTCATATAAAATATTTGCTTTAGAAATTGAATCTTGATTAGAATATTTTGTCTTTAATTTTTGTTCAATCTCATTTGGAGAGTTACTAAATTTTATTTTATAATAATTTTGATTATTCACAAAAAGTTTGTGAATAAAATGCTTCTGAATATCAGTGTTTAATGAAAGCAATTTATGCTTAGCCACATCATACCCTGAAGATATGAGTTCATCAAGGTTGCTAAAATCATTATTTTTTCTTTTGTTCAATTCATGAGTTATTAATACATCAGCTCTTTTTCTATTTTCTTCCCATATTTTACGCGAAGGAATGGTTACAATTTGATCGGCTATTTCCCAGGGATAAACTAATTCTTCTTTTGATCTTAAGGTGCTTGTTGCGTCGGAGGCTATAATAAAATCTGGATTTAATTCCTCTGCTGTTTTAATAGGCAAGTTATCAACTAATCCGCCGTCCACCAAAAGAAGACTATCTTTTTTTATTGGTGGCAAAAGAAAAGACACGCTTGAACTCGCCCTCATAGCTTCACTTAAAGAGCCGTTACTAATAACTACCCTTTTGCCAGAAACTAACTCTGTTGATACTGCTCTATATTTAAATAATAATTTATTAAAAGATTTTGTTTGATTAAGTGGTGCATTTAGAGTAATGCTAGTTAACATCTTCGATATTTTTTTACCGGTATTTATGGACTGAGGTATAACTGGAGAAAAACCTTTTAATCTAACCGTTAACAAGGCTTTATCTTCTGTTATTTTCTGATCAACAAACAAATTAGTTCTATCAGATCCAGTAATAAAAAATAATTCTTCCCAATTAGTGGATCGCATTACCTTGTCCAAATCTGATATGCAATATCCAGCAGAATAAAGACCACCAATGACACTTCCCATACTGGTTCCAATAATATGATCGATTGGTATGTTAAGCTCTTCTATTGCTTTAATTACACCAATATGAGATATAGCCCTTGAACCACCACCACTTAGTGCTAAACTGACAGATGGTTTATCTGTGGGCACTTTCTTTGTTAGACCAAATGGAAGATTTTTCTCTACAAGAGATAAATTTAGATTTATTATCTCTTGTGAGAATATAAGATGTGGAAGAAAAACAAACAGAATTAGGAAAATTTTTTTGTTAGTCTTCATAATTTATTAAAAAGATTTTTTATTATTTCTTTTTATCTTGTTCTATCTTTTCTTTTTAGTGGATTGCTTTTGCGCTTTTTGTTGTTGTTCAGCCGCAGTCATCATTTTTTGCATAAATCCACCCTTCTTTTTAGGATTTTTTACTGGTACAAGCTCATCGCCTTGTTGATGGTTGATGAAATATTGCTGACCAATTGAAAGTAGATTAAACATAAAATAATATAAGTTTAATCCGGAAGAAAATCCCATAAACAAAAAGGTCATCATAAATGGCATAATGTAAACCATTGCCTTTTGGTTTGGATCTTTAACGGTCATCTTTTGCTGAAAGAACATTGTTATACCAAGCAATGGCGCCAATCCCGAAATTGCGCTTATACCAAAAAGTGGTAAATTGAAAGGCAGTTCATATATTATATCTGGAGCAGAAAGATTGGTGATCCAGAAAATAAAAGGCTCATGTCTAATTTCTATTGCAACATTGAAAAATGTAAACAGAGCAAAAAGTATTGGCATTTGCAGCAACATTGGCAAACATCCACCAGCCGGATTTACACCATAAGTGGAATACATTTTCATAGTTTCTTTTTGAATTTTTTGCTGATCACCTTTATGCTTCTCTTTAAGTTCAGCAATCTTTGGCTGTAATTGAGACATCCTCTTCATCGACTTGTAACTTTGTCTGGTTAAAGGATATAAAGCGAATTTTAAAATTATTGAAAAGACTATTATCACCCAACCATAGTTTGGTATGAATCTATGTAAAAATTTAAATAGGGGAAGAAGTAAATATTCTGAAATTGGACGAGTAATAAACTTCAACCCTAAGAAACTGCCAAATTCAAATATTTCTTCATAGTTGTTGTCGTGTGATTTTAGAATATCGTACTCAAGAGGGCCAATATATAATCTGTAACTATCTTTCTGATAATTCTGGTTATTAAATGGAACTCTTAAGCTGGCTGAATAAAATTCTCTATCACCATACTGATTTATTATATGTTCGCCTTTAAAATCGGCTCCGCCCTCATTTGATGGATTATCCGGTGCAATAATAACCGTAAAATATTTATTTCTTACACCAACCCAATCAATTTTGCCATTTAACACTTTTTCAACTACTTCGCCTTCAGAACTGGCATCAATTACTACTTTTTCATCACCAGAAAATGCTGCTGCATTTGAAAAATTTGCTTCATCAACTGAATTACGTTCAAGAAAAGTTAGTCCATTTGACCATTCCAAATCATATCTATAACTACTTATAAGATCGTCCATATTATTAAGGACAATATCAACTTTTGAGTTATAATCACTACCAAAAAACTTATACTGTTTCTCCAAACTCTTATTATCACCAGCATCAAAAGAATAATTAAGAGTCAAAGAATCATTCTTATTTACTCTTATATAAGAGTGAGAATTATCAAGTTCAAAATCTAAACTTTTTGTATTAACTAGCTGACCTTCTTTGGTAACATAAACGATATTAAAATCGCCACCTTCTTTAGATGAGTTTATTAACTGAACATGTGTATTGAAGAAATCGGTTGTATCCTCAATATTTGCATGATACCAAGTTTTATATTTTTTTAAATAAAACTTTCTAATTCTGGCACCTTTAGAAGTCAATTCTATTAACGCTAGATCTGTTTCAACCGTAATGATTTTTTCCGGAACTGTTGAAGTAGCAAGCTCTTCAGTTTTGAATTCAGCAAGAGGTTTGTTGCTTTCTTTAACTACCTTATTTTCTTCATTCTCTATATCTGGAGTTGATTTATTTACTACAGTTGTTGAATCTTGTGTTTGTGGAGGAACTGTGCTTGGATCAGGGGAATTTAGATATAGCCAAAATACTAAAATTACTCCGATTAATATAAATGCAATTGTTGATTGTTTGTCCATGTAGAATTCCGAAATTTTTATTTATGCGGGATCGTATCCGCCCTTGTTAAAAGGATTACACCTTAAAATACGCCAAACTGCCTTGGCGCCACCTTTGATAACTCCATGTTTAGAAAAGGAGTCTATAGCATAATGAGAACAAGTGGGATAAAATCTGCAAGATGAAGGAAACATTGGCGAAATTATTTTTTGATAAATTTTAATTAGGTAAATAAAAATGTTACGCATCTTGAACTTTACTTTTCACTTTTTCTAACAATCCAACAAAATCATTAAGAATAAGATCGAGCTTGATTTTTTTGTTTTGTTTTTGATTCAATTTAATAGGAGAGAAGCTCATTAGGAGCAGAAGATTTTTAGAAGAACATAATTCGCTTAAAGATAATTTATTATTTCTGTATGCTTCCCTAAATAATCTTTTTACTCTATTTCTCCAAACTGCATTACCAGCTTTCTTAGATACTACAAAAGCAGCTTTAATTCCACTTTCATTAATGCTGCTTTCTAAAAAATAGTTAACTTTTAATCTGTTTTGTGATGAATATAAAACGCTGCCTTTTGTATAAATTTTTTGAAAATCTCTCTTAAGTTTTACTCTCTCATTTTTTGAAAGACTAAACTTATTCAAAACTAAAATTCATCACTAACTGTTAATTTTTTTCTGCCCTTTGCTCTTCTTCTAGCTAGAATTTTTCTTCCATTTTTAGAAGCCATTCTAGATCTGAAACCATGTTTGTTCTTACGTTTTCTATTACTTGGTTGATACGTTCTTTTCATCTTATATACTTACCTTAATTTTACAAAGAATACAAAACTAAGTAAATTCATTTTAATATACAATCAAATTTAACTATAACTACAAGTTTGGGTTCATCCCTAACTACTTGTTTATTAACATTTTAATTCTTAATTCTGTTCTTAATTACACAATGGCGTCCATAAATTTAATAAAGCATTTGATTGTTTTATCAAAAAACTCAACAAAATAAACCTACAATATTTAACAATTTGCTTCCTTTTTATCAAGGCGAAAAATTGTAAATAGCGCTCAAAATTGCTATATTTCGATATTAAAAACTATTTAAAAGATGAGGAATTTAATGGAGTTCAAAGTTAACAGTAAAGAGCTTGAAAAATTACTTTCAAAAATAATTCCGGCAGTTCCAACAAGAACTCCAATGCCAATTTTAGAAAACTTTTTGTTTGAAATAAAGGATGGTCTTTTAACTGTTTATGCCACTGATTTGGAAATTTCTCTAAAGTCATCTCTCAAAATTGTAGCCGAAGAAAATTTAAAAATACTGTTACCAGCTAAATTATTATATGATGTTGTAAAATCACTTAAAGATACCGTCATAAAATTTGATATTCAAAGTAATGGTAAAGTTAATTTAGTTACTGAGCATGGTAAGTATAACTTAAGTTACTTAGATCATGAAGAATTTCCTGAAATTCCAGACTTCCCTAACGAAACCCTTGAAACTGAAGACCTAAACGAAATTACAATTAATGGAAGCGATCTTCGATTTGCTTTTGAAAAGTCTTCCTTTGCAATGAGTAAAGAAGAAATGCGCCCCGCAATGATGGGAACTCTTTTTGAGTTCAAGGAAGAGGGATTAAAATTTGTTGCTACCGATGGTCACAGACTTGTTAACTTTTTAAGCAAAAACATTAAACTTGGTGTTGAAGCTCAATATATTTTGCCTGAACGAGCTGTCTCGGTTCTACTAAAAATATTGGACGAAAAAGATGTTAAGATTTATCTTAGCAAAACCCATATGTCTTTTAAGCTTAATGAATATGAATTGATTTCACGATTGATTAAACAGAAATATCCAGATTATTCTAGTGTAATTCCTTTAGAAAATGAATTCCTATTGGAGGTTGAGACTAAAGATCTTCAAGATGTTATTAAAAGAATGATGCTTTTTTCAACCTCAAATACAAGAAGAGTAAAATTTTCCATAAAAGAAGATAATTTAGAAATTTCCGCTGAGGATTTAGATTTAGGCGCTTCTGGCACAGAAAATATTAATTGTAAGTATACCGGTGATGCTATCGATATTGGCTTTAATTCGGCATATGTTAACGATGTATTAAATCACTTAAGTTTTGAGAAGAAAATAGTTTTTAAGCTTCATTCAGCAACAAAGGCAGTCATCATTTTACCAACTGAGCAAAAAGAAAATTATGATTTAATGATGTTATTGATGCCTGTACGATTAAATAACTAATTATGGTTTTAAATTATATAGAACTGAAAAATTTTAGATTGCACAACAATACATATTTAGAATTTTCAAAGAGTATTAACTATATAATTGGTGGTAACGGACAAGGTAAGACTACGCTACTAGAAGCAATTTATTACCTTTGTACAACAAAAAGTATTAACCAGTCTTCAGATATTGAAGCAGTAAAATTTAATGAAGATTTTTTTGATATAAAGGGTAGCTTTTCAGAATACTCGAAAAACAAAGTAAGAATATTTTTTGAATGTGCTACAAATAAAAAGAATATTTTTTTGGATGAGAAGCAAATATATAGAACTTCTCAATTAATAGGTAAATTCCCAGTTGTTGCTCTTCTTCAATCAGATCACGCAATAACCCAAGGATCACCAGCTGAAAGAAGGAGGTTTGTTGATTCAATAATTTCTCAATCTAGTGCCACTTATTTAAAACTTTTGTTGGATTATAATAAGATACTGCGTCACAGATCTTCATTACTTTCAAAAATTAAAGAATTTAGTTCACAAGAATTATTTGATCAATTTGAGGTTTGGACAAAATCTTTGGTCAAAGTTGGTTCAGAAATTATTAGGCATAGAATAAAATTTGTTGAGGAATTTAATGAATATATTCAGAAACCTTATGAACATATTATGGGCAAGAAAGAATTTCCAGAAATACACTATAATTCTTCTTCTGGAAATGTAAGAAATGATGTTGATATTAAATTTGAGAAAAGATTGGATGAGGTTAAGAAAGAAGAAGTAAGAAGGGCAAGGAATTTAATTGGTCCGCATAGAGACGATTTTGATTTTTTTATTGATAAGTTAAATTTGAAAAAATTTGGCTCTCAAGGTCAGAATAAGACATTCCAAATTGCATTAAGATTTAGTCAGTTTTTTTATCTAAAGGATAAACTAAGTATTACACCTATATTCTTAATGGATGATGTTTTTGGAGAGCTTGATTCATTTAGAGCCGAGCGAATAAGTAATTATTTGGGTGAAGTTGGACAGGCATTTATTACCATGACGGACTTTTCAAAACTAGAGAGATTAAATAAATCTGAGAGTGATTTGGTATTTAATGTAAATAACGGAAATGTAGCACATGCCTGATAAATTTAAAAGTCTTTCAGATGTTATATTAAAGGATGCTGCCTTTTCAAAATTCAGACATTCCGTAAAAGAAAATAATGTTGTAGTAGAGTTTGAAAAAATTTTCCCAAAACTAAGCAAAACGGTTATAGCATCTAATGTGAACAAAGGAATTCTATACTTAATTGTTGATAATTCTGTGCTTAGAAACGAAATTTCTCTTAATAAGAGTTTAATGATAGAAAGAATTACTAAATACTTTAATCAACAATTAATTGTTGATGTGAAATTTACAAATTTTAGAAATATCAATAGGAAAACAAAGTGACAAAAGAAGCAGCACAAAAAAATTATACGGCAACTAATATAAATGTATTAAAAGGTCTTGAAGCTGTTAGAAAAAGACCTGCAATGTATATTGGAGATATTGGTTCAAGAGGACTTCACCATTTGGTTAATGAAATTGTAGATAATAGCATTGATGAAGCTCTCGGCGGATTCAATGATAGAATTGATATTTCAATTAATTTGGATGGAAGCGTAACGGTTATTGATTATGGTAGAGGTATTCCGATTGATATTCATCCGGTTGAGAAAGTATCTGCATTAGAGGTTGTAATGACAGTTCTACATGCCGGTGGAAAATTTGATAAAAGCTCATATAAAGTTTCTGGCGGACTTCATGGTGTTGGAGTTTCTGTTGTTAATGCACTCTCCAAATGGCTAAAAGTAGAAGTTAGAAGAGGTGGAATATTATATTTTCAAGAGTATGAACGCGGCATTCCTAAACACAAAGTAAAGGAAATTGGAAAAACTAAAAAAAGCGAAACTGGTACTAAAGTAACCTTTATGCCGGATGATACCATTTTCAATACCACCAAGTTTAAATTTTATACTTTGTCAGAAAGAATGCGTGAATTGGCATTCTTAAATAGAAACATTACAATAAACATTAAGGACGAGATTGAAGGTGATGATGAATCATTTCACTACAAAGGTGGACTTGTAGAGTTTGTGAAATATTTGGACGAAGCACGAACAGCTTTTCACAAACCAATTTATGTGGAAGGAGAAAGGGATAATACTCCAGTCGAAGTTGCTTTTGAGTATAATGATGCATACTCTGATAATATTTGTACTTATGTAAATAATATAAATACACATGAAGGTGGAACTCACCTTGTTGGCTTTAAAACAGCATTAACACGTACTTTTAATAGCTATGCTACAAAAAATAAATTAATTAAAGAAAATTCAAAAATTACGCTAACCGGTGATGATTTTAGAGAAGGACTTACTGCTGTTATATCGGTTAAGGTAATGGAACCTCAGTTTGAAGGACAAACAAAAACAAAGCTGGGAAATAGTGAAGTAAAATCCATTGTTGAAAGTATTGTTGGTGAAAAGCTTTCTGATTATTTAGAAGAAAATCCTGCGATTGGTAAAAAAATTATTGAAAAATGTATGAGATCAGCAGAAGCTAGAGAAGCCGCAAGAAAGGCCCGAGATCTAGTAAGAAGAAAAAGCGCTCTTGATTCAATGCATCTTCCTGGAAAGCTAGCTGATTGCTCAATTAAAGATCCAGAACATTGTGAAATATATATTGTTGAGGGAGATTCTGCCGGTGGTTCTGCAAAGCAAGGCAGAGATAGAAGATTTCAGGCAATTCTTCCTATTAAAGGTAAAATCTTAAATGTTGAAAAAGCAAATATAAATAGAGTGCTTAGCAGTGATGAAATAAAAACAATGGTAACTGCGATAGGAGCTGGAATAGGAGCTGAGTTTAATCCTGAAAAAGCAAGATATGGCAAAATAATAATAATGACTGATGCTGATGTTGATGGAAGCCACATTAGAACTCTGCTCTTAACTTTCTTATATAGACAAATGAAAGACCTGATAACATCCGGACATGTATATATTGCTCAACCTCCTTTGTATAAGATTAAAAAAGGGAAGGAAGAAGTTTATGCCTATGATGATAATGAAAGAGATAAAATACTTGATAGAATGAGAGGCAATGGAGGCTCAAAAGAATCGAATAATGATGAAAGCAACCTTCCAAAAGGGGTTTCACTTTCTAGATATAAAGGTCTTGGTGAAATGAATCCTGAACAATTATGGTCAACAACCATGAACCCTGAAACAAGAACAATATTACAAGTGAAGTTAGAAAGTTCTGCTTCAGCAGATAAAATATTCGAGACTCTTATGGGCGATCTTGTTGAACCAAGAAGAGCGTTTATTGAGAAGCATGCTAAATATGCAAATATAGATGTATAATTTTTAATTAAAATAACGAAAAGACAAATGACTACAATTTTTGAAAAAGTATTACCAGTTGCTCTAGAAGACGAAATGAAATCTTCATACATTGATTATGCAATGTCTGTAATCGTTTCAAGAGCATTACCTGATGTTAGAGATGGCCTAAAACCAGTTCATAGAAGAATATTGTACGGTATGCATGAATTGGGATTAGCCCATAATAGACCATATAAAAAATCTGCAAGAATAGTTGGTGAAGTTCTGGGTAAGTATCATCCTCATGGAGATTCGGCCGTTTATCAAAGTATGGTAAGAATGGTACAAGATTTTTCACTTAGGTACCCCCTTGTTAATGGGCAAGGTAACTTTGGTTCCGTTGATGGTGACTCACCGGCTGCGATGCGTTATACAGAAGCGCGTTTGATGAGAATTTCTGATGAAATTCTGAGAGATCTTGATAAAAACACGGTTGATTTCACGTCTAACTTTGATGATTCACTTCAAGAACCCACAGTAATGCCTGCATATCTACCAAGTTTATTATTGAATGGTGCTTCCGGTATTGCCGTAGGAATGGCAACCAACATTCCACCTCACAACTTAACCGAAGTTGTTAATGGATTAGTTGCAATGATTGACAAACCAGAAATCACTAACGAAGAATTGATAGAATATGTTTCTGCTCCAGATTTCCCAACCGGAGGAATAATTTTTGGTTATGAAGGTGTAAAATCTGCCTATACTACTGGACGTGGGAAAGTAGTAATTAGAGCAAGAGCAAATGTTGAAACTCATAAAAATGATCGTGAAAGTATCATTATCACTGAACTTCCTTTCCAAGTTAATAAAGCGAACTTAATTGAGAAAATTGCCGATCTAGTAAGAGATGGAAAAGTTCAGGATATCTCTAATATAAGAGATGAATCTGATCGAGATGGAATGAGAGTTGTAATTGAAACCAAAAGAAGTTCACAGCCGGAAGTAATAATTAATCAGCTGTTTAAGCATACTCAGATGCAAGTTACATTTGGCGTAATTATGCTTGCATTAGTGAATGGAGCTCCTAAAGTTCTTACTCTCAGAGAAACGATGGTACATTTCCTTGCTCATAGAATGGATGTTCTTATTAGGAGAACACAGTATGAATTAGATGCCGCTGAAAGACGAGCACATATTTTAGAAGGTTACATAATAGCTTTAGATAATATTGATGAAGTTATTGAAACCATAAAAAAATCTAAGGATGCTGAAACTGCAAAAATTAGATTAATGAAAAGATTCAGCTTAAGCGAAATTCAGGCTAAAGCAATTCTAGATATGCGCTTACAGCGTTTAACCGGTTTGGAAAGAAAGAAGATAGAAGATGAATATAAAGAGATAATTAAATTGATCGAAAAATTAAGAGGCATTCTTGATAATGAAAACAAACGTAATACAATTATCAAAAATGAATTGATTGCATTACAAGAAAGATATGGTGACGAGAGAAGAACAGAGATTATAAAGAATTATCAAGAATTTTCTCTTGAAGATATTATTGCTGAAGAAGATGTCGTTGTTACTATTTCTCATTCTGGATTTATTAAAAGATTCCCAGTAAGTGGTTATAGAAAACAAGCTAGGGGAGGAAGAGGAGTTGCCGGAGCTGGAACAAAAGATGAAGATTTCATTGAACACATGTTCGTAGCCTCTACACATCATTATATAATGTTCTTTACTGACAAGGGAAAATGTTATTGGAAGAAAGTTCATGAACTTCCTGAAGGCGGACGAGCTACTAGAGGAAGATCTCTTCAAAATCTTGTTGAAAAAGAAAAAAATGAACTAATTACGGCATTTGTTACAGTAAAAGAATTTGTTGATGATAAATCGATTGTGATGGTAACAGCAAATGGTACAATTAAGAAAACTAAATTGTCTGCATATTCAAATGTAAGAAAAGGTGGTATAAACGCAATAAACATTGCTGAAGGCGATAAATTAATTGAAGTTAAGCTTGCAGATGGCAACAATGACATTGTCATTGGAACTAAAAAAGGTTTAGCAATTCGTTTTAATGAAGCCGATGTCCGTGAAATGGGTAGAACTGCCACAGGTGTTAGAGGTATTAGGTTAGGCGCTGGTGACATTGTTATTGGATTCCTAGTTGTTCGTTCTTTATCAACATTGCTTGTTGTAACAAACAAAGGATTTGGAAAACGTAGCAGCATAGATGATTACAGAATAACTCGCAGAGGCGGTAAAGGTGTTATAACAGTCAAAACTGGAGAAAGAACTGGTAACTTAATATCAATAATGGAGATAAATGATAATGATGAACTTGTAATTATTACTAATTCTGGAATGGTAATAAAACAAGGTGTTCACAAAATTAGAGTTATGGGAAGAGCCACGCAAGGGGTTAAACTCATAAATCTTAAAGAAGGCGATTCAATTGCAGACGTTGCTAAAGTAGTAAGTGAGGACGAAGGTATTAATGAAGAAAAAATAGATGATGAAACTAATTTGGGAATATAAAAATGAGTTCTACTGAAAAATTAAACATTGAATCAAAGTGTGTTCATGCTGGTATTGGTGAGTATGAGCATGGACCAGTAATTCCACCAATTTATCAAACATCTACTTTTAAGTTTGAATCCGCTGATCATGGTGGATCTTTGTTTGCAGGAGAGAAAAAGGGTTATATTTATACCAGAATGCAGAATCCAACTATTGAAGCTATGGAAAATTCAGTTGCTGTGCTTGAAGGTGGACACAAAGCATTAGGATGTGCCAGTGGTATGGCTGCAATCCATACAGTCTTTTCAGCTCTACTGAGTGCCGGAGACCATGTGGTTTGTTCTAAATCAGTTTACGGTCCTACAACTACCCTACTTTCTACAGTTTTAAGCAAGTTTAATATAGAAACAACTTTTGTTAATACATCTGATAATGGTCAAGTAGAAGCAGCATTAAAGCCAAACACAAAAATTGTATACATAGAAACTCCAGGAAATCCGACTTTAGAAACAACAGATCTTGAAACTGTTTCTGAAATTGCCCATAAGAATAATGCCGTTGTTGTTGTGGATAATACTTTTATGAGTCCAGTTCTTCAGCAGCCTTTTAATTTTGGAGTTGATATTGTACTCCATAGTATGACAAAATTTTTAAATGGTCATGCCGATGTTGTGGCCGGAATTATAGTTGTAAAAGATGAGGAAACATATTTACACTTTAGAAAAACATTGAATCAAATCGGTGGAGTTATTGATCCGTTTAATTCATTCTTAGTTCATAGAGGATTAAAAACTCTAGCAATAAGAATGAAAAAACATTCGGAGAATGCAATTCTAATTGCTGATTTTTTAGAGAGTCATGAAAAAGTTGAATGGGTAAGATTCCCCGGATTAAAATCTTTTCCTAATTATGAAGTTGCCCAAAAACAGCATAAAGCTCCGGGTGGAATGATCTCTTTCGAATTGAAAGGTGGATTGGATTCAGGTAAGATTTTCATGAACTCTGTTAAATTGTGTCAATTAGCTGTTAGTTTGGGTGGAGTTGAATCTTTGATTCAGCACCCAGCTAGTATGACTCACCTTACTATGGGAAAAGAAGCTAGGGAAACAGCTGGTATTACTGATGGTTTAGTTCGTTTATCAGTTGGAATTGAACATGCTGATGATATAATTAACGATCTTAAGCAAGCTTTTGACAAATTATAAAATTATATAAAATATATAATTCCAAAAAGCCCCGTTTTTTGCGGGGTTTTTTGTGTCATGAATTTCATTTAACATTTTATTATTTTATTAATTATTAATAAATGTTTTTGGAAGAAGATGAAATCTATATTAATTAGCCTTCTGATCGTATTACTTTTTTCTACGATAAATTTTGCGCAGTCAAATATTATTAAGGATGGTAATAATTATTACTTCGCCGATCGCGTGATTGTAAAGTATAAGAATACTCCGGCAACTCTAAACAAAAATTCAAGCAATTTTTTTTCCAAATTGAATGTTCATACTTTTCAAGCTACATTTACCAAAGCAACAAACGAATTAAAATCTTCAAGAGAATTAGATAAAATATATACACTTCATTTTTCCTCACCTTATAATCCAATATATGTGGCAAAAGAAATATCTAAGCAAAATGATATAGAATGGGTTGAGCCTCACTATTTATATGAGTTAGCCTTTCAACCAAATGATCCCGTTTATTCTGACCCTGATACATTGCGATACAGACATCTTGATGTAATTAAAGCAAAGGAAGCTTGGGATATTAATAAAGGAAATGAAGATATTATTATTGCAATTGTTGATACAGGAATTGATTGGCTACATCCTGATTTAGCTGATAATATTTGGACTAACCCAGCAGAAATACAAAATAACGGCATTGACGATGATGGGAACGGGTTTGTTGATGATTATATTGGTTGGGATTTGGGAGGTTTGGATGGAAATCCAGATAACGACCCCAAAGAAGATAGAGCTGATCATGGAACACATGTAGCGGGGTTAGCAAGCGCTGTTACCAATAATGAAATAGGAATTGCATCAATTGGATTTAATAGTCGACTAATGGCAGTAAAAACTTCCAGAGATGACACACGCAGCGATATAGGAACAGCATTAATTGCATATGGTTATGAAGGCATTTTATATGCTGCTGATAATGGAGCAGACATTATTAATTGCAGTTGGGGAGGATATAATTATTCATTCGCCGCTCAAGCTGTAATCAATTATGCTATCGCTAAAGGAGCCTTAGTTGTTGCTGCTGCGGGAAATGATAACTCCAAGAATAAATTTTATCCTGCCGGTTATAGCGGAGTTTTATCTGTCGGTGGAACTAGTTTTGTTGATCAGAAAGCCAGTTGGTCAAATTATGGAACAAATATCGATGTTTGTGCTCCGGGAGTAAATATTTATTCAACATGGCAGAATTCTCCCTTCTATAAATCAACAAGTGGTACTTCTCTTTCCTCTCCAATTACGGCCGGACTAGCTGCTCTGGTAACCAATCAATTTCCAAATTATTCACCATTGCAAATAGCTGAACAAATTAGGGTAAATACAGATAATCTTGATAATATTAATCCAAATTTTGTTAACAAACTTGGCTCAGGTAGAATCAACGCATACAGTGCGCTCTCAAACAGTAATTCAAAATCTGTAAGAATTACAAATATTGAATTCATTGAAATTGGTGATAAAGATGGAATTTTTGAATCTGGAGAAAATATTAAAATAGTTTTAGAGCTAACAAATTATTTAAATCCAATATCAAATTTAGCTATCAATATTTCATCTCAAGATAATAATATTGAAATTGTAAAAATGGGCGGATCGGTTGGGACAATGATTTCTATGCAAAGTTTACAAACGAGCTCTGACTTATTTGAAATCTCAATTAAACCGACTGCAATTGATAATTCTGATATAGATATACTAATTTCATATAGCGATGTAAATTATTCAGACTTTGAATGGATTACAATATTGATTAATCCCACTTATCAAACTCAAACCACAGAAAATCTATCTATTACATTTAATAGTACTGGTTCAATCGGGTTTGATGATTATCCTTCAAATCTAAAGGGAAATGGTCTAGTATTTAATGACGGCCCAAATTTAATGTATGAAGGGGCGTTGGTATATGGAAGTTCTGCAGCTACAATTGTTAATACTGCCCGTGATGTTAATGGCATCAAGGACAATGATTTTACTGTTATTACACCTATTGTATTAAATTCTCCGGGGAGTTTTGCTGATAAGGAGAGCTATACAAAATTTAATGATGCAAATGCATTGCCACAAAGTTTAGGTATTGAAACAGAAGTTTACACTTATTCTTTTGCCAATGAAATAGATGCTGATTATATGTTTATCAGATATGTTTTTAAGAATACAACCAAAGTACCAATTCATGATTTTCATGCAGGACAATATTGGGATTTTGATCTGGATGACACTAGTTTTGAAGATGATATGGTCGCGTATGATAGTGAGAATAAAATTGGTTATGTTTTTGATGATGATGGAGATCCAATATCTACACATGTTGGCTTCACATTGCTTTCAGAAGGAAACATGGGCTTCTTCGCTATGAACGATAGCGGGGATGTGAATCCTACTATTTCTTGGGATGGATTTTCAGATTTCGAAAAGTGGACTGCATTAACAAGTGGAGATACATATGCCTCGACTGGGCCAAGTGATATTTCATTACTTGTTTCCAGTGGCCCTTTTGTTCTAGAGCCAAATGATATGTTAGAGGTTGACATTGCTATTGCCGCAGGTGAAAATTTAACCGAGTTAACTAAAAACATCCTTCAAGCAAAAAACAAATATCTTGATCTGCCAACAGATGTTATAGATAATGATTTAATCATAAGTTCATACGAACTAAAACAAAACTATCCTAATCCGTTTAATCCGAATACCACTATAAAATATTCAGTCCCAGCAGCAGAAGAGGGATATATTCCCTCACTACAATTAATGGTATATGATATACTTGGACAAGAAGTTGCTACTTTAGTTAATCAGCAGCAAAATCCAGGGAACTATGAAATTAATTTTGATGCAAGCAACCTACCTAGTGGAGTTTACTTCTATCAGCTAAAAACTAACAGCTACACATCAATCAAAAAAATGATTTTACTAAAATAGTAATCATTTTGCATGTGTAATAAATTATTGCTAATTTAATATGAGATACAACGTCCACATAATTTAATGAGGCAATTATGAGAGCAAGAATAATTCCCTACATTCTATCATTGTTGTTTATTTTCACTATCCAAACATTCCCACAATTTAATGTCTTAGAAAAAGTTAAGAAGAAAGTGGATAAGACAATTGAAAAAAATATTGATAAGACAATTGATAAAACCGTTGATGATGCAGAAAAAGATATTAAAGATGGATCTGAGAAAAAAGACAATCCAGAATTAAAGCAAGACAGAGAGAAAAATTACGAATCAGATAATTTAGAGAATGAAGAAGAGTTGAAAGTTTGGAGAAAATTTGATTTTGTCTCTGGTGATAAAATAATATTTAGTGATAATTTCGTTGGTGAAGAAATTGGAGAATTTCCTTCTAAATGGGACTTACTTTTCGGAAATGCCGAAACTGTGACATTTGGTGATTTGAATGTTATTGGATTTATGCAAAATAGAACCGAGATATTTCCTTTTATGGACAAAGAAGATTTCCTACCAGAAGTTTTTACAATTGAATTTGATTTTTACTACTATGCAAAATATAATGAGGCTTATAAACTTCATTTAGGCGGTCATGGATCAGAAATAGATATTCGCCCCAACAAAGTAAGTATGAAGAATTTTGTTGGTGAACCGGGTGAAGGAGCAAAAGATCCCGGTTGGCATCATTTTGCATTATCGTTTAATAAAAGGGCTCTAAAAGTTTACTATGATCAAACGAGAGTTCTCAATATTCCAAGACTGAAAGCTAAACCAACTTCATTTTCCATTTCAGCGTTAAGTCATGGAGCAAAAAAAGGTGATCCGGCAATAATCAAAGATGTTCGTGTTGCTGAAGGTGGAGTAAAGTTATATGAGAGAGTTTTATCGGAAGGAAAATTTGTGACCCGTGGAATTTTATTTGACGTTAATAAATCAATTATAAAACCGGAATCTATGGGAATTATAAATAAAGTTGTTAAAATGATGAATGAACATAAGGATTTGAATTTTAGTATTGAAGGTCATACCGATAGTGATGGTGATGATACCTCAAACCAAACCCTATCTGAAAAAAGAGCAGCTTCAGTAAAATCAGCTTTAGTTGACCAAGGAATTCACGAATCTCGATTAATTACCAAAGGTTTTGGAGAATCTGTTCCAATGGATGATAACAAAACTGCAGTAGGTAAAGCTAATAACAGAAGAGTAGAATTCGTAAAAATTTAATCTACATTAAAGAGACGGGATATATCCCGTCTCTACAAAATTCTACTTCATAAGAGTAATTTTCATTGTTTCAATTCGCTCTCCTGCACTTAGCCTAACTATATAAGCACCACTTGCTAAATCCGATCCATCAAAATTGTACCTAAAATTACCTGCTGTATGGTTTTCATTTACTAATACAGCAACTTCATTACCAAGAATATCATACACATTTAATCTAACAAAAGATGGTTCAGTTATACTGTATTCTATTTTGGTAGAAGGATTAAAAGGATTTGGATAATTTTGTTTTAATGAAAATCGTTCAGGAACAGTTTCTAGTTTTTCAACACTGGTTACATCATCATTTCCCCAAGCTATACTACCCGTAATTAACCCGGAAGTTGGAGGATTCTCACTATCTGCAAAAATGGATAGCGACTCCCCAGCTTTACCCAAAAAGGAATAATGAACAGAAGTAGTTGTCTGTGAAAATCCAGGGAAAAGATATGATATACGGGTTACATGTTCTCTTGATCTTAAGGCATCAACTGTTTTACCACTTGGCATCACCATGGTTCCCCAAGCATCAATATGGAAATTGTGAACAGAAGATTCTGTACTAGTGGAAATGGGGATTCCGTCAATTAATGATTGTGTCATAGCAGAATCTTCGCGGAACCAATCTTTATTAATCTCTATTGGAAAGTCCTCACTCAAAAACGGCGGGATATGCGTAGTGATAGATGAAAATAGGGAACTAGTATTTGGAGTTATAGTGGTAGAATTTATAGCATTTCCATGTTCAGTAACATCAACATTAGAATAATATGACCAAGATTCACCTGTGATGTTAGTGGTATCATCATTTTGGAATTCAAAACTAACATAAGAAGCTACATTTGCTCCGGGAAAATTGCTTCCATAAGGAGATGTTGAAGGATCAACAAATTGAATGGTAATTACTTGATGAGGAACTAAGTGAGTAAAATTCCAATTGTTATTTCCACCTGGTTGACCAATATTGATAGTTTCAGTTAGAGTATCAACAAAGCTAGTATTTGTGTTGCCAATTGTAAAAATTGATGTATAATCTGACTGTGTAATCGTTATTTGAGAGTAAGTAAGCGATGAGATTAAAATGGTAAATACGAAATAAAAATTTCGAATTTTGCTCATAAAGCCTCCATTCTTATATGTGGTAATAAGATAAGAGGTTTTATTTAAACTGTCAAGCAATCAATAATAATTTTTGTTAAAAGGATAAAGCTCTCTGATAAAGCTTGATATACTCTTCTGCAGAGTTTCTCCATGAATAATCTTTACTCATGCCATTAGCTTGAATTTTTCGCCAAACAGGTTTGTTATGAAAATCGTTAATCGCTCTTTTTACAGAATCTAATAATGCCTTTCCAGAATACTCATAAAAAGAAAAACCATTCCCAAGATCTTGTCCAAACTCATTATATTCATTCCAATCTTGTACAGTATCAGCAAGTCCTCCTGTTTTTCTTACAACAGGTACAGTTCCATATTTAAGAGAGTAGATTTGATTTAATCCACAAGGTTCATAACGAGAGGGCATTAAAAATATATCAGATCCAGCTTCAATTTGGTGTGCCAATTCTTCATTATAACCAAAATAAACACCAATTTTATTTGGAAAATTATTTGCAGCTGCTTGAAACATATTTTCATATTCTTCTTCCCCACTACCGAGAACAACAAACTGAACATCAAGACTTAATAACTCATCTAAGACTTCTCCAACAATATCGAAACCCTTTTGCGTTGCAAATCGCGAAATAATACCAATTAGAGGAACTTCCAAATTTGGAGATAAACTCAACTTCTTTAGTAATGAATCCTTATTCTTTAATTTTCCAGATAAATCATTTTGGGAATAATGATCAGTAAGATATTTATCTGATTCCGGATCCCAAACGGTATAGTCAACACCATTTACAATTCCGAAGAAATCTGTATGCCTACTCCATAAAAAACCATCCATGCCGGCACCAAATTCCGGTGTTAACAATTCTTTAGCATATGTATCACTAACTGTATTGATTACATCTGAATATAGAATTCCCGCTTTGAGAAAATTTGAATCTCCTTCGTAGGCCAACGGTCCATGATTTAAATAAAGTTCTGGTGGTAATTCTGCTTTTTGATAAGAATCTAATAAAAATCTGCCCTGGTATCCTATATTATGAATTGTTAAAACAGTTTTTGTATCATTAAATAATTTATCCCATTTGTACGTTTCTTTTAATAGTACAGGAATTAGAGCAGTCTGCCAATCATTAACATGCATAATATCTGGCGACCAACCCAACTTTTGCATGATCTGAATAACAGTCTTAGAAAAAAGAATAAATCTTACATCTTCATCCCAATCCTCTGTATAAAGCTTATCTCTATGATAATATTTTGGGTAATGAACAAAGTATGTGTCCACATTTGAGTTTTGCAATTTACCGTAAAATACGTGAACGGAATGTTCAATACCACCGATTGTTACCTTCAACTCTCCAATCAATGAATCGTAATGATGACCATATTCATGTTCATTAATTGAATAATACTTAGGCATAAAGACTTTAACTTCGTGTCCCATTTCTGCTAACTCTTTGGGAAGGGCTCCGGCAACATCTGCTAAACCACCGGTTTTGGCGAATGGCACTACTTCACTTGCTGCGAATGCTATTTTCATAATTTTATCTTTTGTTTGATAACAATTTTTACAAAGATAGAAAATTTGATACTATTTTATATTCAATATACGTACAATGATTTAATTCTAATATCAACTGCGTGAAATTGATTATTTATGTCAACGACAAGAGGATTAAGGTCTATTTCTAAAATATTATCATTCTCGATCATCATTTGTGCAACCGACTTAATAATTTGCTTCAGACTATCAATATCAACTCCAGCTTCCCCGCGAACCCCTTTTAATATCTTACCCATTTTTGTTTCAAAAATCATTTCATCAAGATCTTCTTCAATCAAATAAGCGGATTTCAAATTCGTATCGTCTAAAACTTCAACATATTTTCCACCAGTTCCAAACATAACAATTGGACCAAAGGAAGGGTCTCTGAAGCCACCTATCAACAATTCATGTTTTGTTTCAATATAAGGTTGTAATAATAATTCTTCCAAGCTCAATCTATAATTACTAAATGATTCCTTTATTTCACCAACCGCATTACGTAATTCTTCATTGTTTTTAATATTTAGTTTAACAGCATTCAATTCAGATTTATGAATAACATCTTTGTTTAATCCCTTAATTACAAGAGGATATTGAATTTTGTTAAAATTATTCAGTCTATCGATAGAAAGAATCTCATTTCTCACAATTGGAAGATTATATGATTTGCAAAGATTTGTAACATCCGTCGTATCTAAAAAATAGGCTTCGGCCTTCTCTGCAAAATTATTATTGTTAATATCGGCCAGATGTAAATGTTGATTTTTCTTTTCTTCATATAATAGAATGTTGGATATTATTTCAGAAGGATCTTCCGGATTTCTAAAAATAGGTAGCTTTTTCTTCGATTCATTAGTATACTTTTGCCAAAATTCTGGTAACGGCATACACACTTGATATACTGGTTTATTTGATTGAATTGAATTTACTGATTCAATAACTTCAATTGCATCAACCATTACAGGCTCAACAAAAATAGAAATTGTTGCATCAACATTATCATCATCCAAAACTATTTCATTCACCTTTTTATAAAGTTCTGCTGAGCCGCCTGGTAATAAATCAATGGGATTGTTAATGCTCCCTTCTGGATGTACAATTTCTTTTAATTTTATTTTTGTTGATTCAGACAATTCAGCTAAGACTAAATTTTTCTCATCAAGTTTATCTACAGCTAAAATTGCAGGTCCGCCTGCATTTGTAACTACTACAATTCTATTTCCTTTAGGTCGGTGGAAATTCTCAAATCCTTTTGCTGTATTGAACATTTCATTTATTGTATTTACTCTAATTATTCCAAATTGCTTTAGTAGAGCATCGGTAATTTTTTCATTACTACTTAATGCACCAGTATGAGAAGACGCTGCTTTCATTCCAGATTTTGTTTTGCCAGCTTTAAGAATTATTAACGGTTTATTGATTTTATTTTTTTTATATCTTTTTACTAGTTCTAATCCATTTTCAAAGCTTTCCAAATAAAATGTAATAGTCTTAATATTTTCATCAGAAAGCCAAAAATCTAATACGTCTAGTTCAGAAATATCCGCCTTATTACCTATACTAATGAAATGAGCAAATCTTATATCTGTTTCTCTTAATGAATTTAGTACAGCTGCACCCAAAGCTCCACTTTGCGATAAAAAACCTACTCCCCCTTTTACTGGTTGTTCGGCTACAAATGTTGCATTAAGTTTAATTTCATCAAGAGTATTTATTACCCCCATACAATTGGGACCAATCATTCTCACATTATTTGCTTTAAGTTTTCTCAATAATTCTTCTTCTAATTTTTTACCTTCTTCACCGGTCTCTTTAAATCCAGCAGTTATTAGGATTACCGATTTTACACCTTTAGATATTAACTGGTCAATTGATTCATCTACAAACTTTTTAGGCACAACAATAATAGCGAGGTCTATTTCTGACTCAATGTTGATAATTGTTTTAAAACAGTTATAACCTAAGATATTATTTGATTTAGGATTTACAGGAAAAACATTTCCTGTAAATGAATAATTTTTAATCGATTTTAATATTTCATAACCTATACTTTTTTCTTTAGAAGAAGCACCAACAACACATATGGATTTTGGATAGAATATTTTATTTAGCTCATTGTTCATTATATTTTCCTAGTGTTCAGATATGGATTTGATTCTATCGAGTCTGATTTTAACATTGTTTATCAAAAGATATTCCGAATTATTTTCTGAATAAACATTATCAATTTTGCCATTAATCGTTTGTTCAGTGAGATTTTCAGTCGAGCAAATTATCTTAACCTTTCGATGTGTAACAACCAAGGATTCAATTCGATCATATAAACTACAACTTACTGGGTGGTATTTCATTTTGATTCTTTTATTATTCCTAATAATAAATTTATAAATTGTATTTCTATTTACCATGCTATTTATTTTATCAATCTCAAAAGCATAAATATTTTGTTAAACATAGGGGTGTATTTATGATTTTATTTAAAACATGTAAGACTTATAATTGTAGTCTAAGAGTACTTTTATTTTTTATATCCATACTTTTTGTAAACTGCTCTCAAAATAATCAATCGGCTGACTTAGTATTATTTAATGGAAATATTATTACAGTTGATTCACAAAATACAATTTATGAAGCAATTGCCATTTCTGCCGATACAATAATGTCAATTGGATTCAATAAAGAAATTAAGTTGCTGATCGGTGATAGCACATCTATAATTGACCTAAAAGGAAAGACTGCGATTCCAGGCTTCATTGATAGCCATGCTCATTTAATTGGAACAGGTAAAGCGCAAATAAATTTAAATTTACGAAATGCACAGAATTGGGATGAAGTTGTTTATTTAGTTGCATTAGCAACAGAAAAAGCAAGAAATGGTGAATGGATTATAGGAAGAGGCTGGCATCAGGAAAAGTGGAATCCTTCACCAGTTGATAATATTAGCGGGTATCCATTGCATAAAAAACTTAGCGAAGCTACTCCTGATAATCCGGTTATGTTATCTCATGCTAGCGGCCATGCTGTCTTTGCAAATGCAAATGCAATGGGTTTAGCCAATATTACTTCAGAAACTTCCGATCCAAGAGGAGGAAAAATAATCCGTGATAGTGATGGAGAAGCAATCGGTGTTTTTATGGAAGAGGCTGAAAGACTCATTTCAAACGAATACAACAAGTTCATAAAAAACAAAACTCATGAAGAACAAGTCAATGATAAAAAAAGAGTTATTACATTAGCTATTAATGAGTGCCTATCGAAAGGGGTTACCACTCTACACGATGCGGGAGCAACTTTTAGTGACATCAAGGTTATAAAGGACATGGTTGATAACAAGCAAATTAAAATCAGACTATATGAGATGCTACTTGAAAGTTATCAAAATTTAAAGGACTCAATAAGAGATTATCAGACAGTTGGCTATGGAAATAATCACTTAACTGTAAGTGCAATTAAACTATATATGGATGGCGCACTTGGTTCAAGGGGAGCCTGGCTACTGAGCTCGTATGAAGATAGTCCAAATCAGACCGGTCTAAATGTTACACCTCTATCTGAAATAAGAAATACTGCTGAGCTTGCTGCTAAAAATGACTTTCAGATTTGCACCCATGCGATTGGAGATAAGGCTAATAGAATTACTTTGAAAATCTATGAGGAAATATTTAATAATAATAATAAACATGATAATTTCAGATGGAGAATTGAACACGCTCAGCATTTGAGCAAAAGAGATATCCCAAAGTTTGCAGATCTTGGAGTTATTGCGTCTATGCAAAGCATACATTGTACTTCAGATGCTCCATTCGTTGAAAAAAGATTAGGAAAGGGCCGAGCAAAAATTGGGGCTTATGTTTGGCAATCTCTTTTAGAAAGTGGGGCAATAATTTGTAATGGAACCGATTCACCAGTTGAGGGCATTAATCCCCTTGATAATTACTATTCAGCAGTTACTCGTAAAACTATGGATGGCAATACATTTTACCCAAATCAAAAAATGACAAGAATTGAAGCCTTGAAAACTTACACAATTAATGGAGCTTACGCAGCATTTGAAGAAGAAATAAAGGGTTCATTGGAGATTGGGAAACTCGCCGATATTGCTGTATTGTCAAAAGATATTCTTACAGTCCCTGATGATGATATTCTAAACATATCTGTAGAATATACAATTGTTGGTGGAAAAGTTCTTTATGAGAAATAATATGGACGCATCTGTCCTTAACGAAATAATTAAAAGAGAAATTGACGAGAAGGCTGCAATACTCCAAGAAGTTATAATTCCAGATACCAATAAAAACATTAGAGTCTACTTAAAACGAGAAGACTTAATTCATTCAACTATTTCAGGCAATAAATGGAGAAAATTAAAATACAATTTATTTGAAGCACGCAAATTAGGAATAAAAACACTTCTTACATTTGGTGGAGCTTTTTCAAATCATATTTATGCTACTGCAAGTGCCGGAAAATTATTTGGATTTAACACAATTGGAATAATTAGGGGGGAAGAACATTTGCCGCTAAATCCAACTCTTAGCTATGCGCAAAAATGTGGTATGCAAATTCACTATATTGATCGATCAAATTATAGAAAAAAAAAAGAAGTAGATTTCATTCAAAACTTACGGCAAAAGTTTGGTGAATTTTATTTAATTCCCGAAGGCGGAACCAACATCCTAGCAGTAAAAGGTTCATCTGAAATTATTGAGAGTATCAATATTGATTTTGACTACATCATTTCAGCATGTGGAACAGGTGGTACACTTTCAGGATTAATTTGTGGACTCAATGGAGAAAAAAATATTATTGGCCTTCCTGTTTTAAAAGGAGCAGATTTTCTAAATAATGAAATCTCACAATACGTAAAAGAATATTCCAGTGGCACTTTTTCAAATTGGAAACTTGACTTACATTACCATTTGGGTGGATATGCTAAGATTTCCAAAGAATTAGTATTGTTTATCAAAATGTTTGAAGAAATAAATCAAGTAATGTTGGATCCCATTTATACAGGGAAACTCCTTTACGGCATTCAATCAATGATACAAGAAAACAAAATACCAGACAACTCAACAATCATTGCTATTCACACAGGCGGATTACAAGGTATTGATGGTATGAAAAATAAAATGGATAAATTATTATCTTAATTATGAGATTTTTGAAATTATTTTTCAGCCCAATTAAAAAGGAAACTTAATGAAAACGATAAATAAATTACTCCCTCTATTAATGATTGCAGGAGGTTCATTCCTATTTGGACAAGATAACTTGCCGAGGTTAAGCCCAAAATCATTTGTTGGTCAAACAATTGGATATACTAACGTAGAAATCACTTATGGATCTCCAGGCACTAAGGGAAGAGATATTTGGGGTGAATTGGTTCCTTTTGGAAAAGTATGGAGAACAGGGGCTAATGAAGCAACAACAATTGAATTCGATAAAGATGTAGTCGTTGAGGGTAAGAAGGTCGTGTCTGGTAAGTATTCTTTATTTACAATCCCTAATAAAGATTCTTGGACAATAATACTTAATAATACTTATGACCAGTGGGGAGCCTATAAGTATGATCAAAATGAAGACGTATTAAGATTTACAGTTAAACCAATCCTAAATCAACATGTTGAACGGCTATCATATAAAATTGAGTATAAAGAACCCTACAAATCTAATATTAATATTGAGTGGGAAAAATTAAAAATTTCCTTTGAAATAAATTCTAACCCTAAAGACTAGAAAGATAAGAATGAAAAATTTTGATATCCCTATATATTATAAAAGCTCCATAATCCAAAAAATTAAGGAGTTAAGAAAAGAGAGAGACCATTATAAAAAGGATTTCAGCCCAACAATATTGAACTTTGGCCCAATACAAATATACCTTGCTCGTCATTTTGGTTTCTGTTATGGAGTAGAGAATGCTATCGAAATTGCTTATAAAACTATTGAAGAGAATCCTGATAAAAGGATATTCCTTTTAAGTGAAATGATTCATAATCCAGGAGTTAATGCTGACTTACAAGTAAATGGCGTTGAATTCATACTTGATTCATTAGGTAATCAAATAATTGATTGGGATGAAATTTCATCAGACGATATAGTTATAGTACCTGCTTTTGGAACAACTTTAGAAACACAGAAAATATTGAGAGAAAGAAATATTGATGCTTTAAAATACAACACAACATGCCCCTTTGTTGAAAAGGTTTGGACAAAATCTTATGCATTAGGTAAAGAAGACCACACAGTAATTATACACGGGAAAGTCAAACACGAAGAAACGAAGGCTACATTCTCTCATGCCAAAAAAGGTTCACCAAGTGTAATAGTACGAGATAAAGACGAAACACTAATGTTAGCAAAAATAATGCTCGGTGATATAGATAAGAACGAATTTTATAGATTTTTTGAAGGTAAATATTCTGATGGATTTGATGTTGTAAAAGATTTAGAAAAAATAGGAGTAGTAAACCAAACAACAATGCTGGCTTCAGAGACCCAAGAAATAGCAGATTGTCTGAAAGATGTTATGATAAAAAAATATGGGTCAAATAATATAATTGATCACTTTGCTGATACAAGAGATACATTATGCTACGCTACTAATGATAATCAACAAGCTACAATAGAATTATTAAAGGAAGATGTAGATTTTGCAATAGTCGTTGGCGGATATAATAGTTCTAATACATCCCACATTGTTGAATTACTAGAAGATAAATTTACAACCTATTTCATCTCCGATCAGTCCAAACTAATTTCGAATATAAAAGTTCAACACTTTAATACTGCTTTGAAAACTGAGAGTATAAGTAATAATTATATTCCGCAAAAAGATATAATTAAGATTATTATTACAAGTGGTGCTTCCTGCCCTGATTCTGTTGTAGAAGCAGTAATGCTAAAATTATTATCTTATATTACTCATACTAACAGTATTGAAACAGTGATTGAAAAACTCTAAGAAAATCAATTTTAAAAAAAGACTCAACCGTTCTGATTGAGTCTTTAAAATAAACTATGTGTTTATGTAATTAAGCAAACACTTTGCTTTTCTTTAATTTCTTAACTAACAAATAATAGAAAATTACTCTTTGTTTATTTCTGTTTTTTGCACCCATGTCTGAGCAAACCGCTTTGATGTTTTCATCTAATTTTGGTGTGTCTTTAACACCTAATTTCTTTATGCAAAAATTCTTTTTAATTCTATCTAGTTCTTTGGGATCTGAACAAGCAACTTTTGCTGAGTCTTGCTTATATAATGATGGTCCTAACGATTTGCCAATAGCTGTTAATAATTTTTTATCTACTGACTTCATACCTAGCTTGTCGGTCATATTAGCGACCATTTTTTCCATTAAGTCATCTAGCTTACCCATTGATGCTCCTCTTGTTTTGTTAAAGATTGATATTATAAATTAATACAATTTTGTATAAATTCAAAATCAAACGAATCAGTTCCTATTAATACAATCTTCAACTAATCCCACTCTAAATATTCTTCTTCTTCTAGAAGTTCTTGTAGTCTTCTTTCAATTATTTGATTTTTATTTCTTTGTCTAGCCTGTAAAGATTTTTGTAATTCAACCAACTCTCTCTGCAGGGCCTCAACTTCTTGCTTTCTTCTTTCTTCTTTTTGTATAAATAATTTATTTAGTTCGTCTCTCAATTGTGATTTTAAATTTTGTTTTTTTGATTGATTAGCAGTTTCATATTGGGCTGCTAATGCCTCGGCTTTTATTTCTGCCTCAAATATTTTTCTCTCTCTTTCATGCACTGTTTTTTCATGTTTAGCAATAAAAGGTATTTTTATATTTTTATATTGAGACTCTCTTAAAAAATCACTGTACATTTCTTTATTAACTTTCTTAATTATTAGTAAATCATTTTGCAATTCTTTTTTAAGATTTTTTAATAACTCTTTTTCGTCTTTCTCACTCATTTCAAGATAATGCCGAAATTCGAATTCATGTTCACTTATTTCAGGTGACTCTGGTTCATCTGGTATGTCTACTTCATTCTGAGCAAACACAAGTTGTGTAACAATAAATATACTTAAAAATAAATATTTGAAATTACTCTTCACAATAAACCTCTCTTTTATAGTTCTTTATTATTAATTTCTTGTTTTAACGTTTCAATATTTGAGTTAATTAGATTAATATTTTTATCAACGCTTACTGCAGTTAGTTTGTACTTATAATATTTTCTATATTCTTCATCTTTCGTTACCTTTAATAGATTCCCAACTTTACCAATTTGTCTATCAACAAAATCTGCATCCCAGTCTAATAATTCTGCATTAATGGTATTGGTCATATTTGAAATTGGACTGGGTTGATTAGATATAATTGAGACAGCAATGGCCCCAACTATAAGTAGACTTGCAAATGCAATTTTCCCAAAAGCAAACTCTGATTCGCTTGTGAGCAATCTTGATAAATAACTTCTTATCTTGTTTAAATATGAATTTTTACTCAATGCTGTATCTATCATAAAATTAAACTTGTCATTATCTAAATCAACAACCTCCGATTCATCATACAATTTTGAAATTGCTAAATAATCTTCGAGACAACTATTTAATTCTGGAATTTCTTCTAACTTTTGTTTCCAGAAAATCATTCTAGATTCAGACAAATCCTTATCGAGGAATAACCAGATTTCCTTTTCGAATTCTTTAAATAACTGATTTTTTTCTTGACTCATTTTCTCTTTCAAGTTGTTTTTTAATTCTTTTCAAAGCATAACGCATATGGCTTAATACTGTATTTAATGGTTCGTTGGTTGTTTTTGCAATTTCCTTAAATGTTAATTCTCCATGTTGTCTTAATAAGAAGACCTCTCTTTGCTTATCTGAAAGATTTTTAACTGATTCATATATTAACGCAATTGTTTCTTTCTTAATTAAATCCTCATCGGGGCCTACAGTGGTTTTGCTAATATCCAATTCATCAATCGAGGTAAATATTTTATTATTCTTTATAGATCTTAAATTATCCATTGCAATATTATGTGCTATTGTAAACAACCATGAAGAAAATTTTTTTTGTTCGTCATATTTGCTAAACCCCTTCCAAACTTTAATCAGAGTTTCTTGGAACAATTCTTCAGTAATATCTTGTGAGTTAGAAAACCTCCATAGATAACCAAATAATTTCGTACGGTAAATATTCATTAGCTGCCGATATGCTTCTCCATCACCAGCTTTGCACTTATCGATAAGTAGATTTTCCAACATAGACTATTCGTTCCTCTATTACAGTAAACGGAACTTATGGAGAATTATTGTATAATTATTTTAAGAGATGGAATTAATAATAAAAATAACCATTTATATTATTAATTTGATCGAAATTATAGGTATAGAAAAAAATCTTCCTGATTAAATTTTTTAGTTTGCAATCTGCTCAAATTTGTATATATGAACTGCTTCGCCTATTGGAATAAACATTTTTAAATATTTTGCATCTGGATTTAGTGGAATATAAATAATTCCATCAACTCCATCGTCCTCAGTTAGCTCTGTTCTTCTCAAAACATCATTTTTCCAATATGACTTCTCTGCTTTCAAATAATCGATATCATTTTTATAGGATACTTCCTCATTAATCTGATTTCCCGTAAATAGAACAACATTTTCTAAAACTTCTTCACCATCATTGTCTTCATCGTCTGCTAAATCAATAATTGAATCAAATAGAGCAAACGCAATATTTAGCCCAGTAACAACATCATTTTCGTCATCTCTCTCCTCAATATCGTCATTTAACAGTTCAATTTGTTTTTCCGGGTCGACAGCGTAAATTTTATCTCCTAATGGTTTTTTGTTGATATCATAATTTTTCACATAGATAAATGATGGATCAAAAACAAAATCGTCTTGATCTTTGTTATAAGTAAATACGTGAAATATAAACTCTTCCTCAACTTGCTCTTCAAAGGAGATGGTTGAGTAGGCATCATCAGTTTCTTTTTCAATAACATTTCTACCCATTTCAAGAGTTGATGGCTCATCTGGATTAAGCATATATAATGAAGATGAACAATTTGTTAACCCTAGAATAAACAAACTCATTACCAAATATCTTAATAGCTTTTTCATTCAATTATCACTTTTAGTTGATGTTTATTGAATAAACAAACATTCAAATTAAGTGCCAATAATTTTATGAATATAAAGTATGTTTTTGATGTGATATTAATTTCTAGTGTCTATTTTAAAAACACTTATGTCTTAATTACTGATCAATAGTTAAGATTTAATTTTCAGAACAAATGGAATTGTACCTAATCCTACTATTGAACTGATAATATAGGTTGTTTCTAAACTAAACAAATCGGCAGAAAAACCAATTAACGAAATTGTAACTGCACTTGTTAGAAAATTGATTGTCATAAAAACGCCGTTTAGAAATGTTGGGAATTCAGATTTTGACTCGTTAACAATTGCCAACAATACCGGCGTAAAAGCAAACAGAAAAAAACCAAGCAAAATTATTAGAATAAATGAGATGACGCCTGATGTACTTGCAAACAGAAACAATAAAGCCGGATTTACTATGGCTGCAAAAGTGAGAACCTTTCTTCTACCAATTTTATCTGAAACTGTACCAGAAAAAAATGTACCTGCTGCACCGGCTAGTTGAAAGATTGATAACGAAGCACCAGCATACCATAAACTTTCTCCTTGGTTTGTCATATATACCGTAAGGAATGTTGTAATTGTCCCTTTGATAATAGAAGTGAAAAAGAGAATCCCTAGAATTATTAAAAACATAGAATGATATTCTTTAAGAACATTGAAGGCTGTATTACTTATTCTTTTTTCGCTTGATTTAGGATGCTCCATGTTCCTAAATCTTAAAAAAAGGAGTAAAGAAGCCGCTAATCCAAACGGAATAAGCTTGTAAATACCTTCTAGCCCCCATAATGAAACTCCACCAAGCACAACCAAAGGACCAACACTTCTTGCTAGCTCCCCGCCAAGCATAAAATAGCTCATTCCTTTACCAATTCTATCACCTGCAATTTGCCTTATCATAACAGGCGCAGGAACGTGGAACATCGATGCACTAATTCCCATTATTAAAAGTATCGTGGCAAGAAAAATATAGTTAGGAGCCATTCCCAATAAACTCATTACAATAACGGTAATAGCCGGCGAAAAAATCACCAATAACTTTGCACTAAATTTATCAGCTAATATGCCCACCAAAGGATTTAATAATGATGGTAGCCTCTGAATAACAGTTAGCAAACCCGCTTGAGCATAAGACATACTTAATTTTTCAATTAAAAGGGGAAGGATAGGCGCAAGGAATGATGAGTAAACATCATGTACAAAATGGGCAAGAGAAATTAAAAGAACATTTCCAGTTTGAAAATTTTTGTTTTTACTCATTAAATATTACTTCAATCTATATTTGTTTTTGTACTTATAAATGTGATATACTGCTAGTCCAGCAGTTGCAGCTGTACCCACATAACCTAAGACATCACTTACTACACCTAAATGATACTTATTCTGCCCTTTTCTGTATGTAACAAAGGATTGGTCTATATCACTTTTGATTTTATTCATTGTCATCAAATTAATGTAAGCGAGATTTCCATCGCTATAATTCAACAACTCAATTTCAAAAAGAAAATCATAGGGATCAATAATTTCGCTAAGGAAATATAATGGCAAATTATAATCTAATTTACTAGAAAGTAGAAGCTTATATTTTTGGTCTAACCTTAGTGAATCAAGACCGGTATCATTAGAGAAAGCCTCCTCTTGGGAGAATAAAAATGTTGAACAAAACAATATAAGTAATATTGATTTAGATGTCATACAACAATTATTCCTTAATTGAATTCTTTTTGAAAGATATTATAAAATAATTGATTCACATAACAATGTAAAAGGTTTTTATATGGTACTAACAACATTTAGGACTGATGAAAAATTTCATTAATTGTTAAATTCAATTATATTATTACTCTTAACTGCATCTGGTATATATTTATTCCCGAGAATAATACTTTTAAGTTTTTGATGGTTCTCAAATTTAATCTGTAATTCATCTTTATTATTTTTCCAAACACTTGCCGATTTTATTATAGTTTTTTTTTCCCCATCCTCAAATTTAAATAAAACTTCTACTCTAGTTGGAATATTACCTACTTTTTTTACTGTAACTGATACAAAATCAACTTCGGCTTCAACATTAGTTAATGCAAGGTCTGGATAACCAAATTCAAAAAACCATGGTTTCCAAAACCACGTTAAATCCTCGCCAACGACATCGTTAAAAGTAAAGAAAAAATCTTGTGGAAGGGGATGTTTACCAATCCACCTACTCATGTATTCCAATAATCCTTTTTTAAATAATTCATCTCCCAACAGTTCATTTAAGGCATAGTATGCATTTGCCGGACGATCGTAAAAGCCGAGTCTTGCTGATTTAGTTTTATAACTATATGAAGGTATCACCAGTGGCAAATCTGTTTCTTCACCTGCTCTATTAGCATACGATGAGACTCTTCGTTTTCTATAATCAAAGTCGGGATCATATTTGTTCACAATATCAGTAGGCAAAAAGGCAGCCCATCCTTCATCCATCCAAGCATATTTTCTTTCATTTGTTCCCATAATAAAAGGGAAATAATTATGAGATATTTCATGAAAAACTAAACCAATATGGCTAGCCAAAATAGAAGGAGCCCCATTATTTGCCATCATTGGACTTTCCATTCCACCGCCCGAATTACCGTTGCAATATGTAGTTGCGTGTGAATAAGGGTACGGAAATCCAGGAATTTCAGATGATAAATATTCAATTGTTGCCCTAGCATATTGAGCTGCTTCATCATAGTATATTGTCCCGTCTTCGTATATTACATCTGTTAACACTCTTCTTTCTGTAGATTCTTCAACAACAACGCTTGCACCATCCCAATTGAAACTTTTACTTGTTGCAAAAGTAAAATCTGTTACATTGTTCGACTTAAAATGCCATTCATTAAATTTATTATCTGCAGTCACAATTCCTTTAGAATAATCTTCTTGGGTTATAATATTTATCGTTTCATCAGATTGCTGAGCTTTTTCATATTTCTCAAAAATATCTTTGCGAAAAACCTTTTCCCCATTTTGTAATTCCCCAGTTGCCCAAACCACCATGCCCCTTGGAACTTTTATTGATACATCGTAATTTGAAAAATCATTATAAAATTCTACCTTTCCACTATAATCTAATTTATCCCATCCGTCTATATCATCATAGACCGCCACTTGCGGATACCAATAAGCTACATATAAATTACCTGCACCATAATTACCCATTCTTAACTTAACCAACTTTGGGATTTCAAACTCCCAGCCAATTTTTAACTCTATAGTACCTGCCGGGGCCATTTTTCTTTTGAGGTTAATAATTAAATTGGTTGCATCTCTATAAATATCATTACTTTGGCTAGTCAGATCCAGCTTGTAATCATCAATGCTGATATAGTTTATTTTAACACCATTATTTAACCACTCTTTTTTAAAAGACCAATCTCTTGTTGAACCGTATTTTGCAATATCTTGATATAGTCTGACAACAATTTCATTTAGAGAATCTGGACTATTATTGTAGTAAGTAATGGTTTCATCACCTATTAAATAACTACTGTCTGGGAATAGTTCTGCTGTAATTTTATAATCAGATTTATTTTGCCAATAGTTTTTCCCTGGCTTCCCATCATTCGATCTTGTCTCTTTTTTTATAGCATTTTGAATATTTAAAGGGACATATAGCTTTGAAGTTTGTCCATAAAGGGAGAAGGATAATAAGCCAATTGTACCAAAAATCAGAAAGACTTTTTTCATTTTTTAATAATTCCTTTAGTCTATTGTTGATAAGTCGTCAACTGTGAGTTTGTGATCCAAATTAGATATTTGCAAAGTTAATTCATATATGAAATCAACCATCTTAATTATTTTACTAAAATTTATTTTATCAACTGTATCTGTTGGTTTATGATAATCTTTTTTCATATAATCATAGAAAAATGCAATAGGAATTCCTTTGTTTGCATAATGTATATGATCACTTCTATAATATAATCTTTGTGAGTCATTGGGATCATCAAACTTATAGTCTAATACAAAATTGGTTGTCTTGGAATTAACTTCCTCAACAATTTCACCAAGCTCGCTACTTAATTTACTGGCTCCAATACAGTAAATAGAATCCTCACTTTTTCTTCCTACCATGTCAAGATTTATGTGACCAATCACATCGCCAATAAATTCAGAATTATTGGCAAGATATTTCGCCCCTTTAAGTCCTTTCTCTTCAGCCGTATGGAAGATTATTATTGTTGGCCGTTCATTATCGTTGTTGAAAGCTAACCTTCTGGCAACTTCCAATATTGTTACCGTTCCAGAACCGTTGTCATCAGCACCATTATAAATCTCCCCCTTTTTTATTCCTTCGTGATCATAATGTGCGCCTAATGTCAGATACTCATTTTTTAAACTTTCGTCATTTCCCCTTATCAATCCAATAATATTCCTTGCCATTTTATTCTCAGCTATTATGTCATATTCAAAACTAATTTTGGATTCTAACTTAAATGACTCGGGTCTCGGTATTATTAATTCTTTGAGTGCTTTATAGTTTTGTTCTTCATTTAATAAAAGTGCCGCTGCAGACTTATCATTAAGCATCAATGTTGGTATGTTTTTATTTCCTGAAGTATCAATTTCCTCTTCCAACTTGAATGATTTTGAAGTAGCCCAAGTTTTCATATAATCCCAATATATTAAAGTTTCTTCATTTGGGAATACAATCACGCCTATTGCGCCTTTTGATTGGGCTAACTTAGTTTTTGCTGCTAACCTTTTATATTTAGCAAGAGTTCTTTTACTTAAAAATTCTTTCCCATCTTGCTTTGGCGTGCCGTTTATAAGTAAAACTACTTTTCCTTCAACATTAATATTTTCATAACTATCGTAATTATCCTCCTCAGAAAATATTCCATACCCAACAAAAAGGATCTCATATTCCCTATTATTAAAATCATTACTCGGTAAAGAGCGGGAGCTGTAAACAACATCAGATCCATTAGTGAAAACTTTTAGATCATCGCTGCCGTTCAGAAAAGTTGCATTACTCGTTCTTGAAAATCTGCTTACGATCATATTAAAATCTTGGTAATAGCTTCCGTTATCACCAAAGGGTAGAATGCCGTACTTTTCTAATTCTTCGGAAATAAATAGTGCGGCTAGCTTTTCACCCCGCGTAGTTGCCTCCCGACCTTCAAGTTCATCAGAAGCTAAAAACTCGAGATTTGATTTTACATATATATAACTATTGTTTTTTAACGATAATGCTGGCTGGCTAAATAAAAAAATACATGAAGTTAGAATAAAAAATACTAACATCTGACTAAATTTGGCAAAATGCAATTTAAACCTCAGTAACTAATCTCGACAATATCTTTTAGACTATAAAATAATAAATTTACTACTATAATGCCTCTCTCAAAAATGAATTCATTGGTTTAGCTGCATGATAAAATCTCATCAATGTCGCTGATAAGTTTTTACTTAGAATTTTATCAGATCCTAATTCAGAGAAATAGTAAAACTGTTTATTTGCAAGTAAAGGCTGCTTAATAATCGCCTCTTTAAATTCATTTGGGATTCTCTTATTCTGTTCACCACGGATAGTGCCAAAATATTTTCTGAAATTCTTGTCCTTTAGTTGAAAATTGAATTCATCCATATTTGAAATAATAAATCTTCTCACATTTTCTAATTGATCTTTGGAAAGCTGATAAATACCACTATAAAATCTCATGTGCTCGGCACTTATTTCTAAATAAACTCCCGGATCAGAATAATTTTTTCTTCCTCCATTAGAAATTACTGCTGAAACATGAGTTTTATAGGGAGTTTTATCTTTGCTAAATCTAATATCTCTATAAATCCTAAAAATTGCTTCTTTTGGAGTAACCATTAAAGTTTCATCATCTTCATGAATTCTATAAATCATGTCTTGAATGAATTGTTCAAAGGGAATTTTAACAGATTCCTCATATCTCTTTTTATTGTCCAAAAACCAATTTCTATTATTGTTATTTTTTAGTTCTTTCAAGAATTCTAAAAAATCATTATTAAAATAACTCATATCTTTTCCTTTCTACATTAAATTGATAAGTTATTTAAAATATAAAAACTTACATACAAATAAAGAAAGCATTATAATTTAGTTTATTGGAATATATTGTTTAACTTTTTGTCTAAATTAATTTATTAATAATTATATGTATACCTACGATAATGTATTAATTATAAAAAATCCTGGGAAATTCAAATCAAAAATTAATTATGGCTGTAAATAAAGATCTTCTTATTGAATTAGAGTCAAAATCTAAAAATGAACTTATTTCGGAAATACTCACCCTTAGGAAAACAAACGGTAATTCTGAATCCATTAGTAAAATTGATTTAAATAAGTCAGATGAGTTAAGTAAGCTAATTGTGGATAACTCTCACGATGGAATTATGATTATTGGTGATAACTTTAAAGTTGAATATGTTAATAATAGATTTTGTGAGCTAACCGGTTATTCTGAAAATGCAATGATTAGTCATGATTTTAGAAAATTTCTCAAATATGATGAAAAGGAGTTTTTAGTAGAAAAATATCTAGGTCGATTAGATAGTACTCAAAAATCAGTCTTAGAATTTCCAATTATAACTCAAGGAAATGAACATAAAGTTTTTGAAGCAAGATCTACTACCTTCAAGGATTACAAGGGAAATGTAAAATCACTCTCCCAATTAAAAGATATTACAGAACGCAAGATTGCAGAAGAAACGATTAGGCAATCTGAAGAGAAATTTAGATCAATTGTGGAGAACTCCCACCTTGGAATTTTAATGCTAGATATGAATTATCATTTTGAATACGTAAATGATCAGCTTTGCAAACAATTACGTTCAACCAGGGAAAAGTTAATAGGAGAAGATTTTAGAAAATATTTGACAAATGAATCACTTGAGATTGTAGTAGATCGATATAAAAAAAGACAACAAGGAATTTCAGTTCCATCTGAATATGAAGCAAAATTACTTCGAGCGGATGGAGAGGAGTGTATAGTAAAAATTAGTTCAACTGTAGTAAACTTTGCTGATAATATTAAAACAATCGCTCAAGTTTTAGACATTACCGAAAATGTAAAAAAGGAGAGATTACAGAGAACTCTTCTAAAAATTTCTCAGGCTGTTAATGAAGTTAGAAATTTATCAGAGTTTTTGAAAATTGTAAGGAAAGAACTTTCATCTATACTGGATACTAAGAATTTTTATGTAGCCCTGCATGATAAAAACTCCGGCACATATACTTTCCCATACTTCGTGGATGAATATGATTCAATTGATGAAATAACACAAATTGAACTAAAGGATAGTTTAACAGATTTTGTTCGAAGAAAGAATCAAGCGATCTTAGTTGATACAAAAACACAAAGCCTCTTAGAAGAACAAGGAGAAGTTGGGGGAGTTGTTGGTAAAAATTGTCCAATTTGGATTGGTGCTCCTTTGGTTGTTGAGAATGTGGTCGTTGGTGTTATTGGACTGCAAAACTACCATAACGATAATGCATTTAATGAAAATGATTTAGAGCTATTAAAGCTAGTTTCTGAAAATGTGAGTTCTGCAATTTGGAAAAAACAAATAGTAGATAAATTGACAGAGAGTGAGTTTAGATACCGTGATTTTATTTCTCGAAGTTCTGAAGGAATTTACAGAATTGATTTTGATCCTCCAATTGATATGAGGCTTCCGAAGAAAAAACAAGTAAATCAAATAATTAAGTATGGGACTATTGGTGAATGTAATAGTTCTTTTGCCAAAATGTATGGATTAAATTCACACAAAGATATTATAGGTAAAAATTTAAACTTTTTTTATGGGAATAAAATTTCCAATGAAAGCAATAATGCTTACTTAGAATTTATTAATAACAATTATCAAATAACCGATGTAGAAACTTCTGAAGTAAATTCAAGACAGGAAGAAATAAGCATTCTTAATAATTCAATTGGAATTACTAAAGATGGATTTCTAAACAATATTTGGGGAATTCAAAAAGATATTACGCAAAGTAAAAGATTACAGAATGCAATTCAAAAAATTGCGGAGGGTACTTCTTCTTCAGTTGGTGATTCTTTCTTTAAATCTCTAGTATATTTCCTCGGTGAAACTTTAAAAGTTGATTTTGGATTTATAGCTAAACTTTCAGAGGATAATAAAACTGCTAATTCATTAGCTTTTTGGGGAAAAGATAAATTAATCGACAATTTTCATTATCAATTAAAAAATTCTCCTAGCAAATTAGTTCTCAAGAATAATGAAACAACAATCATAACTGACGTACAAGACACATTCCCCAAGGATAAATTTCTTAAGGGACTAAAAATTAAAACATACATGGGCAGACCTCTTTCAAACTCCGAGGGAACAATAATTGGAATTATTGTTATTCTACAACAGGGTAAAATTGAAAATATAGAATTTGCAAAGTCAGTTCTCGAAATTTTTGCATCAAGAAGTTCAACAGAAATTGAAAGATTGCAATATGTTAAGGAAATCGTATCAGCAAAAGACGAAGCTGAAAGATCAAATAATCTTAAATCTGATTTTCTTGCTCAAATGTCACACGAAATTAGAACTCCTGTAAATACTATTCTCAGTTTTTCATCATTATTAAAGGAAAGTCTTGAGGATAAGCTTGACGAAGAATTAAAAGACTCATTTAAAATAATTGATAGCGGCGGGAAAAGATTAATCCGAACAATTGATTTAATCTTAAATGTTTCGCAAATTCAATCAGGAAGCCTAACTATTTCACCTGCCAAAATTAACTTAATTACTATTTTAACTGATTTAATTTCTGAGTTTACACAATTCGCAAACAAGAAGAATCTAGATCTAAAGTTTGAATGCGAACACAAGACGTTAAATGTTTATGCAGATATTTATACAATTACTCAAATTTTTGCCAATTTAATTCATAATTCTATTAAGTACACAACTTCAGGCTCTATAACAGTTACCGTACAAAAAAATGAGAAAAAAGAAACTATTGTTGAAGTTGAGGACACCGGCGTAGGAATGAGTGATGAGTTTTTAACACAGTTGTTTGACCCATTTTCTCAAGAGGAAACTGGATACACTCGTAAATTTGAGGGAACCGGACTTGGTTTAACATTGGTTAGAAATTACTGTGAACTGAACAATGCCGAGATTTCTGTAAAGAGCAAAAAGAATAAGGGTTCCACCTTTATTATAAGATTTAAAAAATAGAATCCATATTTTTTTTTTAATTTTCTACAAGCTTACCAAACAATGTTGCATACATAAATCTATAAATGTCTGTGTTTTGAATTGAACCATTCATCAAGTGTAAACTTATGCCTTTTGCTCTTGCAACATTGTTTCTAAAATTTGAGTGGAAATTAAAACAACTTAATGAGCTCACTTGTACCAAAAACAGATTGGTTAGACATATTACTTAATACAATAATAGTTTTCTTTTTACCAAGCTCTCTGATAAAGTATGATCTAAATCCCTTCCACCAGCCTGTATGATAAACAATTTTATTGGTAGTATCTTTAGCATTTATTCTCCAACCAAAACCATAATTATCATGTATATAAAGTCGCTTGTGGGCGGGTTTAAAAGCGTCTTCAAGTGCTTCTAATTCTAATGGATCACCGCTATAAAGTGCTTGATCAAATTTGAGCATATCTTCAACTGTAGTGTAAATCCCCTTGTCTCCTACTACGCCATTTAAATAACTGTCTTCGGCTTTGCGCCTTCTTCTTGTATATCCAATTGCAAAATTCGTCTGTTCCGTTGGGTGAGCTTTATTATAAATATACGTGTCATTCATCTCTAATGGGTTAAACACTTCATCGCTCATGAATTCCTCAAAGGAATCTCCAGTAATCTTTTCAACTATCGCTGCCAGTAAACAGTAATTTGTATTAATATAATTATACTTTTTATCAGGTAAATAGTATCTCTGTGGATGATGTTTTATCATCATGTTAACAACATTGGTATTACTAATTGGCTTAGTTCTGTCGGGCCATAATTTATCCGCAAAATAAAAATACTCTGGTAGGCCGGATTTATGAATCATTAAAAGTCGTAGTGTTATTCCTTTGTAAGGAAATTCCGGGAAGTAGTGTTGAACTGAGTCGTCATAACTTAACTCTCCTTCTTGTTTTAACAACATAATTGCATAAGAAGTGAAAGGTTTTGAGGCTGATGCAATTTGAAATTTGGTATTAAGTTCTATCTTTCTTTTTTTTTT